>WNGF01000528.1_pt1 | contig 87003 bp, 81 predicted proteins | sample 5400641 | NCBI WGS metagenome assembly WNGF01 (sample SAMN13153371, study PRJNA577476) | soil metagenome | isolation source: 80 cm soil or saprolite under grassland replicate 2 | place: USA:California | collected 2016-06-15 | reverse complement strand
GTGTCGGTCCCTATCCTCCGTGGGCGTAGGAGATTTGAGGAGAGCTGTCCCTAGTACGAGAGGACCGGGACGGACGAACCTCTGGTGTGCCAGTTGTCCTGCCAAGGGCACTGCTGGTTAGCTACGTTCGGAAGGGATAAGCGCTGAACGCATATAAGCGCGAAGCTCGCTCCAAGATGAGATCTCCCACAGGGTCGACCTGGTAAGGCCCCCAGCTAGACGACTGGGTTGATAGGCCGGAAGTGGAAGCGCAGTAATGCGTGGAGCTGACCGGTACTAATAGGCCGAGGACTTGGCAACTACTTCTCTTTGCGCGCGCTCGCTGTGTAGTTCTGGAGGTTCCCGGTGCTCCAACTCCATAGCGTTTCGGTGGCCATAGCGGAGGGGAGACACCCGGTCCCATCCCGAACCCGGAAGTTAAGCCCTCTTGCGCCGATGGTACTGCCTGGGAGGCCAGGTGGGAGAGTAGGTCGCCGCCGAGACATCTTCGCAAAGCGCCGCCCGATCGGGCGGCGCTTTCGCTTGCGCAGCAGAGTCCTGCTTGCCGAGGCTCGGATGGGCTAGAGGGCGCTGCCCTCGAGCCAGCGGCTCCAGGAGATGTTCCAGTCGGCTACGCCGAGGGTCCAGGAGTTGGGCTTCTTGGGGGAGCCGACCACGGTGACGACGTCGCCGGGCTGGGCGAGCTTGAAGAACCACTGGGCGTCCGCGGTCGACATGTTGACGCAGCCGTGGGAGACGTTGGCGCGTCCCTGCGAGCCGACCGACCAGGGCGCGGCGTGGACGAACTCCCCGCTGTTGGAGATGCGCACCGACCAGAAGACGTGCTCGTAGTAGCCGTCGGGGCTGTCGCGCGGGATGCCGACGGTGGCCGAGTCCATCAGCTTGTCCTGCTCCTTGGACACCACGAAGTGCACGCCGTTGGTGGTGGGGTACTTGTCGCGGCCGGTGCTGACCGGGATCGTCTTCACGACCCGGTCGTTGACCGTCACCTTCATCGTGTGGCTCTTGGCGCTGACGGTGCTGACACGGCTGTCGCCCACGCTGAAGTGGACCGTCCGGTTGGACACACCCCAGGTGCCGGGGGCGGCCTTGACGCCGGCCAAGCCGAGGTTGATGGTGACGCGCTCACCCGCGGGCCAGAACTTCTCAGGCCGGAAGTGGATCTCGCGGTCGTTGAACCAGCGCCAGGCCCCTTCGACGCCGCTGGAGGTCTCGACCTTGAGCCGGCGCTCGACGGCGGCGCGGTCGGCGACCGACTGGTTGAACCAGACCGCGACCGGCATGCCGACACCGACGGTCCGGCCCTCGAGGGGCATGATGCTCGTGCCGAGCACGCGGCTGGGGGTCAGGGTGGTGAACGAGCTGACCTGACGGGTGGTGATGCCGGCCTGGTCGGCGGCGGCCACCGTGACCCGGTAGCGGGTGCCAGGTGCCAGCGCGCCGGCGCTCCGCCAGGTGACGCCGTCGGACGTGAGCGAGCCGGCCAGAGCCTTGCCCGAGGCCGGAGTCACCTGCACGCTGGTGAGGTGGCCGTTGGACGCGTCCACTCGGACGCGGGCGTCGAGTGGGACGGCGCCGGCCCGGTCGGCCGGCTTGGTGGTGAGGCGGACCTGGGAGACCTTCGCAGCGGCGCTCCTACGGCCGTGGCCCAGGACCGAGGACGGTCCGCCGGGACCACCCGAGGAGCCGACAAGGGCGGCCGTCACGCCGAGGGCGAGTGCAGCCACCAGCGCGACACCGATCACCTGGGGGCGACGGAAGTCGATCCGGCGCAGGTCGCGCCAGGAGAGCTTCGGCCGGCGCGGGTCGGGCAGGCGCGGCAGGGACGGTGGCCGTAGATCGCTCAGGCGCTTCATGACGGCAGGTACCTCGCTGCTGGACGGACGCCAGACAAGCCCATGGTCCGCCGGATGTTGGGATTACCAGTTTGCCACGGCCGTCCCGACAAGTGCAGTCGGCCAGGCAGGCGCCTCGCCGGCCAGGCAGGCCTGCGAGCCTCCTCCACAGGGGCGCCTCCCTCGGCATCTGGTCCGGTTCCCGCCAACCCCAGGACCTCTCAAGGCGATCCCACCGTACTCGCGCCACGTCTCCGATCCGTCACCGCCAGGCCGCAACACGGCGAAGCCGCTCCGTGAGCGTTGGCTACGTCGTCGTTGCGGTTCCAGCGGCCGGGCAGGCCGTGCAAGGCGGTGTGCACGTGACCCGCCGTTTCGACAAGATGGGGCACGTGGAGCCAGCCAGGAACAGCAAGCGCAGCAGCGGCCGCCCCAAGCCTGCCCAGGGTCACCGCCACGCTGGGCACTCCGAGCCCCCGCGCAAGGACCGGGCCGCTCACGGCCCAGCGCGTCCCGACGCGGCCGGTCGGGCCCGCCCAGACCGCGCCGGCCAGGGCCGCTCACGTCCCGACGCGGCCGGTCAGGCCCGTCGGCCGGACCGCGCTGGCCAGGCCGGACGCCCGGACCGTGCCGGCCAGGGCCGCCCACGTCCCGACCAGGCGGGGCAGGGCCGCCCAGGCCGTGCCGGGGACGGTCGCCCGCGCTCCGACGCGGCCGGTCAGGACCGGCGGCCGGATCGAGCCGGTCAGAAGCGCCCAGAGCGCACCGGCCGGGCCCGGCCGGACCGTGCCAGCCAAGGCCGCTCGTCCGGACCGTTGCGACGGGCGGACGGGACCGAGGGCAGGCCGCCGCGGGACTCGAGTTCGGGAAGGGGCGCTCAGCGGGCCGTTCCGGAGGCGGAGGCTGGGCCGGATCCCGCCGAGGTGCTCCCGCGCGACGTGCTCGCGGAGCTGCGCGAGACGGTGCGGCCGCACGCCTTCGACGAGGCGGCGCAGGTCCTGGCCGCGGCGGTGGTGGCGCTCTCCGAGGAGGACGAGGAGACGGCCGTGCGGGCGGCGCGGACGGCCAAGCGGGTCGCCCCCCGCTCCGCGGCCACCCGTGAGGTGCTCGGCATCGCCCTCTACCAGGCGGGCGACTTCCGGGCCGCGCGGACCGAGCTGGCCGCCGCCCAGCGCCTCTCGGGCGGCGTGGAGCTCTCCGCCATGCTGGCCGACATCGAGCGTGCACTCGGCCGGCCGGAGCGGGCGGTCGAGCTGTTCAAGGCCGTCGACAGGGCGAGGATGCAGCCCGACACCGCGGCGGAGCTGCTGATCGTGGCCGCCTCCGCCTACGGCGACCTGGGCCAACCGGCCGCGGGGGTGGCGCTGCTGCGGCGGCACGCGCGCTGGCCAGCGGAGCTGGCCGACCATCACCTGCGCCTCGCCTACGCCGAGGGTGCGCTCGCCGAGCAGGCGGGCGACACCGCGGGCGCCCGCAAGGCGTTCACCCGCCTGGTCGAGGCGGACCCGTCCTTCCACGACGCCGCCGACCGCTTGCGGCGACTCTCCGCCGGATAGCCGCCGAAGGCCCCTGGGCGGGAGGGCCACATCCAGGCCGCCGGTGGTGGTTCGGCGCCCAGCCTGCGGGCCAGCAGGCCGGCCGCGCAGGGAGGACTACGCCTGGGAGGACTGCTGCTGGCGGAGGCGGAGCCAGCGGGTCAGGCCGGCGGCGTTGGAGGCGTAGCTGTTCAGCAGGCGGTAGCGCTCGGGGTCGCGGGACTCCTGGTGACCCTCCTCCTGTTCGAAGCGCTCGCGCAGCGCGGCCTCGATGTGGTCGAGCTCGGGCCCGTGCTGGCTGGCGGCCTGCTCGGCCGTCTCGCACCAGCGCTGCAGCTTGTCCTCGGCCTCGGCGAGCCGCTCGGCGGGGGGCGTGATCGGCCCGAAGTGGGTGAGGACGAGGTGGGCGGGGGAGAGCTTGGCGAAGCGGCGCAGGCTTGCGACGGCGAGGTCGCGGTCGAAGTCGGGCGGCGGCGTGGCCGGCCTCAGCACGTTGTTCGACGGCAGGAGCACGCCGACCCCGTCGCCGGCGTAGAGCGCCCCGAGGTCGGGGTCGAACACGGCCATGTGGTGCTTGGCATGGCCGGGAGCGTGCAGCAGCTGCAGCTGGCGGCCAGCGCCGAGGTCCAGTCGCTCGCCGTCCTCGGCGGCCTTGATGCGGTCGGCCTCGACCGGGGTCAGGCCGCCGTAGACGGTGTCCATCAGCTCGCCGTAGACGCGGGCCGAGCTGCTCAGCAGGCGGTCGGGCTGGTGCAGGTGCCTGGCCCCGGCCGGGTGGACGACCACGGTGGCGTTGGGGAAGCTCCGCACCAGGTCGCCGGCGGCGCCGGCGTGGTCGAGGTGGACGTGCGTGACCACGATCCAGACCAGGTCGTCAGGCGCGAGGCCGGCCCGGGCCACGCCGGCGGCGACCGCCCCGGCCGCCTTCGAGGGCCCGGTCTCGATCAGGGCGGGCCGCTCGCCGCGCACCAGGTAGCCAGCGGTGATCTCGGACACGCCCCCCATGTGGGTGTCGATGCCGGTCACGCCGTCGGGCAGGGCGTCAAGCACGCTCACAGCCGGCCTCCTCGGTCGCACGCTCCATCCGGGCCGCGAGTCTACCCGCGGCCCCGGCCCGGGATGACCGGCGAGAGCGCAGCGCCTCGAACGCCCCTACCCGCACCGACGTCTCCGTGGTCATCGGTGGCACGAAGTCGGTCGGTCGGCGGCACCCAGCATGAGCAGGGCCGGGCGGCACGCGGGAGGTCGGCAGCGTCGGCACGCGAGGCCGGCGATACCCGCCCGGCAGGCGGGAGGCCGGCGCTGGCCTGTGGAGCGCTACCGGGAGCGCGAGCCGGCGAAGGCTTCCGGGTCCAGCGGGCGGAGGACCAGGCCGTCGCGCGGCTTCGGGTAGAAGAAGGTGGTCTTCTGCGGCAGCGTGCCGCCGTTCTGGGCGACCGCGACGACCTGCGCGAACGGGGTGGGGCGGAGGACCACCAGGGAGGCCGCGGCGCCTCGCTCGACCTGCGCGGCCGCCTCGGCCAGGTCGTTCTCGTAGAGAACCTGGCCCTCGAAGTCGGTCACGCCCAGCCGCTTGGCCAGCACCGGGCCGTGCAGGACCTCGGCGTCGAGCGGGTGCCGGCCGGTACCGACCTCCGCCTCCAGGGCTGCCTGGTCGCCGGCGACCAGCAGCCAGCTCGCTCCGCCCCCGACCAGGCCGAAGCCGGTGACCTCGGCGGGCAGGCCGGCGAGGGCGGCCTCCAGCTCGGTCGGGCTCCCGACAGGTCGCGCTTCGAAGTCCTCGGTGATGGCGTCGAGCACGGTGTGGGCGGGCAGGCCGACCAGCAGGCGGTGGATCGGCTGGATCGACGGCCCGTGCAGGTCGGCGTCGACCAGGAACATCAGCACCTGGTCCCAGGGACCGGGCCCGGCGGCCCGCATCGCGTCCCTGTAGGCCAGCGAGGTGCGGTAGCGGTGGTGGCCGTCGGCGATCAGCACGCGCTGGCCGGCAAGCAGGCCGCACCAGGCGGCGATGCGCTCCTGGTCGGTGACCGGCCACAGCCGGTGCCGCACGCCGGCCTCGTCGACGCAGTCCACGGCCGGCGGCGTGGTGGTGAGGTGGTCGACCACCGCGGCGGTTCGCCCGGCGCCCGCGTACACGCCGAACACCGGGGACAGGTTCGCCCTGGTCGCCTCGAGCAGGTCGAGCCGGTCGCTGACCGGCCCGGCCATGGTGCGCTCGTGCGGCAGGACCCAGGTGGCCGAGTCGTCCAGTGCGACGCTGGCGAGCACGCCGCGCTGCACGCGCAGCTGGCCACGCAGCTCGTAGGTCTCCTCGTAGAGGTACAGCGCCGGCAGCGGGTCGAGCACCAGGGCGCCCTGGTCGTGCCAGGCGGACATCAGCTCGGCGACCGGGCGGTAGCGACCGGGACCGCTCCCCTCGCCGCGCGCGAGGATCAGGCGGACCATGTTGTAGGGGCTCTGCGCCTCGTAGGCGTCGCGGGCCGCGGGGGAGATGACGTCGTAGGGAGGGGCGGTGACCGCTCCGGGGTCGCCGACCACGTCGGGGTCGAAGCGGAGCCCCCGGAACGGGGCGGCGACTACCATGGGAGCGCCAGGGCGAGATCGGTGGTCATGGGTCTCGTTGTAGCAAGCTCGGCCTGCCCGCCGCCAACCGGCAGGTGGACAGGGAGGATCAGGCCGTCCGCAGCGCTCTATCGTCCCGTATGGCGGGCTCGTTCCTTGCCGCGGGAGGGACCGCCGGGCCGCCGCCCACCGGTCAGGAGGTGTCGCCATGGAGTCCCATCCCTACGAGTTGTTCCGCCGGGGCACCGAGCTGCTCGCAGCAGACCACGCCCATCAGGCCGCCACCGTCCTGGAGCGGGCGCACCGGCTGCTCCCCGGCAAGGGGTCGGTGAGCGAGGCGCTCGGCCGTGCCTACTACCAGTGCGGCCGCCCCGCGGAGGCGCGGACGCAGTTCGCCGAGGTCCTCGAGATCGACCCGACCAACGACTACGCCCACTTCGGCCTTGCCCTCTGCCTGGCGCGCATCGGTGAGCGCACGCTCGCCGCCGGGCACCTGCGGCTCGCCTTGGCGATGCGCCCCGGCGTCACCGCCTACCAGGAGGCGCTGGCCCGCGTCACCGCCGACCGGCCACCCCCGGTGTCCGGCGCCCCGGACCGCCGTGGCTGAGGCGTTGGCCGGGCGCTACCGGGCGGTGGTGCTCGACCTGGACGGCGTGGTGTACCTGGGGGAGCAGGCGATCCCTGGGGCCGCCGAGGCGCTTGCGGGCGTGCGCGGGCTGGGCGTGGCCGTTGGCTTCGTGACCAACAACTCCTACCGGCTGCCCGAGGGGGTGGCAGAGAAGCTGCTGGCGCTCGGCGTCAAGGCGGCGGTGGAGGAGGTGTTCACCTCGGCGCAGGCCACGGTCCGCCTCCTCGGGGGTTCCCTGGAGGGCACCCGCGTGCTGGTGGTCGGCGGGCCCGGGCTGCGCACGGCCCTGCAGGCGGCCGGAGCCCGCCTGCTCGAAGCGGGCGACTGGCGTGAGGCCGACCTGGTGGCCGTCGGCATCGACCCGGAGCTGACCTACGGCCGCCTGGCAGCCGCCTGCCTGGCCATCCGCGCGGGCGCCGACTTCGTCGGCAGCAACCCGGACTCGACCATGCCGACCCCGGACGGGCTGGTCCCGGGCAACGGGTCGGTGCTGGCGCTGCTGCAGACCGCCACGGGGGTCCGTCCACGGGTGGCCGGCAAGCCGGAGCCGGCCCTGTTCGAGACCGCGGCGGCCGCGCTCGGCGGCGGCCCGCTGCTGATGGTCGGGGACCGCAGCGACACCGACCTGGAGGGCGCGGCGCGGCTCGGCTGGGACACCGCGCTGGTGCTCACTGGGGCGACCACACCGGCCCACCTGCTCGACCTCCCGGCGGCACCCGACCACCTCCTGTCCGGCCTCGGGGGGCTGCTCGACCCGCCGGGCGCGCTCGTGCGCGGCGCCGGTCCCGACGACGCCGCGGCGGTGGCCGCCCTGCTCCACGGCATCGGGCTGCCAGGCCGCCCGGCGCCCGACCGGCTGCGCTCCACCCTGGTGGCGGTCGACGGCGAGGAGGTCGTGGGCGCCGCCTCCTGGAGCAGGCACGGCGACCAGGCCCTGCTGCGCGCGCTGGTGGTGGCTCCAGGGTGGCGCGGGCGCCTGCTCGGCACCCGCCTGCTGCTGGGGACCGCCCTGCGCCTCGGTGGCGGCGTGCGCCGCCTTGGCGTGCGCGCCCCAGCGGACGCCGCCGGGTTCTTCGCCCGCCTCGGGTTCCACCAGGGGAGCGCCGACGAGCCGCCCGCCGCCGCCCCACCTCCAGGCTCCGGCCCGGCCGTCGCGCTCGTGCGCGAGCTACCGCCGCAGCACCACGCCCGGCCGTAGCGGCGCGCTGCGGTCAGCCGTAGCTGTCCCAGCGTGGTGAGGGTGGTGGGCGGCGGGCGGGGTTCAGCCCGCCGAGGACGATGATCAGCACCACGCCGGCCACGAACCCGGCAACGTGGGCGAAGTAGGCCACGTTGGAGCCCTCGGCGAGGCCCGCGCCCTGGAAGTAGACGTACTGCAGGACGAACCAGGAGCCGAGCACGATCCAGGCGGGGAACTGGGCGGGGATGAAGAACAGGAAGGGGACCAGGCTGGTGACCCTCGCCCTGGGGAACAGGACCAGGTAGGCGCCGAGCACGCCCGCGATCGCTCCGGACGCCCCGACCAGGGTCTCGCGGCTGTTCGGCTGGGTGAGGGCGAAGCCGTAGGTGGCCACGTAGCCGCAGAGCAGGTAGAAGAACAGGTAGCGGAGGCGGCCGAGGCGGTCCTCGACGTTGTTGCCGAACACATAGAGGAACAGCATGTTGCCGAGGATGTGCAGCCAGCCGCCGTGCAGGAACATGGCGGTGAGCACCGACAGGAACGGGATCTTGTCGTAGTTGGGCGCCACCGCCGTGCAGTGCGTGGGGTCGACCGGCGGGCCGGCGGTCAGGCTGAGCTGGTGGTTGGTGACCAGCTCCCTGGGGATCGCCGCCCACTTGTAGAAGAAGGCGAGCTGCTGGCACTGGGCGGCCGCGTCGTTGGACTGGCCGAAGAGCGAGTGCGAGGCGGGCTCCAGCAGGAAGACCACGAAGTTGACGGCGATCAGCGTGTAGGTGACGACCGCGGTACGGCGGGTGGGGTTCTCGTCGTGGATGGGGATGAGGCTGATCATGCGGCCGCTCCTCGCGATCGCGCTGGCACGCTACAGCAGGGCGCGCAGGCGCAGCATGTCGATGATGCTGGCGTCGACCTTGACCTTGCCCGAGGTGAAGGCGGACAGGAACGACCGTCTCCCCTCGATCAGGTCGACCAGGTCGTCGGAGCCAACGCGCAGGGTGATGTCGACGCGACCGTCGTCGGGCGGGGTCTCGCTCGGCGCAGACACCTGCCCCGCCTCGATCACCGCATACCAGACCGTGTCGAGGTCGGTGACGTGGCAGCGCAGCACCTTGCGTTCCGGGATGGCGCTCCGCACGCTGTCGTGGTTCTGGGCCAGGCGGCCGAGCAGGACCTGAAGCTGCTTCTCGACCTCGGTCTTGCTCGCCACGTCGCCTCCTCGCACGGTGCAGCGCACCCGCGCCTGGTCGGGGTGGGGGCGTTGTACCACAACGGCTCGACCGAAAGCCGCGCCGCATTGACCGGTTCGAGCTGCTGCTGCAACAATCCGCCAGCGTATTCATTGTGCTGCACCGTCGTGGTGCCGGCCCGCGGAGGAGACCAGCGCCGTCCGGAGCGGCGCCACCGTGGCGCTCCAGACGCTCGACCGCACGGCCGGGCCCGGTTCAGCGCCCTGCTGACCGGGCCGGTGAAGCGCACGACCGCCCGGGAACGGCGTCCGGGCCCGACTCGGAGGTGGCGACGTGCCGAGCGCCAGGGAGCAGTACATGCAGGCGTTGGCGAGCCTGAGCGAGCTGACCCGCGCGCAGGCCGAACGGCTCGGAGGCCGGCTCGCCCGGCAGGGAGAGCTGCAGTCGGCCCAGGTCAGCCGGTTCGCCGAGGATCTCGTGCGGCGTACCCAGAAGAACCGCGAGGCGATCAGCCGGCTGGTCCAGCGCGAGGTCAAGCGGCAGCTCGGGATGGTGGGCATCGCCACCCGCGACGAGGTCGCCCGCCTGCAGCAGCGCGTCCGCGCGCTCGAGCAGGAGCTCGAGCGCGCCGAGGGCAAGCCGGCGAGCGGCCGCGCCCGGTCCACCGCGGCCGGGCGGAGCGCCACCACCCGCACCCGCGGCGCCGCCGCGGGCAAGGAGAAGGCGAGCCCGGCCAGCGCCAGGACGACCAGGACCAGCGCCAGGAGCTCGCGCAGCGGCACCCGCTCCTCGGCCTCGGGCACCCGGGCGGCCGGTGGGCGCTCGCGCCGCTCGTCCAGCGCAGGGGAGGCGGACGGCGGCAGCGGAGGCTCCTGAGCCGTCCGCCTGCCGGGGCCTGGCCCCTGGCGTCCGTATACTCGACGGGTGAGCTGTCCTTGGGCGTGGCCCCACCACGCCCAAGCGCCATCCGTCCCCAGGGAGGTGCCGGTGAGCGGCGTCCCGTACGGCGACCCCACGCCCGTGGCGCCCGGCCTGGCCGGGGGCGGGCCGGAGCACGAGGGAGATCTGGGCGAGCAGGTCCGCGAGGCGTTGGCCGGGCTCGACGAGGCGGAGCTCGCCGCCCACCCGGAGGCGTTCGAGGCGCTCGGCGCCGCCATCGTGGCGGAGCTGCGCAGCCTCGAGGAGCTGTAGCGCGCCGATGGCGACCCGAGTGCGCCTGGACCGCGAGCTGGTGCGGCGCGGGCTGGCGCCGAGCCGCGAGGCGGCCGGCGCGGCCGTCGTCGCCGGGCGTGTCCTGGTCGGCGGCGCGGTCGCGTCCAAGCCGTCCACCCTGGTGGCGCCGTCCGACGCGCTGGTGCTGACCGGCCCGCCACGGCCCTGGGCCAGCCGTGGGGGCGAGAAGCTGGCGCCGGCGCTCGAGCGGCTCGGTGTGGCGGTGGCGGGGCGGCGCTGCCTGGACGCCGGCGCGTCGACCGGAGGGTTCACCGACGTGCTGTTGCGGCGCGGCGCCGCCGAGGTGCTCGCGGTCGACGTCGGCTACGGCCTGCTCGACCTGCGGCTGCGCAACGACCCCCGGGTGCGGGTGCTCGACCGCACCAACGCGCGCACGCTCGACCGCGAGGCCATCGGCGGCCCGGTCGACCTGGTCGTCGCCGACCTCTCGTTCATCTCGCTCGGCACGGTGATGCCGGCGCTCGCCGCCGTGGCCGCGCGGGACGCCGACCTCGTCCTGCTGGTCAAGCCCCAGTTCGAGGCCGGCAAGGCGGCGGTGGGGCGGGGCGGGGTGGTGCGCGACCCGGCCGCGCGGTCCGCCGCCGTCCGCTCGGCGGCCGCGGCGGCCGCGGCCCAGGGGCTCGGGGTGGCCGGGCTGTGCCCGTCGGCCCGGCCAGGGCCGGCCGGCAACGTCGAGTTCTTCCTGCACCTCCGTGCCGGGGCCGGGGTCCTCGACGAGGCCGCGTTGGCCGCGGCCGTGGCCGAGGGCGCGGCCCTGCCGGGAGCGGCCCGGTGACCCCGATGCTGCGCAGGGTCGGCGCGGTCGTCCACCCGGGCCGCCCGGCCGCCCTGACGCTCGGCAAGGAGCTGGTGCGCTGGTCGGCGGACCACGGCGTGGAGCTCTGCACCCTCGAGGAGGAACGCGGCTGCCTCGGCAGCGAGGTGCCGTGCGCCGGGCGGGAGAAGTTCCCGCGCGGGCTCGACCTGGTGGTCGCGCTCGGCGGCGACGGCACCCTGCTGCGCGCGCTCGGGCTCGCCCTGCGCGCCCAGGTGCCGGTGCTCGGGGTCAACCTGGGCCGGCTCGGCTTCCTCACCGAGGTCGAGGCTGACGGGCTGGCCGCGGCCCTCGAGGCGGTCTGGGAGGGCCGCTACCACGTGGAGCGGCGCACCACCCTGCAGGTGCGCACCACCGTGGAGGGCCGCAGCGTCAGCGAGGAGCTGGCCGCCAACGACCTGGTGCTCGAGAAGGCGGCCAGGGAGCGGCTCGCCAGCGTGGCCGTCCACCTCGACGGGCGCCTGCTGGCCCGCTACGCGGCCGACGGGCTGATCGTGGCCTCGCCGACCGGCTCGACCGCCTACAGCTTCTCGGCGGGTGGCCCGATCGTCTCGCCGCGCCTGGACGCGTTGCTGCTCACCGCGGTCGCCCCGCACATGGTCTTCAACCGCTCGTTGGTGCTGCACCCCAGCGAGCGGGTTCGCCTCGAGGTGCTGCCGGACAGCCCGGTGGTGGAGAGCGTGGACGGCCGCGCCGTGTGCGAGCTGCCCCCCGGCGCGGTGGTCGAGGTGCGCCGTGGCGACCTCGACGCCCTGCTGGTCCGCATCGGCGAGGCCGACTTCTTCGGGCTGGTGCGCAGCAAGTTCCGCCTGGCCGACGCGGGTGGCGCCGGCGGCGACCCCGCCGCCCCATAGGCTGGACGTCCACTTCAGCTTGATGGTCCGGGAAGTGGCCGCCCGCGTGGCTGCCCGCCCGCCGGCAGGCGCCGTCCGCCTGCCCTGTGGACGGCCGCCGGGTCTCTGGTGGCCGGGGTGGATAGAATCGCCAAGTGATGTTGGGTGAGCTTCACATTCGGGACCTCGGCGTGATCGACGACGCGCGACTCGAGGTGGCCCCTGGCCTGAACGTGCTGACTGGTGAGACCGGCGCGGGGAAGACCATGGTGGTCGACGCGCTGTCGCTGCTGCTCGGCGAGCGCGCCGACGCCGGCGTGGTGCGGGTCGGCAGGCCAGCCGCGCTGGTCGAGGGGCGCGTGGCCGTCGAGCCTCGCGGCCAGGCGGCCGAGGCCCTGACCGCGGCGGGAGTCGTCGACGAGGACGGGGAGGTGGTGGTGGCGCGGCAGGTGATGGCCGGCGGCGGCAGCCGCGCCCAGCTGCAGGGGCGCATGGCCACCGTCGCCGCGGTCGCCGAGGTGATGCGCGCGCTGGTCGAGGTCCACGGCCAGCACGAGTTCCAGCGCCTGCTGCGCCCCGGCGTGCAGCTCGACCTGCTCGACCGCTTCGCCGGCCCGGGCGTGCTCAGCCTGCGGGAAGACTTCGCGGTGGACTGGCAGCGGCTGCGCGGCGTCGCCGCGGAGCTCGAGGACCTCCACGCCCGCGCCCTCGAGCGGGAGCGGGAGGCGGACCTGCTCCGCTACCAGCTCGGCGAGATCGACCAGGCCGAGGTCCGGGTGGGGGAGCTGGACGAGCTGGCCGCCGAGACCGAGCGGCTGGCAAACGCCGAGGCGCTGCGGGACGCGGCGCTGGCGGCCTGGCGGGCCCTCGCCGGCGAGGACGAGTCCGGCGCGGCCACCGCGCTCGGCGCCGCGGCAAGGACGCTCGCCGGCCCCAGCGGCCACGACGCCGCCCTCGGCGAGCTTGGCGGGCGCTCCGAGGCACTGGCCGCCGAGGTGGGCGACCTCGCCTCCTCGCTGCGGGCCTACGCCGAGCGGGTGCTGGTCGACCCCGAGCGCCTCGGCGTGGTGCAGGCGCGCATCGCCCTGCTGCGCGACCTCGAGCGCAAGTACGGCGAGGACGAGGCCGCCGTGCTCGCCTTCGCCGAGCGCGGCCGCACCCGCCTGGCCGAGCTGGAGGGCGGGACGGTCCGCTCCGAGGAGCTGGAGGCCGAGCAGGCCGCCCTCCGCCGCCGCCTCGCCGAGCTCGGCGCCACCCTCTCGGCCGAGCGCGCGGCCGCCGCGGAGCGCCTCGCCACCGCGGTCCAGGGCGAGCTCGCCGACCTCGCCATGCCCCACGCCCGCGTCCTGGTGGAGCTGATCCAGGAGGCGGCAAGGGACGACGACCCGACCGGCCTCGACCTCGACGGGCGCCGCCTCGCCGGTACCGCCAACGGGCTGGACCGCGTCGAGATGCTGCTCTCGGCCAACCCTGGCAACGCGCCGCGCCCGCTCGCCCGGGCGGCCTCCGGCGGCGAGCTCTCCCGGGTGATGCTCGCCCTGCGGGTGGTGCTCGCCGGCATCGACAAGACCCCGACCCTGGTGTTCGACGAGGTCGACGCGGGCGTCGGCGGGCGCACCGCCGCGGCCGTGGGCCGCCGGCTGGCGCAGCTCGCCCGCCACCACCAGGTCCTGGTCGTCACCCACCTGCCGCAGATCGCCGCGTTCGCCGACCGCCACTTCATGGTCGAGAAGCAATCGGGCAAGGACACCACCCACACCGACGTGCACGCGCTCGACGAGGCCGGACGGGTGACCGAGCTGTCGCGCATGCTGGCCGGCATGGAGGGGTCGGGCCTGGCCCAGGCGCACGCCGAGGAGCTGCTGGCGGCGGCGTCGGCGGTCAAGGGCTCCGACTCCGACCGGCTCGCCCGCAGCCGCGCCGGCGGCAACCAGGAGCGCCCATGAGGTTGATGCCGCTGCGCCGCCAGCAGCCAGATCCCGGCTCCGCCGACCTGGTCGGGGTGGTGCGCAAGGACAAGCGCACCAAGAACCTGGTCAAGCGGCTGCGGCCGGGCGAGGTCGCGGTGATCGACCACGTCGACATCGACCGGGTGGCGGCCGAGGCGCTGGTCGAGTGCCGGCCGGTGGCGGTGGTCAACGTCGCCAGCAGCATCTCGGGGGACTACCCGCACGCCGGTCCCATGGTGCTGGTGGAGGCGGGGGTGCCGCTGCTCGACGCCGTCGGCGACGACGTCTTCGACTTCCTGCGCGAGGGCGACCAGGTGCGCATCGACCCCGACGGGGTCGTCTGGCACGGCGAGCGCCAGATCGCCGAGGGGGAGTGGCTGCACCCGGAGGACGTGCGCAAGCGCATCGACGCGGCCAAGGACAACCTGGCCAGCGCGCTCGAGGACTTCACCCTGAACACGCTGTCCTACATCCGCCGCGACCGCGACCTGCTGCTCGAAGGCTTGCAGGTCCCAGCCCTGGCGACCAGCCTGCGCGACCGGCACGTGCTGGTGGTGGTCCGCGGCCACGACTACAAGAAGGACCTGAGCATCCTGCGCGGCTACATCCGCGAGTTCCGCCCGGTGCTGATCGGCGTGGACGGCGGCGCCGACGCGCTGCTGGAGGCGGGGCTGAAGCCGGACGTGATCCTCGGCGACATGGACTCGGTCACCAGCGAGGCGCTGACCTGCGGGGCGGAGGTGGTGGTGCACGCCTACCCCGACGGCCGCGCCCCGGGCAAGGAGCGCGTCGAGGCCCTCGGCATCGACCCGCACGTCTTCCCCGGCGCCGGGACCAGCGAGGACATGGCGATGCTGCTGGTTCCTCGACAAGAAGCGCCCGGGCATGGCCTCGACCTTCCTGGTCCGCCTCAAGGTCGGCGCCAAGCTGGTGGACGCCAAGGGCGTCAACCGGCTCTACCGGCAGGGCGTGCGCCGCAGCGACCTGCTGCTGCTGGTGATCTCGGCCTTGGTCGCGATGCTCGCCATCTCGCTCGTCGCCGAGCCGGTGCGGCTGGTCTGGCAGCAGACCTTCGAGCTGTTGAAGACCTTTATCTACCGGCTCGTCTCGTTCTTCTGACCGGGGCGGCCCCCGTCCGCCCGCCGGAGGTGCGTCCAGTGATCAACCTGCGCTACCACATCGTCTCGCTGGTCGCGGTCTTCCTGGCCCTGGCCATCGGGGTGGTGGTGGGCTCGACCGCGCTCAAGGAGGGGACCGTCTCGGTGCTGCGCGCCACCTCCAACAAGCTCATCAGCGAGAGCCAGGCCGAGCGCGCCAAGAACAAGGACCTGGAGGGCCAGGTGGCCGGGTACAGGGAGTTCGGCACCGCCATGCTGCCCAAGCTGGTGCGCGACCGGCTCAAGGGCCAGGCGGTGGTGGTGCTCGACACCGACCGGGTCGACGACCAGACCCGCAAGCCGGTCCAGGACGCCATCGAGGCGGCGGGCGGCAGCGTCGAGGGGCGCGTCACCTTCGCCTCGGACCGGCTGAGCCTCGCGGCCGAGGGCGACCGCAGCGCGCTCGGCGCCCTGCTCGGAACCGACCAGGCCGACCCGGAGGCGCTGCGCCAGGCCCTGGTCGCCAAGCTCACCGAGCGGCTCACCACCGCGGCGCGGCTGCCGCAGGGCGGTGCCGCCCAGGACAGGGACGCGATCACCGGCCTGCAGAAGGCCAAGTTCCTCGCCGACCTGCGGCTGGCCGACAAGTCGGTGCGGGACGGCACGGTGCCCTTCCCCCGGCCAGGGTCGATGTTCGTGATCATCGGGCCGACCGACAACCCGACCCTGCTCGACCCGAAGGTGTTCCTGGTGCCGCTGGCCCAGCGGCTCTCCGGCCGTGCCGACGTGCCGGTGGTCGGGGTGGAGGCGGCGGCGCCCGGCGCGCCCTCGTGGGTCGAGGTGCTGCGCGACGACCGGGACCTCACCGACCGGGTCTCCACGGTCGACGACGTCGACCGCGTGCCCGGCCAGTTCGCCCTGGTCGAGGCGCTGGCGCGACGCCTGCGCAACGAGCCGACCGGCCAGTACGGCTTCAAGAGCGGTGCCACCGGCCTGCTGCCCGAAGGCGCGGCCGCGTGAGCCGCGGGGCGGAGGGAGGCCGCGGCGGGAGCCGGGGGGTCGACGCCCTCGCCCTGGTGCCCGCGTACAACGAGGCCGACCGGGTGGGGGCGACGGTGGCCGCGCTGCGGGCGCTGCCCGGCCTGGCGGAGGTGCTGGTGGTCAGCGACGGCTCGACCGACGCCACCGCCGCCGTCGCGCTCGAGGCGGGAGCGCACTGCCTCGACCTGCCGCGCAACCTCGGCAAGGGCGGGGCGCTCAACGCCGGCCTTGCCGCGCTCACCGGCCGGGTGGCTGAGGGCCTCAGCCCCGAGCCGGTGGCGCTGCTGCTGGCCGACGCCGACCTCGGCGGCAGCGCGGCCCAGCTGGACGCGCTGCTCGCCCCGGTGCTGGCCGGCGAGGCCGACCTGGCCATCGCCGACCTGCCGCCGCAGCCTGGCTCAGGAGGTTTCGGGGTGGCGATCGGCATGGCCCGCTGGGGCCTGCACCGCATCGGCGGGCAGACGCTCGGCGAGCCGCTCTGCGGCCAGCGCGCGGTGCGCTGGTCGGCGCTGTCCCCGCTGGTGCCGTTCGCGCCAGGGTTCGGCGTCGAGGTGGCCATGACCCTCGACGCCTGGGCGAGCGGCCTGCGCGTGGTCGAGGTGCCACTGGATCTGCGCCACCGGCCCACCGGGCGCACCATCGGCGGGATCGTCCACCGCGGCCGCCAGGCCGGGTCGATCGCCCGCGAGCTCGTCCGCCACCGGGTCTGGAGCCCCCCGGCCGCCGCGTCCGACCAGGCGGCAGCGGCCTCGCCGGGCTCGGACGGTGCCGGCGACGGGCCGGCCGAGGGAGCGGAGTAGCGTGGGCCTCCGGGCGCTGCCGGTCGCCTTTGCCGGCGTGCTGGTCGGTTGGGGGGTGGGACACTGGGCCGCCCCGCAGGTCCTCGCTGCGCTCTCCGGGTCGAGCCTTGCCCGGGTGAACTACCGCAAGCGGGTGCTGGTGGCCGGGCTCGGGCTGGTGCTCCCGCTCGGGCTGCTCGTCTGGGTGGCGCCCCTGGCCGTGGCCGGCAGGTTCTTCTGGCGCAGGGCCGTGCAGCTCGACGTGGCCGTCACCGGCCCGGCGCTCGCGGTGGTGCTGGCCGCGCTCGCCTTCGGCCTGCTCGGGATGCTCGACGACCTGGTCGAGGATGCCGGGGTGCGCGGCTTCAGGGGCCACCTGCGGGCGCTCGGCGCCGGGCGCCTCACCGGCGGCGGGGCCAAGCTCCTCGGCGGCCTGCTGGCCGCCCAGGTCACGGCCACCCTGGCCGTCGGCGGCGAGTGGTGGCAGGTGCTGCTCGGGGCGGTGGTGATCGCCTCCGCGGCCAACGTCGCCAACCTCTTCGACCTGCGACCTGGTCGGGCCACCAAGGTGTTCCTGCCGTTGTGGCTGCTCGGCTGCCTGCTGGACCCGACCGGCGGCGCCTGGTCGGCGGGAATGGCCGGGGCGGCGCTGGCCGGCCTCCCCTTCGACCTCCGTGAGGAGGGGATGCTGGGCGACTGTGGCGCCAACGCGCTCGGTGCCGTGGTCGGCACGCTGCTGGCCACCGGGCCGCTGTGGCTGCTGCTGGCGGCCGCGGTCGTCCTGGTCGCCCTGCAGCTCGCCAGCGAGCGCGTCTCGTTCACCAAGGTGATCGAGGGCAACCGCCTGCTGCGTGCCCTCGACGACCTGGGCCGCCGCCGCGAGGTCGGCTGAGCGACTGACCCGACGAGCGCCCGCTCGGGCCCCGGCGGCGCGTGCGGGAGGGTCACGGGGGCGTGCTAATGTGGCGTCCCGAGGACCTGCAGCCGGCCGGGCGGGCAGCACGTGAGCGCTCGGCCCCCACCCTGGGTCCAAAGGGGGTTCACCGACCTTGGCGAAGCACATCTTCGTGACCGGTGGCGTCGCGTCATCGCTGGGCAAAGGTCTCACCGCAGCATCCCTCGGGCGCCTGCTCAAGTCCCGTGGCCTGCGGGTCACGATGCAGAAGCTCGACCCGTACATCAACGTCGACCCGGGCACCATGAACCCGTTCCAGCACGGCGAGGTGTTCGTCACCGACGACGGCTGCGAGACCGACCTCGACCTCGGGCACTACGAGCGGTTCATCGACGAGAACCTGCACCGGGACTCCAACGTCACCACCGGCGCGATCTACCAGACGGTGATCGCCGCCGAGCGCCGCGGCGAGTTCCTCGGCGACACCGTCCAGGTCATCCCGCACATCACCAACGAGATCAAGGCGCGCATCCTGCGCGTGGCCGAGGACGCCGACGTGGTCGTCACCGAGGTCGGCGGCACCGTCGGCGACATCGAGTCGCTGCCGTTCCTCGAGGCGATCCGCCAGCTGCGCCACGACGTCGGCCGCGACAACGTGTTCTTCTGCCACGTCTCCCTGGTGCCCTACATCGCGCCGTCGGGCGAGCTGAAGACCAAGCCGACCCAGCACTCCGTGCGCGAGCTGCGCTCCCTCGGCATCCAGCCCGACGCCATCGTCTGCCGCACCGACCGGCCCATCGACGAGAACCTCAAGCGCAAGATCTCGATGCTCTCCGACGTCGACATGGAGGGCATCATCAGCGCCCCGGACGCCAGCTCGATCTACGAGATCCCGCTGGTGCTCCACTCCGAGGGCCTCGACGACTACCTGGTGCGCCACCTGCGCCTGGAGTCGAGCGTCGGCGAGCCCGACCTGGCCGAGTGGGAGGCCCTGGTCGAGCGCATCCGCAACCCGCGGCGCACCGTGCGCATCGCCCTGGTCGGCAAGTACATCAACCTGCCGGACGCGTACCTGTCGGTGACCCAGGCCCTCGCGCACGCCGGCTTCCACCACGGGGTGGACGTCGAGGTCGTCTGGGTGGCCTCGGGCGACCTGGAGGAGAACGGCGTCGGCAGCCTGCTGGAGACGGTCGACGGCGTGCTGGTGCCTGGCGGCTTCGGGGTCCGTGGCGTGGAGGGCAAGGTCGAGGCGGTGCGCTTCGCGCGCGAGCGGGAGGTCCCGTTCCTTGGCATCTGCCTCGGGTTGCAGTGCGCCGTGGTGGAGATCGCCAGGAACATGGCCGGGCTCGAGGGCGCCAACTCGAGCGAGTTCGACCCCCAGACGCCCTACCCGGTGATCGACCTGCTGCCCGACCAGCGTGACGTCGCCGACATGGGCGGCACCATGCGGCTCGGCCTCGACCCGGCGCGGCTGCTGAAGGGCAGCCTGGCCGAGCGGGCCTACGACGACGGGCTGGTGTTCGAGCGCCACCGCCACCGCTACGAGGTCAACAACCGCTTCCGCCGCCGGCTCGAGGACGCCGGGCTGGTCGTCTCGGGGACCTCACCGGACGGCCGGCTGGTCGAGATCATCGAGCTCGAGGACCACCCGTGGTTCGTGGCCGGCCAGTTCCACCCGGAGTTCCGCTCCCGGCCGATCCGGCCGCACCCGCTGTTCCGCGACTTCGTCGGCGCGGCGACGGCCCTGGCCGACCGTCGCGACGCCGAGGGCCGGCAGGCCGACGGGCGCGGACCAGTGCCCGCCGCCGGTCAGGACGTCGCCGGGCGGCGCAACGGCACCGCTGCCGGCCAGGGTGACGGCGCCGGTGAGCCGGTCGAGGTCGACCTGTCCGACGGCGAGACCGGGTCCGTGCTGGCCGGGCGGGGGAGGTCGCGGGCTGGCGACGCCGAGCCTCGGTGAGGGACGCGACCGGGTCCGGGTCGTTTCGCGTCAGCGGCACCGAGCGGCCCTTCGCCGGCAAGCTGATCCAGGTCAGGGTCGACCGCATCACCGGCCCGGACGGGCGCGTGAGCCAACGCGAGGTGGTGGAGCACCCCGGCGCCGTCGCCGCGCTGGTGGTCGACCTGGAAGGCCGCATCCTCCTGGTCGACCAGTGGCGGCACGCCACCGGCGGGCGCGTGGTCGAGGTGGTCGCCGGCAAGTACGACGTGGTCGGCGAGGCGGTCACCGACGCCCTGCGGCGCGAGCTGGCCGAGGAGCTGCGGGTCGAGGGCGGCAGCCTCACCTGGCTCGCGACCTTCTACACCACGCCAGGCTGGAGCGACGAGGTGGTCGACCTCTACCTGGCGGAGGGCGTGCGGCCGCTCCAGGGCGAGGCGCCGGCGGGCGACTGGGAGGAGGCCGGGATCGAGGTGGTCGCGCTCGACTACGACCAGGCCGTCGAGCTGGCCACGCGCAGCTCGCCGGGCGACGCCAAGACGCTGGTCGCGCTCGGCCTCTACGGCCTCGTGCGTGCCGGGCGCTGGCAGCCCGACGCGGCCGGGGCGCCAGCCCCCGACGCCCCGGCCCGCCGTGCCGCCCGCCGGGGTGGTCGTGTCTCGTAGACTGGACCTAGGGAACCGGTCATGTGGCAACGGCGCGCTCCCTCCGGCGCCATGCTGCCGCGGAGATGCGTTGCGGCGCCGATGCTCGACCGGCTCTCCAGGCCAACGAGGGCCGGGCAGACGGGTGGTGGCGCGTGGCAGCGCTCGGTCCGCGTGCCGCCACAGGAAGGGGCACGCACCATGGACGTAGGCATACCGCGCGAGCTGAAGGACCACGAGTACCGGGTCGCGATCACCCCTGCGGGCGTGCGTGCGCTGAGCGACGCCGAGCACCGGGTGCTGGTCGAGCGCGGCGCCGGAGAGGGAAGCTCCATCCGGGACGCCGAGTTCGAGCGGGCCGGCGCCGCCGTGCTCGACTCCGCCGACGAGGTCTGGGGTGAGGCCGACCTCATCTTGAAGGTGAAGGAGCCGATCCCCGAGGAGTTCCCGCGCCTGCGCGCCGACCAGGTGCTGTTCACCTACCTCCACCTGGCCGCCACCCGCGAGCTCACCGAGGCGCTGTGCAAGTCGGGCATCACCGCGGTCGCCTACGAGACGGTCGAGCTGCCCGACGGACGGCTGCCGCTGCTCGCCCCGATGAGCGAGGTCGCCGGCCGCATGGCCCCCCAGGTCGGCGCCCACCTGCTGGAACGGGAGTCGGGCGGGCGCGGCGTGCTGATGGGCGGGGTCAGCGGCGTCGCCCCGGCCAGGGTGCTGGTGCTCGGGGCGGGCATGGCCGGCCAGAACGCCGCCTGGATCGCCCAGGGCATGGAGGCCGAGGTCATCATGCTCGACACCAACATCGACAAGCTGCGCTACGTCGACTCGATCCACAAGGGCCGCATCCTCACCCTGATGTCGAACCGGCAGACCATCGAGGACCTGGCGGTCAGCGCCGACATGGTGATCGGCTCGGTGCTGATCCCCGGAGCCAAGGCCCCGAGGCTGGTCTCGCGCCAGGTGGTCGAGGCGATGAGGACGGGCGCCGTGCTGGTGGACATCTCCATCGACCAGGGCGGCTGCTTCGAGACCAGCCACGTCACCACCCACTCCGAGCCGACCTACGTCGTCGCGGGCGTGGTGCACTACTGCGTCGGCAACATGCCAGGTGCCGTGCCCCACACCTCCACCTACGCCCTCACCAACGTGACCCTGCCGTACGCCCTGCAGCTCGCCTCGAGCGGCGTCGAGCAGGCCGTGCGCGAGGACCCGGCGCTGGCCAAGGGCGTCAACGTCTGGCGCGGTGAGCTGGTGTACGAGCAGGTGGCCATGGCCCACGAGCTGGACTGGCGGCCGCTCGAGGCGGTCACGGGCGGCAGCGGCCAGCCCGGCTGACGCCGCCGTGGCCGGGCCGACGCCGGGAGCCACCGAGCCCCCGGGCAGCGGAGGGATCGAGACCGCGACGCCGAGCGCGGCGGCCGCCGCCGCGGTGCGGCGCTACATCGACTACCTCGCGGTCGAGCGCGGCCTGGCCGCCAACACCCTCGCCGCCTACCGCCGTGACCTGCGCCGCTACACCGGCTGGCTGGCCGCTGCCGGGATCGACGACCCGGCGGCGGCCGGCGAGGACGACCTGGTCGCGTTCCTCGGCGCGCTGCGCAGCGGCTCGACCGCGGTCGGCACCCGCTACCGTGCCTCCAGCGTGGCGCGCAGCCTGGCGGCGGTGCGTGGCTTCCACCGCTTCCTGGTCCGCGAGCGGCTGGCCACCGGCGACCCGTCGCGGGACCTTGGCAGCCCCCGGGTGCCGACCTCGCTGCCCAAGGCCCTCAGCGTCGAGCAGGTCGAGGCGCTGTTGGGCGCGGTGGCCGGCGACGACCCCCGCGCCCTGCGCGACCGCGCCCTGCTGGAGACGCTGTACGCGGCGGGCCTGCGGGTCAGCGAGGCGACCGCGCTCGACGTCGACGACGTCGACCTCGACGACGGCGTGGTGCGCGCCTTCGGCAAGGGGTCGCGGGAGCGCCTGGTGCCGATCGGCCGTTCCGCCCGCCGCGCCCTCGGGGCCTGGCTGGTCCGCGGCCGGCCGGCCCTGGCCGGGCCCCGAGCCGGGCCCGCGCTCTTCCTCAACGCCCAGGGCAGCCGCCTGACCAGGCAGGGGTGCTGGAAGATCCTGCGCCACCACGCACGCAGGGCCGGCCTCGAGGGCGCGGTCTCGCCGCACGTGCTGCGCCACTCCTTCGCCACCCACCTGTTGGCCGGCGGCGCCGACGTGCGCAGCGTGCAGGAGCTGCTCGGCCACGCCAGCCTGGCCACCACCCAGGTCTACACCATGGTCACGGCGGACCGGCTGCGCGAGGTGTACCTGCGCTCGCACCCGCGGGCACGCGGAACGGGGCTTCCCCCCCCGGCCTCATCGGGTTCATGATCCTGTAGCCTTTCGCTAACGAGGCGCGCACCACTGGACTACGGACGGGGTCAGGAAAGCGGTCGGGTTCGACGTCATGGTGATGCGCTGGACTCGTTGGTTGCCGGGCGCTGCGGGTTCCTCGCCTGGCACGGACGCCCAGAACGCACCGCTCTTGCTGGCGTCCGCGCCGGTGGTGGCGTCCCGGACGATCGAGGAGGGGAGCTGGGGATGGACCAGCAGATAACGCTCCAGTTGCGCGAGCGGCTCGAAGAGGAGCGTGGCGAGCTGCACAAGCAGCTCGACGACCTGGGCGCCTACCGCGATGCCGATGGGATCATGGACCCGGAGCTGGACGAGGGCTTCGCCGACGCCGGCCAGGCCGCCGCCGAGCGGTCCAACCTGCTCACCCTCGTGCGCAGCTTGAGGGATACCCTGCGCGACGTCGACCACGCGCTGGAGCGCATGGAGGCGGGCACCTACGGCACCTGCGAGCGCTGCCGCAAGCCCATCCCCGACGAGCGGCTCGACGCCTTGCCAGCCGCGCGCCTGTGCATTGGCTGCAAGCAGCGCGCGAGGACGCGCGCGTGAAGGTCGCTGTGATCGTCTGCGACTCGCTCGGCGTCGGCGAGGCCCCGGACGCGGGCGACTACGGCGACCAGGGGGCCGACACCGTCGGCCACACCGCCGCCGCCCTCGGTGGCCTGACCCTGCCGACCCTCGCAGCGTGGGGCTTCGGCCGCCTCACCGGGATCGCCGGGGTGCCGCCGCTCGAGCCGGGCGCCGCGGTGGTGGCGCGCATGGCCGAGCGCTCCGCCGGCAAGGACACCACCACCGGCCACTGGGAGATGATGGGAGTGGTGCTGGAGCGGCCGTTCCCGACCTACCCGGACGGCTTCCCTCCCGAGGTGATCGACGCCTTCGCCGCGGCCATCGGCCGCCAGGTGCTCGGCAACCGGCCCGCCTCGGGCACCGAGATCATCGCCGAGCTCGGCACCGAGCACCTCGCCAGCGGCAAGCCGATCGTCTACACCTCGGCCGACTCGGTCTTCCAGATCGCCACCCACAAGCGGGTGGTGCCGCTGCAGCAGCTCTACGCCTGGTGCGAGACCGCCCGCGAGCTGCTCAGCGGCGAGCACGCCGTCGGCCGGGTGATCGCGCGGCCGTTCGACGGCGAGCCCGGCTCGTTCGTGCGCACCAAGGAGCGGCGCGACTACGCCCTGCCCCCGCCCGGCCGGACCGTGCTCGAGGCGCTGCAGAAGGCCGGGGTGCGCACCCTCGGCGTCGGCAAGATCGAGGACATCTTCTCGCGCCAGGGCCTCGACGGCTCCGACCACACCGGCGACAACGCCACCTCCCTCGACGCCACCGTGCGCTTCCTGCGGGAGGCGAGCGACCCTACCCTGGTGTTCGCCAACCTGGTCGACTTCGACATGGTCTACGGCCACCGCCGCAACGTGGAGGGCTACGGCCGCTGCCTGGAGGAGCTGGACCGCCGCCTGCCCGAGGTCGTCGCCGAACTGGGCGACGGCGACTGGCTGTTCCTCACCGCCGACCACGGCTGCGACCCGACCGCCGCGGGCACCGACCACACCCGCGAGTACGCCCCCATGGTGGCGTTCAGCCCCGCCGGCACCGCCGGCACCCACCTGCCCGACCGCGAGACCTTCGCCGACCTCGGCTCAAGCGTCGCCGAGCTGTTCGGCGTAGAGCCGGTCGGCCCCGGCCGCTCCTTCGCCGCCGCCCTCACCACCTGACCGGGCCGCGCCGGCGTCCCCTCGCGCTGGAGCGCTGAGCCCCGAGCAGCGCCTGCGCGACGCCGCTGCGGCGTGCGGCCGTGGCGGCCCAGCACCCTGCGACGTGCCCGCTTCCGTGGTCCCACCGCGGCACCGTTCGAGGTGGCCACCGCGGTGCTCCGACCCCGTGGCCCTCGACGGCGCAGGCCGTCCCAGCGGGTCGAGCCGCGCCGCGGCCGTGCGCGGCGAAGGGGATCCATCACCCGAATGACCGCAAGCGGCACCCTTCGACCGACAGTCGAAGGGTTATCCCAAATTCACCAAGAGTGGAATATCGGGCGGATGACCCTGGGCGCCAGCGTGCGCTCCCAAGAACGAGGTTTCCGCAGGTCAGGCAGGGTCTCACGCTCCGCGGTCGACCACCGAGCGCGACATGTCACGGAGAGTGGTTGGCACAGCCGATCCCTGTGACCACGTAGCGTGGTATTGGCTGGTCCTGGGCAGGTCCCGCTGACCCTCGCCGCTCCTGGCGCTCTGGCCTGCGTCCGCCGGCTGGTCCGCGCACGGGCGCTGCCAGCTCGTCGGCACGGACGGGTGCCGGCCGGCGGAGGACGCTCCCACGCATCGAGCGCCCGCGCAACGGACGAGCAGGACGAGGCCGCAGGACTCGGAGGGACGAGCAGCAGCGCGTCGCGGCTCCCACGATGCCTGGGCCGGCCGGCCGGATGCGCTGGTGGGGGTGCGAGGCGCTACAGGGCCGTGGCCTGGCCCCGTCGTGGCGGGTTCCCACAGGTGTCGAAGAGGTGTCTCGCGGCGGTCTCCGATCCGGTAGTATCCCGTCGCTTGATCCATCAGGGGATGCGGCGACTCATCGCGAAAGAGACAAGGCGACAAGACGCCGTGCAGCTCGCTCTAGAGCTTTATCGATAAATTACTGAAGCGCTTTGCCTCGCAGGTGATGAAGTGACTGATCGACACAGTGACTTGGCTACTGAGTGACCTGGAGATGTAGCGACACGGCGACGTAGCGATGTAGGTACTCAGTGACCAAGGCACCTGTTGGCGACGGTACCAACGAGGCGGAGGTGTCCCTGGTGGGGAAGGTCATCGCCCTGGCCAACCAGAAGGGCGGGGTTGGCAAGACGACCACTGCGATCAACCTCGGCGCGGCACTGGCCGAGCAGGACCTGCGCGTGCTCCTGGTCGACATGGACCCGCAGGGGGCGCTCTCGGTCGGGCTGGGGCTGAACCCGCTCTCGCTCGAGCGCACCGTCTACAACCTCCTGATGGAGCCGAAGGCCGACCCGGGCCGCTCGGTCATCACCACCAAGATCGACCGCCTGTCCCTGCTGCCCTCCAACATCGACCTGGCCGCGGCGGAGGTCCTGCTGGTCGGCGAGGTGGCCCGCGAGCAGGCGCTGGCCCGCGTGCTGAAGCCGTTGCGCCAGCGCTACGACTGGGTCCTGGTGGACTGCCCGCCGAGCCTCGGCCTGCTCACGGTCAACGCGCTCACCGCGGCGGACGCCGTGCTGATCCCGCTCGAGTGCGAGTACTTCGCCCTGCGGGGCATGGCGCTGCTGATGAACACGATCGAGAAGATCCGCGAGCGACTCAACCCGGACCTGGAGATCCTGGGTATCCTCGCCACCATGTACGACCCCCGCACGGTGCACGGCCGTGAGGTCCTCGGGCGCGTCGAGGACGCCTTCGGCGACCGGGTCTTCCAGACCGTGATCTCCAAGACCATCCGCTTCGCCGAGGCGCCGGTAGTGGGGGAGAGCATCCTCACCTACGCCGACTCGTCGACCGGGGCCGCCGCGTACCGCGAGCTGGCCAAGGAGGTGGTGGCGTCATGAAGGGCCGGGCCAGCCTGCCAGGAGCCGACGAGCTGTTCCGCGTCACCTCGGTCGAGAAGGACCGCGGCGGCCGCGGCGGCAGGCGCGCCGAGGCCGGCTCGGAGCCGGAGGCGACCGAGGCGGCCGCCGAGCGGACCCCGAGCGGCCGCCAGCGTCACGAGGAGAAGGTCACCTTCTACTGCACGGCCGACGAGCTGATGGACCTCGAGCACGCCCGCCTGCAGTTGCGCCGCAAGTTCGGCATCGGCGTGGACCGCGGGCGCATCGTGCGCGAGGCCCTCGCCCAGGTGCTCGACGAGCTGGAGCAGAGCGGCGCCGACTCCAACCTGGTGAAGCGGCTCACGCGATGAGGGTGGTCGACCTCATCGCGCGCAAGCGCGACGGAGGCGAGCTGCCAGGAGACGAGCTGCGCGAGCTGGTGCTCGGCTACGCCCGCGGCGAGCTGCCCGACTACCAGATGGCCGCCTTCCTCATGGCCGGCTACCTGCGCGGCTTCTCACAGGCCGAGACCGAGGCGCTGACCGACGCGATGCTCGCCTCCGGCGAGCGGCTCGACCTCTCGCGCCTGGCCGGGCCGACGGTCGACAAGCACTCCACCGGCGGCGTGGCCGACGGCACCACCCTGGTCGTCGGGCCGCTCGCCGCCGCCATCGGCATGCAGGTGCTGAAGCTGTCCGGCCGTGGCCTCGGCCACACCGGAGGCACGCTCGACAAGCTGGAGTCCATCCCCGGCCTGCGGGTGGAGCTGTCCGTCGAGGAGCTGCTCGACCAGGTCGAGCGCGTCGGGCTGGCGGTGGCGGCGCAGAGCGCCTCGCTGGTCCCGGCCGACAAGGCCATCTACGCGCTGCGCGACGTGACCGCCACGGTGGCCAGCACCGCGCTGATCGCCTCGAGCGTGATGAGCAAGAAGCTGGCGGGGGGAGCGAGCTGCATCCTGCTCGACGTCAAGGCCGGCTCGGGCGCCTTCATGAAGGACGTCCGCGCCGCCGCCGAGCTGGCCCACACCTGCGTGCGGCTCGGGCAGGCGGCCGGGAGGCGCTGCGCCGCGCTGGTCACCGACATGGACCAGCCGCTCGGCGACCTGGTCGGCAACGCGGTCGAGGTGCGCGAGGCGGTGGAGGTCCTGCGCGGCGAGCGCCGCGGCCGCATGCTCGACCTCTGCCTCATCCTTACGGGTCACCTGGCCGCCCTCGCCGGGGTCGCGTCGGACCCCCAGGAAGGCCGGCAGCGGGCGGCCAAGGCGCTGGATGGCGGCGCCGGCCTGGAGAAGCTGCACGAGCTCGTGGCCGCCCAGGGCGGCGACCGCAGGGTGCTCGACGACCTCTCCCTGCTGCCGCAGGCGCCCGTGCGCCGCGACCTGACCGCGCCGAGGGCCGGCTGGCTCGCCGTGGTCGACGCCGAGGCGGTCGGGCGGGCCGCCGCCGCCCTCGGAGCCGGTCGCCGGCGCAAGGAGGACCAGGTCGACGCCGCGGTCGCGGTCGAGCTCACCGTCAAGCTCGGCGACCAGGTCGACGCGGGCGAGCGCATCGGCCGCATCCTCGCCCGCGACCAGGAGGCCGCCGCGGACGCCGCCCGCGAGCTGCGCGCCGCGCTGCGCTTCAGCGAGCAGCCGAGCCAGCCGCCACCACTGGTCCACCAGGTGATCTCGGCCCCCTGACCGCGGCGCCGTCCCACCGGTCCGAGGGGCTAAGTCTCTCTGTCTATCTATCGATATATTGAGATGTTGGTGAAGGGCTGTGACCCCGGCCGGGCCGGCGGCCCCGTGGTAGGTTGGCGCCGCGATCGACCGGCGGCCGTGCCGGAGTCGCTCCAAGGCGGGCGCGCTGCCGGGAGGATGCGCCGTGGGCTCACCCCTGTTCCTGTTGCGGGACGATCCACAGTTCTTCGTCGCGTTCGTGGTGGCCGTGGTGATCGGCATCACCGTCCACGAGTTCAGCCACGCCGCCGTGGCGACCGCGCAGGGCGACTTCACCGCCAAGTCGCAGGGCCGGCTCACCCTCAACCCTGCCTCCCACCTCGACCCGCTCGGCACCCTCTTCCTGATCATCGGTGGCTTCGGCTGGGGCCGGCCGACGCCGTTCAACCCGCTGCGGATGCGGCGCCGCCGGGCCGGGGCGGCCATCGTGGGCCTCGCCGGGCCGGTGTCCAACGTGCTGGTCGCCATCCTGGCCGCGATCGCCCTGCGCGTCACCAACCCGAGCGGGCTCGAGGTGGTGTCCGGGTTCGCCGGCAAGCTGTTCTTCGCCCTGGTGGAGCTGAACGTCATCCTGGCCGTGTTCAACCTGCTGCCGATCCCGCCGCTCGACGGCTCGCGCCTGCTCTCGATTCTGCTGCCGCCGTCGCGCCAGAACATCGTCTACTTCCTCGACCGCTTCGGGATCTTCCTGTTGCTCGGGCTGCTGCTGCTCGCCCCGAACATCTTCCAGCCCCTGTTCAACAGCATGACGAGGGCCATCCTTCGCCTGGTCGGGTTCTGAGACCGCTCCACCCTCCGGCGCGCCGCCACGCCGACGGGCATCGTTGTCGCAGCCGGTCGGCGTGGCTACGATTCGCGCCCCGACGGGACCAGCAGCCTGGCGCTGCGCTCGGCAAGCGCCCGAGCTGCGACAATGCTCGGGTCCGGCGAGGCGAGCATCGAAGAGGTAGCGGTCGCATGCGCTACGTGGTCAAGACCGACGTGTTCGAGGGGCCGTTCGACCTGCTCCTCCACCTCATCGCGCGCCAGCGTCTGGATATCTGGCAGGTGTCGCTGTCGCGCATCACCGAGGACTACCTCTCCGAGATCAAGCGCATGCACGAGCTGAACCTCGAGGTGACCACCGAGTTCCTGGTGGTCGCCGCCACCCTGCTGGAGTTGAAGGCCGCGCGCCTGCTGCCCAGCCCCGACGCCGACCCGGACGAGGCCGAGGCCCTGCTCGAGGAGCGCGACCTGCTCTTCGCCCGGCTGCTGCAGTACCGCGCCTACAAGCAGGTGGCCGCGCTGCTCGGCGAGCGCCTCGCCGCGCAGGCCGGCTACCTGGCCCGCCACGGCGGGGCCGACGACGTCTTCCGGCGCATCGTGCCCGACCTGCTCGTCGGGGTTCGGCCCGAGCAGCTCGCGGAGCTGGCGGCCGCCGCCCTGACCCCGGCGCCGCTGCCGCGGGTGGAGACGAACCACATCGCAGCGCCCAAGCTCTCGGTGGCCGAGGCCGTCGCGGAGATCGCTGCACGCCTGCGCGGCGCCGGCCGCACCACCTTCGAGGAGCTGGTCGGCAACGACGCGGCCCCCATCGAGGTGGTGATCCACTTCCTCGCCCTGCTCGAGCTCTACAAGCGGGACCTGGTCGAGATCGAGCAGACGGGCGTGTTCGCCACCATCGACGTGCGCTGGACCGGCGGACCAGACCACGACCTGGCCAACCTGATCGACCTGACCGTGGAGGAGCCGGCATGACAGAGCCCCATGCCGCGCGCTCCGACCCGCCCGGCCCGAGCGGGCCCGTCGCTGACGCTCGTCCTCAGGTCGAGGGTGACGCTCCCGGTCAGGTCGAGCGTGCGCTGGAGCCGGGCGGTGAGGGGACGGACGGCGCGGTGGCGCTGTGGCCCGACGACGACCTGCTGACCGCGGTGGAGCTCGGGGAGCAGGGACTTGCCCGGCGCGACCTCGAGGCGGTGCTGTTGGTGGTGGACGAGCCGGTGGCCGCGGTCGACCTGGCGACGGCGATCGGCCAGCCCCGGGCGCTGGTCGAGGAGCTGCTGGTCGAGCTGGCGGGGGAGTACGCCCGCGACGGCCGCGGCTTCGTCCTGCGGGCGGTGGCGGGCGGCTGGCGCCTCTACACGCACCCGGGCGCGCACGATGCCGTGGAGGCCTACGTGCGCGCCGGTCAGCACAGCAGGCTGACCCGCGCCGCCCTCGAGACCATCGCCGTGGTCGCCTACCGCCAGCCGGTGACCCGCCTGCAGGTGGCCGCCGTTCGCGGCGTGAACGTCGACGGCGTCTTCCGCACCCTGCTCGGCCGCGGGCTGATCCGTGAGGTGGGGCACGACGACGGCCCTGGCCAGGCCACCCTGTACGGGACCACGCCGGCCTTCCTGGAGCAGCTCGGGCTCGACGTCCTCGAGCAGCTGCCGCCGCTCAAGGACTACCTCCCGGAGGGTGTCGACTTGGCCGACCTGCAGGAGCACATGGGGGAGCAGCAGTGAGCCCGCCGCCCCGGCGCCGTCCAGGCGCCGCCGACCCCGGAGCCTCCGCACGCGCCCCCCGCCGCCGGGCCGTCTCCGACGGCGGCGCTGACGCCGCCGCTGCCGCCCCTGGGCCACGCCGTCGCCGGGAACCCGCCGATCGTGCCCGCTCGGGGGGTGGCCCGCGAACGCAGGGCGGCCGCTCACGACCGGGCGCGGCGCGCAAGCCGGAAGCGGGCGCGCCCGGGGCGCGTACGCCGGTCGCCGCCGGCGGCGAGGGTGGCGACCAGGGCCTCCTACGGCTGAACAAGGTGCTGAGCACGGCCGGGCTCGGGTCGCGCAGGGCGGTGGAGGAGCTGGTGCGGGCCGGGCGTGTCTCGGTCGGGGGGCGCGTCGTCACCGACCTCGGCCAGCGCGTCGACCCGGAGCACGACGAGGTCGCCGTCGACGGCTCGCGGGTGGTGGTCGACCAGCGGCGCCGCTACTGGCTGCTGAACAAGCCGGCCGGGGTGATCACCACGGCCGCCGACCCGCAGGGGCGGCCGACCGTGGTGCAGCTGGTGCCGTCGCAGCCGCGCGTCTTCCCGGTCGGCCGGCTCGACCGCGACACCGAAGGGCTGCTGCTGCTGACCAACGACGGCGACCTCGCCTACCGGCTCACCCACGCCCGCTTCGGCGTCGAGAAGCGCTACCTGGCCGAGGTCGAGCAGCTCCCCCGTGACGCGCTCGCCCGCCTGCGGCGCGGCGTGGTGCTGGACGACGGCCCCGCCAAGGCCGAGCGCGCCCGCGCGGTCGGCGGCGCCGGCCGCCGCCGCATGGTCGAGGTGGTCATGGTCGAGGGCCGCAACCGCGAGGTACGGCGGCTGCTCGACGCCGTCGGCGCGCCGGTGCGCCGGCTGGTCCGCACCGGGGTCGGCCCGCTGCGGCTGACCGGCCTGGCCCCGGGGGAGTACCGGGCGCTCGAGCACGACGAGGTGCGCGGCCTCTATCGTGCGGTCGGCCTGTAGGGGGTCCGGGGGGCTCGAGGAGCGAAGCGGTAGCCCCCCGGAGAACAGGGGGGTCCGGGGGCTCAGGCCCTGGCTCCGAGCCACAGGACTTATCGATAAGTCACTGAATTGCTATGTTGCTAAATCCCTGAGAGGGGGGCGGATGCGCCGAGAGGGTAGGGACCCGTGAGCGCCGAGCGCCTGGTGGCCATCCGTGGCGCCACCTCGGTCGAGGCCGACGCGCGCGAGGCGGTCATGGAGCGCACCGGCGAGCTGCTGCGCGAGCTCCTCGACCGCAACGGCGTCGACCACGACGACCTGGTGTCGATCATCTTCACCGCCACCGAGGACGTCACCAGCGAGTTCCCGGCGGCCGCCGCGCGCGCCCTCGGGCTGGGCGACGTGCCCCTGCTGTGCGCCCGCGAGCTGGCCGTGCGGCACGGCAACCCGCAGACCATCAGGGTGCTGGTGCACTGCTACTCGGTCCGCTCGCGCTCCAGCCTCCGCCACGTCTACCTCCACCGCGCCAGCCACCTGCGCGACGACCTCCCGGAGTGATCCCGATGCCGACCCCGACGAGGCTGGCCCGGCCGCTGCCTGGCTGCCCGTGCCCGCCAGCGGTGACCTCGTGAGCGCCGCGGCGGCGACCCGCTGGCCGCGCAGGCTGGCCATCATCGGCACCGGGCTGCTGGGGACCTCGGTCGGCCTGGCGGCGCGCGCCGCGGGCGTGGACGAGGTCGCCGGCGTCGACACCGACCGCCACGAGCTGCGCCTGGCGCTGCGGCGCGAGGCGCTCACCCGCGGCGCCGCCACCCTCGACGAGGCGGTGGACGGTGCCGACCTGGTGGTCGCGGCCACGCCGGTGCGGTCACTGGCGGGCGTGCTGACCCGGGCGCACCGTGCCAACCCGGCGGCGGTGCTCAGCGACGTCGGCAGCACCAAGGCTCACCTTCTGGTCGAGCTCGCAAGATCGTCCACCGATCTCGGCCTGGTCGTCCCCGGCCACCCGATGGCCGGCTCGGAGGAGCGCGGCGCGCAGGCCGCGAGGGCCGAGCTGTTCTCGGGCGCCGCCTGGGTGCTGACCCCGTCCGCCCAGGTCGACCACGGCGCGCTGCGCCACATGACCGGGTTCGTCCGCGCCCTGGGCGCGCGTCCGCTGATCCTGGACCCGGAGCTGCACGACCAGGTGGCCGCGTTCGCCAGCCACCTGCCCCAGCTCGCCGCGACCGCCCTGATGGGGGCGGTCGCCGAGGTGCAGGCCCCGGCCGCGCTGCACAGCCTGGTGGCGGGCGGGTTCCGCGACACCACCAGGGTGGCGGCCAGCGACCCCGACCTGTGGGTGGACATCTGCACCACCAACGGCCCTCGCATCGTGCCAGCGCTCGACAGCTTCATCGAGCGGCTGCAGGCGCTGCGCGAGCTGGTCGCCGCCGGCGACCACGCCGGCCTGCGCGAGGTCCTGGCCGCGGCCCGCAGCGCCCGCATGCGCGTGCCGACCAAGCCGGGCACCTCGCCCCGGGCCCTGCGCGAGCTGGCGGTGCACGTTGCCGACCGGCCGGGCAGCCTCGCCGCGGTGTTCCGCGTCCTCGGCGCGGCCGGTGTCAACGTCGAGGACCTGGCGATCGACCACGAGCCGCAGGGCGGCAGCGGCGCCCTGCGCGTCTGGGTCGGCCGCCAGGCCCTGGCCGCCGCGCTGGACGCCCTGCTCGCCGCCGGCTGGGAGGCGCACGAGGCCAGCGGCGCTCCCGGTCCCACCTGACCAGGCACTCTATGCCTTCATAGTTGAACTGATAAGTAGATAGATCGTCTCATCGACAATGCGCGGCGTGCCTCGCGAGCGCGGCGCCGGCCGGGCTCCGGGTAGACTCTGACCTGTGCGGCGCGGCCGGCGTGCGCCGCACCAGGCACGCACCCGGCCCACACCGCAGGGAGGCGCCAGCATGGTGCTCGGCTCGCTCGACGACGACCACGACGACGTGGACGACGTCGTGGTGGCGATCGACGGGCCGGCCGGCTCGGGCAAGAGCACCGTCGCCCGCGCCGTCGCCGCCCGCGCCCGGCTTCGCCACCTGGACACGGGCGCGACCTACCGCGCCCTCACCCTGGCCCTGCTGCGCCAGGGCGTCCCGCCCGACGACCCGGACGCGGTGGCGGCCGCGGCCAAGAGCGTCGACCTCAGCCTGGAGCTCGCCCCCGGCAGCACCGGCTCGGTCCGGGTGCTGCTCGACGGGGTGGTGATGGGGGAGGAGCTGCGCACGGCCGCGGTGAACCGGGCCGTCTCGCCCGTTTCGGCGGTGCCCGCCGTGCGCGAGCAGCTGGTCGCGCTGCAGCGGGCGGTGATCGGCCTCGGCGGGGTGGTCGCCGAGGGGCGTGACGTCGGCACGGTCGTCTGGCCACGGGCCGAGGTCAAGATCTTCCTCACCGCCGACGCGGCCGAGCGCGCCCGCCGGCGCGGCGCCGGGGGTAGCAATGGCGAGTCCGCCGAGGCGGTGGCGCGCCGCGACCGCCTCGACTCCGGCCGCGCCACCGCGCCGACCCGCGCCGCGCCCGACGCCCTGGTGATCGACTCGACCAACCGCCCCGCCGACGAGGTGGTCGCCCAGATCGTCGCGCTGGTCGCGGCGGCCAGGGCCGGACGGCCGCGATGACCTCGCCGGCCGCCGCGGCTCGCAACTACCGCGCGGCCGGGCTGGTGGTCAGGCCGCTGATGCGGGCGTGGTTCCGCCTCCGGGTGGAGGGCGCCGAGCAGGTCCCGGCCAGCGGCCCGGCCATCCTGGCCGTCAACCACCGCTCGAACGTCGATCCGGTGGTGCTCGGCGCCGCGCTGCGCCGGCCGGTGGCCTACATGGCCAAGGCCGAGCTGTTCGTCTGGCCGCTGGGCACGCTGCTGCGCTGGATCGGGCAGTTCCCGGTGCGCCGCGGCGGCGCCGACCGCGAGGCACTGCGCCACACCGAGGAGATCCTGGCGCGGGGTGGCGTGCTCGGCCTGTTCCCGGAGGGCACCAGGGGGCAGGGGCGCTTCGCCACCGTCCACGCCGGCCTGGCCTACATCGTCCTGCGGCAGCAGTGCCCGGTGCTGCCCGTGGCCATGCTCGGCACCGAGCGGGTGCGGCGGCGCTGGGGCTGGCTGCCGTTCGCCTCGCCCGTGCGGGTGGTGGTCGGCCCGCCGCTCGACCTGCCCGACCCGGGCGTCGGCCGGGCCGGCCGCCGGGCGGCCACCGAGGCACTGCGCTGCACCCTGGAGGAGTTCATCCGACGGGCCGAGGCGGCGCCGAGTCAGCTCAGCGATCAATCGATAAATTGATACATCAATGAATCAGCTAAACGATCCATCGACTGATCCCCGGGCCACCGCGGACCAGGCCGGCGCCGCGCGGGCGAGCGCCGGACTGCCGCGCGTCGCCGTCGTCGGGCGGCCGAACGTCGGCAAGTCCACCCTGGTCAACCGTATCCTCGGCCGCCGCGCGGCGATCACCGAGGCGGTCCCCGGGGTGACCAGGGACATGGTGCCCTACGAGGCCGAGTGGAGCGGGCGCCGCTTCGAGCTGGTCGACACGGGCGGCTGGGAGCCGCGGGCGAGCGGCCTCGCCGCCCAGGTGGTCGCCCAGGCCGAGCGTGCCATGCGCGCGGCCGAGCTGGTGCTGTTCGTGGTCGACGCGACCGTCGGCGTCACCGAGGAGGACGCCGCCGTGTCCGCCCGCCTGCGCCGTGGTGGCATCCCGGTGCTGCTGGTGGCGAACAAGGTCGACGGTCCGGAGCAGGAGCTCGCCATCGGCGCCCTGTGGTCGCTCGGGCTCGGCGAGCCCCAGCCGGTCTCCAGCCTGCACGGACGCGGCGCCGGCGAGCTGCTCGACGCGGTCGTCGCGCGGCTCGGCGCGGAGCGCGCCAGCGACGACGCGCCCGAGCTGCCCGCCCTGGCGATCGTCGGGCGCCCCAACGTCGGCAAGTCGAGCCTGCTCAACCGGCTTGCCGGCGCGGAGCTGGCGATCGTCGCCGAGACCCCGGGCACCACCAGGGACACGGTCGACTCGGTGGTCGTCCACGACGGCCGCGGCTACCGCGTGGTCGACACCGCCGGCATGCGCCGCTCGCTGGCGCGGGCCGCCGGCGCCGACTACTTCGCCCTGGTGCGCAGCATGGAGGCGGTCGACAGGGCCGACCTCGCCCTGCTGGTGCTCGAGGGGCCGGTCGGCGTGGCCGAGCAGGACCAGAAGGTGGCCGCCCGGGCGGTCGAGGCCGGCTGCGGGCTGGTGCTGCTGGCCAACAAGTGGGACCTGATGGACGAGGACGCCAGGCGCGCCTTCAAGGCCGACCTCGAGCACCGGCTGTGGTTCGTGGAATGGGCGCCGCTGCTGCGCGTCTCGGCCCGCACCGGCCGCGGCGTCGACCGGATCTGGCGTCAGGTCGATACCGCCCTGGCCGAGCGCGCGCGCCGGGTGCCGACCGCGGCCCTCAACCAGTGGCTGGCGGCCGCCACCGGCCGGACCCCGCCACCGCCGAGCAGGGGCCGGGCGGTCAAGGTCCGCTACGTCACCCAGGCCAGGGTCGACCCGCCGGAGTTCGTCTTCTTCGCCAGCGGCCCGCTCACCCCCGCCTACCGCCGCTACCTGGAGCACGACCTGCGCCGCAGCTTCGGCTTCGAGGGCACGCCCCTGCGCGTCATCGGCCGGACCCGCAACCCACGCCGCGACCAGGGCTGAGCGTCCCGCCGCCGGCCGCGACCGGTGCTGGCAGGCGGTCTGGCGGCGGCGGATCGGTGGTATTCTGCCGCCAGCGCAGGGCTGCGGACAGCACGGCTGTCCAGCAGCATCGGGACGTGGCGCAGCTTGGTTAGCGCACCAGTCTGGGGGACTGGGGGTCGCCGGTTCAAATCCGGCCGTCCCGACCAAACGTCGAGGACCGCCTGGTCCGGCCACCTGCCGCCGGGGTCGGCGAGGCAGCCCACCCTGTGGATGCCTTCCTTGCCCGCACCCCGCTCGGCTGGCAGCCTGCATCGCACCGGACGTCGAGCCGACGAGGGTCGGGCCATGCAGCCAGCTCGTGCCACCGTCACGCTCCTGGCGGCCTGCCGCCGCCGGGCCCTGCCGCTGGCGGGCCGGGCGCTGCGGCGGTTGCGGCGCCGTCCCAGCCTGTGGGCCGTTGCCGTGCTGCTGGCGCTGCACGCCACACCGGCGGCGGGCGGCCACGCCGCGCCGGCATCGGCCGCGGCAACCGCCTTCGACCGCGCCGCAGCGGCCGACCTGCCCGAGGGCCCGACCGCCATGCGCCCGCCCAGGCAGCGCCACCCGCCGCGGCCAGCCGCGGCGGCCTCCACCCCGGTCCAGCCGCGCCCGCCGTGGCCGCTGCTCGGCCAGGACACCGCGCACCACCTGCTCACCCGCGCGCTCGACGAGATCCGGCGGCGCGACCCGGCACGCTATCGCGAGATGCGGCGCCGGGTGCCCCGCTGGGGGCTGTCTCGCTGCGACCGGGTCCTCTGCGACCGCACCGTCCAGGGCCAGACGCTGCTGACCAGCGACGGCGAGTGCCTGAGCACGATCGACGTCGCGGTGGCGCTGCGGGCCGCCCGCCGCTTCGGCATCCCCGGCCTGCCGTGGCTCGCCGACGTGCTGGTCCACGAGCACGCCCACTGCCACAACCTGCGCAACGAGCTCAGCTCGCTGGCGGCGCAGCGCGACTTCCTCGGCAGCTGGCCCGCCGGTCCCGGTCGGGAGCGCGCCAGGGCCTACGTGCAGCGCCTCTACCGCCAGCTCGACGCGAGCGGCAACTGGTCCGGCCGCTGACCGGGACAGGGCGGTATACCCTCCAGCGCATGAGCCAGCTTGGCGACCCCGAGCCCACCGAGGGCGAGATCCTGGACGCCGCGCCTTCAGCAAGGGAGGCGGAGCGCCCGGCGGACCACCCCGCGGGCGGGGCCGGAACCGTCGCTGCCGCCGGGGAGCGGATGAGCGCGATCCTGACCGCGCCCAACGTCATCACCTTCACCCGGCTGCTGCTGATGCCGCTCTGCGCCTGGCTGCTCGCCAACGGCCGCTGGGGTGTCGGGCTGTGGCTGACCGCGGTGGTCGGCAGCACCGACTGGGTGGACGGCTGGCTGGCCCGGCGCACCGGCTCGGTCTCCCGGCTGGGGCAGCTCATGGACCCGTTCGCCGACCGGCTGCTGATCGCCTCGGTGACCATCGCCCTGCTGGTCCGCGGTGTGCTGCCCCTGGTGGCGGTGCTGCTGCTGGTCGGCCGCGACCTCCTCCTGCTGGCCGGCTTCCCGCTGCTCGCCAGCCGTGGGGTGCGGCCGCCCGAGGTGGTCTGGGTCGGCAAGGCCGCCACCCTGGTGCTGCTGACCGCCCTGCCGATCCTGGCGCTGGGGGAGACCGGCGTGGCCGTCGCCGGCGCCGCCCGCGCCCTCGGCCTGGCCTTGCTCGCCTTCGGGGTCCTCCTGTACTACGTGGCTGGGGCGGCCTACGTCAGAATGGCCCTGCAAGGGCTGCGAGCGGTTCGTCCCGGAAGGTAGCCGCCAGGGCCCGGTGGGCGCGAGACCCGAGGGCCGCGCCCCGGCTCCTCGTCCTGACGATCCGGTAGGGTGCTGACCAACCCGTCCTGGCGGGACGCGCGCGCGGCCGCCCGCACCAGGCCGTTGCCGCGCGCTGGCGAGCAGGAGGCTGCGCGAGATGAAGGCCGTGATCATGGCGGGGGGCGAGGGCACGCGCCTGCGCCCCCTGACCGCGAACCAGCCCAAGCCGATGCTGCCGCTCGCCAACCGGCCGATCATGGAGCACATCGTCCGGCACGTCAGCAACCAGGGCGTCCACGACATCGTCGTGACCGTGCAGTTCCTCGCCAGTCAGGTGCGCAACTACTTCGGCGACGGCTCCGACATGGGCGTCGACCTGAAGTACGCCACCGAGCCGCGCCCGCTCGGCACCGCCGGCAGCGTCAGGAACGCGGCCGAGCAGCTCCGCGAGACGTTCGTGGTGGTCTCCGGCGACGCCCTCACCGACATCGACCTCAACCAGGCGGTCGCCTTCCACCGCGAGCGGGGCGCCATGGCCACGGTGGTCACCAAGCGGATGGAGAACCCGCTCGAGTTCGGCATCGTGATCACCGAGGACGACGGGCGCATCGAGCGGTTCCTGGAGAAGCCGCACTGGGGCCAGGTCTTCTCCGACACCATCAACACCGGCATCTACGTGCTGGAGCCGGAGATCTTCGACTACATCCCGGCCGAGGGGCCGTCCGACTTCGCCGACGACGTGTTCCCCACCCTGCTGGGCAAGGGCGCGCCCCTGTACGCCTGGGTGGCGGAGGGCTACTGGGAGGACGTCGGCACCCTGGAGGCCTACCGGCGCGCCCACCAGGACATCCTCGACGGCAAGGTGCGCCTCGAGGTGCGCGGCTTCGAGGTCAGGCGGGGCGTGTGGCTGGGCGAGGGCGCCGAGGTCGACCCGGACGCGATCCTCCACGCGCCCATCCTGATCGGCGACTTCGCCAAGGTGGAGGCGGGCGCGACCCTGCGCGAGTACACCGTCGTGGGCGCGAACGTGGTGGTCAAGGAGGGCGCCTTCCTGCACCGCGCGGTGGTGCAGGACAACGCCTACATCGGCCCTGGCGCGCACGTCCGCGGCTGCGTCATCGGCCGTGGCGCCGACGTGCACCGCAACGGCCGCGTCGAGGACGGCGTGGTGGTGGGCGACAACGCCAACGTGGGCCAGGGCGCCATCCTGCGGCCCAACGTCAAGGTCTACCCGTTCAAGACGGTCGAGCCCGGCGCGGTGGTCACCAAGTCGATCATCTGGGAGGGCAGGGGCGCGCGCACGCTCTTCTCCGAGGGCGGCGTCACCGGCCTTGCCAACATCGACGTCACCCCCGAGCTGGCCCTGCGGGTGGCGCTGGCCTTCGGCTCGACCCTCAAGAAGGGGTCGAGGGTTACGCTCGCGCGCGACGCCAGCCGCGTCTCACGGGCGTTCAAGCGGGCGCTGATCGCCGGGCTGAACGCGACCGGGGTCCACTGCGACGACCTGGAGCTGGCGCCGGCGCCGGCGCTGCGCTTCGCCACCACCATGGCGGGCGGATCGGGCGGCATGTACGTGCGCACCTCGCCGAGCGACAGCCAGGCGATCCAGATCGCCGTGTTCGGCGACGACGGCACCGACCTGGACGACAGCGCCAGGCGCAAGGTCGAGCGCACCTACAACCGGGAGGAGTTCCGGCGCGCCTTCGGCCGCGAGATGGGCGAGCTGGCCTACCCGCCGCGCGCGATGGAGCGCTACACCGCCGCCCTGGTCGCCGCGCTCGACGTCGCCGCCGTGCGGCAGCGGGGCTTCAAGGTGGTGATCGACGCCGGCGGCGGGACCAGCTCGCTGCTGCTGCCGTACGTGCTGCCGCGCTTCGGGCTCGACTCCCTGGTGGTCAACGGGCAGCTCGACGAGGACCGCATGGCCCCGTCCGAGGGGCAGCGCGAGCGCGACGTGGCCCGCCTCGCCCGGCTGGTCACCACCTCCGGCGCGGACCTCGGGGTGCGCTTCGACGCGGTGGCCGAGCGGCTCATGGTGGTGGACGGCACCGGCCGGGTGATCCCGCTGGCCAGGGCCCTGCTGCTCTACGTCGACCTGGTGGTGCAGTCGTCGCCGCGCGGCACCGTCGCGCTGCCGGTCTCCACCACCAGGCGGGCGGTGGAGCTGGCCGCCCGGCGCGGCTGGCGGGTGCTCGACACCAAGCTCGCCGCCAGCGCGACCATGAGCGCCGCACGGGACGAGGGCGTGGTCTTCGCCGGCGCCGAGGGCGGCGGCTACGTGTTCCCGGCGCTGCACCCCGCCTACGACGCGCTGATGTCGTTCGGCAAGCTGCTCGAGATGCTCGCCGCCCAGCGGGTCAGCCTGGCCGAGGCGGTCACCGCCCTGCCCGAGTCGCACGTGGTGCGTGCCCGCGTGCCCACCCCGTGGGAGCTCAAGGGCGCGGTGATGCGCCAGGTGGTCGAGGCGACCAAGGGCCTGCCGACCCTGGACGTCGACGGCCTCAAGGCGTACCCGGCGGGCAGGGGCAAGGGTGCGGACGCCGACTGGGTCCTGGTGATCCCGGACACCAGCGAGCCGTTCACCCACCTGTGGGCGGAGGCGGGCAGCGAGGGGGCGGCCCGCGTGCTCCTGGAGGAGTACGAGGCCCTGGTCAGGAGGGTGACCGACCAGGGCTGAGCCGCGCTCATCGTTGCCCTGCTGTGACCTACGCGTGATTGCCCGCGTGGCGGCCGGCTCATACGCTCTGCGCCCAGGTCCTGACGATCGGAGCCCGCCGGCTTCCCCCAGCTCGCCGATGACCAGTCGGCGCGGCCCGCGGGCGCCACCACGAACCGGCCCGCGCCCAGCGCGCAGAGGAAGGAGCCCGCCATCGCGGTCGTCGACCCGCCGACCAATGGAGCGGCCGACGCGGTCGTGCCGCCGGCCGGCTCGGCCCGGACGGCCGAGCCGGCCCCGACGACGTCGGCCCAGGAGCCAGGGGCGGCGTCGCGGGAGGCCGCGGCCGAGCCCGAGCCGACCGAGGAGCCCCGCGGGGTGCTGGACGCCGAGGCTGCGATTGCCTCGAAGGCCGAGGCCGCGACCGCGGCGGATGCCGAGCCCGAGGCCGAGCCGAAGCAGGCCGTGAGGCCGTCGGCCCCCACGATTGCCGCGGCTGGGCCGGAGCGGGGCGCCAGGTCGGGGCCGTCGGCGGGGGTTGCCGTGCCAGGGCCGCTGGTGCGTGGCTACCTGGTCGCGCCGTCGAAGGCGGCGGACCCGCCGGAGCCGGCGCGCAACGGCGCGGGCGCGCCCGCGGCGAAGGACGGCGGCGCGTGGCCGTGGGAGCCGCCGGACCCGTGGCAGCCGGCCCGGCAGCCGGGAGGCCGGGCCGCACCCGCCGCCGAGCGACCGGTCGGCCTGGCGGACGGCGCGTCGGCCACCACGGTGTTGCCTGCACCGGTGCCTGCCGCGGCGGCCGCCGGCCCTGGCGTGGCGCTGGTCGACGGTGGCGGCCAGGCCGTGGTGCCCGCCGCCGCCGCCGCGCCCGCGGGGTGGGTGGCGCAGCCGCCAGGGCCCCGGCAGGCGACCCAGGTGATGGAGCGGGTGCCCGCGCGGCCGCCGCCTGCCGGCGTGCCGGCGGAGACCGCGGCCCGCAGGACGGCCCGCCTGCTGGGCGTGCCGCGGTCGCTGCTCACTGCCGCGCTCGTCCCCGTCCTGCTGCTCGGGCTGTTCGGGGTGGACACGGCGCTGGCGTCCGGGACGGTCCGCCGCGGCGTCAGCGTGGGCGGGGTCGGCCTCGGCGGGCTCGGCCGCGCAGCCGCCCGGACCAGGCTGGCCGCGGCGGCCGCGCAGGTCGAGGCGCGGCCGCTGGTGCTGCGGGCCGAGACGGCCCGGGTGGAGCTGCCCCGCTCGCAGGCCGGCGTCCGGCTCGACCTCGACGGCAGCGTCGCCGCCGCCTTTGCGGTGGGCCGCTCCGGCCCCTTCGACCTGGGCCGGCTGCGGAGCTGGTTCGGCGGGATCGAGCTTCCCTGGAGGGTGCGGCTGGAGAGCCAAGGCGTCGAGCGGGCGGTGGCCAGGCTCGAGGGGCAGATCCGCCGGCCCATCCGCGAGCCGGCGCTGCGCCTGACCGGCACCAAGGTCGAGCTGCTGCAGGGCACGCCGGGGCGCGGGGTCGACCCGGTGGGGGCGCGGCGGGCGCTCGAGGCCGCGGCCGGCCTCCCGGCCGGCGCCGAGGTCGCCCTGCCGATCTCGGAGCAGCGCCCAACGGTCGACCAGGCGGCCGCCCAGGCAGCCGCCGACCAGGCCAGCAAGCTGCTCTCCGCGCCGCTGACCGTGACCGTGGCCGGCCACAGCGCCACCCTGCAGCCCGCCGAGCTGGCACCGCGGGTGCGCAGCCAGGTGCGCGACGGCCGCCTGGTGGTGGAGCTGGTGCCCGAGGCGCTCGACGGCCTGCTGCGGCGGCGCGCGCCGTTCGCCTACAGCGAGCCGCGGGACGCCCGCTTCGAGCCGGCCGGCGGGCACATCCGCCTGCTGCCCGCGGTCGCCGGCCGCGTCGCCGACCCCGCCAAGGCGGCGGCGGCGCTGCTCGCCGCCGGCGGCAAGGACGGCGCCGGGCGGACGGCGGCGCTCCCGGTCAACACCAGCCAGCCCAAGTTCAGCACCGCGGTGGCGAAGGCGCTCGGCGTCAAGCAGGTCATCTCGTCCTTCACCACCACCTTCAGCTCGTCGGACGCGCCCAGGGTGCACAACATCTCCCTGATCGCCGCGGCCGTGAACGGCCAGCTCGTCCTGCCCGGCCAGGTCTTCTCGATGAACGCCGCCACCGGCGAGCGCACCCCGGACAAGGGCTACCGCACCGCCAAGGTGATCAAGGACGGCGAGATCGTCCCCGGCCTCGGCGGCGGCGTCTGCCAGGCAGGCACCACCATGTTCAACGCCGTCTTCTTCGCCGGCCTGCCCGTGGTCGAGCGGCGCAACCACAGCCTCCACATCAGCCACTACCCGATGGGCCGGGACGCGACCCTCAACTGGCCGGGGACCGACCTGAAGTTCCGCAACGACTCGCCCTACGGCATCTTCATCACCGCCAGGGCCACGCCGGCAACCATGAACGTGACCCTCTGGTCGACCTTGCGCGGCTACCAGGTCGACTTCAGCACCTCGAACCCGTACAACTTCCGCAGCCCGCCGACGAGGTTCGAGGACGACCCGACGCTGCCCGCCGGGCAGCAGGTGGTGGAGAGCAGCGGCTCGGCGGGGTTCGACGTCACCGTCCAGCGCACCGTGACCCACAACGGCCAGGTGGTGCGGAAGGACACCTTCGTCTCCAACTACGTCCCCTGGAGCAAGGTGGTGCGCCGCGGCACCATGCCACCCGGGCCGCCGCAGCCCGGTCCGCCGCCGGGCCCCGGGGCGTGAGCCAGGGCGCTCGCCACGGCCAAGGGCGCGCGGTGGGCGTGCGGTCCCGCCACTTGCCGGGCATCCTGGCGCGAGGGCGCCGGCTGTGCTTGGCTCTCGCCCGCCCGGCCGCGGCAGTGGTCGCTGCGCGAGCGGGGTCCGGGGCTCGTGCACGGAGCGGTGGCCCCGGATGGACAAGGGGGTCCGGGGCTCAAGTAGCGGAGCGGTGGCCCCGGATGGACAAGGGGGTCCGGGGCTCGTGCAGCGGAGCGGTAGCCCCGGATGGACCAGAGGAGGACCGGCATGAGCGAGCTGTACCCGGAGGACCTGAAGTACACCGAGGAGCACGAGTGGGCCAGGATCGAGGGCGACCGGGCCGTGGTCGGGATCACTCACTACGCCCAGGACGCGCTCGGGGACATCGTCTACGTCGACATCCCGGTGGTGGGCACGACGGTCACCGCGGGCGAGACGTTCGGGGAGGTGGAGTCGACCAAGTCGGTCTCCGACATCTACAGCCCGGTGAGCGGGACCATCACCGAGCGCAACGAGCAGCTCGACAAGAGCCCGGAGATCATCAATTCCGACCCGTACGGCCAGGGGTGGCTGGTGGCGCTCACGATGACCGACGCCGCCGAGGCCGACCGGCTCATGGATGCCGGCGCGTATCGTGACATGGTGGCCGAGAACTAGGGGTCGCGGGGTGCTCACCGGCCGGCCTTGCGAGCAGCCCGTTTCCGTTGACCCGATTTCAAGCGGTCATCTACAGTCAGCCTTCGTACCATGCCAGAGCCCGGAGGGCGGAATGTTCTGCACCCAGTGCGGTCACAAGAACCCAGAAGGCGCCCACTTCTGCGCGAATTGTGGCGCCGCGCTGGCGTCGTCCCCCGCCGACGACTCGACCACCACCATCAACCTGGCCGCCTCGGACCTGGAGGCTGAGGTTGAGGAGGAGGTCGCCGCACCGGTCGAGGAGCTGCGCGAGGGCACGGCCATGCTGGTGGTGCGCCGCGGGCCCAACGCCGGCAGCCGCTTCCTGTTGGACAAGGAGGTCATCACCGCCGGCCGCCACCCCGAGAGCGACATCTTCCTCGACGACATCACCGTGTCGCGGCGGCACGCCGAGATCCGCCGCACGCCGAACGGCTTCAGCGTCTACGACGTCGGCTCCCTCAACGGCACCTACCTGAACCGTGAGCGGGTCGAGGACGGCGAGCTGGTCGGCGGCGACGAGCTTCAGATCGGCAAGTTCAAGCTGGTGTTCTTCGCCGGCGGCCGGCCAGGGGCCACCGCCGGGGCGGGTCCCGGAGCGGGAGCAGGGTCGGGATAGCCATGATGGCCGACCCGGTCGGGCGCGAGGCGGCCACGCTGCCAGGCGGCGGCGCGGGGTCGCAGGAGCGCGCCGCCCGGTCCCCGGCGCCGAGGGACCGGACGATGAGCATCGGTGAGGTCATGGCACTGCTCAAGCCGGAGTTCCCCGACATCACCGTGTCCAAGATCCGCTTCCTGGAGGGTGCCGGGCTGGTGCACCCGCGCCGCTCGGCCTCCGGCTACCGCAAGTTCTCCGAGGACGACATCTCCAGGCTCCGCTTCGTTCTGCGCGCCCAGCGCGACCAGTACCTGCCCCTGCGGGTGATCCGCGAGCGCCTTGCCGACCTCGAGCAGGCTGGCAGGCAGCCGCACGCGGCCGAGCCGGCCACGGCCACGGACGGGGCGGCGGCCACGGGCGAGGAGGCCGGCGCCGGCCGGCGGCACGTCCCCGAGGCCGCGCCGGTCGCGCAGGGCGCCCCGGCCCACGGGCTGCTCGCCGGCGCGCCCCCGTCGGACGCGCAGTTCAGCCGCGAGGAGCTGTGCCGGGCGGCCGGCACCACCGTCGACCGGCTCGCCGAGCTGGAGGAGTTCGGGCTGATCACCGCGCGTGGGACGGGTGAGCGGGGGAGCTGGTACGGCGGCGAGGACCTGGTGGTGCTGCGGCTCGCCCGCGACCTGGCCGACTACGGGCTGGAGGCCAGGCACCTGCGCATGTACAAGATCTTCGCCGAGCGCGAGGCGGCCCTGTTCGAGCAGGTGGTGGCGCCGCTGGTGCGCCAGCGCAACCCGGAGGCGCGGACCAGGGCGCGCGAGACCCTCGAGGCGCTCGCCGAGCTGGGCAGCCGCATGCGCGACGCCGCCCTGCGCGCCGCCGTCTCGGACTTCGCCGAGGCGACCGCCGATTCCCACCGGTGACGCCGGCGCCCGCTCGGTGCCCACGCCGATGACCCGCCGCCGCGCGCCGCTCGCCCTGCTGGTCCTGCTGGCCGCGGTCGTCGGGGCGCTGCCCGGTGTGCCCATGGCCGCCGCCCACCCGGCCGTCGCCCGCCCGGCCGCGGTGGCCGGGCCGCCGCCGGGGCCGGTGGCGACGCCCCGGGTGCAGGCCCGCTCCTTCCTGCTCGCCGACGCCGCCACCGGGCAGGTGCTGCTGGCCAGGGACCCGGCCCGCGCCCGTCCGATGGCCTCGACCACCAAGGTGATGACCGCCCTGCTGGTGCTCGAGCGCCTGCCGCAGCAGCGGGTGGTGACCATCGGCCCCGGCCCGACCCGGACCTCGACCCCTTCGACCCTTGGGCTGCGCGCCGGCGAGCACCTCACCGTCAGGCAGCTCCTGCTCGGGCTGCTGCTGGAGAGCGCCAACGACTCCGCCGTGGCGCTGGCCGAGGCGGTGGACGGGTCGGAGGCAGCCTTCGTGCGGCGCATGAACCGGCGCGCGGCCGCGCTGGGGCTGACCGCCACCCACTACGCCAGCCCGCACGGCCTCGACCGGCCCGGCCACCACACCAGCGCCAGGGACCTCGCGCGGCTGTGGACGGTGGCGATGCGGCGGCCGGACTTCCGCGCCCTGGTGGCCACCAGGCGAGCCACCATCCCCGGGCCGAGGGGGCCACGCCGCTTCGCCAACCGCGACGAGCTGCTGTTCAGCTACCGCTGGACGGAGGGCGGCAAGACCGGCTTCACCAACCTGGCCGGCCGCTGCCTGGTCGCCTCCGTCAGCCGCGGCGGGCGGCGGCTGGTGGGGGTCGCGCTCGGCTCCGGCAACGCCTTCCGCGACCTGCGCGCCCTGTTCGACTACGGCTTCGAGGCGCTGGTGCGGGTGCGCCTGGCAAGGCGCGGCCAGGTGGTGGCCGCGGCGCAGGCGGGCGGCGGCCAGGGCGGCCGCTGGCAGGTCACCGCCGACGTCGACGCGCTCGTCCGGCGCGACCTGCTCGGCCGGGTCGGCCTGCGCGCCGCCGCGACGGCCGGCGGCCAGGGCGGCGCGCCGGCCGTGTGGCTCGCGGCCGGCGGCGCGCCGCTCGCGCCCCTGCCGCTGCGCCCGGCCGACGCCACCGCGGAGGCCGCCGAGAGCCTGCGGCCCGGTCCCGTGCCAGCCGGCGCGCGCAGCGCGGTGGTCGACCGGTTCCTCGCCCAGCAGGCGGCCTGAGGCCCGAGCGCCGGGCGGGGCCCGGCGCCGCCCGACGCCAGCGCGCCGCGCCAGCGCCCCAGCTCAGGAGCCTGGTGGGAGGCCGGCCGACGGGCCCGCGCGCCGCCGTACCAAGGCGATCCGCATGTCGCGCCCGCGAGAGGCGTCTGATAGCCTCTGAATCCAGGCAGGCGCCCGTCCTGGGCGCGGGAGATGACGCTCGAGGGGGTTGTGCGTTGGTCGAGCTGACCCTCGTCGGCGTACGGATCGAGCTACCCACCCAGACGCCGATCGTGCTCCTCAAGGAGCGTGAGGGTGAGCGTTTCCTGCCGATCTGGATCGGCAACGTGGAGGCGACCGCGATCGCCTTCGCCCTCCAGGGCGTGGCCACCGCCCGGCCCCTCACCCACGACCTGCTCAAGAACCTGCTCGACGAGCTGGTGGTGTCGGTCGAGCGCGTGGTGATCACCGAGCTCAAGGAAGGCACCTTCTACGCCACCATCGAGCTGCGCCAGAACGGCAGCCGCTTCTCGGTGTCGAGCCGCCCCAGCGACGCCATCGCCCTGGCCGTGCGCGCCAACACGCCGATCTTCGCCGAGGAGACGGTGCTCAGCGAGGCCTCCATCCTGATCAAGGAGAGCGACGACGAGGAACGCGAGGTGCGCAAGTTCCGCGAGTTCCTTGACCAGGTCAGCCCGGAGGACTTCGAGTAGCTCCCGGCGCGCCCGACCTAACCCTTGACCAGTGATCGAAGGTTAACCCGTGCCCGGGGGCACCGAGGGTCGTTGACGCCCGGTTCTGCGCTCTCTAGGCTGGACCCTCACATCGCTGTAATTCGATTGCTGCCGCTGCAGGTGGTGGAGGGTGGGGATGGCCGATCACGCAGCTTCGGACCCGGCGGCCTCCGGCTACCGGGGTCCCACGGTGTGCCGGCTGGTCGGCATCTCCTACCGGCAGCTCGACTACTGGGCGCGCACCAGTCTGGTGACGCCGTCGGTCCGCGCCGCCGACGGCTCGGGCAGCCACCGCCTCTACAGCTTCGGCGACCTGGTGGAGCTGCGCATCATCAAGCGGCTGCTCGACGCGGGCATCTCCCTGCAGCGCATCCGCGAGGCCATCAGCTACCTGCGCAGCGAGTCCAGCGGCCGGGCGCTGAGCGACGTCACCCTGATCTCGGACGGGCAGCGCATCTACGCCTGCCACTCCGGCGAGGAGGTGATCGACGTCCTCTCGCACGGGCAGGCGGTGTTCGGCATCGCCGTCGGCCGCGTCTGGGCAGACACCGAGGGCGACGTCGCCCACCTCCCGCTCGAGGAGGCGGCTCCGACGGCCCGGTCGCCCGAGCCGTCGGTTGACCGGGCCCGGCGCGTCAGCAGGGCTGCCGGTGACCCGCTGCCCACCCCGGAGAGCAGCCCCCGGACGCGCGGCTGACCGGATGCGGTCCTGGCGCGTTGCGGTCGCTGGAGGGCGGTGGTTCGATCCCGCATCGTCATCATTGACCGGTGACCTCGCCGACCGGCGGGCAGGAGCATACGAGGTTCCGGTCCCCGCCGGCGGCGTCGACCCGTCCGACCGGTGGCCACCACTTGGCGGCGCGCAGCGACGGGACCGGGTAGACGGCCTGCTCGCGGCCGTATTGGTGAGGCCACTCGTCGGCGCAGACATCCTCGGCGGTGTGCGGGGCGTTGCGCAGTGGGTTGTCGACGCGATCCCATTCGCCGGCGGCGATCCGGTCGATCTCGCCGCGGATCGCGATCATCGCGTTGCAGAAGCGGTCCAGCTCGCGCAGGGACTCGCTCTCGGTCGGCTCGATCATCAGCGTGCCGGCCACCGGGAACGACATGGTGGGCGCGTGGAAACCGTAGTCGGTGAGTCGCTTGGCCACATCCTCGGCGCTGACCGCGGTCGCGGCCTTGAGCGGCCGCAGGTCCACGATGCACTCGTGCGCGACCCGGCCGCTCTGCCCCCCGTACAGGATGGGGTAGTGGGGCGCGAGCCGGTGCGCGACGTAGTTCGCGTTGAGGATCGCGACCTCGGTCGCCCGGCGTAGGCCATCGGCGCCCATCATCACGATGTACATCCACGAGATCGGCAGGATCCCGGCGGAGCCCCACGGCGCGGCCGCGACCGCGCCGATGCCGCTGGCCGGGCCGGCCTCCGCGCGCAGCGGGTGGTTCGGTAGGAACGGCGCCAGGTGAGCCCTGACCGCGACCGGGCCGACACCCGGCCCGCCGCCGCCGTGCGGGATACAGAAGGTCTTGTGGAGGTTGAGGTGCGAGACGTCTGCACCGAACCGGCCGGGCTTGGCCACGCCGACGAGCGCGTTGAGGTTCGCGCCGTCGACGTACACCTGCCCGCCGCCCGCGTGGACCACGTCGCACAGCTCGCGGATGCCCGGCTCGAACACGCCGTGGGTGGACGGGTAGGTGACCATGGCGCCGGCCAAGCGGTCGGCGTGTTGCGCTGCCTTGGCGCGCAGGTCGTCGAGGTCGACATTACCGTGCTGGTCGCAGGCGACCACCACGACCCGCATGCCGGCCATGGCTGCGGAGGCCGCGTTGGTGCCGTGCGCCGACGAGGGGATCAGGCAGACGTCGCGCTGCTCGTCGCCGCGGCTGCGATGCCAGGCGCGGATCGCGAGCAGCCCAGCCAGCTCGCCCTGCGAGCCGGCGTTCGGCTGCAGCGACACGGCGTCGTACCCGGTGATCTCGACCAGCATCGCCTCCAGCGCGCGGATCAGGTCGAGGTAGCCCCGGGCCTGCTCCAGCGGTGCGAACGGGTGCACGTTCGCGAACTCGGGCCAGGAGACCGGCGCCATCTCGCTGGTGGCGTTGAGCTTCATCGTGCAGGAGCCGAGCGGGATCATCGAGCGGTCGAGCGCGACGTCCATGTCGGCGAGGCGGCGCAGGTAACGCAGCAGCTCGGTCTCGGAGTGGTAGCTGCGGAACACCGGGTAGGCGAGTATCTCGCCAGCGCGCCGCAGCGCCGCCGGGATCCCCTCGGGTAGCGCCGAGTCCGCGTCCAGCGCGGCAACCGACACCCCGCCGCCGTCGCCGCCGTCGCCCTGGCCGCCCACGGTCACCCCGAACGCCGCCCAGAGCGCCTCGATGGTCGCCGTGGTGGTGGTCTCGTCAAGGCTGACCCCGACGGTGTCGGCGTCGACCTCGCGCAGGTTGATGCGCCGCTCCCGAGCGGCGGCGGCCACCTCGGCGGCGCGACCGGGTATCCGTACGGTAAGCGTGTCGAACCAGGTGCCGTTCACCACCTCGACCTCGTTGCCGACCCCCTGGCGCAGGCCCGCAGCGAGGATGGAGGTGAGCCGGTGGACCCGCTCGGCGATCACACGCAGGCCGTCCGGGCCGTGCCAGACCGCGTACATGCCCGCGACGACCGCGAGCAGTACCTGGGCGGTGCAGATGTTGCTGGTCGCCCGCTCGCGGCGGATGTGCTGCTCGCGGGTCTGCAGCGCCAGCCTCAGGGCGGGCCTCCCCGCCGGGTCGGTGGACACGCCGACCAGCCGCCCGGGCAGCGAGCGTACGTACGCCTCGCGGGTGGCCATGTAGGCGGCGTGCGGGCCGCCGAACCACATCGGCACGCCGAAGCGCTGCGACGACCCGACCACGATGTCAGCGCCCAGCTTGCCCGGCGGGACCAGCAGCACCAGCGCGAGCAGGTCGGCCGCGACCGTTACCAGCGCCCCGGCGGCGTGAGCGCGCTCGATCACCAGCCGCAGGTCGCGCACGGCCCCGCCCGACCCTGGGTACTGCAGCAGGACGCCGAAGACCGCCTGGGCGTCGGGGTCCAGGTCGACCTCCGGGTCACCGACGACCACCGGGACGCCGAGCGGCTCGGCCCTGGCCCGCAGCACCGCTATGGTCTGCGGGTGGCAGTCGGCGTCCACGAAGAAGGCACCGCCCTTGCGTTGGCCCGCGCGCTCGCGACCGGCGAGCCGCCAGCTCATGGCCATGGCTTCGGCTGCGGCGCTGCCCTCGTCGAGCAGGGAGGCGTTGGCCAGCTCCATGCCGGTGAGGTCGGCCACCATGGTCTGGAAGTTCAGTAGCGCTTCCAGCCGGCCCTGGGCGATCTCCGGCTGGTAGGGCGTATAGGCGGTGTACCAGGCGGGGTCCTCCAGCACGTTGCGCTGGATGACTGGCGGGGTGACCGTGCCGTGGTAGCCAAGGCCGATCAGCGAGGTGAAGACCTGGTTGCGGGCGGCCATCTCGCGCAGGCTGGCGCTGGCGGCCCGCTCGGTCATGGCGGAAGGCAGGCCGAGGGGCTGTGGGTCGAGGCGGATGGCGTCGGGGACCGTCTGGTCGAGCAGCTCGTCGAGCGACGCCAGGCCCAGCTCGGCGAGCATCTTGACCCGCTCGTCGGGGCTCGGCCCGATATGGCGTTGGGAGAACTCGTCGCGTCGCTCGAGCTCGTCCAGGGAGACGCGCTGCTGGCTCATTCGGAAGACCTCCTTGCACGCACGGTCAGGCTGGCGCCCCCGGGGCCGCCGGGCAACCGGGCGTTGCGGCGAAGCTTAGCGCACGGCTTTGGTGTCGCATCGGAACGACCGGCGCTCATCGAGCCGCTGGTCGATCCACGCGGCGAGGCGTTGCGCGGCCAGGGTATCGCCGCGGGCCTGGGCGGCGCGCAGGCGGGTGGCGGTGCGTTGGTGCTGCGGTGGGTGGGCGCTTTGGCTGGAACGCCAGCGCGCAGAAGGGGGCAGCGACTGGGTCGGCCCCCTTCCCGACCCGAGCGTCTGGCTGCACGGCGTGGTCGCGGAGGACCGGCGCCACGCCGTCTTCGCGGTGGTCCAGCTCGCCAGCTCGGCCGAAGTCATCCCGGCGAGGCTGCGGCTGCCCGGCCTCGACCCGGCGGCCAGCTACCTGGTGCGCCCCTGCGCGGAGCTGCCGCCGCCGGAGGCCGGCGCGACCGCGCAGCCGTCCTGGCTGAGCGGTGAGAGCGTCACCCTGCCCGGCCGGGTGCTCGCCACCGTCGGCCTGCCCGCCCCGCTGCTGCAGCCCGCCCAGGCGGCCGTGTTCGAGGCCGCCGCCCCACCCGCGTGACCAGGGCCTGCCGGCTCGCAAATCGGGTGACGCCGCCCGGCCCGCTCTGGCACGGTGGGCCGTCATGGGCTTCGTCGAGGTCGCCCACCTGCACTACGCCCTGCCAGGCGGCCGGGTGCTGCTCGACGACGCCTCCTTCCGCGTCGGCGAGGGGCAGAAGGTCGCCCTGGTCGGGGCGAACGGCACCGGCAAGACCACCCTGCTGCGGCTGATCGCGCGCGACGAGGCGCCCGAGCGCGGCAGCGTGGTGGTCGGCGGCCGCCTCGGCGTGATGCGCCAGTTCATCGGCTCGGTCCGTGACCACTCGACCGTCCGCGAGCTGCTGCTCGGGCTGGCGCCCGCCGCCGTGCGCGCGGCCGGGGCGGCCCTGGCCGGCGCCGAGCGCGGCCTCGACGGCGGCGGCGACCGGGCCGGCGTGCGCTACGCGGCCGCGCTGACCGCCTGGGGCGACGCCGGCGGCTACGAGACGGAGCTGCTGTGGGACCTCTGCACCACCGCCGCGCTCGGCCGCCCCCTCGACGAGGTCGCCGACCGCCCCGTCGGCACCCTCTCCGGCGGGGAGCAGAAGCGGCTGGCGCTCGAGGCGCTGCTGCGCGGCGACGACGAGGTGCTGCTGCTCGACGAGCCCGACAACTACCTGGACGTCGCCGGCAAGCGCTGGCTCGAGCAGGAGCTGGCCGCCAGCGGCAAGACGGTGCTGTACGTCAGCCACGACCGCGAGCTGCTGGCCCGCACGGCCACCAGGGTGGTGACGCTCGAGGGCCGCGCGACCTGGGTCCACGGCGGCGGCTTCGCCGGCTACCACGAGGCCCGCCAGGAGCGCCTGGCGCGCCTCGACGAGCAGCACCGGCGCTACCGGGAGGAGCACAAGCGGCTGGTCGAGGCGCTGCGCGAGTACAAGCGCCGCGCCTCCATCAGCGACAAGTTCGCCTCCCGCGCCAAGGCCATGGAGACCCGCATCAGGCGCTTCGAGACCGAGGAGCGGCCGGCGGAGCAGCCGGAGGCGCAGAAGCTCGCCATGCGGCTCGAGGGCGGGCGCACCGGCGTGCGGGCGCTCACCGCGCGGCGGCTCGCCCTCCCCGGGCTGGTGCTCCCGTTCGACCTGGAGGTCTTCTTCGGCGAGCGGGTCGCGGTGGTGGGGCCGAACGGCAGCGGCAAGAGCCACTTCCTGCGCCTGCTCGCCGGCCAGCCGGTCGCCCACGAGGGCGAGTGGCGGCTCGGCGCGCGGGTGGTGCCCGGCTGGTTCGCGCAGACCCACGACACCCCTGAGCTCGAGGGCCGCAGCCCCGTCGAGATCCTCCGCGGCGAGGGCCTCGACCGCGGCCAGGCGATCGGCCGGCTGCGCCGCTACGAGCTGCACGCGACCGCCGACCAGCGCTGGGAGACCCTCTCAGGCGGCCAGCAGGCGCGCCTGCAGATCCTGCTGCTCGAGGTCGGCGGCGCCACCATGCTGCTGCTCGACGAGCCGACCGACAACCTCGACCTGGCCTCGGCCGAGGCGCTCGAGGAAGGCCTCGCCGGCTACCAGGGCACGGTGCTCGCCGTGACCCACGACCGCTGGTTCATGCGCGCCTTCGACCGCTTCCTGGTCTTCGGCGACGACCGGCGCGTCGGCGAGCGACTCGAACCGCCCGAAGGGTGAGCGCGGGGCCGACGAGGGATCCCGCCGACGCCACCTGGGGCCCAAACAAGGATCCAGTCACAGGACCCGATGGGGGGGTCCGGGGGGGAGCTGTCTCGGGCTCCCCCCCGGATGGATCATCCCTGCCAGCTGGGCGATGCTGGCGACGTCGCGGTGGCCGTCGGCGGGGCAGAGGCCGAGCGGGTCGTAGTGCACCGGGTGGATGCCGGCGCCGCGCGCGCCGGCAACGTCGGCGAGGAGGCTGTCGCCCAGGTGGATGGTGCGGGCCGGCTCGACCGCCACCGCGTCCAGCGCGATCCGGAAGATGCGCGGGTCCGGCTTGGCGACGCCGACCACGGTGGAGTCGACCACCGTCGCCACCGGCACCCCCTGGCCGTCGCCGACCTGGCAGACGCCGAACGCGCGCAGCTGGCCCTCGACCGAGCCGTCGGCGTTGGAGACCACCGCGAGGCGGACGCCCGTGCGGGCCAGCTCGCGCAGCTCGGCCGCCGCCTGCTCGCGCAGGCGCGTCCACGGCGCCCGCATGTAGCCGGCGCCGGTGTCGAACAGCTCCCGCTCGGCGTCCTGCGCACGCTCGGGTGGCACGCCCGCAGCGCGCAGGTAGGCCCGGCGGTAGAGCCCCAGCACCTCGGCGCCGTCGCCGCCGGCGCGCCGTTCGGACTCGGCGAGGGCGACGTAGTGGGCGCGGTCCAGCCCGTCCGCGTGCGCCTGCACCCCGGCGCGCGCCAGCGCCTGGATCACCCCGGCGTGGTCGGGCAGGAAGAACACCCCGCCGACGTCGAGCAGGACGGCGTCGACCCCGTCGCCCGGCCCGCCGCCAGGGGCCGCGCCAGGCCGGCCGCCAGGGACATGCGGGACCTCGGCGGGGTACGGGTCGGGCGTCATCGGCGGCTCCCGGCGGCACGGGCGGCGCCCTGGCGGGCACGAGCGCCGCGGTCTGTCGCTGTGCCCGTCCACGCTACACGCCGCATGCGCCAGGCCGGTCCGGCTGGAGGCGGGACCTGAGCGGGAGGTAATAATCGGAGGCCTGGGCTACCACCCGTCGCGGCCAGCGACGTGTAATGGTCGCGGCCGGCGGGACCGATGCGGGAGGGCGGATGCGCGGGCCGGCCGTCGTGTCCCGGGCCGTGGTGGGTACGCCGAAGGAGGTGGCATGGACGCGGGTGGGCGGGGTGGCCGCGGCCGCCGGTGGTCGCCGGCGCTGACCCTGGCCGCGCTCGGCGCGGTGCTCGCCGCGCTGCTGTGGCTGGTCGCCCTGGCCAGCCGCGACCGTTCCCCGGAGGCGGCGGGGCAGGCACGGGGGCCGCTGGTGGCCTCCCCGCGGCTCGTCGCCGCCACCTACGTCCTGCTCCTGATGCTGGGGACGGTGCAGCTCACCCTGCTGCTGGTGCAGACGCTGCGGCGCCGGCTCTCCGGACCGGCGACGCGCCGCTCGCCCTGGCGCGGGCTGCGCTGGGTGGCCGGGCTGCTGCTGCTCTGCTTCCTGCTCGCCAACCTCGTCCTGCCGAACTGGCTCGGGCTGCGGCCCGGGTCGGGCCAGGGCGAGCAGAACGCCCCCGACGCCACCGCGGGCGGCGGCGGGGTGGCCGCCGGGCGCTCGCCGACCACCGTCGGCGCCGGGCTGGTCGCGTTCGTGCTGCTGCTGCTGGTGCTCGCCGCGGTGGTGGCGGCGCGCCGCCGGGGGCGCGCCCGGCCACCGTCGGCGCTGGTCGCCAAGGAGCTGTCCGCGCTGGTCGAGCGGTCACTGGCCGAGCTCGACGCCGAGCGTGACCCGCGCAGGGCGGTGATCGCCGCCTACGCCGGCATGGAGCAGACCCTGGCCGCCAGCGGCCTGCCCCGCGCCCCGGCCGAGGCGCCGCTCGAGTACCTCGCCCGCGCCCTGGTCGAGCTGCAGGTCGGCGAGGCGTCGGCCGGCCGCCTCACCGAGCTGTTCCAGCGTGCCCGCTTCAGCCGCCACGAGGTCGGCGAGGCGATGAAGCGCGACGCGATCGTGGCGCTCGCCGCCGTCCGCGACGAGCTGCGCGCCGCCGCGGAGGCGGCGGGGGAGCCGGCCCCGGCCGGCCAGGCAGGTGTCGCGCCTGGGGAGGCCGATCGGTCCGTGGCGGGAGAGCGGCCGTGATGCCCGCTGCCTGGAAGCCGGACCAGGCCGTGTGGGCGTCCGCCGGTCCGGGCCGGGGGACAGCGGGGGAGCGCCGGTGATCCCGGGGCAGCGGGGAGCCAGGCCTCCACGCGGTGGCCGCTGGGGGACCGGGCCGGAACGGCGCCGCGATGCCGCGGCCGAGCGCTTGGCGGCGGTGGTCCCCGCACGCGGGCAGCGCGGCACGGGCGGCGAGGAGCGTCGGCCGGCCGCCCGCTCCGGGCGTGGCGGCGCGGCATGGCGGGCGCTCGGCTGGGTGCTGGCGCTGGCCGCCACCGGCGGCGGGCTCGCGGCGCTGCGGGCATTGGCTCCCGACCGGCCATTCCTCGGCAAGGCGTTCCTGCTCGCCGTGGCCGCGGTGGTGGTGGCCAGGCTGGCCGCCCGCGCGGCCCGGACCGGCGAGCCCGGCGCCGAGCGCTCCGCCTACGACCGGGCCGCCCGCGCCGGTGCAGGCAGGCCGCCGCCACCCGACGACCTGCGCCGCCTGGAGCAGGCGCTGTGGTTCTCCAGCGCGCGCGAGGCCGACCTGCAACTGCGCCTGCGGCCGGTGCTGCGGGAGATCGCCGAGCTGCGCCTGGCCGGCCACGGCATCGCCCTCGACGGCGACCAGGAGGTCGCCCGCGCGGCCCTCGGCCGGGAGCTGTGGGAGGTGGTGCGGCGCGACCGCGCGGCCCCGGCCGACCCCGACGCGCCCGGGCTCTCCCCGGCCGCGCTGCACGCCCTCGTCGAGCGGCTCGAGGCGATCTGAGTGGCGCTCGGTCTCCGGGAGGTCAGCGAGCTCGCCGGGCGCGTGCTCGACGAGGTCGAGCGCGCCGTCGTCGGCAAGCGGACCGCGCTCGAGCTGGTGCTCGCCGGCATCCTCGCCGACGGCCACGTGCTGGTCGAGGACTTCCCCGGCCTCGCCAAGACGCTGATCGCCCGCTCCTTCGCCCAGGTCCTCTCGCTCGACTTCGCCCGCATCCAGTTCACCCCCGACCTGATGCCGTCGGACGTCACCGGCTCGTCGATCTTCAACCAGCGCAGCGGCGACTTCGAGTTCCGGCCCGGCCCGGTGTTCACCAACCTGGTGCTGGCCGACGAGATCAACCGGGCGCCCCCCAAGACCCAGGCGGCGCTGCTGGAGGCCATGCAGGAGCGGCAGGTCACCACCGAGGGCCGCACCCGCACCCTGGGACCGCCGTTCCTGGTTCTCGCCACCCAGAACCCGATCGAGTACGAGGGCACCTACCCGCTGCCCGAGGCGCAGCTCGACCGCTTCCTGCTGCGCGCCGCGATCGGCTACCCGAGCCGCGACGACGAGTGGGGCATGCTGGCCCGCCGACTCGAGCGGCGCGCCGACGAGCTGCTGCTCGACCCGGTGGTCGACCGCGCCGACCTGCTCGCCGCCCAGCGCGCGGTCGAGGAGGTGTACCTGGACGAGAGCGTCGGCCGCTACCTGGTCGACCTGGTGGCCGCGACCCGCGCCAGCCCGCGGGTGCGGGTCGGGGCGAGCCCGCGCGGCACCATCGCGCTCGCCAAGCTCGCCAGGGTCCACGCCGTGCTCGCCGGCCGCGACTTCGTCACCCCGGACGACGTCAAGGCGGTCGCCGGACCCGCCCTCGGCCACCGCCTGGTGCTCCGCCCCGAGCTGTGGGCGCAGCGCGTCCGCGGCGACGAGGTGGTGGCCGAGTGCCTCGCCCAGGTGCCCACCCCGGCCGCGGTCGAGCCAGGGGACGAGCCGGCGCGCGAGGTGCCTGGGCCGGGCGCGGAGGCGCCGGCGGCGAGCCGGCAGGGCGGGGACCGTCACGCCGCGCCGGTCAGGGGCGGCCAGGCGCACGGGCCCGGCGGGGACGGCCCCCGCCGCCGATGACCCGCTACCCGACCCAGAAGCTCGGCGCCTACACCGCCGTGGTGGCGCTCGGGCTGCTCGGCGCGCTCGCCGCCAGGCTGCCCGAGCTGGTGGCGGTGGTGGCGCCGTTCGCGCTGCTGCTGCTGGCCGGGCTGGTCGGTGCGCGGCCGCCGCGACTGGACGCGCGCCTGGCCGTGGCCGAGGAGCGGATGGTCGAGGGCCAGGCCGTCCGGCTGCAGCTGGAGCTGGCCGCCCAGACCCCCGTCGAGCAGGTGGAGGTGCTGGTCGGCGTGCCGAGCGGCCTCGCCGTCGAGGACGGGCCCAACCCGACCGCCGTGCCGCTGGCGGCGGGCGAGCCGACCAGCCTGCGCTGGAACCTGCGCGGCCGGCGCTGGGGCCTGTACCGGCCCGGCCGGGCCTGGCTGCGGGTCCGCGACCGCTTCGGCCTGTTCCACTACGAGACCGCGATCGAGGCCGGCTCGGCGCTGCGGGTCTACCCGGGCGCGGACGCCCTGCTCAGCCTGGTGCGCCCGTTCGACACCCGGGTCACCGCCGGCGAGCAGGTCGCCCGCGCCAAGGGCGACGGCATCGAGTTCGCCGACCTGCGCCCGTTCGTCCCAGGCGACCGGGTCCGGCGCGTCAACTGGCGGGCCAGCGCCAGGCGCGGGGCGCTGTGGGTGAACGAGGCCCACCCGGAGCGCAACGCCGACATCGTCCTGTTCCTCGACACCTTCGCCGAGGCCGGCGGGACCGGCGGCACCCTGGCCGCGGCCGTGCGCGCCGCCACCGCGCTGGCCGCCCGCTACCTCGACCGCCGCGACCGGGTCGGCCTGGTACGCCTCGGCGGGACGCTCGAGTGGCTGCTCCCCGGCACCGGCCCGGGCCACCTGCACCGGGTGGTCGAGGCGCTGCTCGAAGCGGACGCCACCCCGAGCTACGTGGACAAGGGCCTGCACCTGGTCCCGCCCCGCACCCTGCCGCCGGGCGCGCTGGTGATCGCGATCACGCCGCTGCTCGACCAGCGCGGCCGCGCGATCCTGGTCGACCTCCACCACCGCGGCTGGGACCTGGTGGTGGTTGAGGTCTCGCCGCTGGCCTACGCCGACCCGCCCGACGGCGAGTTCGGCGCCCTCGCCCAGCGCCTGTGGCGGCTGCAGCGGGAGGCCGTCAGGGCGCGCTACGAGCGCCTCGGCATCGCCGTCGCCGAGTGGCGCGAGGACGTCCCCCTCGACGCGGTGCTGGAGGAGGTGGCGGCATTCCGGCGCTTCGCGCGCCACGTGCGCGCCTGACCACCGCGGTCGCCGCGCTCGGCTGCTGGGCGGTCGCGGCCGTGACCACCGGCCGCGGCGATGCCCTCTTCGTGCCCTTCGCGTTGCTCGTCGACCTGGCGGCCGGGGCGCTGCTGCTGCTCGCGCTGGCCCGCGCCTGGGGCGCCGGCATCGGCTGGGCGCTGGTCCTGTCCGTGCTCGCCTACCTGCTCGCCGTGCTGGCCGCGTCCGCCGAGGTCGACCCGACCGCCCCGGTCGTCGGGGTCTTCCTGTTCCTCACCGCCGAGCTGGCCTACTGGTCGGTCGAGCTGCGACCCCCGGCCAGGCAGGCGCCCGACCTGCCCGTCCGCCGGCTCACCACGATCGTGACGGTCGCGCTGGTCGCCGAGCTGCTCGCCGCCCTGGCGCTGCTCGGCAGCGGCCCGGACGCCGGCTTGGCGCTCGACGTGGCCGGCGCGGTCGCCGCCGTCGCCGCCGTCGCCCTCCTGGTCAGCCTCCCCGCCCGGCGGCGTGGTTGATAGCGTCACGGCCGGCACCGGCCGGGGCTAGCGGCGCGGGCCGTCCTCGAGCCCGCGCCAGCGGGCCAGCGTCACTCCAGCCGCCCGGCGGCCGTCGGCCGCGAGGCGGCGGCCGAGGGGCGCGGCGCCGGCGCGGCCACGCGCGGCCGTGGCCCGCCAGTGCGCCACGTACGCCGCCTTGCGCAGCGCCACCACCCCGACCACGAGCCAGGCCAGCAGGACGGGCAGCGCGACCACGTCCACGCCGGCGCGCAGCCCGTCCGTGGCCGGGTCGTACGAGGCGAACAGCCCCTTGGCGGTGAACCAGACGGCGGTCACGCCGAGCAGCACGAACCCGGCCCAGCACGCCGCCAGCGTCTGGTACCAGGACGCCGGCCGTACCGGTGGCAGCCGCCGAGCGGGGCGCGCCTCGAGGGGCCGCTCCTCGTCGACCAGCCCGAGCGTGCTCAGCGAGCGGTGCAGCGCCCGGCGCACCTCCTGGTGGCCGAGCACGCCGACGCCGTACGCACCAAGGCGCCGGCGGCGGTCCAGCCGCCGCACCGCGATCAAGGTCGGCAGCAGCACCACGCCCACCCCGTTCACCAGGTTGGCCAGGGCGACGCCTCGGATCGGATCACCACCGGCGGTCAGCAGCGCGCCGAGGCTGAACAGCACCACCCACCCCGCCAGCGCCACCATCCAGGTCCAGAAGTCCCCTCGGTCGGACCCGTCCCACCACCAGTCGACCTGCAGACGGCTGTTTCCTCCCGGTTGCGGCATACCGTTACGCACCCCCGCCGCGACTCGCCTTGGATCGGCCACTATTGGCCCTACCCGCCGAATATCGGCTGGGAACCAGTCACTCCGGAGAGTTGCGGCCAGACTTAGGGCTCCCTAATGTTAGGGTCTCACAGCGTCGCCGGTTTGGAGGGGCCGCCAGATGTACGTCTGCCACTGCCGGGCGGTCACCGACTGCCGCATCCGCGAGGTGATCGCGGCGGGAGCGACCGGCCTCGGCGAGGTGGCGCGGCGCAGCGGCGCCGGCATCACCTGCGGCGGCTGCCTGCCAGGGGTGAGGCGGATATTGGATGCATCCACATCCGGGGGGGAGAAGGTTGATCCATTCGGGAGGAGCCCGAGACAGCTCCCCCCGAGCCCCCCATCGGGTACTGCGGCGGGATCCCTGTCCGGGCCCCAGGCGGCCGTGGCGGGGTCTTAGGGAAGTAGGACGCAAACCGCTGTCGCGGTCCTCGTAGGCCGCCTACCGGCCGCTGGCCGAGAAGTGCTGGTAGTCCTTTGCGGCGTGCCAAAGCCCGCCCCAGCCCCAGCCGATCGACGCGAACGCGCGCACGGTGGCGTCACCGCCGTGGATCGTGCCAGGCGCCCGGCGGCTGCGGTCCGCGTAGGGTCCGGCGGCGGGCGGCGTCACCCGCCCGCCCGCGGTCACGTAGGGGTTCTGCACCGGGTTGAGGTCGATCGCCCGGCCGTAGGCGTGCTCCGACCAGTGGCTGGTGCCCGCGACCGGGCGGCAGTTGAAGGCCGAGGTGTTGTTCGCCGCCACCGAGAGGTCGTCGTCGCCCCGGTAGGCGTCCACCAGGCGCATCCGCGCGATCGGGAAGCGGTCGGCGAACAGGCTGGCCAGCACGCGCAGCAGTGGCGCCGCGTAGCGGCGCTGGACCACCAGCTCGCCACGGTGCACGCGCCCGTCGAAGCCCCAGTGGTCGACGGTGAGCAGCCCCAGCCGCGACGGGCCGACCGGGCAGCCGGGCCGCCAGGAGTAGCGCATGCGCGCAAGGGTGGCGGCGTCGATCGCCGCCACGCCGCCGTGGAACCGCGGCGTGGCGCTCCGCGCTGCGCCGGCGGGCTGCGCTGGCGGCCGGGTGGACGCCACCGTCGGCGAGGTGGCTGCCGTGGACGGCGTGGCGCCAGCGGCGGGGGCGGGGGCGGCCTGCCGCACGGGCGCGTGCCTGGTGCCACAGCCGCCGGCCAGCACGCCGACGACCACGCTCAGCGCGAGCACGCGCCTCACCCCGGCGGCTCCTTTCGGCATCGCTGCGACGGCTGCTCGCGCCATTGCACCATCGAGCAGGCCGGTGGCGCTCAGACGCCGCTGACCTGGACCCCGACCACGCGCAACGCGGCCGCGACCACGACGCTGCAGCATGCGACGCTGCGCCACCCGGGTGTGGGGGATCATCCGGGGGAAAACCGACCATACACCATCAGTCAGTACAAAGGGTGGAACGCGGACCGTCCCGGGGCGTCTGACTGGAGGCGGGTGGCGGAGGGGCCGGTAGGGGCTGAACCCGCACGCGGACGGTGCGCTCAGGCCGTCGGGATGGTGGGGAGGCGCAGCTCGAAGCGGGCGCCGTGGTCGGAGTGGACGGGGTCGGTGGCCTGGACGTCGCCGTCGTAGGTGCGGGCGGTCTGGCGGGCGACGTAGAGGCCCAGGCCGAGGCCGCCGACCGGGCGGGTGGTGCTGGAGTCGAGCTGGGTGAACCACTCGAACACCCGGTCGCGGTCGCCTGGTGGGATGCCTGGTCCGCTGTCCTCGACCACCAGCAGCGCCTCGCGGCCCTCGCGCAGCACCTCCACCGGGATGCTGGGGCTGTCGGGGGCGTGCTTGACGGCGTTGTCGATCAGGTTGGCGAGGACGCGCCGCAGCGCTTCGGGGGTGAGCCGGACCGGCAGGCTGAGGTCGGCCGCGGCCACCAGGGTGATCTTCCGGTCGGGGTGCCTGTCGTGCCACAGGTCGACCACCCCTCGCGCCTCGGCCACCAGGTCGATGGGCTGCTGCGGGGTCGACCCGCTGGTGACCTGCTCGCACTCGGCGGCGATCAGGGCCTGCTGGACCAGGTCGTCGAGCCGCTTGGTGGCGTGCTCGGTGGCCAGCAGCAGCTCGTGGTGCTTGCCTGGCGGCAGCTTCGTCTGCTGGCGGACCAGCGTGCTCACCGCGCCGAGCGCGGCGGTGAGCGGCGTGCGGAACTCGTGTGAGATGGTGGCGAGCAAGTTGGACTTCAGCCGCGCCGCCTCCGCGAACTGCTCAGCGAGCACCTGCCGCTCGGCGGCGAGCCGGCGCTGCTCGGCCTCGTTGGCCTCGGCCGCCTCGGCAGCGTGGACCGCGACCAGGCGGGCGGCCTGCGCGTTGACTGCGGTGCGGGCCAGGACGTAGAGGCCGATCAGGGGGATGACGAACAGCAGCAGCAGGCTGACGCGGACGGTGGCCACCAGCAGCGTCACCGGCGCGACCGCGAACATGATCGTCGAGGTCAACACTTGCGGGGCGTCCTCGCGCAAGTCGTCACGGAGGCCGGCGATCAGGTCAGGGCCGCGGCTGAGCGCGCTGGCCATGCGCACCAGGACGTTGTTGGCGAGCAGGAAGGTGACCGCGGCGCCGAGGAACGCCAGCAGGTCGAGGTCGCTGGCGGCGAATGGAACCTGGCCGCCGAGCAGGTGGTACGTGGCTGCGGCGGCGGCGAGCGTCAGCGCGTACTGGGCGGCGTTGAACACGACCGCCCGAGGTGGGCGGCCGTGGGTCAGGTCGCCGACCACCGAGGCGACCGCGTACGCCACCACGGCCGCGCCGAGGCCCCAGCCGAGCAGGAGCGCCACGGCGAAGGTCGTCGAGATCGTGAACGAGTACGCCTTGTCACGGCGCGGCACCGTGATCGAGGCGAGCTCGCTTGCGATCAGCAGCCCGACCAGCAGCCAGTATGCCGTGGGAGCGGTGGCGGCGGCGCGCAGGCCGCCGCGGACGGCGAGCAGGACGACGAGCGAGAGACCGGCCGCCGAGGTGGCGGCGACGTAGACCCGCAGCGGTGCCGGGCGAGCAGCGACGACCATAGCACCCGACCTTGGGAGGCAGCGGACACCAAGGTCGGGTAGCACATCACGGCATCGGAGCGGGTGTCGAGTCGCTCCGATGCCGCGACGGGTCAGCGGGTGGCTAGCCGTTCCACTTCAGGCTGGCGCCGAGTGAGGCGGCAAGGGCGGCGAACGCGCCGAGGATGCCAATGATCCTCGCAAGACGGGTCTTGAGCCGCATGTTCCGGGTCACCTCCCAACGTGCACGTGTGACCCCGTGAACGACTCAGTATAGGAGAACAACTCGAAAGTATGAACTCATTCATTTCTTACATAAGTGTAAATTATTCCAAACTGGAACCAAGTCCCGCATCCGGAAGTGGCCAAGGCGTCGTTCGCGGTCCTTGGCCACTTCCGGATGCGGGGGAGCCGCGGTCGAGCGGCGTCGTGTACAAGACCGTGGGACGGCCTGCATCGTCGAGGTCATCCCCGAGGGCGCGTCCCTGACCTACGGCGTGGGCGTCTCCCTGTGGAAGATGCGCACCCCGGCCACGGCTCGCGCACGCGTGCCAGTGACGCCGGCCAGGGGTGGGTAGGGAAGTGGTGGCGGGCGGTGTCGGGGCTGCGGCAGACTACCGGCCTTGCGCGGCTGGCCAGCGGGGCCGCCGCCGGCACCAGCGAAGGAGCGGCGGTGCAGGCCGACCAGCGCATCATCGAGCTGCTGAACAGGGTGCTCACCTTCGAGCTGACCGCTGTCAACCAGTACTTCCTCAACGGCCGCATGTGCAGCAACTGGGGCTACGAGCGGCTGGCAGAGCGGCACCGGGCCATCTCCCTGGAGGAGATGCACGACGTCGAGGAGCTGATCGACCGCATCCTGTTCCTCGAAGGCCTGCCCAACCTGCAGCGGCTCGACCACGTGGCCGTCGGCGAGACACCGGTCGAGCAGCTGCGCCTGGCCCTCGAGCTGGAGCGCACCGCCGTGCGCAACCTGCACGACGGCATCGCCCTCTGCCTCGAGGTCGGCGACCAGGGCACGCGCGAGTTCCTGGCGGGCATGCTGGCGGAGGAGGAGCGGCACTGCGACTACTGGGAGACCCAGCTCGCCGCGGTCGACGCCGTCGGCGAGGCCAACTACCTCGCCCAGCAGCTGCGCGCGTAGGGAGCTGGATCAGCCGACCCCGTCCGCCGGGCCCGGCCGCCCGGTCGTGCGCTGGCGGCGCGCCCAGGTCCAGGGGTAGTTGGGGTCCTCGGCGTCGCGGGCGGCCGGGCCGAGCGCCAGCGGACGGAAGGTGTCCACCATCACCGCCAGCTCCTCGGTGCCTGGCTTGCCGAGGGCGGCCTCGACGCTGCCGGGCTGCGGGCCGTGGGTGAAGCCGCTGGGGTGCAGCGAGATCGACCCCTGCACGATGCCGGAGCCGGCGCGGCTCATGAAGTCGCCGCCGGTGTAGAAGATCATCTCGTCGGAGTCGACGTTGGCGTGGTTGTAGGGCACCGGGATCGCCTGCGGGTGGTAGTCGAACAGCCGCGGCACGAAGCTGCAGACCACGAAGTTCGGTCCCTGGAAGGTCTGGTGCACCGGCGGTGGCTGGTGGACCCGCCCGGTGATCGGCTCGAAGTCGTGGATCGAGAAGCGGTACGGGTACAGGCAGCCGTCCCAGCCGACCACGTCGAACGGGTGGTGGTCGTAGACGTAGCGGGTCAGCCCGGCACGGTGCCGCACCAGCACCTCGGCCTCGCCCGGCTCGGAGGCCAGCAGCGGCTCGTCCGGGCCGTGCAGGTCGCGCTCGCAGTAGGGGGCGTGCTCCAGGAACTGCCCGACGGCGGAGAGGTAGCGCCGCGGCGGCCGGATGTGCCCGAACGCCTCGATCACCAGCAGCCGCAGGGGCTCGCCGCCGCCCTCGACCGCCCAGCGGTGCGTGGTCGAGGTGGGGATCACCAGGTAGTCGCCCTCGCCGACCTCGAGCGCCCCGAACACCGTCTCCACCCGGGCGCGGCCGGACTCGACGTAGACGCACTCGTCGCCGATGGCGTTGCGGTACAGCCCGCTGGAGCCGTCGGCGGCCACGTACGACAGGCGCACGTCGCCGTTGGCCATCAGCAGCTGCCGCCCCGCGACCGGGTCGCCGCCGCTCTTCAGCGTGTGGGTGCGGAAGTGCCTCGGCAGCAGCGGGTGGTTGGGGGTGCTCGCGTCGGGCTCCTCCTCGACCGGCTCGGCCGCGACGATCGCGGTGGGCAGGTGCCGGTGGTACAGCAGCGAGGCGTCGGAGGTGAAGCCCTCCTCGCCCATCAGCTCCTCGGCGTAGAGGCTCCCGTCGGGCTGCCTGAACTGGGTGTGGCGCTTGGGTGGGACCTCTCCCACGCTGCGGTAGTAGGTCATGGCAGCCTCCTTACAGAAACGCTCGGTGGCCCTCCGCCGCCTTGTGCGCCGGCTTCCCTCGTCGCTCCTTCGTCGCTCCTCAGTCCAGCCGGCGCGCGGCTACGGGCCACCTCGCTAGAGGTTCCCGCGGGCCGCCTGCTCGCGCTCCAGCGCCATGAACAGCGCCTTGAAGTTGCCCTCACCGAAGCCGCGCGAGCCGTGGCGCTCGATCATCTCGAAGAACACCGTCGGCCGGTCCTGGTTCATCTTGGTGAAGATCTGCAGCAGGTGGCCCTCGTCGTCGCGGTCGGCCAGGATGCCGAGCTCCTTGAGGGCCTCGACGTCCAGCTCCAGGTCGGCGAAGCGGTCGGCCAGGTCGTCGTAGTAGGCGTCGGGCACGCGCATGAACTGGATGCCCCGGTCGCGCAGGGCCCTGACCGTCGCGATGATGTCGTCGCTGGCGATGGCGATGTGCTGCACCCCGGGGCCACGGTAGAATTCCAGGTACTCGTCGATCTGGCTCTTGCGCTTGCCGGCCGCCGGCTCGTTGATGGGGAACTTGATGCGGCCGGTGCCGTCCCAGGCGACCTTGCTCATCAGCGCCGAGTACTCGGTCGAGATCGCCTCGTCGCTGAAGTGCACCAGCTGGGTGAACCCCATCACCCTCTCGTAGAACTCGACCCAGGTGTCCATCCTGCCCAGCTCGACGTTGCCGACCACGTGGTCGATCCGCCGCAGCCCGGGATCGGGCAGCGGGTCGGTCACCGTCTCCCAGGCCACGTAGCCGGGCCGGTGCGGGCCGTGGTAGCCGCTCCGGTCGACCAGCGAGTGGACCGTGTCGCCGTAGGTCGCGATCGCCGCCCGGCGCAGCACGCCGTGCTCGTCCTTCTGCTCCTCGGGCTCGAGCACCGGCCTGGCGCCGCGCTCGACCACCGCCGTCTCGAACGCGCGCCTGGCGTCGAGCACGCCGAGGCCGACGTCGCGCACGCCGTCGCCGTGCCGGGCGACGTGCTCGGCGATGGGGGAGTCGGGGGTGAGGGCCGTGGTCAGCACCAGTCGCACCTCGCCCTGGGCGAGGACGTAGGAGGCCCGGTCGCGCACGCCCGTCTCCGGGCCGGCGTAGGCCAGCGGTCGGAAGCCGTAGCCGGTGCGGTAGAAGTGGGCGGCCTGGCGGGCGTTGCCCACCCAGAGCTCGACGGCGTCGAAGCCGGTCAGGGCCAGGGGGTCGTCGACGGGCTGCGGCTGGGTCATGCAACGCTCCTCTCGGTGCCAGGATCCTCCATCCTCCACCTGTTCCCCCGGCTGCGCCATGATCACACCGGCGTCCGAGCGCCACTCGCCCGACCACGCACGGCGGTTGCCGGCCCGACCGTTTCTATAAAGGAGCACGCCATGGCGATCGTCCCCGGCCTGCGGGCCGCCTTCGACCACACCGTCGCCGAGCCGGACACGGCGGTCGCGCTCGGCAGCGGCGACGTGCCCGTGCTCGGCACGCCGCGGGTGCTCGCCCTGGCCGAGCGTGCCACCGTCGCCGCCCTGGCGGGCGCGCTCGATCCGGGCGCCACCAGTGTCGGCACGCGGGTCGAGCTCGACCATCTGGCCGCGAGCCCGGTCGGGGCCACCGTGCGGGTCTCGGCCGAGCTCGAGCGGGTCGGGGGCCGGCGCCTCGAGTTCGCGGTCGAGTTGCGCGACGGCGCGCGCCTGGCGGCCCGCGGCCGGGTCACCCGGGTGCTGGTCGACCGGGATGCCTTCCTGGACGCGGCCGCGCGCTGACGGCCGCCGGCGCCGCGCCAGTTCGGGCGCCCGAAATCTCTTTGCCCGCACCTGCCGGACCGGGTTCCACCGGCCATTTTCGTGGGTAGAATCGCCGCACCGAGATTGCACTTGGCGACCGGTCCCGCCTGTCGCTCGCTGTCGCCTTGTCCCCCGCCCGAGGAACCTCGCGTGCCGATCGACGAGCAAGGCCTCGACCACGGCCTGCGCCGGCTGCGCGCCACCGCCGCGGGGACGGAGAGCGAAGGCCTGGCCGACGCCCTGCAAGACGTCGTCGCCGCCACCGGCGCCGTGTTCGGTGTCGACGGCGCCGCGCTGAGCCTGCTCGACGAGCAGGGCGAGCTCCGCTGGGTGGCCGCCAGCGACCCGGCCGTCGAGCTGGTCGAGCGCGCCCAGCTCGACCTCGACGAGGGTCCCTGCCTTGACGCGGTCGCCAGCGACCGGGTCGTGGCCACCCCGGACCTGGTGGGGGACGGGCGCTGGCCGCGGACGGAGGCGGTGATCCGCCACCACCGCCTGCGGGCGGTGCTCGCCGCCCCCATCCGGGTCGACGACGTGCCGGTCGGCAGCCTCAACCTCTACGCCCGCGAGGTACGCCAGTGGAGCGAGGCGGACCTGCAGGCGATCGAGGCCTACGCCGCGGTCGTTGCCGACCTGCTCGTGTCCGAGCTGCACCGCGAGGACCACGGCGACAAGGTCGGCCAGCTGGAGCACGCGCTGCTCTCCCGGGTCCTGGTCGAGCAGGCCAAGGGCGTGCTGATGGCCCGCCTCGGGCTGGGCTCCCGACCCGCCTTCGAGCGCCTCCGCCGCCAGGCCCGCGAGCAGCGGCGCAAGCTCGACGACGTGGCCAGGGAAGTGGTCGCGACCACCCAGTTCGACCACGCGGGCAGCGACAACGGAGCCGCCGCCGCCCGCAACCGTCGTGGCCGGCCGCGGACGCCGCGGCGCCGCTCCGGCCAGCCGGGCGAGCCGGTGACCCGGCTGACCCTGCTCGCCGCCGTCACCGACGCCGCCCTCGCCGACCTGGACCTGGACGCGCTGCTGGTCGAGGTGCTGGAGCGGGTGGGCACGGTGCTCCTGGTCGACCAGGCCACCGTGCTGATGCTCACCAAGGACGGCCAGGAGCTCGAGGTGCGCGCCTCGGTCCCGCCCAACGGGGGGATCCGGTCGGGGATGCGGGTGGAGCTCGGCTCGGGCGTCGCCGGCCGGATCGCGGCGGTCGGGGCCGGCCTCCTGGTCGAGGACCTGGCCGAGGTCGACGGGGCGCCGGTGCTGGTCAGCGCCGGGCTGCGCTGCATCGCGGGGGTCCCGTTGCTGGCCCGCGGGCGGCTGCTCGGCGTCCTGCAGGTCGGCACGCGCGCGCCGGGCGGGGTCGGCCTCGCCACCCTGGAGCGGCTGCGCGTGGTGGCCGAGCCGCTGTCGCTGGCGATCGAGCACGCCCGCCGCTTCGAGGCCGGCCGGGCGGCCGGCCGCAGCGAGCGGGCCTGACCGCGGTCGGCGCCGACCGGCTACACGCCAGTGGTGGCGCGGGGGTAGGCGACCTTCGCGTCGGTGGCCACGTTGACCAGGTAGGGGACGTTCGACTCGAAGGCCCGGCGCAGGGCCGGCCCGATCCCGTCGGGGGAGGTGACCAGCTCACCGGCGCCGCCGAGGGCGCGCGCGACCTCGTCGTAGCGGCAGCCCGGCTGCAGGTCGGCGGCGACGTCGTAGCCGAAGAGGAGCTGCATGGGGTGCTTCTCGAGGCCCCAGATGCCGTTGTTGCCGACCACCATCACCACCGGCAGGCCGTGGCGCACCAGCGTGTCGACGTCCATCAGGGAGAAGCCGGCGGCACCGTCGCCGAGCAGCAGCACCACCTGGGCGGAGGGCCGCGCCAGGCGGGCGGCGATGGCGTAGCCGAGGCCGGTGCCGAGGCAGCCGTACGGCCCCGGGTCGAGCCAGCCGCCGGGCCTGGCCGGCTCGACGTAGCGGCCGGCGAAGGAGACGAAGTCGCCGCCGTCGCCGATCACCACCGCGTCGTCGGCCAGGAGGCGGCGCAGCTCCCCGTAGATCCTTGCCGGGTGGATCGGCGTGGCCTCGCTGGCGAGGAGCTGCTGGTCCCGTGCTGCCGCCTCGGCGGCGGTGGCTCGCAGCCGCTCCAGCCAGGCGCCGCGGTGCGGCCGGCCGCGCAGCCGGGCGGCCGCCTCGACCAGCCCGTCCAGCACCGCGCTGAGGTCGCCGGCGGCGGCACCGGCCAGCTCCACGTGCCCGGCGAGCTGGCTCGGGGCGTCGGCGAGGTGGACCACCTTGGCCGCGGGCGCGCCGTCGCGGCCGCCGAAGGAGCCGTAGCCGAGCCGGAAGTCGAGCGGCGCCCCCGCCACCAGCACCAGGTCCGCCTGGCCGAGCGCGAGCGCGCGGGCGCGCGTGACCACCAGGCCGGCGTCCGGCGGGACCACCCCCCGGCCCATGCCGTTGGCGATCACCGGCAGCTGGAGGGCCGATGCCGCGCGGGCGGCCGCCTCCTCGGCCCCGTCGGCCCAGACGTCCGAGCCGATCACCAGCACCGGCCGCTCGGCCTCGGCCAGCAGGGCGGCGATGCCGGCCAGGGCGTCGGGGTCGGGGACGGCCCGCTGGCGCGGCGCGGCGGCGGGCGCCGCCGCGGCGGCGACGGAGAAGAGCTGGTCCATGGGCACGTCGAGGAAGACCGGGCCGCGGTGTGGCGTGGCGGCGAGGGTCAGCGCCCGGTCGACCTCGGCGGCGAGGGCGGCCACCTCGTTGACCGTGCCGGCGTGCTTGGTGACCGGGGCGAGCAGCGGTGGGTGGTCCAGCTCCTGCAGCGCGCCCGTGCCCCAGCGGCCGGCGGGCGCAGCACGGCCAGGCCGGGCCGGCGGGTGAGCTTGGCGGTGGCCTCGGCGGCGAACACCGCGGTCTGCTCGTGGCGCACGTCGACCAGGCGCATCGGCGGGTCGGCCTTGACCGCGCCGTCGTACAGCGGGAAGACGTGCGCGCCGGAGAGGGTGAACATGGTGTCGACGCCGTGCCGCCTGGCCACGGCGACGGCCAGCCCGCCCCCGTGGCCCTCGAGCACGGTCGCGTCGTCCACCCGGGCGGCTTCGCTCACGGTCCCACCTCCAGCTTCGGGCGACTGGTCGGCACGATGCTACCCGGCGCCAGCGGGGCGCAGTCGTGGTCGGCAACGCCCGCCGCCCGGGCGAGCGCTGCTACCGCGCCGGGGGCGTGACCCCAGGGCTGGTGGCCGCGCCCAGGCGCGTTCCCGTCCGGGGACGGGTGGGCGCGTCCGGGACCTCCGCGGGCGGGCCGCAGCCGGCGGCGGGCCGGCCCGCCAGGCGCGCGTCCAGCCAGGCGAGCACGTCGTCGCCGCTCGCGTCGACCACCTGGCCGTGGTGCACGCCCGCGTAGACGCGCAGCGCGGTCGGGTCGTCGAAGCCGCAGAGCCGGCGGCTCATCCGGGTCACCACCCGCAGCGGCGCGGCACCCTCGGCGCCGCCCTGCACGATCAGCACCGGCGCGGGGATCGGAGCCTGCCCGGCCGCGTTGCGCTCGAACAGGGCGCGCCACGCCGGCACGGTGCGCGGGTCGGAGCGCAGCGCGGGCGGGGTCCTGCCCGCCGACGGCGGGCAGAAGCTGCGCAGCCGCTCGACCGCGGCGCGGCCGTCCGCGCTGAGGATGTCCAGCGGCGCGCCATAGGCGTCGTGCCAGGCGGCGGCGATCAGCATCGCGAAGCTGGTGGTCGGCACCGGGCTGGGCCGGAACGGGTCGCGGTCCATGGCCTCGACGGCGCCGCCGGGGGAGGCCGAGGCCACCCCGGCGAGCTGCAGCTCTGGCGCGTACGAGGAGGCCAGCTCGCCGGCCCACAGGACGGCGTGGCCGCCCTGTGAGAAACCCCACAGCGCGACCGGGCCGCCGGCGTGCGCGCCGCGCAGCCGGCCGGCCGCGCGCACCGCGTCGAGCACCGAGTGGCCCTCGCTCGCGCCCACCAGGTAGGGGTGCAGGCCGGGCGTGCCCAGCCCCTCGTAGTCGGTCGCCACCACCACGTACCCGCGCCGCAGCAGCTCGCCCAGCCAGTACCCGCGCAGGGTGGCGATGCCGTCGACCCCGAGGTGGGAGGGGGTGCAGCGGTCGGCCAGCCCGGTGGTGGGATGCGCCCAGGCGACCACCGGCCGGGGCTCCGGCCGGTCTCCTGGCGGTGCCACCACCAGCCCGGAGACGGCCACGTCGTGCCCATCCATGGAGCGCGAGTGGTAGAGGATCACCCAGGCCCGCGCGCCCCGCGTCGCGGCCGGCCCCTTGATCTCCAGCGACCGGATGAGCTGGCCGGGCTGCCCCGCCGGCGCCGGAAGCCGCTCGGGGACCTGGTAGAACGCCGCTGGCGGGAACTCGGGCGTGCTGGCCGAGGACTCCTCGGTGGACCAGACGGCCATCACCGCGCACAGCGCCAGCACCACGGCAACGGCGGCCATCCGGCGCGCCCCGAGCCTCCAACGCCCTTCCGCGGCCGTCCGCGGCGAGCCCCACGCCCGCGGCCGGCGCCGCTCGGCCGGCGCCGCCGGCCAGAGCCCCGCGAGCCGCTGGCGTGCCCTCGCGGTGAGCGTCGAGCGGAGCTGCGCGAGCCGCTGCCGCGGGTCCGTCGGCGCGCGCAGCCGCAGCCGCGCCAGCCCCCCGCGCGCGCCGGCGGTGAGCGTGCGCCAAGGCGCCGCGCGCCGCGCGTCCCGATCGGCCGCCGACCGGAGGCCGGCGAGCAGCCGGCGGGCGGCGGCGCCGGCGGGCGTCGGCCGGGGTCTGGCGGGTGGTGGGCGTCGCTCGGCCTGCGCGGCGGGCCACAGCCATGCGAGTCCCCGGCGTGCGGCGGCCACGAGCGTCGAGCGCCGCCAGGGTCGCCCGCGCCGGTTCGCCGCTGGCTTCCAGGGGTGCCGCGCCAGCCGCTGGCGTACGGCCCTGGTGGACAACCGCGACCAGGGCCGTCCGAGCCGACGGTTGCCGCCAGGTGTCATCGCACCCGCACCTCGACCGGCTCGCTCACGTGCGCAACCGTACCAGGTTGCCGCACCTGGCGAGGCAGTCCGGGCAAGCGAATCTCGGGGCGTATGTCCGTATCAAGCCGCCCGACGTGCCCTCGGGACCGGGGCGGGGCGCTGGGATGGACGCAACGGCCCGAGCCGGCGTAGTATTCGAACGTGGGTTCGACCAGCAGGTTTCTCGCCTGACCAGCCACGAGGAGGGGGAATGCCCCAGTCACGGGCGGCGCAGCCGCCCACCATCGAGAAGGGTGCCGAGGTGCGGGTGCGCGGCCCTCGCAGCGGCGAGTCCGGCACCTGGAAGGTGGTCGGACCGGTCGCCGGCGCGGACTCCGACGACCCGGCCTTCGACGTCACCAACCTGACCAGCGGCCGCCGCCGCATCTTCCGCAGCTCGCGCCTGGTGGTCCTGCGGCCGGCCAGGCGCTGAGCAGGGCCGGCCCCCAGCCGCCGTCTCCTACCATGTGTCACCCGGCGCGCACGCAGCGTGCGCCGGGTGACGGGCGTGGGAGGGATCGGCATGAAGCTGGAGATCGGCGCCGGTGAGAAGCCGAGCCCGGACTACGACGTCCACGTCGACATCCTGCCGCTGCCCGACATCGAGGTGGTCTGCCGGCTCGACGAGCTGCCCTTCGCCGACCGGACTTTCTCGGCGCTGCGCGCCAACCACGTGCTCGAGCACCAGAGCTACGAGCTGGTCGAGCCGACCCTGCGCGAGTGGGCGCGCGTGCTCGCCCCCGAGGCGCTGGTCGACATCGGCGTGCCCGACGCGCGCTACGTCGCCAGGCAGTGGCTGGACGGCGTCTACTCGACCCTCGAGGCCAACTACTGGCTGCTCGGCGGCCACTCCGACCGCTGCGCGCACAAGGGCGTCGACGAGCGCGGCGTGCCCCGCTGGATCTGGAACGCGCACCATGCCCTGTTCGACGCGACCTGGCTGGCCGAGCTGCTCGCCGCCAGCGGCTTCGCCGCGGTCGAGATCACCAGCTACGACATCCGCAACCTCCGCTGCCGCTGCCGCCGCGCGGCCTGGTAGCCCTGGCAGCGGAGGATCGTGCCGCGCGGTCGCCCGCCGTCGCGGGGCTCAGGCCCGGCGGATGCGGATGCGGTCGAAGTCGGGCGCGAAGCCGCTCGGGTTGAAGAAGGTGAGCGTGTTGTCGCCGGCGCGCAGCGTGATCGTCACGGTGAGCCGGCCGACGCGGTCGAAGCCGCCACTGTCCTCGAAGGAGAGCGGGATGCCCTGGCCGCCGTCCACCGAGAGGAGGGCGTCGCGCCGCTCGCCACTGGCGTACCAGATGGTGAGCTGGTAGGAGCCGAGGCTGGGCGCCTGCACGCCGCCGAAGGTGAGGGTGCCGCCGTTGCCGACGAAGCCGACCTTGGTGTTGCCCGAGCAGCGGTCGCACCCCGCCGGGCGGGCGCCGCCGGCCAGGCCGGCCGACTCGGCCTCACGGTCGACGCGCAGCGGCGCCAGGGTGGTCGTGGCGGTGCTGGTGACCGCGACCGGCGCGGTCGAGCTGGGAGCCACCCGCGACGGCGGCGGTGACGTCGGTGGGGCCGCCAGCCGCGGCCGGGTCGCCGGCTGGTCGGCCCCTGCCAGCCGGGCCATGATGCGGATCCCGACGACCACGCCGATCACCGCCAGCACCGCGAGGAAGACCGCGATCAGCCCGACGGCGAGCGCGTCACGCGGCCGGTCGTGGTCGTCGCCCGTCCAGCCCGCCGCGCCTGGCGGCGGGTCCGGCCCCGCCCGGCCCGGCCGCGGCGCGTACGGAACCCCCTGGGACCACGTGCCGCCACCGCCAGGGTGCGCCACGCCGGTCCCCGGCTGCTCGAGGGGCGTGGGCGCCGCGCCGGTCGCTTCCGGGTCGCCTTGGGAGGGCCAGGGCTGCTGCTCGACCCGCGTCGGCGCCATGTCCGGTGGGGTCGCGCCGAAGCGGGTGGTGGCGGCGATCCTGGCGGCGCCATCGGTCGGCGGTGCCGGCGCGGCCGGGGACGGCAGGGCCGGCGCGGACGCCGCGACGGGTGCCCGGGTGGGGACCAGGGCGGGCTGTTCGACCGGGGGGTGCGCGGCGGCGGTCGGGGCCTCGGGGAGGCGCAGCGGCACGCTGGCGGGGGCCGTCTCGACCAGGAGCCGGGCGGCGTCGCCGGCCGACGGGCGCCCGGCGGGGTCCGCCGCCAGCAGGCGGGCAACCACCGATCCCAGCCAGCCTGCCAGCTCCGGCGCCGCTCCGGCGGCTCCCGACGGGGGCCGGCCGACCGCCGCGTAGTGCAGCGTCGCTCCGGTCGCCCAGACGTCGACCGCCGCTCCGTGAGGCTCGCCGGCAGCCAGTTCGGGGGCGACCACCCGCGACCGCGAGGACCCGGCGAGGGCGCGCGGGTGCAGGCGCAGGACGCTGCTGCCGACCCCGACCAGCTTGGCCGCGCCCGCCGGGGTCACCAGCACGGTGCCCGGGCTGACCGCGCCGTGCAGCACGCCGGCCTGGTGCATGGCGGCAAGGCCGGCGAGGACCTCGGCGGCGAGCTGCGCACTGCGCCGCGGCGGCAGCGGTCCGTGCCGGCGCACCAGCTCGTGCAAGGTCACGCCGTCGACCAGCTCCATCACCAGGACCGGCTGGCCGCCGTCGTCGACCAGGTCGTACACGGCGGCCAGCGCCGGGTGCTCGACGGTGGCGGCCACGGCCACCTCGCGGCGGATCCTCGCGGCCAGCGAGGGCAGCTCGGTGGCGGGCAGCCACTCCGGTGGGCGCAGCTGCTTCAGGGCCACCGGCCGGTCGTCGGCCAGGTCGCGGGCGCGGCAAACCACGCCGAGGCCGCGACCGTGCAGCACGGCCTCGAGCGCGTAGCGGTCGGCAACGAGCCGGCCGGCTCCCTGCCACATGCGGGGAGGCTATCGCATCCGGCGCCGAGGGGGCGCAGCCGCCGGGCCCCGGCCTTGGCCCGGCGGCCGCGCCGGCTCAGCAGCGGGCGGAGGCCAGCTCCGTCACCTCGGCCACGCGGCCGAGCGTGGCCATCACGTCGGCCTTGGTGGTGCGCGGGTTCACCGTGGCCATCCGCAGGATGGTCTGGCCGCGGACGGTGGTGGAGCTGAGCATCGCGTACGGGTCGCGCAGCATCACCGCGGCGATGTTGCGGTTGATCGCCACGACCTCGTCGGCGGGGCGCTCCGGGTCGTTGTACCTGAAGGTGACCAGCGCCAGCGTGGTCGGTGCGGCCAGCTCCCAGACCGGGTAGCTGTCCACCAGCATCTCCGCGTACTTGGCCAGGTCGAAGCCGTGGCGCACGGCCGCGCCGAAGCCGTCGAGGCCGAAGGTCTTCAGCGCCATCCACAGCTTGAACGCGCGGAAGCCGCGGGTGAGCTGCAGGCCGCGGTCGCAGAAGTTGACCTCGACGCCGCAGGCGGCGGCGTCGGCCAGGCAGGCCGGGTGCACGGTGAAGGTGGACTCGAGCAACTGCTCGTCGCGGACCAGCACGCAGCCAGCCTCGATCGGCTGGAACAGCCACTTGTGGGCGTCGAAGGCGAGCGAGTCGGCGTGCTGGATGCCGCGCAGCAGCTTGCGCCCCTCCTCGGTGGTGATGGCGGCGGCGCCGAGCGGCCGGGACGGTCGCGGGAGGCGGACCGGCCGGCGCAGGGGGCTGAGGGCGGGGGATTCGGGGCGAGGGCGACGGTGTTCCGGGGGTGGTCGCCGGCGACCCGGGAGCGGGGGGTCAGCGTCGTTGCTGTGCTAGTTCGGCGGGTGGTTCAGGCGCCGTCGCGGGGGGTCCCTGGCGGGTTCCCCGGGGAGGCCAGGGGGCTCGAGCAGCGCGGTGGTGATGCCGCAAAGGGTCCCGACGGACCCCTTCAAGGGTTCCCAGGGGTCCGCGGCGATCCCCTTCCGGGACCCGTTGAGCACTCGGGCGCGAGGCCTCCCGGCGGGAGCTCGCTCCGCTCGGAAAGCTGTGATCTCGGCAGAACTACCTAGATAGTGGCAAACGCCACATAGTAGGGCGCGCGGGGGTGGGGCGCGCCTACGTGGGCGGGTCCTTGAAGACCACCGTCACGTCGCTGTAGCCGAGCGAGTGGAGCATGCCCTGCAGCATCTCGCGGGTGTTCTGCTCCGCGCGGGCGGTCAGCTCGCTCTCGCTGGCGGCGTCGGCGAGCTTCTGCTCGGCGATGCGGTACAGCTCGCGCTCGCTGGTCGGGTTGTCGGAGAACACCGACCCGAGGCGGTCGAGCGCGCCCCGCTCGCGGTTGGCCACGTAGCTGCGGGACGGGTCCACGTGCGGCCTGGCCAGCCGGGCGTGGGGGAGGGTGATGGTCGCCGAGCGCCGGTCCGGCGACACGGTGACGGCGCCCGCGTCCAGGTGGGAGAAGTCCACCTCGGCGTCGACCGTTCCGGCGGCCACGAACAGGGTGCGCTCGCCCTTGAGGAACGAGGGGATCAGGTGGGAGCCCTTCTCGATGTCCACCAGCACCTCGAAGTTGCCCGTGGCGGCCTTGTGGACGCTGAGGTCCTGGATCGACCGGAGCAGCACCGGCTGGCTGCGGTCGACGCTCCTGGCCGCGAACGGGTTGGGCAGCGAGGGCCAGAGCCGCAGGTCGGCCACGCGGCCGACGACGGCGAGGGCGACCACGAGGGCCAGCAGCGCCGCCACCGCCCACAGCCGCGAGCGGCGCTCGGGCCGGCGCGGCGGCTGCTCACGCGGCTGCAGCGGCACCGTGGGCGGCCCGCTGTCAGGGGCGTACCGCTGCCCGGTCGCCCCGGACCGTCTCCCGTCGCCCTGGTCAGCGCTCATGCCCATGTTGTACCCCCGAAGCCGCCCGCCAAATGCCGCGGGCAGCCCGCTCCGGGCCATCGTGCCACAGACCCGTGACCTGCTTGCTCGGGGTGACCAGGGCCTGTTGTCTATTGTCCGATAACCGTTTCAGTTTCAGGACCCCAGCGGTACGGCGGTGCCCACGCCGCGGAGAGGAGCGCGCCCGCTCAGTCCCGGTTCGGGTCCACCCGGAGCAGGACGACGGTGACGTTGTCGGGGCCGCCGGCCAGGTTGGCCGCCTCGACCAGCGCCGCGCAGGCCTCGTCGCCGTCGTCCCTGGTGGCGAGCAGCTCGGCGATGGAGCGGTCGGCCAGCGGGTCGGTGAGCCCGTCCGAGCAGATCAGCACCTGGTCGCTCGGCTGAAGGGCCAGCGGGGGGAGCAGATCGACCTCGAGGTCGGCGTCGAGGCCCACGGCGGTGACCAGCACGCTGCGGAACGGGTGGGACGCCGCCTCCTCCTCGCTCAGCCGCAGCTGCCGCACGAGCTGGGCGACCACGGTGTGGTCGCGGGTGAGCTGGCGCAGCCCCTCGCCCTCGCGCAGCAGGTAGGCGCGGCTGTCGCCGACGTGCGCGACGAGCAGGTCGTCCTGGTACAGCAGGGCGGCGGTCAGGGTGGTCGCCATGCCCGTGTACTCGGCGTCGGAGGCGCCCTTCTCCATCACCGCCCGGTTGGCGGCGGCGAACCCGTCCGCCAGCGTTCGCCCAGCCGCCTCGAGGCCGTCCGGTCGCTCCTGCTCGACCGGGGCGAGGGCCTCGATGGCGGTCTTCGAGGCGACCTCGCCGGCGCGGCGGCCGCCGAGGCCGTCGGCGACGGCGAACAGCGTGGTCCCGCAGTGGTGCGCGTCCTCGTTGCCCTCGCGGACGCGGCCACGATCGGTCGCGGCGAACGCGCTCACGTGCATCCCACCGGCCTCCTCGCTCGTGGTTGCGCGAATCATAGAGGGCTGGGGAGCCGGTACGGTCGACTTCCAGCCACGGGCGCGTGACGATCGCGCCCGGTCTCGGCGGCCGCTGCGTGCCCTACCCTTGCGGTGATGGAGCCACCCCTGCCCGAGCCGCCTGGTCGAGCTGGCGTGAGCGCCCCGGTCGGGGTCGCACCGCGCCGCGCCCACGCCGGCACCGCGCTGGTCTTCTTCGTGCACGGCGTGGTGATCGCCACCTGGGTGCCGCGCATCCCGGCGATCAAGGAGCGCCTCGGCCTGACCGAGGGCTCGCTCGGTGTCGCGCTGCTCGGCCTCGCCGTCGGCGCGCTGCTCGCGATGCAGCTGGTGGGCCCGCTGCTGGGCCGCTTCGGCAGCCGGCCGGTGACCAGGGCGGCGGCGCTGGCGAACGCGGCGCTGCTGGTCGCCCCGGCGCTCGCCTGGAACCTTCCCTCCCTGCTGCTGGCGCTGTTGCTGTTCGGCACCAGCATCGGGCTGCTCGACACGGCCATGAACGCGCACGGCGTGGTGGTGGAGCGGCTCCGCGGGCGGCCGATCATGGCCGGGCTGCACGGCCTGTGGAGCGTCGGCGGGCTGGTCGGCGCGATCTCCGCCGGCTTCGCCGCCCACGCCGGCTTGGCCCCGCTGCCGCACTTCGCGCTCGCCGCGGCGGTGCTCGGCGTGCTGGCCGTGGCGGGCACCCGCGGGCTGCTGCCCGCCACGGCCGACCGCCTCGGCGCCCCTGAACGGCGGGACGGGCACGGTGACGATGATGCTCCTCGGTGGGGGCGGGCGGTGCTGCTGCTCGGCCTGGTGGGCTTCTGCTCCTTCGTCGGTGAGGGCACCGCGGCGGACTGGAGCGCGCTGTACCTGCGCCAGCTCGGCGCGAGCGCGGGCGCGGCCGCCGCCGGGTACGCCGCCTTCTCGCTGGCGATGGCGACCAGCCGCCTGCTCGGCGACCGGCTCACCGCCCGGACGGGCCCGGTTCGCCTGGTCCGTGCCGGCGGCCTGGTCGCCGCGTGCGGGCTCGGCCTCGGCGTGGCCTTCGCCCACGAGCTGCCCGCCGTCGTCGGGTTCGGCCTGCTCGGCGTCGGGCTGGCCGCGGTCGTGCCGATCGCCTTCAGCGCCGCCGGCAACCTCGGCGGCCACGGCGGGGTGGGCATCGCCCGCGTGGCCAGCCTCAGCTACCTCGGCACCCTGGCCGGCCCGCCGGCGATCGGGTTCACCGCCGAGCTGCTCGGGCTGCGGCTCGCGCTCGTCATCCCGCTGGTCCTGAGCCTGGTGATCGTGCTGTGCGCCGGCGGCGTCGCCGCCGCGGCGGCAGGCCCGAGAACCTGAGCGGCGAGCGCCGTCCACACGTGCCCGAGGGCGCCGTCGCGCCGTCGCCGATCAGGAGAATAATCGGGGGCGGACGCCGTCACCGACGCGACAGGACCAGCGCAGTGCCCGAGCTGGGCTCCGGCCCTTCCCACCACCCGGCCGCCCGTGGCGGTCGTGGCGGTCGTGCGGCGTCCGGCGCGGGTGGCCGCGACGACCGCTGGCGCGCCTTCCGGCTGCTGGCCCTCTCCCAGGCCACCCACGCCGCCGGCGACGTGCTGGTCGCCGTCGCCCTGGCCAACACCTTGTTCTTCTCCGTCCCGCTCGGCGAGGCGCGCGGCAAGGTCGCCCTCTACCTGGGGCTCACCGTGGCCCCCTTCGCCGTGCTCTCGCCCCTGGTCGGGCCGTGGCTGGACCGGCGCAGAGGCGCCTACCGCACGGCCGTCGTGCTGGCCATGGCCGCCCGGGTGCTCCTGGCCGTGCTGCTGTCCAGCCGCACCGACCGGCTGCTGCTCTACCCGCTCGCCTTCGGCCTGCTGGTCTTCTCCCGCGTGCACGTGGTCAGCCGCGCCGCCCTGGTGCCCGAGGTCACCCCGCCCGGCCGGACGCTGCTGTGGGCCAACGGCCGCCTGGCGGTGATCGCGGTGCTCGGCGGCGCGATCGCCGCCGGCCCGGCGCTCGCCCTCAACCACTTCCTCGGCCCGGCCGGGGCGCTGTGGGCGGCCGCCCTTACCTTCGCGGGCGGGCTCGCGGCCGGCGTGTCGCTGCCGCTGGCCGACGGCTCCGGCCAGCGCCGCCCCGAGCGGCCCGCCCTCTACCGTGAGCTGCTCTCCTCGCGCCTGCTCGCCGGCGGCATCGTGATGGCGACCATGCGGGCGGCGGTCGGCTTCACCACCTTCCTGCTCGCCTTCCTGCTGCGGGCCGAGGGGGCGGGCGGCAGGGGCCTCGCCGTGGTGGTGGTGGCCGCCTCGGTCGGCGGCTTCGCCGGCTCCGTGCTGGCTCCGGCGCTGCGCCAGACCCTCTCCGAGTCGCTCCTGCTGCTGGTCGCGCTGCTGGTCGTCGGGCTGTCGGCCGCCTGGACCGCGAGCGGCTTCTCGCTGGCCAGCGCCGCCGTGCTCGCCACCGTGGTCGGGCTCGCGGCCGCCGCCGGCCGGCTCGCCTTCGACAGCCTGCTGCAGGGCGACGCGCCCGAGCACGTCCGTGCTCGCACTTTCGCCCGCTACGAGACGATCTTCCAGCTCTGCTGGGTCGCCGGCGCCGGGCTGGCGGCGGCGCTGCCCTTCCGGCCGGGCAACGGCCTCGGCACGGTCGCCGGCCTCTGCCTGCTCGGCCTGCTGGTCTCCGCCCGCGGGCTGCTGCGCCGCCGCCACGCCGCCACCCGCCGCGGCGCCCCGCCCCGTGGCGAGCGCGAGTGGGCCGTGCGCGGCCTGCTGCGGCGCGAGGCCGTGGTCCGTCGCATCCCGCCCGCCGACCCCGACCGCCCCGACCGGCCGGGCTGAGCGGGGCTCCGAGCCCGGCGACCTGCGCCCGGGGGAGCAGGAGGCGGCCGCCTGGCTGCGCCCAGGGGCGTAGGCGATGCGCACGCCGGTGAGCGATGACGCCTGCCGCCCGGAGGGCCTACGCTGCGGTTCGACATGAACGACAGCGTCAGCGCACGGCCGGTCCGGGACCGGCTCTGGTCCGCCCTGGGCGGGTCCGGCGACCTCGCGCGCGCCGTGGTGATCGGCGTGGTCCAGGTCGCTGTCACCTACCTGGCCGCGCACAACCAGCCCGAGCGCCGGCACCTCGGCCTGCTCGGCTCCGCGCTACTCGCGGCCGGCCCGGCCGCGCTCGCCGTGCGCCGCCGCTGGCCGCTGCCCGTGCTGGCCTTCGTGCTGGCCGTGACCGTCGCCTACTACGTGCTGGGCTACCCGTTCGGGCCCGTGTTCCTGGCGCTGATCGTCGCCTTCTTCACCGCCGTCACGCGTGGCTACCGGCGGGGCGCCTGGCTGCTCGCCGCTGCCGGCCTGTCGTCCTGGTTCGCGCTGCAGACGCTCCTCGGCTGGGGCCGGCCACCGGCGACGCTCCACGTCGCGCTCGTCGCGGGCTGGCTGCTGGTGGTGCTGACCGTCTCCGAGATCGCTCGCGCAGGGCGGCAGCGCGCCGTCGAGGCCGAGCAGGCGCGGCGGCAGGAGAGCCGCCGGCGGGCCGACGAGGAGCGGCTGCGCATCGCGCGCGAGCTGCACGACGTGGTGGCGCACAACATCTCCCTGATCAACGTCCAGGCCGGCGTCGCGCTGCACCTGATCGACGAGCGGCCCGAGCAGGCCCGCACCGCCCTCGCCGCGATCAAGCAGGCCAGCAACGAGGCGCTCGGCGAGCTGCGCTCCGTGCTCGACGTGCTGCGCCAGGTCGACGAGGCGTCGCCGCGGGCGCCGACGGCCGGGCTGGCCAGCCTGGACGACCTGGTCGCCCGCGCGGCGGCCGCCGGCCTGGCGGTGCGCACCCGGGTCGAGGGCGAGCCACGGCCGCTGCCCGCCGGCGTCGACCTGGCCGCCTTCCGCATCGTGCAGGAGGCCCTCACCAACGTCGCCAGGCACGCCGGCCCGGCGAGCGCCACCGTCCGCGTCGCCTACGGCGACGCCGACCTGACCGTGCAGGTGGACGACGACGGCCGCGGCCCGGGCGGCGGCAGCTCGGGCGGCGGCAACGGCATCCCGGGGATGCGCGAGCGCGCCGCCGCCCTCGGCGGGCGGCTGCGGGCGGGGCCGCGCCCTGGCGGCGGCTTCCAGGTCCTGGCCAGCCTGCCCCTCGCCGGCGACGGGCAGCACGGCGAGCCGGACGGCGCCGCGTGACCCGCCTCGGCGGCCAGGGGAGCCTGATGGAGGTGGCCCGGTGATCAAGGTGCTGCTGGTCGACGACCAGGTGCTGGTGCGGGCCGGGTTCCGCGCGCTGCTCGACGCGCAGGACGACATCGAGGTGGTCGGCGAGGCCGGCGACGGCGACGAGGCGGTCGCCCTGACCGCCAGCCTGCTGCCGGACCTGGTGCTGATGGACATCCGCATGCCCGGGCTCGACGGCCTGGGAGCGACCCGCAAGATCGCGGCCGACGAGCGCCTCGGCGCCGTTCGCATCGTGATCCTCACCACCTTCGACCTGGACGAGTACGTGTTCGAGGCGCTGCGGGCCGGCGCCAGCGGCTTCCTGGTGAAGAACACCGAGCCGGTCGAGCTGATCCACGGCCTGCGGGCGGTGGCTCGCGGCGACGCGCTGCTCTCGCCGGGCGTCACCCGCCGGCTGATCGCCCGCTTCGCCGAGGCGTCGAGGCAACCGGCGTCGACGCCGGCGCTCGACGCGCTCACCGAGCGCGAGCGGGAGGTCATGGCCCTGGCCGCCGAGGGGCTGTCCAACGACGAGATCGCCGAGCGGCTGGTGGTCAGCCCGGCGACCGCCAAGACCCACGTGAGCCGCGCCATGGTCAAGCTCGGCGCCCGCGACCGCGCCCAGCTGGTGGTGTTCGCCTACGAGTCCGGCCTGGTCCGCCCCGGCTGGCTCGGCTGACGCCGCTACCGCCGCCGCGGCAGGCGGCGCGCGGCGGCTGCTCCCCGCGGCGTAGCGACAGAGCCTCCGCCGGGCCGACGACACGGCGCCGTCGATGCCGGACCATGGTCGCGACGCTCGAACGCAGCACCCGACTCGAAGAGGTGACAGCGACATGACACCGCTCCAGCGCTACGACGGCGCCACCGCCACCCTGGCCCCGGCGGCGCCTGCGCCGCCGGTGGTCCAGGATCCCGGCAGCGTCCTGATCGACCTGCACGTCGACGCCGAGCGGGCCTTCGCCCGCTACGACGCGGCAGAGGGCAGCCAGCGGGGACGCTTCCAGGCGGTCCGCGCGATCGCCAACGCCCTCGCCGTCCACAACGCCGTCGAGCAGGAGCTCTTCTACCCGGCCCTGCGCGACCGCACCGCCCGCCACGACGGCCTGATCGACCGCGAGGTCGAGCAGGGCCACCTGCTCAACCTGCTGCTGATCGAGCTTGGCCGTATGCTGCCGAGCGAGCCACGCTACGACGCCAAGGTTGGCATGCTGCTGGAGCTGTTCCGCCAGCACGTCCGCGACCAGGAGACGACCCTGCTGCCCGAGCTGCGCCGCCGGCTCGACGACGGCGAGCGCGGGCAGCTCGGCGCCGCCGCGGCCGAGCGGGCCGGCAGGCTGCGGGCGGGACCGCGTGGCTGACCCGAACCATCTGGAAACGACAGGAGAGGAGCCGATCCGATGACCACCGTGGCAACCGTCGTCCGCATGCTCTTGCGCGCCTGTGCGGTCGTGCTGCTCGTGCTCGGCGGGCTGTTCTGGACGGGCAACGTCACCGGCCTGGTGCCGTTGCACCAGTTCATCGGGTTCGTGCTGGTGCTCTCCCTGTGGACCCTGGCGGTGCTGGCGGCCAGGGCCGGGGCCAACCTCGGCCTGGTCGCCGGCGCGGCCGTCTGGGGGCTGGTCGTGCCCATCCTCGGGTTGGCGCAGACCTCGCTGCTGACCGGCTCGGCCCACTGGCTCATCCGGGTCCTGCACCTGCTCGTCGGCCTGGTGGCCGTCGGCCTCGGCGAGGCCCTGGCCGCACGCGTCCACGCGCTGGCCCCCGCCACCCGGCCACGGACCTCCTGACCGATAACCCATTCGGTTCCGAGGCACCAGAACCGCCCCGCGGGCAGTACGACCGCGGCCGTGGCGAACAACTCGCTCACTGGATCGGCATCGACGGCGGGGACGCCCTTCGCGGGATCCTCGCCTGACGCCGGCGCGTTGCTGTCCGTCCCGCGCGGGACGGACAGCAACGCAACCTGTCGTCTCCTCGCAGCGGGCGTCATATGCTTGGGTACCATCCCAGCTTGGCAGGGTAGTGCAGGTGAAGCGGGAGACCGGCCTCCACGGGAGCCGCGGTCACCCGCCGACCGGGAGGGCGCCCCGGCGCGGCCGCGCGGTCCGACGGAGCCGAACCCAACCGGAGAGGAGCCGCATGTCGAAGGTCGTGGGCCTGCTCGTCGGGATCGAGAACACCTTCCCACTGCCGTTCCTCGACGTCGTCAACGAGAAGGGCGCCAAGGACGACGTCCGCGCCGAGATGTGCTCGCTCGGCGGCACCGGCGAGCTGGAGGATCCGCCCCGCTACGCGGTGATCGTGGACCGCATCTCCCACGAGGTCCCCTTCTACCGGGCCTACCTCAAGAGCGCCGCCCTGCTCGGCACGGCGGTGATCAACGACCCGTTCTGGTGGGAGGCCGACGAGAAGTTCTTCGAGTGCACCCTGGCGCGCAAGCTCGGCGTGGCGGTGCCGCGCACGGTGGTGCTCCCCAACAAGGAGTACATCCCCTACATCGACCCCTCCCGCAGCCTGCGCAACCTCGCCTACCCGCTCGACTGGGAGGGGATCGTCCGCTACACGGGCCTGCCGGCGGTGCTCAAGCCCAACACCGGCGGCGGCTGGCGCGACGTCTACGTGGTCGGCTCGACCGAGGAGCTGATCCACGCGTACGACCAGACCGGCCAGAAGACCATGATCCTGCAGGAGTTCATCGACTGGCACGACTACGTGCGCTGCATCGTCGTCGGCGACGAGGTGCTGCCGTTCCGCTACGACCCGCACCGGCCGTTCTTCGACCGCTACATCACCGACCGCCCGCCAGAGGGCGAGCTGCGCGAGCAGGCGATCGCCCAGTCCCGCACGCTCACCCAGGCGCTCGGCTACGACATGGACACGGTCGAGTTCGCGGTCAGGGACGGCGTGCTGTACGCGATCGACTTCCTCAACCCCGCCCCGGACTTCGACAACTTCTCCATCAAGGACGAGGGCTTCGCCTGGGTGCTGGACCACATGAGCGAGCTGGTGCTGCGCTACGCCAGGGGCGAGGCCAGCCCGCCGTGGCGGGGGGCGCAGCGCTGGTGGCGGTACGTATGAGCGACGACCCGATCGCGGCCTGGCACGACCTGCTCGAGGCGGACTCGGCGCTGGCGGAGGAGAGCTGCGGTGCCCTCACCGAGGGGCAACGCGAGCGCAGCCTGTTCTTCGGCGAGCACCCGCTGTCGGTCTCGCTGCGCCCCCAGCTCGTCACCCGTGAGCGCTACCAGCGCGCGGTGACCGCGGCCGAGACCGTGCACGGCGCGCTCGGCGCGCTCGAGAAGGCCCTGCTGGCCGATGCGGACCTGCGCGCCGAGCTCGACCTCGGCCCCGGCGAGGAGGCGCTCGCCCTGGCCGAGCCGGGCTTCGTCTCCTCCTCCTCGTCGAGCCGGCTGGACAGCTTCTTCGCCGACGAGATCCGCTACGTGGAGTACAACGCCGAGTCGCCCGCCGGCATGGCCTACACCGACATGCTCGCCGAGGTGTTCGAGTCGATGCCGGTGATGCGGGCCTTCAGGGAGCGCTGGAGGCTCACCGCGCTGCACGTGCGCGACCGGCAGCTCGGCTGCATGCTGCGGGCGTTCGACGAGTGGCGCGGCGGCCGCTCCGAGCGGCCGGTGATGGCCATCGTCGACTGGCCCGGCCTGCCGACCCTGACCGAGTTCGAGATGTTCCGCACCTACTTCGAGTCGCAGGGGGTGCGGACCCACATCTGCGACCCGGCCGGCCTGGAGTTCCGCGACGGCGTCCTGCGGGCCGACGGGGAGCCGGTCAACCTCGTTTACCGGCGCGTGCTCACCAGCGAGCTGCTGGCCACCGAGGACGACGCCCACCACGGCCTGCGCGACGCCTACCTGGCCGGGGCGGCCTGCGTGGTCAACAGCTTCCGGGCGAAGCTGCTGCACAAGAAGATGAGCCTGGCGTTGCTGTCCGACGAGCGCTACGCCGCGCTCTACACCCTGGACCAGCGGAAGGCGATCGACCGGCACGTGCCGTGGACCCGCAAGGTTCGCGAGGGCCGCGCCACCAGGCACGGCCAGCCCATCGACGACCTCGCCGCCTACATCTCCCAGCGGCCCCGCGAGCTGGTGCTCAAGCCCAACGACGAGTACGGCGGCAAGGGCGTGGTGCTCGGCTGGGCGGTCGACGTGCACGAGTGGGAGCAGGCCGTCGCCGTCGCCCTGACCCAGTCCTACGTGGTCCAAGAGGCCGTGCCCGTGCCCCGCGAGCTCTTCCCGATTGCGCTGGACGGCATCAAGCTGCTCGAGTTCTCCGTTGACATGGACCCCTACCTGTTCGACGGTCAGGTGGCCGGGACGCTCACCCGCCTGTCGTCGTCGGCGCTGCTCAACGTCACCGCGGGCGCCGGGAGCGTGGTGCCCGCCTACGTGGTGGAGGGATCGGCGTGAGCGATGACCAGCTCACCATCGGCATCGAAGAGGAATTCCAGATCGTCGACCAGAGCGGTGAGCTGCGCGCCCACATCGACACCCTGCTCGCGGCCGCCAAGCCGGTGCTCGGCGAGGACGTCAAGGCCGAGATGCTGCAGTCGGTGGTGGAGGTCGGCACCAAGATCTGCCAGAACATCGACGAGGCCCGTGCCGAGATCCTGCGCCTGCGCGGAACCCTGGCCGGCCTGCTCAGCCCGGACGGGCTGCGCATCGTCTCTGCCGGCACGCACCCGTTCTCGCACTGGCAGGACCAGCGCATCACCGAGCTGGAGCGCTACAAGATCCTCGAGGACGAGATGCAGGACGTCGTCCGCGAGCTGCTGATCTTCGGCATGCACGTTCACGTCGGCATCGCCGACCGGGAGTTGCGCGTCGACGTGGTGAACGAGGCCCGCTATTTCCTGCCCCACCTGCTCGCCGTCTCCACTTCCAGCCCGTTCTGGGTGGGGCGCAAGACCGGGCTGAAGTCCTACCGCAGCGTGATCTGGTCGCGCTTCCCGCGCACCGGCATCCCGCCGGACTTCAGCTCATGGGACGACTTCGCCAACCACGTCGAGCTGCTGGTCAAGACGAACTGCATCGACAACGGCAAGAAGATCTGGTGGGACCTGCGCCCGCACTGGCAGTACCCGACCATCGAGTTCCGCGTCTGCGACGCGATGACCCGGGTGGACGAGGTCATCTGCATGGCCGCGCTGATCCAGGCGATCTGCGCC
>WNGF01000496.1_pt1 | contig 87020 bp, 87 predicted proteins | sample 5400641 | NCBI WGS metagenome assembly WNGF01 (sample SAMN13153371, study PRJNA577476) | soil metagenome | isolation source: 80 cm soil or saprolite under grassland replicate 2 | place: USA:California | collected 2016-06-15 | reverse complement strand
TGGTCGGCTACCGGCCGACCTGATACGTTGCCTAACGCTCGACGTCCCCTGGTTAGGCGAGGCTTTGCGGTGATCCCGATCTCCACGGTACGGCTCGGTCCGGAGGCGGAACGGCTCGCCGTCGAGGTGATCCGTTCCGGCATGATCGCCCAGGGCCCGCTGGTGGCGCGGTTCGAGAAGGAGTTCGCCGAGCTGGTCGGGGTGCGCCATGCGGTGGCCGTCAACAACGGTACGACCGCTCTGGTGGCGGCGCTTCAGGTGCTCGACCTCGCTCCCGGTGACGAGGTCATCACCAGTCCGTTCACGTTCGTCGCTTCGCTCAACGCGATCCTGGAGGCTGGCGCGACCGCCCGCTTCGTCGACATCACCGAGGACGACTTCTGCATGGACCCGGCCGCCCTCGACAGCGCGATCTCGGCACGGACCCGGGTGCTGATGCCGGTCCACCTGTACGGCCAGTGCGCCGACATGACACGGATCGCGCCTATCGCGGCGCGCCACGGGCTGCGGCTGGTCGAGGACGCCGCGCAGGCGCACGCCGCCACGGTCGACGGGCGCGCCGCGGGCACCTTCGGCGTGGGCTGCTTCTCGTTCTACGGCACCAAGAACCTGACCACCGGCGAGGGCGGCATCGTCACCACCGACGACGAGGCGCTCGCCGACCGGCTGCGGGTGCTGCGCAACCAGGGCATGCGGGAGCGGTACCGGTACGAGATGGCCGGTCACAACTACCGCCTCACCGACTTGCAGGCCGCCCTGGTGCTGCCCCAGCTGGCTCAGTACCCCGCCACGTTGGACCGACGCCGGCACAACGCCGAGCGGCTGAGCGCCGGCCTCGGTGACGTCGAGGGGCTGCGGGTACCGCGTCAGATGCCCGGCCGCGAGCACGTGTGGCACCAGTACACGGTGCTGGTCAACCCCGAGGCGCCGGTCGACCGCGACGAGCTGGCGGCGCGGCTGACCGAGCGCGGCGTCGGCTGCGGCGTGTACTATCCGCGCGCCGTCTTCGACTACGAGTGCTACCGCGAGCATCCGCGGGTAGTCGTCGAACCGGTGCCGACCGCACGGTCGGTGGCTGAGCGGTGCCTGTCCCTGCCAGTACACCAGCATCTGTCCGATGCCGACCTGGACACGATCATCACGGAGGTCCGTGGGGTGATGAAGGCATGAGCGGCACCGCGCGTCTGCGCCTCGCCGTCCTCGGGGCCGGCGTCATGGGCACCTACCACGCCAGGGTCATCGCGCACTCCGAGCGCGGCGAGCTCGCTCGGGTCGTCGACCCCGATGAGGCCGCCGGCCGGCAGCTCGCCGAGCGCTACGACGCCGAATGGCTGCCGGAGGTCGACCGGCTCGACGACGTCCACGCGGTGGTGATCGCGGCGCCCACCGAGGCGCATTGCGACCTGGTCAAGCTGGCCCTCGACAGCCGGGTGCCGGTGCTGGTGGAAAAGCCGGTCAGCGCGGACCTCGCGGTGACCGAGATGCTGGTGTCGGTCGCCGAGCAGCGGCAGACCCCGATCATGTGCGGCTTTGTCGAGCGGTTCAACCCGGCCATGCTGACCGTCCTGCCGCTGGTGGCCGAGCCACTGCACATCACGGCGATGCGGCATTCGCCGTACGCCAACCGGATCCGCACCGGCGTGGCCTGGGACCTGCTCATCCACGACGTGGACGCCTGCCTCCGGCTGGTTAACGACGACCCGCAGGCGGTCCGATCGGCCCGCGGGGTCTTCCACCCCTCCTCCGACGAGGGCGAGGACGTTGCCGAGGCGGTGATGACGTTCCGGTCCGGCGCCATGGCGTCGGTGTCGGCGAGCCGGATCGGCCAGCGCAAAGTCCGCTCGATCAACATCGTCGAGCTCAACCGGGGCATCGAGATCGACCTGTTGCGCCGTGACGTGACCATCTACCGCCACGTCTCGGCCGAGCTGCCCGCCTACGGCGCCGAGGGGTACCGGCAGCAGACCATCATCGAGATCCCGGAGCTGGTCTCCTCCCGCGAGCCGCTGGCCGCGCAGCTCACCCACTTCCTCAACCTTGTCGAGGGGCGGGTCGACATGAAGGAGGAGCGGGAGTCGATCCTGCCCTCGCACCGGGTGGTCGACCGGGTGATGTCCACGGTGTGACAGCGCCGCCTTGTGACGGCGCCGCCTTCCCAGGCGGCGCCGTCGCGGCATCCGGTTACAGGTACTGGCCGGTGTTGGTGACGGTGTCGATGGCCCGCCCCGACTCGGTGCCCTTGCCGCCGGAGACCAGGGTGCGGATGTAGACGATCCGCTCGCCCTTCTTGCCGGAGATGCGGGCCCAGTCGTCGGGGTTGGTGGTGTTGGGCAGGTCCTCGTTCTCGCGGAACTCGTCGACGCAGGCGTCGAGCAGGTGCTGCAGCCGCAGACCCTTCTGCCCCGAGGACAGGAACTCCTTGATGGCCATCTTCTTGGCCCGGTCGACGATGTTCTGGATCATCGCGCCGGAGTTGAAGTCCTTGAAGTACAGGACTTCCTTGTCGCCGTTGGCGTAGGTGACCTCGAGGAAGCGGTTCTCCTCGGTCTCGGAGTACATCCGCAGGACACCGGCCTGGATCATCGCCGCGACGCAGGCGTCGGCCGAACCGCCGTGCTCGGTCAAGTCGTCCGCGTGCAGCGGCAGGTCGGGCAGGATGTACTTGGAGAAGATGTCCTTAGCCGCCTCGGCGTCCGGCCGCTCGATCTTGATCTTCACGTCGAGCCGGCCCGGCCGCAGGATCGCCGGGTCGATCATGTCTTCCCGGTTGGACGCGCCGATGACGATGACGTTCTCCAGCCCCTCCACGCCGTCGATCTCGCTGAGCAGCTGCGGGACGATGGTGTTCTCCACGTCGGAGGAGACGCCGGAGCCGCGGGTGCGAAACACCGAGTCCATCTCGTCGAAGAAGACGATGACCGGCGTACCTTCGCCGGCCTTCTCCCGGGCCCGCTGGAAGATCAACCGGATGTGCCGCTCGGTCTCACCCACGTACTTGTTGAGCAGCTCCGGGCCCTTGATGTTGAGGAAGTAGCTGGTGTGCTGGTCCTCGCCCCGTTTCGCGGCGATCTGCTTGGCCAGCGAGTTGGCCACCGCCTTGGCGATGAGCGTCTTGCCGCAGCCGGGCGGGCCGTAGAGCAGCACGCCCTTGGGCGGGCGGAGCTGGTGCTCGCGGAACAGGTCGGCGTGCAGGAACGGCAGCTCGACGGCGTCGCGGATCTGCTCGATCTGCCGGTCGAGGCCACCGATGTCGTGGTAGTCGACGTCGGGCACCTCCTCCAGCACGAGCTCCTCGACCTCGCTCTTGGGGATGCGCTCGTAGGCGTACGCGGAACGGGGCTCGATCAGCAGCGAGTCGCCGGCGCGCAGCGGGGCGTCGAGGAGGGTGTCGGCGAGGTGCACCACCCGCTCCTCGTCGGCGTGCGAGATCACCAGCGCCCGGTCCCCGCCCTCGAGAACCTCCTTGAGCATGACCACCTCGCCGGTGCGCTCGAAACCGAACGCATCGACGATGTTGAGGGCGTCGTTGAGCAGGACCTCCTGGCCGCGGCGCAGCGCGTCGACATCCAGCGCCGGGGAAACAGCGACCCGCAGCTTGCGACCGCCGGTGAAGACGTCGACCGTGCCGTCTTCATGCTTGGACAGGAAGACGCCGTAGCCGCTCGGCGGCTGTGCCAGGCGGTCGACCTCCTCCTTGAGGGTCACGATCTGGGCTCGCGCCTCCTTGAGGGTGGCCACGAGCCGCTCATTGTTGTCGGTCAACCGGGCGATCTGAGCCTGCGCCGCCGCCAGCCGCTCTTCGAGCTGCCGGACATGGCGCGGGCTCTCGGTGAGCCGGCGCCGCACCACGGCGAGTTCCTCCTGAAGGAACGCGACCTGGTTGGAGAGATCGTGCGCGTCCTTCTCCCACCGTGCGGCGCGCGTCTCCGCGTCGTCGCTGCGTGCCACGTCCCACCTCCCCGGGGCTCGAACGTTGTGTTCTAACACTAACCGGTGAATCGGTCTACGGCTTAGACCGGACGCCCTACATCGCGCCGTGTTGGCAATCCTTGCACCACGGCAAATCCCTGCGACGTTGGCGGCTCCCCCGCCAGTTCCATCTTTCCCGTTCCGGGTACCGTCGGAAAGGGTCGTGAGGGCAGGACTGGGGGCGTAGCGCCAGCGGAGCCCGCGGTCAAGCGGCGCGGGAGCGGGAGGCGGAGCGTGGCACAGGAGGCCGAGGAGCTGCGGGTCTGGGTCGACCAGGACCTGTGCACCGGCGACGGGCTGTGCGTGCAGTATGCGCCGGAGGTGTTCGAGTTCGACGTCGACGGCCTGGCCTATGTGAAGGACGACACCGGAGGGCTCCAGCTCGCCCCGGGTAGCCGGGTGGACGTGCCCGCCCACTTGCGGCTGGAGGTGGTCGACGCGGCGCGGGACTGCCCGGGCGAGTGCATCCATGTGGTACGGGCGAAGGACTGCACCGAGGTGGCCGGCCCGGACACCTGAGCTCTCGTGACCGGACGCCCCAGCTCTCATGACCGGACGCCTGAGCGCTCAAATCATCGGCCGCCCGACCAGTGAGGCGACCAGCCGCGCGAAGTCGTCGAGCCGCGCGATCTGACCGGCGCCACCGTCGTCGAGGGTCTTGCCGAACCGCAACGCGTCGTGGCGGATCAGCGGACCGCCGTCGGCTTCGCCGTTGCCCACGTTCGTCTCGTCGAGCGAGGTGAGCAGCAGGTACACGTCGATGCTGTCGACCCGGACCAGCCCTTCTGGCGTCCGGGACAGCCGGCGCCGGCAGCCGACCTCGGTAACCGCGGACAGCGCGATCACCCGCAGCGAGGAGGTCATCGAGCCCGGCGGTCCCTCGGTGGGCGGCACATCCTCACCGTGCCACAGCACCAGCCTGCTGCCGTCGCAGACGACGACCTCCTGCCACACGCCGTTGACCTCGTTGACGAAGCGCTCCAGGGTGAACCCGAGCACGTTGCTGCCGCGCAGGGCGCCGGCGAGCGCATCGAGGGCGATGTCCGGGTCGCGCAGGTACGCCCGGGCAGCCGTGTCGAGGTCCTGGTACGGCGACCAGTCAGGGAACACCGCGGGCAGGTCGCCGCCGCTGTATCCGGGACGGCTCACGGCTGCCCCTCCGCTCGGTCGGCTTGCTGCGCTTGGCCCGCGCCTGGCGGCGTGCGGCGCAGCGCGTACGCCTCTGCGCCCTTGCTGGGTTTGCGCCGCCGCTGCGGTGCGTTCACCCCAGGCGCCAGCTTCCGGGTGCTGACCAGAAACGCGGTGTGTGCGATCATCCGGTGGTCCGGGCGGACCGCGAGCCCGTCGGCGTGCCAGTCACGTACCAGCGACTCCCAGGCCCGCGGCTCGGTGAAGCCGCCCTTCGCCCGCACGGCCTCCACCAGATCCGACAGCTGGGTGGTGGTGGCCACGTATCCGATGAGGACCCCGCCCGGCAGCAGCGTCTTCGCGACCAGGTCGAGCGCCTCCCACGGAGTCAGCATGTCCAAGATTATCCGGTCGAACCCCGTCTCCTCACAGTCCGCGACGTCACCAACCCGCAGTGTCCAGTTCGCCGGTAGGGTACCGAAGAATCGTTCGACGTTGCGCCGGGCGATCTCGGCGAAGTCCGCGCGCAGCTCATACGAGTACACGTGGCCGGTGGGTCCGACCGCCCGCAGCAGCGAGCAGGTCAGCGCCCCCGAGCCCGCGCCGGCCTCCAACACCCGGGCGCCGGGAAACATGTCGCCCATCATCACGATCTGCGCGGCGTCCTTGGGATAGATGACCTGGGCACCGCGCGGCATCGAGAGCACGTAGTCGGCCAGCAGCGGGCGCAGGGCCAGGTAGGGCGTACCGCTGCTGGAGGTCACGACGCTGCCGTCCGGGGCGCCGATGAGGTCGTCATGCGGGAGGACCCCGCGGTGGGTGTGGAAGACCTTGCCAGGTTCCAGGGTGATGGTCTTCGTGCGCCCCTTCGGGTCGGTCAGCTGGATCCGGTCGCCGGGGCGGAACGGTCCACGGCGGGCCGCCGGGCCGGGCGTCCCGCGGCCGGTTTCGGCGCGTGCGGCGGTCTTCGGCGGTTCGGTCACGGTCACCCGTCGCTCCCCCTCGCAGCCAGCAGTCGCGCCACGTCGGCGGCGCGCAGCACACCGACAACATCCTCGCCGGAGGTCACCAGGTACTGCGCAGCCGGGTCGCCCTGGACCGCCCGCAGCACATCCGCGCCGCGCAAACCGGCCGGTATGGTGCGTCCCGGATCCAGGCCCCGGGCCAGCGAGTCGATCCGTACCTCCTCCCGCCGACCGGCCGGCACCGCCGCGGCAGCGGGCTCGTCAACGACGGCCAGCGCCGCGCCGGCGCCGTCGGCGACGGCCAGCGCCGCGCCGTCCGCACCGGCCTCGGTCGCCCGCCGCCGAGCTTCCGCGAGGGAAATACCCGCAGGTACGCAAAAGATCGGCCGCGCCAGCCGCGTGGCGTCCAGCAGGGGCAGCCGGGCTCCGAGGCGGCCCAAGCGGATCGCCTGTCCGGCTCCGGAGCCGACGGTCAGCGCCACGATCATGATCAACGCCGCCCCGATCAGGGAGATCCAGCCCCGCAGGCTTGCAACCAGCGCCGCCCCCGCACAGAGCAGGGCCAGCAGCCATCCCGCCCACCCGGCGACCCGGTGGCCGCGGTACGGGTCGCGGCTCACCGCCCAGACCAGCGCCTGCAGCGCCCGGCCACCATCCAGCGGCAACCCGGGTAGCGCGTTGAACGCCGCCACGACGATGTTGCTGGCCGCCACCTGGACGGCGAGCTGGCGGCCGATGCTGTGCGCGGGCAGCCCCGCCGCGAAACCGGCGACCAGGCCGCCTAACGCCAGTGACACGGCCGGTCCGGCCAGCGAGACGAAGAGCTCCACCCGGGGGCGGGGCGCGTCACGTTCCATCTCGGTGTAACCGCCGAGCATCTCCAGGGTGATCGCCCGTACCCCCACGCCGTACCGGCGGCAGACCAGCGCGTGGCCGAGCTCGTGCAGCAGCACCGACGCCAGCAGGAGGGCGACGAAGGCGGCCCCCAGGGCGTACCCGGCCGGCGCGGGCAGGCCGTCCACCGCCTGGTAGCGGTAGGCGACGGTGACCAGGACGGCGAGCACCAGCCAGGCCGGGCTCAGGTACACCCGGAAGCCACCGATCCGGCCCAACGGCAAGGCCCGTAGCGGCCACGGCCGCACGGGTCGGAGCCGGGTGCTGCGGGCCGGCTGATCCATCGCGTCGATGCTACGACCTGCCGTCCCGGCGCTCGTCGTCGATCACCACGGGAGGCGACTCAGCGCGAGCACACCGCCAGCTCAGAGCGGCGCCCTACGGTCCGGACATAGGCGCAGACCGAAGGGGGATGCAGTGAAACACCACGACGCATCGCGCCGGAGATTCCTACGGGGGGCGGTGGTGGGTGCGGCGGCAGCCGTCGCCGGACCGGTGATCGTCACACCCACCGCCGCGTTTGCGACCACTGAGGAGGAGCGGTTCCTGGGGCAGATCAAAATCGGTGCGCTGTTCCGCGGCTACCTGGGTGCGCCCCTCGGCCTGAAGGGCACGACGAGCTGGGAGATCACCAACAGCCGGACGGACACCTTCAAGCTGAGCTCGGAGATCAACGATCAGGTGCTCTTCGAGACGAGCATCAAGCACGACTTCTTCGGCTTCGGCGGCCCCGTCTTCGAAGAGGAGTTCCACATCGGCCGGAGCAACAAGGTGTCGGCGTCGCTGGCCATCGCTCAGGTCGACACCGAGCAGTACGGGACGCTGGCGACCGGTCCGGACGGCTACAACACCTGCGGCGCGAGATCTACGTACCTGGCGGCACGTTCGGCTTCAGCCGGTCCGTTGAAGGAACCACGACCTTCTCCGTGGAGGAGACGGCGAAAAGCACGGTCACGGTCAAGGAACACGTTCCTCATCAGCGACGAGGGCCCACCGACCGCGACCGTCGTCGCCGGCACCGTCGCAACGGCCGGCGGACGGCCCGTGCAAGGTGCGGTGCTGCTGCTGCGGGTGGACAGCGTCGAGTACATGACCACGGCGGACCAGGCCGGCCGGTACGCCATCCGGACGGCGTTACCGGTCAAGCCCGGACGGGACCCGCTGACCTGCGGCGGGCAGACCAAGACGGTGACCGTGGGCAGGTCCCTGCCCAGGCCGACTACGCGCTGGGAGGCTTACATGCGTAGGGTCCTGCACCGCGCCGCGCTGGCGCTTGGTCTGGTCCTGGCCGGGATGCCGATCCTGGCGGTGCACCAGGCATACGCCGAGGCTCGCACGATCGCGGTGGTGAACAGCGCCACCTTCCGGCCCTGCGACCGGACGCTGGGGACCAGCTGCGCCAACGGGTCGCTGCTCAGCTTCTACGTCTCGCCGCCGCCGACCGACTTCCGCGGGGACACGCCGGACTGGCCGGACGAGCTCTCCGACGGGTTTCACATCCGGCTCGACGAATGCGGCCTGAACCTGCGCATCACTGGTGTCTACCCGTCCGGCGGCGGCGTGCAGATCAACACGTACCAGCAAGGCAACGTGGGCGACGAGCCGGGCGGCCAGTGCCCGGTCGACGACTATCGCAACGGGTACCAGGACGTCATCTGGGAGGTCTTCGGCGCCACGGCGGAGTTCGGGGTTGAGCCCCTCGCGTACGGCGGGCGGTTGTGGCTGACCACGCCAAGCGTGGCAGACAACACGGTCAACGGCGTCGACACGGCGGCCGGTTTCCACCTCATCCCGAGCCCGACCGGCGACCACACGTACACGCCGCTGACGACCTGCCTCGTCGAGCCGAGCCGTTGCCCGGTGCGCACCAACGGGCAGCTCAACTACCTCGTGTTCTACGTCAACGGAATGGAGGACGACGGCTGTCCAGACCGCAACCCCTGCGACTCGACCTGGGCCTTCCGGCTGGACGGCCCGAACGGCGAGCAGAACTTCCTGACGGTCACGTACCCCAGGGGTGCAGTACCGGCTGGGGCAGCAGAACCGGCACGCGCAGGTCTACTTCTTCATCTCGCAAACCAACCTCAAGTTCACCTTCAGCTGAACAGCTGAAGCGCCGCGCCAGCCGGCCGGGGGCCGATCCCGGCCGGCTGCCGGCCGATCCCGGCCGGTTGCGCGCGGCGTGCCGCGGAATCGTCGTACCCGTGCCCTAGCCTCGTGGGCATGATGGTGGACGCGACGCCGAGCCTGCCGGCCGATCCCGTGGAGGCGCCCGAGATCGAGATCGAGGCGCCCCGCCTGCCGTCGCTGTCCCCGTCACGTGCGGCCGACTTCAAGACCTGCCCGCTGTTGTTCCGGTTCCGCACCATCGACCGCCTGCCCGAGCCGGCCTTACCTGACCAGGCTCGGGGCACCCTCGTGCATGCCGTGCTGGAGCGCCTGTTCGACCTGCCGGCCGGCGAGCGCACCCCGCAGCGGGCCAGCGAGCTGGTCGCGCCCCAGTGGCAGCGGCTGTTGACCGAGCGGCCGGAGCTGACTGAGCTGTTCCCGGCTGAGCGTCCCGAGCAGCCGGCCGAGCTGACGGCCGAGACGGCTGCGACCCAGCCGGCCGAGCCCATGACGCCGGAGCAGTTCCTGTCCTCGGCCGAGGAGCTGCTGGCCGGCTACTTCGCGGTGGAGGATCCGCGCCGGCTGGAGCCGGCCGAGCGCGAGGCGCTGGTCGAGACCATCGTCGATGATCGCCTGCTCCTTCGGGGTTACATCGACCGGCTCGACGTCTCACCCGGCGGCGACCTGCGGGTGGTGGACTACAAGAGCGGCGGCGCCCCACGCGAGGCGTTCGAGGCCAGGGCGCTGTTCCAGCTGAAGTTCTACGCCCTGGTGCTGTGGCGCACGCGCGGCGTCGTCCCCCGGGTGCTGCGGCTGCTCTACCTCAAAGACGCCGAGATCTGCGACTTCGCGCCCGACGCCGAGGATCTGGCCCGCTTCGAGCGCACCCTGCTCGCCCTGTGGCAGGCGATCGAACGAGCCACCCAGACCCGCGACTTCCGTCCCAGGCCGAGCCGGTTGTGCGGCTGGTGCAGCCACCAGGCGCGCTGCCCGGTCTTCGGCGGCACCCCGCCGCCATACCCGGAGCCCGCGCCGGCGCCCGGCGACGAGTCCGCCGACACCGGACCGGTCCTCGACGCCGACGGTTGACGCCCGCCGTAACCGTCCAACCCCGAAACACATCCACCGAAAGCAAGTCGCCCGGCTCGTCCGGCGGCAGGAGAAGGTCTCCGCATCAGCGACGACTCGCCGGCCGCCGGCAGCGGCTAACGTGCGGTCGAGGAGGGCCGACGGTGCGCGACCAGAGCGGGTGGGCGAGACTACGCGCGTTCCTGCGTGCCCATCCGACGGTCTCCGACGCACTCCTTGCCGTCGCCCTCTACTGCGCGCTGCTCGCCCTGGTGATCCTCGGCCCGGACGGGCTCGTGCCGGAGCCCTGGCCGACGGCGCTGGTCTGGCAAGCGGCTGGCATGACGCCCGTGGTGATCCGCCGGCGCTGGCCGTGGCTCGCCGTGGCCGCGATGGCCACCCACACGCTCGCCTCGCTGCTCCTCCGGGGACAGAGCACCCAGGGTGTCGCCATCATGGTGATCACTTACACGGCGGCGGCGTATCTGCCACTCCGGCGGGCCGCCCTGGCCTGGTCGGTGTTATGGCTGCCGGCGATGACCATCGCAACCGTCTGGCGGGTCCCGCAGAACCAGAGCATGCCCGTGCCGTTCTTCGTCGCCTTCAACTTGGCGGCCGCGTTGGTCGCCTTCTTCGTCGGGCGTACGGTGTACAACCGCCGCGCCTACGTGGCCGCGCTGGAGGACCGCGCCCGGACCGCGGAGCTCAACCGGGATGCCTTGACCACCAAAGCGGTCGCCGACGAGCGCCGCCGCATCGCACGCGAGCTGCACGACGTCGTGGCCCACCACGTCAGCGTCATGGGCGTGCTCGCCACCGGCTCGCGACGGATGCTGCACCGCGACCCCTCGGCCGTCCACGAGGCGCTCACCACGATTGAGGAGACCGGACGCACGGTGCTGCGGGAGATGCGCCGCCTGCTTGACGTCCTGCGTACCGACGAGGAGGCCGTGGACGAGCTGACGCCCCAGCCCGGCCTTGGTGCGGTGGCGAGCCTGGCCGACCAGGTGCGCGAGGCTGGCCTGCCGGTCACCCTGACCGTGCTTGGCGCGCCCAGCGCGCTGGATCCCGGAGTGGCCCTGACGATCTACCGCGTCGTCCAGGAGGCGTTGACCAACACGCTCAAGCACGCCGGCACGGCCACCGCCGAGGTCCGGCTCACCTTCGACCACCAGGGGCTCGTCGTCGAGGTCAGCGACACCGGTCGCGGTCCCCAGCCCGGCGCGACGGCGCTCGGCCACGGCCTGCTCGGCATGCGCGAACGGGTCACCCTCTACGGCGGCACGCTGCGAACCGGACCCCGGCCCGGCGGGGGCTTCCGGGTGTACGCGAAGATTCCTGCGGAGGCGCTGGACTCAAGCGGCGGAACGGGGAGCGGGTGAGCACGTCAACTGGTGACCGGCCGGTGCGAGTGCTGCTCGCCGACGACCAGCCGCTGCTGCGGACCGGCTTTCGGATGGTGCTCGGCACCGAGCCCGACCTTGACGTGGTCGGTGAGGCCGGCGACGGGGCCGAGGCGGTCGAGCTGGCCCGAAGGCTGTTACCCGACGTCGTGCTCATGGACATCCGGATGCCGCGGCTGGACGGGGTCGCCGCGACCCGGGCCATCGTGGAGGCTCGGCTGCCGGTACGGGTGCTGATCCTGACCACGTTCGACCTGGACGAGTACGTGGTGGGTGCGCTGCGCGCCGGTGCCAGCGGCTTCCTGGCCAAGGACGTACCCGCCGAGGACCTGTTGGCCGCGATCCGTACGGTGGCGGCGGGCGAGGCGGTAGTGGCTCCCCGCATCCTCAAGCGGCTGCTCGACCGCTTCGCCGAGAGCCTCCCCGATCCGAGCGCGACACCGCCCCGCACCCTGGAGGTGCTCACCGACCGGGAACGGGAGGTGCTGGTCCAGGTGGCTCGCGGCCTGTCCAACGGCGAGATCGCGCAGGAGCTACGGGTCAGCGAGACCACGGTGAAAACCCATGTCGGTCACGTGCTCACCAAGCTCGGGCTGCGCGACCGGGTGCAGGCCGTGGTCCTGGCGTACGAGACCGGCCTGGTCCGCCCGGGTGGCTGAGCCGGGCGTGCTCCTTCGTCAGGCGTACCCGAAGACGGTCCGCCAGCACGACGGGAGCCGGGCAAGTACCTTCTACCGTGGGTCGAGGTGCGAAGTCGAGCTGACAAGAGGGGGAGCCAGCCAGTGACTGGGACAGTTTCGACGGCGGCGGGCATCGCGGCCCGCGCGGTGGACGTATGGAAGGTGTACGGCAGCGGCGAAGCTCAGGTCATCGCCCTGCACGGGGTGAGCATCGAGCTGGAGAAGAGCCGCTACACGGCGATCATGGGCCCGTCCGGCTCGGGCAAGTCGACGCTGATGCATTGCCTGGCCGGGCTGGACTCGGTCACCCGCGGCGAGGTCTTCATCGCCGGCACCCGGGTCACCGGGCTCTCCGACCGGGAGCTGACCCAGCTGCGCCGCGACAAGGTCGGCTTCATCTTCCAGCAGTTCAACCTGCTGCCGACGCTGACCGCGCTGGAGAACATCGTGCTGCCCCTGTCGATCGCCGGCCGCAAGCCGGAACAGGCGTGGCTGGACACGGTCATCGACACGATCGGGCTGCGTGACCGGCTCGACCACCGGCCCTCGCAGCTGTCCGGCGGCCAGCAGCAGCGCGTCGCGGCCGCCCGTGCCCTCGCGTCGCGGCCCGAGGTGATCTTCGCCGACGAGCCGACCGGCAACCTGGACTCCCGGTCCGGGGCCGAAGTGCTCGGCTTCCTGCGCAACTCGGTCCGCGACTTCAGCCAGACCATCGTGATGGTCACCCACGACCCGAACGCGGCCTCCTACGCCGATCGGGTGGTCTTCCTCGCCGACGGCCGGGTGGTCGACGAGCTTCACGACCCCACCGCCGAAGCCGTGCTCGACAAGCTCAAGCGGCTGGACGTGACACCGGCCGAGGTGGCGTGATGCTACGCGCGACGCTGAAGAGCCTGCTGTCGCGCAAGCTGCGGCTGCTGCTGTCAGGCATCGCGGTCGTGCTGGCCGTGATGTTCGTCTCCGCTTCGTTCGTGCTGGCCGACACCTTGCAGCGCTCGTTCAACAACCTGTTCAGCAACGTCTTCGACTACACCGACATCCAGGTCACCGTTAGGCCAAAGGGCGGCGGTGAAGGGCAGCCAGGCGGGTTGCTGGACAACTTCGACGCGAGCGTGGTCGACCGGGTGGCGGCGGTGCCCGGGGTAGCGAAGGCCACCGGGCAGGTCTTCGCCGAAGGCGCCCGAGCCATCGGCAAGAACGGCAAGGTCGTTCCCACCGCCGGCTTCGGCGCGCCACGCCTCGGCGTGAGCTGGACCGGCGAGGACGCCCTGGTCAAGCTGCGCACGGGCCGGGGGCCGCAAGAGGCCGGCGAGGTGGCCGTCAACGCTGGCCTGGCCAAGGCGGGCAAGCTCAACGTCGGCGACCGGATGGACGTGCTGACGCTGCTGGGGTCGCGACAGACGTTCACCATCGTCGGGATCATCGAGTTCGCGGGCGGCCGCGACTCCATCAGCGGCGAGCACACCGTCGCCTTCACCATCCCGGTCGCCCAGGAGCTGATGTTGGGCAAGACCGGGGTGTACAACACCATCGACGTCAAGGTCGCGAGCGGGCAGAGCCTGACGAAGGTACGCGACGACGTGCGCAGCGCCTTGGGCGAAGGCTTCGACGTCGACACCGGCAAGGACCTGGCGAAGAAGTCTTCGGACCAGCTCAAGCCGTTCGCCAACGGCGTGCGCTGGTTGCTGCTCGGGTTCGCGGCGGTCGCGCTCCTGGTCGGCGTGTTCCTGATCATCAACACGTTCTCGATCATCGTGGCCCAGCGGACCCACGAGCTGGCCCTGCTCCGCGCGATCGGCGCCAGCCGGGCCCAGATGATCGGTTCGGTGCTGCTGGAGTCGCTCATCGTCGGGGTGATCGCCTCGGCGATCGGCTACGTGTTCGGCGTCGGCGTCGGCGCCGCCGGCGGCGCCGGGCTGGCTCGCCTGATCTCGTTGCAGGTGGCCGGTATCGGCCTGCCGCTGGCCGGGCTGGTCGTGTCGTTCGCCATCGGTGTCGTCGTCACCATGATCTCGGCGCTGCTGCCGGCGGTACGTGCTGCACGGGTGCCGCCGGTGGCCGCGTTGCGGGAGGCGGCCATCGTCGACAAGCCCTTGACCAAGATCACCGTGGTCGGCGGGATCGTCACCGCGCTCGGCGCGACCGGCCTCGCCTACGGGCTGTCCGGCCGGGCGCGCGGCAGCACGGTACAGGCGATCCTGCTCGGGGTCTTCGTGACCTTCATCGGCGTCGCGCTGCTCACGCCGTTGCTGAGCCGGCCGGTGGTCTCCGTGCTGGGCCGGCTGTTCTCCTGGTCCCTGCCCGGGCAGCTGGGGCGGCGCAACTCGGCGCGAAACCCGAGGCGCACCGCGATCACGGCGGCCGCCATGATGATCGGCATCGCGGTCATGACGGCGATCAGCACCGTGTTCGCCTCGCTGACCGCGAGCATCAACAAGATCGTCGATACCGGGCTCCAGGCTGACCTGGTGATCGCCGGCCAGCAGACCTCGGCGGTCCCGCCGGCGATCGACCCCGCCGCGTTGGACCGCATCCGCGCCCTGCCCGAGGTGAGCCTCCTCGCGGCGGACGCCTTCGACATGGCGCTGGTCAACGGCCAGCAGGGGTTCGTGCTCTCCTGGGACGACATCGGCGCGGCCCGCGTGGTCACCTCGATGACCACGGCCAGCGGCAGCATCCAGTCGCTGGACGCCGGGACGGTGCTGGTCGACGCGAGGACCGCCAGGAACCTGAAGGTCCAGGTCGGTAGCACGGTCACCATCCAGCTCGCCCGGCTGCCGGAACGCACATACCGGGTCGCCGGGATCTTCGGCGAGACGCAGCTGGGCAGCGGGATCGTCGTGCCGTGGGCCGACGCGCAGGCGGGCTTCCGCTCCCGCCAACCGACCCAGGCCTTCGCCAAGCTCAAACCGGGCGCGTCGGTGGTGGCGGTCCGCGACACGGTCGACGAGATCCTCAAGGACAGCCCCGAGGTGACCGTGCAGACCCGCAGCGACTATGTCTCGCAGAGCACCTCGATCTTCGACTACGTCCTCGTCGCGGTGCAGCTGTTGCTCGTCGTGGCGCTGTTGATCGCCGTCCTGGGCATCGTCAACACGCTGGTGCTGTCGGTCCTGGAACGCACCCGGGAGCTGGGCCTGCTGCGGGCGATCGGCATGGTGCGCGGCCAGGCGATGCGGATGATCGTCGTCGAGGCGGTGGTGATCTCGCTGTTCGGCGCGCTGCTTGGGGTCGGGGTGGGCGTCGGCTTGGGTGCAGCCGTGGTGCGCGCCCTGCGCGACCAGGGCTTCACCAACTTCGCGCTGCCGTGGGGGCTGATGGCTGGGTACGTGATCGCCGGCGCGATCGTCGGCGTGGTGGCCGCCATCCTGCCGGCCGTCCGGGCCGCCCGGCTCAACGTCCTGTCCGCGATCGCGTACGAGTAAGCCGGGGCGCGGCCCCAAGGCGGGGTGCGGCCGCTGGCCGCACCCCACCCCTGACGCGCTCCCTGACCCGATCCCGGGGTCGGCTTCCGCCTACGCCAGAGCGGCTCTTGGCTCCCGGACCGCCCCTCGCGGTGGCTGTGGCCGGCGCCGCTCGGGGTTGACCCTGATCGGCCGCCCGGGGCGCTCCCCCAGCCACAAACCGGTGACCCGCTCCGCCTGCGGGCCGACGACCGGCAGCCTCCCCGGCTCGACGATGGATCGCGTGGTTGACAAGGCGAGGTCAGGAGGAGCGGTGACATTGACGGTGACCGGGATCCGCGATGCCCGGACGGGCGCGACGCCGGAAGCGGCCGTCGCGGCGCAGGCCCAGGACGTCTGGAAGGTGTACGGCAGCGGCGAGGCACAGGTGACGGCGCTGCGCGGGGTCAGCGTGGAGCTGGCCCGCGGAGCGTTCACGGCCATCATGGGGCCGTCGGGCTCGGGTAAGTCGACGCTGATGCATTGTCTGGCCGGGCTGGACTCGGTGACCCGTGGCGAGGTGTTCATCGGGGGCACGCGGGTCACCGGCCTGTCCGACTCGGGCCTGACGCGGTTGCGCCGGGACAAGGTCGGCTTCGTCTTCCAGCAGTTCAACCTGCTGCCGACGCTGACCGCCGAGGAGAACATCCTGCTGCCCTTGTCGATCGCCGGCCGCCGGGCCAACCGCGACTGGTACCGCCAGGTGATCGACACCCTGGGCCTGTCCGACCGGCTGGGCCACCGGCCCTCGCAGCTGTCCGGTGGCCAGCAGCAGCGGGTCGCGTGCGCGCGGGCCCTGATGTCCCGGCCGGACGTCGTCTTCGCCGACGAGCCGACCGGCAACCTGGACTCCCGGTCCGGCGCCGAGGTGCTGGGCTTCCTGCGCCGCTCGGTCCGCGACTTCGGCCAGACCGTCGTGATGGTCACCCACGACCCGAACGCGGCCTCGTACGCCAACCGGGTGGTCTTCCTCGCCGACGGCGGCATCGTCGGCGAGCTGTTCGACCCGACCGCCGAGGCGGTGCTCGACACGATGAAGCGGCTCGACGTGACAGCGGCCGGGGTGGCGTGATGCTGCGCGCGACGCTGAAAAGCGTGCTCTCCCGCAAGCTGCGGCTGATCCTGTCGGGCCTGGCGGTGATCCTCGGGGTGATGTTCGTCTCGGGCGCGTTCGTGCTCACCGACACCCTCGGACGGTCCTTCGACAACCTGTTCGCCACGGTGTTCAGCAGCACCGACGTCCAGGTGCAGCCGAAGTATCAGGAGAACACGGAGCCGACCTTCCTTCCGGAGAGCCTGCTCGCGAAGGTGAGGAGCCAGCCCGGCGTGGCCGACGCGCAGGGCATGGCGTGGGCCGACGGGGCGCGGGTCATCGGCAGCAACGGCAAGGTGGTCAGCTCGTTCGGCCCGCCCCGCCTCGGCGGCAACTGGACCGGCGACGACGACCTGATCCAGGTGCGGGAGGGGCGCGGGCCGCGCGCCGACAACGAGATCGCGGTCAACGCGGCCCTGGCCAAGGCGGCCGGCATCAAGGTCGGTGACCAGGTCGGCGTGCTGACCCTGCAGCCGCGTAAGACGTTCACCCTCGTCGGCATCTTCGGGTACGCCGGCAACCGCGACACCCTCGGCGGCTCCCAGGTCGTGCTGTTCACCCTCCCGGTCGCGCAGGAGCTGATGCTCGGCGAGAAGGGCGTCTACTCCTCGATCGACGTGACCGCGGCGCCCGGGGTCACCGCGGACGCGTTGCGCGCCGATCTGCGCACCGCGCTGGGCGACGGCTACGAGGTCAAGACGGCCAAGGAGCTGCAGGAGGCGACGGCGTCGGACATCAAGCAAGGGTTGGACTTCTTCAACAAGGTCCTGCTCGGCTTCGCCGCCGTGGCGCTGTTCGTCGGCATCTTCCTGATCCTCAACACGTTCTCGATCATCGTCGCGCAGCGCACCCGTGAGCTGGCGCTCATGCGGGCGATCGGCGCCAGCCGGCGGCAGATGATCGGTTCGGTGCTCGTCGAGGCGGTCGTGATCGGCCTGCTCGCATCGGTCCTGGGGCTGGCCGCCGGGTTCGGCATCGGCCTGGTGATGGCCTACGTCTTCGGGCACATCGGCGGGTCGAACCTGGAGATGCCCCCGGTCGCGATGCCAGCGGCCGCGGTCATCAGCGCGTTCACCGTCGGCATCCTGGTCACCGTGGTGGCGGCGCTGCTGCCGGCGCTGCGCGCCTCGCGGATCTCGCCGGTGGCCGCCATGCAGGAGGCGGCGGCTCAGGACCGCCCACTGACGAAGATCACGGTCAGCGGCGCCGTGATCGGGGCGGCCGGCAGTGTCCTGCTGGCCCTCGGGCTCACCGGCCAGGCCGGTGGCAACACGCTGTGGGCGATCCTCGGCGGGGTGCTGGTCTCCTTCATCGGCGTGGCCCTGCTCACCCCACTGATCAGCCGACCCGTGGTCGGTCTGCTCGGCCGGCTGTTCTCCTGGTCGGTACCGGGCAAGCTCGGGCGGCTGAACTCCGGGCGCAACCCACGGCGTACCGCGATCACGGCGGCTGCGCTGATGGTCGGGCTGGCGTTGATCACCGGGGTGAACGTCATCCTCACCTCCGCCACGAAGAGCGTGCAGACCCTGGTCGACACCCAGGTGAAGGCCGATCTGGTGATCGGCGGCGAGGGCAGCGGCAACGGGCCGGTCACGTTCGACCGGAACGTGCTCGACCGCGCCGCACGGATCTCGGGCGTACGGTCGGTCGTCGGCGAGTACATCAACGGCGCCACGATCAACGGCGACCGGACCGCGCTCAGCGCGATCACCGACACCCCGTCGCTGGCGGAGATGCTGTCGCTGCGGGCCGCGGAGGGCACGCTGGTCACCCCCGGGCCCAACCAGCTGCTGGTGGACGCGAAGACGGCCAAGGCGCTCGGCCTGCACGCCGGAAGCACGGTCACCATGGAGCTGGGTCGCGGCGGCCCGCGGACCATGACGATCCCAGCGATCTACGCCGAGAACGACCTGTGGTCCGGCTGGATGGCCGGGCCGGACGTGATCCGCGACTTCCGGATCCAGCAGCCGGCCCTCGGCTTCATCCAGCTGGCGCCGGGTGCCGACCTGGCCTCGGTCAAGCGGCAGGTCAACGAGCTGCTGGTGGACAGCCCCGAGGTGAGCGTCATCGACCGTACGGACTACATGAAGCAGCAGGAGGCCGAGGCCGGCACGATCCTCACGATGATCCAAGTGCTGCTCGCGCTGGCGATCCTCATCGCGGTGCTGGGCATCATCAACACCCTGGCGCTGTCGGTCCTGGAACGCACCCGCGAGCTGGGGCTGCTGCGGGCGATCGGCCTGGGCCGTGCTCAGGTCATGCGGATGATCACCGTCGAGGCCGTGGTCATCTCGGTGTTCGGCGCCCTCCTGGGGCTGGCGGTCGGCACCGGGCTGGGCGTGGCGGTGGTACGGGCGCTCAAGGACGAGGGGTTCACCAACCTCGCCTTCCCGTGGCAGCAGATGGGCGTGTACCTCGCCCTGGCGGGGCTGGTCGGCGTGGTCGCCGCGGTGCTGCCGGCCATCCGGGCGGCGCGTACCAACGTGCTGGCCGCCATCGCCCACGAGTGACGGGGGGTGGCCATCGCGGCCGGTCCGCCGAGCAGCGGCGCTCGGCGGACCGGCCCGCTGGTCACCTGACCAGGCTGCGCAGGCGGGCCAGGTCGAGCTCGGCGAGGCTGCCGACCAGCGTGACGCCCGCAAGGTCCGACAGGTCGACCTCGGACGGCACGGCCACGACCACGCAACCGGCGGCCCGGGCGCTGGCGACCCCGGTGGGCGAGTCCTCGATCGCCACGCACCCCGCCGGGTCCGCGCCGAGCAGGGTCGCGGCGTTGCGGTACGGCGCCGGGTGCGGCTTGGTCTCGTCGACCTCGTCGCCGCAGACCACGATGTCGAAGTTGGCGGCGCCGATCGTGAGCAGCGCCACCTCTACCAGGTTCCGTCGGGTTGCCGTGACCAGCGCGGTCGGTACGCCCGCCGCCCGTACCTCGGCGAGCAGCTCGCGCGCGCCCGGCCGCCAGACCAGGCCGTCGCCGAACAGCTCGAAGACCCGCGCCTCCAGCCAGGTGACGCTGTCGACCGGGTCGCGCCACGGCTGCCCGATGTCGGCGTGCAGGATCTCCATCGAGTCGGCCATGCTGGTACCCACCATGCTGGCTCGCGCCGCAGCGGACAGCGCCCCGCCGTAGCGGGCCGCGAGCTCGGCGAGCCCGATGTCCCATACCTTCTCGCTGTCGACCAGGGTGCCGTCCATGTCGAACAGCACCGCCTCGAGATCACCTGCCACGCACCCATCCTGACGCGAGATGCGAAGAAATCCGAAGCCGACCGGCAACCGACGCACCGGCCCCGGCGTGATTACACATGCCAGCGGGCCGGCCAGAACGGGGGATCGAGGTGGCGGATGCCGATACCTTCGACGCGTTCTACCGAGGCAGCAACCAGCGCCTCTACGACTGCGTCTACGCGATCACCGGCAACCGTTCGGAGGCGCAGGACGCGGTGCACGAGGCGTACGCCCGAGCCTGGCAGCGGTGGAACACCGTGGGTGACTACGCCGACCCCGAAGCCTGGGTACGCACGGTAGCCCGCCGGGTCGCGGTCAGCCGCTGGCGGCGTACCCGGTCCGCGCTGCTCGCCCATCGACGGCATGGCCCGCCGCCGGACGTGCCCGGTCCCGACGCCGACGCGGTGGCCCTCATCGCGGCGCTGGCCCGCCTCCCGGTAGCGCAGCGCACCGCGATCGTGCTGCACCACCTCGTGGGGCTGCCCGTGGCCGAGGTGGCCGAGGAGACCCGGGTACCGGTCGGTACCGTCAAGGCCCGCCTGGCCCGGGGCCGGCGAGCGCTGGCCACCCTGCTGGACATGACGCTGCCGGAGGACTCCAGTGTCTGACCGTCTCTCCTCCGCCTTCGACTCGCTCCGGGGACAACGTCCGCCGATCCCGTTCGCCCGGCCGGAGGCGATCCGCCGCCGGGGTCGCCAGCGGGCGGTACGCCAGGCCGTGGCCGCGGGTTTCGCCGTCCTCGTCGTGCTGGCCGGCAGCGTCGGGCTCGCCACCGCCGTCCTGTACCGCGGCTCGGGCCCCAGCTACCCACCCGGCGGCACCCCCTCCGCGACCACCGCGCCCAGTACGTCCCCCACGCCGAGCCCGTCGGCGGTACCGAGCCCGACGGGCTCCGGCGGGCTGGCCACGGCGTCACCGGTCGACCTGGCCTCGCTGCTGCTGCGCCCCGCCGACCTGGGCCACGGCTCCTGGCAGGTGTCCCCGCCGTACGAGCCGTTCGATTCGGCCGACCTGTGGTACTGGCACGGCGCCTGTACCGCCTACCGCAGCGGCGACTACCCGTCGCTGCGCCGGATGGAACAGGTGGAGACCACCGGCTTCCGCAAGGGCGAGCAGTACGTGCACCAGCACCTCACCCGCTATGCGGCCGGGTGGGGCGTGCGCGCCTTCGACGACACCCGGCTGGTGCTGCGCACCTGCGCCGGAACCGCCTCGCCACGGCCCGTACCGCCGGTGTCCCCCTATCTCAGGACCGTCGAAACCGGGTTCGCGGGCGACGAGGCTGTGCTCGTGCTCGAGACCACCTTCGCGTTCGGCGCCGAGTCGCAGCCCCTCACGCCGAGCTCGCGCCTCATCGCCGTGGTACGCGTCGGCGACCTGCTCACCCTGCTGGCCTTCGCGCCCGGCATGGACAAGGCGTACGCCCGCGACCTCGCCATCAAGGCGGCCGGCCACCTGCGATGATCATCCTGCTGAACGGCACCTCCAGCGCGGGAAAGACCACGCTGGCCAAGGCCCTGCAGGACGCGCTGCCAACGCCGTACCTGCTGGTCGGCATCGACACGGTCGTCTTCGCCCTGCCCCGCCGCTACGTCAACGACCCCGAACACTGGAAGGAGATCTACCGGTACTCCTACGACGGCGACCGGATCAGCGCGATCGAGATCGAGCCGTACGGTGACCGCCTGGTCCGCGGCATGCACCGCGCCGTGGCCGGGCTCGCCCGTGCGGGCCTTTCCGTCATCGTCGACCACGTGGTGTCCGAGCCGCCGTGGCGGGACGACCTCGAACGGGCCTGGGCGGGTCTGGACGTGCTACGGGTGGGCGTGCTGTGCCCGCTGGCCGTCGTCGAGGAGCGGGAGCGGGCGCGCCGCACCCGAACCCTCGGCTGGGCCAGAGCGCACATCGACGTCGTCCACGCGGGCATGCGCTATGACCTGACCGTGGACACCTCGCTGGCCGACGCCACCGAATGCGCCGCGGTGATCGCCGAGGCCGTCGAAGCTCAGGCGGGGCATAGCTCCTCGGGGGCATAGCTCCTCGGCGGCCTACGCCCCCTGCCCGTCGCCTGCCCCGTGCCCGTCGCCTGCCCCGTGCCCGTCGCCGGAGATCAAGAACTTGTCGACGCCGATGACCTCGATGACCCGCCGGGCTTGCGGCCGGCACCGGACCACCTCGAAGTCGACCTCACGCGCCTGTGCGAGCCGGTAGGCCGCCATCAGGGCGGCGATGCCGGTGGAGTCCAGGAAGGCCACCTCGGCAAAGTCCACCACGAGCCGTGTGACCTGCCGGTCCTTCAGGACGGCGGTCATCGCTTCGCGGAGCGGGTCAACGGTGGCGATGTCGACCTCACCGCTGACAGCTAGCCGGACGGTTTCGTCGCGCTCCTGGGAGGTAGCGAGCAGGAGCGGAACCGGCTGAACCTGGCCGAAAGGATCAATGTTCACGTGTGCCTTCCGACCCCGGCGTGTGACGTGAATCATTGTCCTCGGCGCTCCGCCGGAATCAACCGCCGCCGGCCAGGCGGCTCACCGAAGCGGGCCGGACCTACCACCGAGCGTACTCTCAACCGGAGGGAACGGATGCAGCCGCCGCAGTCACCGTCGGTGCGTACCCCGGTCATGCTCCAGCAGTGGCGGCTGCTCACCTTCGTCCACTGGCGGTACCCAGCCGAGGCCGTGCAGGCGCTGCTCCCGGACGGTCTGCGGGTCCATACCTTCGACGGGACCGCCTGGGTCGGCCTGGTGCCCTTCCTGATGCGCGGGGTACGCGCGCCCGGCATTCCGCCCCTGCCCTGGCTGTCCCAGTTTCCGGAGACGAACGTACGCACCTACGTGTCCGGCCCGGACGGCGGCAGCGGCATCTGGTTCCTGTCCCTCGACGCGGCGCGGCTGCCGGCCGTGCTGGCCGGACGAGCCGGCTACGGGCTGCCCTACTGCTGGTCGGACATGTCCGTCCGGTCGTCAGGCAAGCGGCTGACCTACCGGTCCCGGCGCCGCTGGCCCGGCCCGGCCGGCGCCCGGTGCGACGCCACCGTCCAGGTTGGACAGCCGTACCTCGATGACCAGCTGGGACCGCTGGACCATTTCCTGACCGCCCGGTTCCGGCTCTACTCGGTCCTGGCCGGGCGGTTGGTGGCCGCCGAAGCGGAACACCCGCCATGGCCGCTGTTCCGGGCCCGCCTGGAGGGCCTGGACCAGGATCTGGTGCAGGCGCCCGGCCTGCCGTCGCCGGAGGATGCGCCGCTGCTGCACGCCTCACCCGGGGTCCGGGTGAGGATCGGCATGTGGCACCCGGTGCGCGCCGCTGGCTGAGCCCGGCGGTCAGCGGCGGACTATCACGAAGCCGCCGGGCGGCACGGCGACGGTGAAGGTGGCGCCGGCGGCGTGGTAGCGGACGAGCACCCGGCCCTTGCGGTCGATCGCGTTCACCAGCGCCTGCCCCTCACCGGGCACCGCGACGGTCGCGTACCGGTTGGTCGTGCCGAAGCTGCGCACCAGGGCGGTGCCGTGCGAGGTACCGGGCTCGCTCAGCGTGAGCCACTCCACCTCCGGCTGCACCAGCACCGCGTCGACCCAGGCCGGACCGTCGTGTCCGGTGATCGTCAGCTCCTCCGAGCTGACGAGCCTGGGCAAGGTACGCACAGCTGGCTGGCCGTGCGGGGCCGGCTGGCCGTGCGGGGTGGACCGGACGGGTGGCTGCCCGTCGTCGTGCCGGATGACGCCGGCCACCCGGTCACCCGCGCGCCAGCGGGTCGTCCCGGCGCCCGCCGCCAGGCGCACGACCGGCATCAGAACGGTGCGGCTATGGTTCGGCACGGTCAGGCGCAGCTCGTCACCGGGCTGTAACCGGGCACCCGCCCCGGACTCCACCTCCACCAGGCTCCAGGTGTGCCGGTCCTGCACCGACGCGGTACGGGCGAGCTCCGCCGCCAGCGGGTTGGCGTCCAGCGCCAGCATGGCCAGCAGGCCGTGGATGGTCGACTCGGCGCCCGAGTCGGGGTTCACCAGGCCGGGAACGTCGATGCCATCGAAGGTCCGGCCGGACTCCGGCTCGTACATCGGCTTCCCGGCCGGGTTGTTGCCGAAGAACCAGGCGGCGGCGATGCCGGCCAGCAGGACCAGACCCGGACGGTCCAGGCACTCCGCGACCGCCAGCAGCGACTCCACCCGCGACTGTGCGCCGTAGGGGATCTGCACCAGGTCGGCGGGCGCGGGCAGCCAGGCGTTGTCCGGGCCGCCGGCGATCAGCAGGTGTGGGGTGAACGAGGCGGCGTCGGCCGCCGCAGCGTCGCGCGCGGCGGTGCTTCCCCGGACGGCGTACGCCCGAGCCAGGCCGGCCGGCGCGAGCCCGCCCCAGGCGTGCCACGCCGATCGCGAATGCGCCCAGGGAAGGACCGCGCCGAACGGCCACGACGACGGTGAGCCGGCGCTCATCATCGCCACGCCGGCGGCCAGCCTGTCGAGCACCGTGGCCGCCCGGGCGCAGCCGGTGGCCTGGACGTACGCGGCGAGACCGAGCAGCGCCTCGCCGGTCGTGTCGGCACCGTTGGCGATCAGCCAGGCCGGTCCGCCTCCGTCGTGGGCCGGCAGCCATTTGCCGTAGCGGGCGAGAGACTGGCGCTCGACGGCGCCGAGAGCCAGCTCGAAGCGGGCGCCGAGGAACGCCGCGAGCTCCGGGTCAACGTCGCGAAACGCCGCGTACGCCTCGCCCAGCGCCCAGATCGTGCGCGAGAGCCAGCACGACTCACCGGCATCGGACGGGTCCGGGATCTCCGGCGGTTCGGCGGATGCGTTGAGCGTGCCGTCCGGCTGCATCCACAGCACGACGTTGCCGGCGTTGGGGCCGCTGTCGGTCTGCAGGTAGGTCAGTCCCCGCAGCAGCTGGTAGGCCGCGTGCCGGCTGGTCTCGCTTCCCGTGGCGCGCCAGTGCCGCACGTACACGACGGCGGCGCGCGCGATGTCGTCGGCGTTGAAGGCGCCCTGCTCGTACCGGTCGGTCGCCGGGTCGTAGCGCCCGCCGCCAACCCGCCGGGCGGTACCGTCGGCATCCGACTCGGCATAGGTCCACAGCACGCCCAGCGCCGGCTCGCGGTCTAACCGGTACGTCGTGTGCCGCGCCTGGTCCGGTGGTGCCACCGAGTCCCGGAGCCAGTCAAGGTACGCGAGGTTCGTCAGGGCCGGCCGCGCTCGCTCGGTAGGCACGTCCAACATCGTACCCAGACGGCGGATCTTCAACACAAGGCGACACCCGGCCCGGGTAATCAGTGACTTAGGTCCCCTCGCATCGATACCGAGCTGCCCATCACGCGGCATGATCAACGGACTACGGTAAGCGATCAATGGCGCGACCCGTCGGAGTCGGAGACCCCACATGCCGACCACAGCAGCGCTTCGACCCGCCCGGCGGCAGCTGTTCACCGCCTGGGAACGGTACGTGTCGACCAACCGGCCGGCGCGCACCGAGCTGCCGCCGCCGGAAGGTCTGCGTCCAGAGATCATCAGCAGCTGGGAACGGTCCTCCGATCAGGTCACCGCCGGGGTCGCCGAGGCACCGATGGCCGACCCGGACGACACCCGGGCGGCCTGGGACGCCACCCCGCTGCGCGCCGCGGTGGCTCTGATCGAGCCGCAGCTCCGCCTGGCGGCCGAGGACGGCGGCCTGGTCGTGGCGGTCACCGACCCGGGTGCGCGAATCCTATGGACGTGCGAGGGATCGGTCATGCGCCGCCGCGCGCACGGCGTCAACTTCGTACCCGGAGGCCGCTGGGACGAGTCGAGCGTCGGTACCAACGCACTGGACCTGGCGTTGCGGATCGACGCCCCGGCAACCGTTTACGCGGCCGAGCACTTCAGCTCCTGGGTGCACGACTGGACCTGCTGGGCCGCTCCGGTCCACGACCCGGCCACCGGACAGCAGCTGGGGGTGCTGGACCTGTCGACGACCTGGGACCGGTCTCACCCGATGGGCACCGCCACCGCTGTCGCGTTCGCCCGGCTGCTGGAGCAGGCATTGCCGGCGCCTGCGGCGCCCCAGCGGCCGGGCGGGTTGGAGCTTCGCCTGCTCGGTCGGGCGCAGGCCCGGCTGGACGGCGTACGCCTGCTGCTCACCCACCGGCAGCTGGAGATTCTCGCCGTCCTGACGCTGTACCCCGACGGGCTCAGCCTCGATGCCCTGCACGCGCACCTGTACGGAGATCGGCGGGTGTCACGGGCGACCCTCAAAGCCGAGGTCTCCCACCTGCGCACGATGCTCGGCGGCGCCATCGCCGCCCGGACCTACCGGATCACCATCCCCGTGCGGTGCGACGCCGCCGATGTGCTGGAGCACCTGCGCGCCGGCCGCCTCCTCGACGCCGTGTCGGCCTACCGTGGCGACCTGCTGGCGGGGACCGACGCACCGGCGCTGACCGAGTACGGCAACTATCTCGCCGTCGCGGTGCGCGAGGCGCTGCTGGCCGCCCCCGAGCCCGAAGCGGTGCTGCGCTACGCCAGAGCCGTCCCCTACGACATCGAGGTGCTGGAGCACGCCCTGCGGGCGCTGCGCGGTACGTCACACGCCGCCGCCCCGCTGCTGCGCGCGCGGCTGCGGGCCGCCAACAACGGCTGAGGTGGACCAACCTTTCGCCTACCTCGCCGTCCTACGTTCACGAGATCCGGTCCCGAGCCCGGGACCCTGGAGGTACGGAGAACCGCCATGAAAGCCGCCGTCGTCCACGACTTCACCAAACCGCTGCTGATCGAGGACGTACCTGAACCCGAGCCTGGCCCGGGTGAGATCGTCGTCCGGATCGAGACCTCCGGCCTGTGCCACACCGACATCCACGCCGCGCACGGCGACTGGCCGGTCAAGCCAAACCTGCCCTTCATCCCCGGCCACGAGGGGGTCGGGATCGTGGAGCGCCTCGGTGCCGGGGTGACCGAGGTAGCCACCGGCGACCGGGTCGCCCTGCCGTGGCTCGGTTACGCCTGCGGCGCCTGCGAGTACTGCAACACCGGCTGGGAGACGCTGTGCGAGAAGCAGCTCAACACCGGCTACTTCCTGAACGGCGGCTACGCGGAGTACGCGAAGGCGTCGGCCAAGTACGTCGCCAAGGTTCCCGAGGGGGTCGACCCGCTCGACGCCGCTCCGCTGACCTGCGCCGGCGTCACCACGTACAAGGCGGTCAAGGTCTCCGGCGCCCGCCCGGCCTCGCTCGTCGCGGTGTTCGGCATCGGCGGGCTGGGTCACCTGGCCGTGCAGTACGCCAAGATCTTCGGCGCCTCGGTCGTCGCGGTGGACCTGGTCGACGAGAAGCTCGAGCTCGCCCGCCAGCTCGGCGCCGACCACACGGTGAACGCGCTCGTGCAGGACCCGGTCCAGGCCATCAAGGAGCTCGGCGGTGCCGATGCCGCAATCTCGGTCGCCGTCGCGCCGAAGGCGTTCGAGCAGGCGTACGGGTCCCTGCGCCGCGGTGGCACGCTCGTCTTCGTCGCGTTGCCGGCGGACAACTACGTGCGGCTGCCCATCTTCGAGACCGTGCTCAACGGCATCACCATCGTCGGCTCGATCGTCGGTACCCGCGCCGACCTGGCCGAGGTCTTCAAGCTCCACGCGCTGGGACGCACCCGGGTGGTCCGCGAGACACGCAGCCTGGACAAGGTCAACGAGTGCTTCGAGGAGGTGGAGAAGGGCCGGGTAAAGGCACGCCTGGTGTTTGACTTGCGCTGATCTCTCCTGGAACCGTCGCCTCGGCATCCGATGGGCCAGACTGGCCGATGTGACTGGTGACAGCGGCGGCGCCCCGGAGCAGCTGATGTCGGGGGGTTTCGTGACCGCCGTCGTGCGGGTGGGAGCGACCGTGCGGCGCCCGGCACCCAGCTCCGCCGGGTTTGTCCGCAGCCTGCTGCGCCACCTTGAGGAGCATGGCTGCTCCGGGGCTCCGCGGTACCTCGGCGTTGATGAGCAGGGCCGAGAAGTCCTCAGCTTCATCGAAGGCCACGTCGCGTGGGAGGCGGACCAGCCGGCTGATGTGCGGTCCGCGGAGAGCCTGGTGCGCGTGGCCGAGCTGGTCCGCGAGCTCCACGACCTTACCGCCGGGACCGGGCTGGCCGGCGGCGAGGAGGTGGTCTGCCACAACGACCTGTCGCCGAAGAACACGGTGTACCGCGACCTGGGCCGCGGTCTTCGCCCGGTGGCGTTCATCGACTGGGACATCGCGGCACCGGGCGCGCGCCTGCATGACGTCGCTCATGTGTGCTGGCAGTACGTAGGGCTCGGACCCGACCTAGCCGACGCTGCAGATGCCGCCCGATCGGTTCGCCTGATCGCTGACGCGTACGGGCTGGCTGACCGGTCCAGGCTGGTGGAGACGATCCTTTGGTGGCAGGACCGTTGCTGGCGTGGCATCGAGGCGGCGGCGGACGCCGGCGAGCCGGCCATGGCCCGGTTGCGTGACCTTGGTGCCGCGCGTGAGGTGCGGGCAGCGTACCGATGGACAGCGGCGCATCGGTCGATGCTGGAACGGGCGCTGGCAAGATGACCGGGCTCGGCCACGCCGTGGTGGTCATCACCGGCATCCAGGCAGCCGGGAAGTCGACAACCGCCCAGGCCCTGGCGGAGCGGCTGCCCAGATCCGTACACGTACGGGGCGACGTCTTCCGGCGCATGGTCGTCGGCGGCCGCGCCGACCTGACCCCCGACCCCTCCGACGAGGCCATCCGGCAGCTCCGGCTGCGGTACCGGCTGGCCGCCGACGTCAGCGACGCCTACTTCCAGGCCGGCTTCACCGTGATCACCCAAGACGTCATCCTCGGCGAACGCCTCGCCGAGATGACCGCCCTGATCCGCAGCCGGCCCCTGCTCGTGGTCGTGCTCGCCCCATCCGTCGACACGGTCGCGGCCCGCGAGGCCGCCAGGGCCAAGGACGCCTACGGCACCTGGGCCATCGAGCGGCTCGACGAGGTGCTCCGGCATCAGACACCCCGCATCGGGCTGTGGCTGGACACCTCGCGCCAGACCTCCGCCGAGACGGCCGAGGAGATCCTCGCCCGCGGCTGGGCAGAAGCCAGGATCGCCGAGCCGTCAAGCGACCCGTAGCCAGAGGTTGGTGACCTGCGGCGTCTGGGTCAGGCTGATGCGTTCGAGCTTGACCTTGGTTCCACCCGGGCGGTCGAACAGCCGTACGCCGTCGCCGAGCAGGACGGGTGCGACGAGCACGAGGATCTCGTCGAGCACCCCCGCGTCGAGGCACTGCCGGGCGATGTCGGCGCCCAGGATGTTGACGTACTTGTCACCCGCGGCGGCCCTCGCTGCCGCGACGCCGCTGGCGAGGTCACCGACGAACGTCACGCCCGGCGTCGGGGTGTCCGGCGGGTGATGGGTGAGCACGAACTGCGGCCCGCTCCATCCCCCGCCAAACGGCTTGCCCTCCTTGTTCGTGCCCTTGTACGGGTCGTCCCCCCGGAAGGTGCGGTTGCCGACGAGAAGCGCGCCGATCCTGCCGATGAGCTCGTCGACCATCGGGTTGGGCCCGAGGTGCTCGGTCAACCAGTCCGCGATGCGGCCGTCCTCGATCCGCAACACAGAGATCGCGAAGGCGCGGTAGCCGGTGTCGTCGAGGCGGCGAACGTAGGTCGCCGCCGCCGGTTGCCGGTTGGCCCGGGTGGGCACCATCCGGAACCGGCCCACATAGTCCAGGGAGCTGGCGTCCCAGCTCACAGCTAACGCGGCAACCACCGCATCGCGCCCCTGCAACCACATCGGCCACGGCGGCATCATCGTCCGAACGTCCTCCGCCAGCAGGTCGGCCACGGCGGCGAGGTCGGCGCGTTCCATCGCATCCATGTACCGGCGCAGCACCGCCCGCTCCTGCTCGGTGGGCTGCTCCGACCGCACCCAGTCCAGGCGGCGCTCGGGCAGGTGCTGTCGCAGCGTCGCCCGGGCCCGCTGCAGTGCGCTGTTCACCGATGCCACGCTGCCCGAGAGCAGCTCCGCGGTCTGTTTCGCCGGCCAGCCGAGCACGTCGCGCAGGATCAGCACCGCCCGCTGCCGGGGCGGCAGATGCTGGATCGCGGCCAGGAACGCCAGCTCGATCGTCTCCCTGGCGACCACCACGGCGTCGGGCTCGTCCTCGCTCGGCGCGGCCGGCTCCCCCGGCCGATCCGCTCCGATCAGCCGATCGGGAAAGGGCTGAAGCCACGCGATGTCGGTGCGGGGCGGCAGCCCGCCGCTGGGAGCCGACGGCCCCGCCAGGTGGTGCGGGAGGACCCGGCGGGCCCGGCCGTCGAGGGCGTCGAGGCACGCGTTCGTCGCGATCCGGTACAGCCAAGCCCGCAGCGTCGAGCGACCCTCGAAGCCACCCAGGTTCTTCCAGGCGCGCAGGAACGTCTCCTGCACCAGATCCTCCGCCTCGTCGAACGAGCCCAGCATCCGGTAGCAGTGCACCCGCAGCTCCGCCCGATGACGCTCGACGAGCGCCGCGAACGCGGCCTCGTCGCCCGCGCGCGCAGCCGCCACGACGGCATCGAGGCTCACGTCAGTGCCAGCGGACGTGGACCTGGGCCCGCCACTGGTCGACGACGTCGGACCGGCCCTGCGTGGTCATCTCATCCGCCCGGTTCCATAGGCTCAGGTAGAGCTGCACTGCCGTGCCGGAGAGCACGACTTCGGGTGGCTCGGCTTCACCCGGGGTCGTCACGACCGGCCCGTCGCTGATCCGCACCGTCCAGGCATGGCCGGTGTCGTCGGTCTTGACCAGGATGGCGTACGGCTCGGCCGAGTGCAGCTTGCCGTTCCCCCGGGTGATGAAGCCGCACAGCAGCTCGTCGATCCCGTCGGCGGCCAGCGCCGGACCTATGTCGACATCCAACGCTGTCGGCCACCGCCGGTGCACGGCCGAGATCGCATCGACGCTGTGGATGGTGGTCTCGTGGGCCTGGCGGCGAGCCCAGAACCGGCGCGGCGGCGGGGCGTCCTTGAGGAACACCATCGCCTTGACGTCATCCGCCGTGGCGGACACTGTGTCGACCAGCCCGGCGAGGCCCTGCGAATACCACGCGAGCAGGTCGGGCGCGACCCTGGCCTCGGCTTGCGAGGCCGAGGTGTCGTGGTCCTTCTCGCCACGCAGGTTCGCCGCCGCCCACCGGTGCACCATGCCCTGGTGAGCCACCAGCTTGGTGACATCCCACGCGGGGCACGTGGGGACCTTCGCGTCGAGCCCGGCCTCGGCGGCGGCCTCGCGCAGGGCGGCGCCGCTGCGGACGAGCGCCGCAACGTGATCGTCCAGGTTCAGGTGCGTCGGCATGGCCGCATCGTAGAGGCGACCACCGACAACTTTGTTCCCGGAACTCTCAGGCGGAGACGGCCGAGCGAGAACACCCTCAGCTGTGGGCAAGATGACCTCGAATGTTCTGACCGCTCGATCGCATCACGCAAGGCTGTGGCCCAGGACTGTCCACTGTGGATGCCGGGACCTGCACACGAGAACCACCGCAAATGGGCGACCTCGGACAGTTCGAGGAACCGGTGGACGACTTGGCATTTGAACACGCCTTCAAATATCCACAAACAATCACCGGGGTCATGAATCATCGTCGAGACGTCGCGGCTGATCGAGGACCTTGGCCTGGCCATCCGCGAGATCGTGACCGCAGGCACCGCGCCGTTTGCCCGCGCGGCTTTGCCCCCGGAAATAGATCCCCTAGCATCCTGGTGATGGTCGTTCTTGGTGGTGTGCCCCGGACACCACCGTCCCGCCCCGCCGACGACGAAGGGAAACGACGATGAGAGCAACACGCTTCGGTGCGGCCGTGGTCGCTGTGCTGGCCATCTTGGCCTCGCCCGGCACGGCCCATGCCGCCACGATCACCCAATCGTTCTACGCCGACTCCGGCGACGCCTGCAGGTACGGCGTCACCGATGGCACCCTCGGCTGGCGCTTCGGGACGATCTCACCGCTACCAGTGATCGCCGTCGACGTCAAAGGCAAACTTACCGACCGACCACTGCCCACCGACCCCGTCACCGTATGCCGAGACGACGGCTACTACAGCATTGCCACGTTCGTCGCATATGCGGGCAGCGTTGAGGTCGACCGGCAGGCCCGCGCCGCCAACAACAACGTGGTGACGTTCGAGTTCACGCTGGGCACGAACTCGACCTCGACCCGCATCGACCGGATCGTGATCCAGGTCTGCCGCAGCCCGATCAACACCCTGCCGCCCACCTACTGCGGCAAAGCCGTCGAGTACCGCGCGCCGCCCACCGCCTAACCTTGTCGACCCTTTGCATCGGGCGCGCACCGGGAACGCGCCCGATGCACATACCCGGTAGCCTGGCTGACCACCACCGCCGCCTGGGAGGTGGCCGACGTCCAATGAACCGATCCTCTCAAACACGTAGTTGAACAAGGAGCGTTATTCAGAGCCATGACCATTTCTGCGAGTCGGACGTATCGGCGCAGGTTACGACTTGATCACTTGTGATAAGTGGATCTCCTGAATAACCCTCAAGGTGGTAGTTGAATGCTGTTAGAGCAACGGCAAATACGACCAAAACGCAACACGAACAGAAAGCGCACTTATAGTTGCTCAGCTCCGCAGTACAGCCGTGCGAAAGAACCTACCTCGCAGCCGATGTAGTTCCGCAGGAGCCTCCATAAGCGCCGGCCCGCGATGAAGAAGCTAAGTCACGCGGATTCGTTCGGCGTCATTAATGCATAATACCTGCGATTTATGCCCTACCGTGAGGCGGCCGCCCGGCACCATTGTTGCGGGACGCTGCGCGGGGCGCCACATCTCCAAACGGTGTCACTTGGCGTTGAAGTAGTTGGCCTCCGGGTGGTGGACCACGATCGCGTCCGTGGCCTGTTCCGGTACCAGCTGGTACTCCTCGCTCAGGGTCACCCCGATCCGGTCGGCGCCCAGCACGTCGACCACCTTCGCCCGGTCTTCCAGGTCGGGGCAGGCGGGATAGCCGAACGAGTACCGGCACCCGCGGTACTCGGTGCGCAGCAAGCCGGCCAGGTCCGGCGGGTCGTCGTCACCGACCCGCCGCCCGTCCGGCAGTACCAGCTCCTCGCGCATCCGCTTGTGCCAGTACTCGGCGAGGGCCTCGGTGAGCTGTACGGACAGCCCGTGCACCTCCAGGTAGTCGCGGTAGGCGTGCGAGGCGAACAGCTTCCCGGTGTACTCGCTGATCGCCTGCCCGACCGTCACCAGCTGGAAGCCGACCACGTCCAGCGAGCCCGAGCCCCGGGGCCGGAAGAAGTCGGCCAGGCACAGCCGCCGATCCCGGCGCTGGCGGGGGAACGTGAACCGGGTCCGCTCGGCGTGCCCATTCTCGTCGAGCACCACCAGGTCGTTGCCTTCGGAGTACGCCGGCAGGTACCCGTACACCACGGCCGCCTCGAGCACCTTGTCCGCCGCGAGGCGGTCCAGCCAGTACCGCAGCCGTGGCCGCCCCTCGGTCTCGACCAGCTCCTCATAGGACGGTCCGGTGCCGCCGCGGGTCCCGCGCAACCCCCACTGGCCGAGGAACGTGGCGCGCTCGTCGAGCAGTGCGGCATAGTCGGCGAGCGCGATGCCCTTCACCACCCGGGTGCCGAAGAACGGCGGCTTCGGTACCGGCGCCTCGGCGGCGACGTCGGAGCGTACCGAGGCGTCGCCGAGATCGGGCAGGTCGTCCCGGGCCGCCACCTGACGGGCGCGCCGGGCCTGGCGAGCCGCGAGGGCGGCCTCGCGTGCGGCGTCGACCACCGGCACCCCGCCCCGCTTGGCGGTCATCACCCGGTCCATCAACGCCAAGCCTTCGAACGCGTCCCGCGCGTAGTGCACGTCACCCTGGTAGAGCGCGCGCAGGTCGTCCTCGACGTACGCCCGGGTCAGCGCCGCCCCACCGAGCAGCACGGGCCAGCGGTCCGCCACACCGCGGACGTTCATCTCCTCCAGGTTCTCCTTCATGATCACCGTGGACTTGACGAGCAGCCCCGACATGCCGATCACGTCGGCCTGGTGGCTCTCGGCGGCGTCGAGGATCGCCGTGATCGGCTGCTTGATACCGAGGTTGACCACCTCGTACCCGTTGTTGGACAGGATGATGTCGACCAGGTTCTTGCCGATGTCATGCACGTCGCCCTTGACCGTGGCAAGAACAACTCGTCCTTTACCCACAGAGCTTCCAGTGTCGGCCTTCTCCATGTGCGGCTCCAGATGGGCCACCGCCGCCTTCATCACCTCGGCCGACTGCAGCACGAACGGCAGCTGCATCTGGCCCGAGCCGAACAGCTCGCCGACCACCTTCATGCCGTCCAGCAGCGTGTCGTTGATGATCGCCAGCGCCGACCGACCCGACGCCAGGGCCGAGTCCAGGTCGTCGGTGAGGCCGACCCGCTCGCCGTCGATGATGCGGCGCTTGAGCCGCTCGTCCAGCGGCAGCGCGGCCAGCTCCTCGGCCCGCGACGCGCGCGCCGACGCGGCGTCGACCCCCTCGAACACCTCGATGAACCGCTGGAGCGGGTCATAGCCGTCCCGCCGCCGGTCGTAGACCATGTCCAGCGCGATCTCCCGCTGCTCCGCCGGGATCTTGGACATCGGCAGGATCTTCGACGCGTGCACGATCGCCGAGGTCAGCCCGGCCTGCACGCACTCGTGCAGGAAGACCGAGTTGAGCACCTGGCGCGCGGCCGGGTTCAGGCCGAACGAGACGTTCGAGATCCCCAGGGTGAAGTTCACGCCCGGGTACCGCCGGGAGATCTCCCGGATCGCGTTGATCGTCTCGATGCCGTCCCGGCGGGTCTCCTCCTGACCCGTGGAGATCGGGAAGGTCAGGCAGTCGACCAGGATGTCGGGCAGCGCCAGGCCCCACCGGCCGGTCAGGTCCTCGATCAGGCGGCCGGCCACCTGTAGCTTCCAGTCCGCTGTGCGGGCCTGGCCCTCCTCGTCGATGGTCAAGGCGACGACCGCCGCGCCATGTTCCCGGATGATGGGCATGACCCGGGCGTACCGCGAGGTCGGGCCGTCGCCGTCCTCGAAGTTGACCGAGTTGACCACGCACCGGCCGCCAAGCGCCTCCAGGCCCGCCTCGATCACCCCCGGCTCGGTGGAGTCCAACATGATCGGTAACGTCGACCCGGCGGCGAACCGGGCCGCCAGCTCCCGCATGTCCACCACGCCGTCGCGGCCCACGTAGTCCACGGACAGGTCGAGCAGGTGCGAGCCGTCCCGCGCCTGCTGGCGAGCGATCTCCATGCAGGCCTGCCAGTCGGCGGCGAGCATCGCCTCGCGGAACGCCTTGGAGCCGTTGGCGTTGGTCCGCTCCCCCACCAGCAGCACGCTCGCATCCTGTGAAAAGGGAACATGGTGGTACAGCGATGACACGCCCGCGGTTGGTTGCGGTTCGCGAACCCGTGGTTCAGCTTCACCCAGACGGTCGGAGACGGCGGCGATGTGCGCCGGGGTGGTCCCGCAGCAGCCGCCCACCAGGGCCGCCCCGTACTCGGTGACGAAACGGTCCAGCGCGTCGGCCAGCTCGGCCGGCTTCAGGGGGTACACCGCGCCGTCCGCGGTCAGCTCCGGCAGGCCGGCGTTAGGCATGACCGACAGCGGTACCCGCGAATGCTGCGACAGGTACCTCAGGTGCTCGCCCATCTCGGCCGGGCCGGTGGCGCAGTTGAGCCCGATCAGGTCGATGCCCAGCGGCTCCAGCGCGGTCAGCGCCGCACCTATCTCGGTGCCCAGCAGCATCGTGCCGGTCGTTTCGACTGTCACGTGGCAGATCAGCGGCACCGAGCGTCCGATTTCCGACATCGCCCGCTTGGCGCCGATCACCGCCGCCTTGGCCTGCAACAGGTCCTGGCAGGTCTCCACGATCAACGCGTCGGCGCCGCCGTCGAGCAGGCCCGCGGCGTTCTCCCGGTACGCGTCCCGCAGCCGCGCGTACGGCACGTGACCCAGGGTCGGCAGCTTGGTGCCCGGCCCGATCGAGCCGAGCACGAAGCGGGGGCGGTCGGGCGTACTGAAACCGTCGGCCACCTCGCGCGCGAGCCGTGCGCCGGCCGCGGACAGCTCCCGGATCCGTTGCTCGATGCCGTACTCGCCGAGGTTGCCGAGGTTGGCGCCGAACGTGTTCGTCTCCACGCAGTCGGCGCCCGCCGCCAGGTACGCCTCGTGCACGCCCCGCACCACGTCGGGCCGGGTGAGGTTGAGCACCTCGTTGCAGCCCTCGTACCCTTCGAAGTCGTCGAGGCTCAGATCGGCCGCCTGCAACATGGTTCCCATCGCCCCATCGGCGACAAGGACACGGTCGGCGAGCGCGGTCAGCAGAGAGGTCGGCACGCTACGAGGTTAGTCGGCCTTGTCCGGACATCGCACCGGGCTCATCCCTGCTCGCCAGGGTGGCCGGCCGCCACGACCGGCCCGGTCGCGCCGCCAACCCGATGACTTGCACCTAGGCTGGGACCGTGACTGAGTTCGACGACCTGCCGGTGCTGCGCTCCCCCGTCGCCATCGCGGCGTTCGAAGGGTGGAACGACGCGGCGGACGCCTCCACCGCGGTCGTCGAGCATCTCGAACAGGTCTGGCAGGCGCGCACGATCACGGCGCTCGACCCGGAAGAGTTCTACGACTTCCAGGTCAACCGACCGACCGTGTCGCTGGCCGAGGGCGAGACGCTGCGCATCGACTGGCCCACGACCCGCTTCTCCGTGGCCAACCCACCGGGCACGGAGCGTGACGTGGTGCTCATCCGCGGCATCGAGCCGAGCATGCGCTGGCGCGCGTTCTGCGACGAGCTGCTCGAGGTGTGCCACAGCCTGGAGGTCAGCCGGGTGGTGCTGCTCGGCGCGCTGCTGGCCGACGTGCCGTACACCCGCCCGTTGCCGATCAGCGGCAGCGCCTCGGACAAGTCGGCGGCCAGGCGGTTCAACCTGGCGCCCACCCGCTACGAGGGCCCCGGCGGGATCGTCGGCGTGCTGCACGACGCGTGCGCCCGGGCGGAGCTCGACGCCGTGTCGTTCTGGGTCCACGTGCCGCATTACGCGAACAACCCGCCCTGTCCCAAGGCCACGCTCGCGCTGCTGCATCGCGTCGAGGAGGTGCTGGACCTGCCGGTACCCACCGCCGACCTGGCTGAGGAGGCGGCCGAGTGGGAGCAGCGGCTGCGGGCCGCCGCCGACCAGGACGCCGAGCTGGCCGAGTACGTGCGGGAGCTGGAGGAGCGCTCCGGCGACGAGGGCCTCCGGCCGCTGTCCGGCGACGAGATCGCGCAGGAGTTCGAGAAGTACCTGCGCCGCCGCGGCGGCTCGACCGGCCCCGGCGGCTTCTGAGCCGGTCGATCGTGGTGGCAAGTTACCGCTGGCGGGGTAACTTCCCACCACGATCAACTATTGCTGGTAGGTCGCGAGGAACCGGGCGATGCGGCCGATGGCGTCCTCCAGGTCGGCCACCCGGGGCAGCGTGACGATCCGGAAGTGGTCCGGCCGCGGCCAGTTGAAGCCGGTCCCCTGCACCACCAGGATCTTCTCCTGGATCAGCAGGTCCATGACGAACCGCACGTCGTCGACGATCGGGTAGACCTTCGGATCGAGCCGGGGGAACGCGTACAGGGCGCCGGTCGGCTTGACGCAGCTGACCCCGGGGATCGCCGTGAGCAGCTCAAAGGCCCGGTCCCGCTGGGCCAGCAGGCGGCCGCCCGGCAGGACCAGGTCGTTGATGCTCTGGTGGCCGCCCAGCGCCGTCTGGACGGCGTACTGGGTCGGCACATTCGGGCACAGTCGCATGTTTGACAGGATCTCCAGGCCCTCGACGTAGCTCTCGGCGTGCTGCTTCGGGCCCGACAGCGCCAGCCAGCCGGTGCGGAACCCGGCCACCCGGTACGCCTTGGAAAGGCCGTTGAACGTCAGGCACAGCAGGTCGGGGGCGAGCGCCGCGGCGCAGACGTGCTCGACGCCGTCATAGAGGATCTTGTCGTAGATCTCGTCGGAGAACAGTACGAGGTTGTGCCGGCGCGCCAGCTCGATGAGGGTTTCGAGGACCTCGCGCGAGTACACCGCACCGGTCGGGTTGTTGGGGTTGATCAGCACCAGCGCCTTGGTCCGGTCGGTGATCTTCGCAGCGATGTCCTGCGGGTCGGGAGACCAGCCGGCCTGCTCGTCGCAGACGTAGTGCACCGGCCGGCCGCCGCACAGGCTGACCGCGGCCGTCCAGAGTGGATAGTCCGGCGCCGGGATCAGCACCTCATCGCCGTTGTCGAGCAGGGCCTGCAGGGCCATCACGATCAGCTCCGAGGCGCCGTTGCCGAGGAACACGTCCTCGATGTCCAGGCTCGGGATGCCCTTGCCCTGGTAGTACTGCACCACCGCGCGCCTGGCCGACAGCAGGCCCTTCGAGTCGCCGTACCCGTGTGCCTGTGGCAGGTTCAGGATGACGTCCTGGAGGATCTCTTCCGGCGCCTCGAAGCCGAACGGAGCCGGGTTACCGATGTTCAGCTTGAGCACGTGGTGGCCCTCGGCCTCCATCTGCTTGGCCTGGCGCAGCACGGGCCCCCGGATGTCGTAGCAGACGTTGGCGAGCTTCGCGGACTGGGTGACCTCCATCCGGCCACCTTATTGACCGCATGCTCGTCGACCGTGTCGGGTTCCCAACATCGGAGATGCGGTGTGTGTTATGTCATGCCCTGCAAGCCATCCTAGGATGCTAGGCTAACGCCCATGAGCGTCAACCCCGGCGCGGCAGAGGTGCCCCACCGGCAGATCGCCGCCCAGCTCCGCGCCCGCATCCACCGCGGTGAGTGGGCGCCCGGCGAGCGCCTCCCGTCGATCCCCGCCATGGCGGGGATGTTCGGCGTCGCCAAGCAGACCGTGCAGCGCACCGTCGACCAGCTCCGCGTCGAGGGCCTGCTCATCACCCGCCCCGGCTCCGGGACCTATGTCCGCGGCACCAAGCGCCGGCTCAACCGGCTCTCCCGCGGCCGGTACGGTCCACAGCGCGGCTACCACGCGGACCTCGCCGCACGCTACCGGCAGCAGCTCGTCGATGTGGGCCGCCTTCCGGCAACCGCCGAGGTCGCCGCCGCGTTCGGCGTCTCCCCCGGTACGCCGCTCGTGGCGCGCCGCCACCTGGTCCGCACCGCCGATGCCCCGGTCGAGGTCGGCGTCTCCTGGCTGCGCCCCGCCGACGCCGACGGGACTCCCCTGGCCCGGGCACAGGTCTTCGGCCGCCCGCTGTACCAGGAGGTCGAGGAGGTCACCGCGCGGCGGTACACCACCGCGACCGACCACCTCACGGCACGCCTGCCCACCCGCGAGGAGGCCGAGACGCTGCAGATCCGCCCGGACACGCCGGTGCTGGCGCTGCTGCACGTCGCGTACGACGCGGACCACCGGCCCATCGAGGTGGCTCAGGCCACCTGGCCGGGCCCCATGACGGCGCTGGTCGAGGAGTACCCGATCCCGGCACCCCGCCCGAGCGAGCTGGAAGGCCCGGACTTCGTCCTGGCATGACGGACCGCGTGACCGGCCGGGTGAAGCGAGGCAGGTCTGTGACATCGACAAAGGACCATCTACCCCAGAAAATGGCGATCAACTTCGGGTAGAGCGTCCTTTGTCGATGTCTTCGGCCGCGAGGACGTGAACCGTTCCGCCACCGCACCCGTGTGCTGTCTGGAATCGATCCAGAACGACGACAGGAGCGGATGATGGTTCGTATCAAGGCGCTCGGCATCTCGATGGGGCTGGCGGCGATGACCGTTGCCATGGCGGCCTGCGGCGCCGGTAAGCCCGCTACGCCCGCACAGGCGGCACCGCCCGCACAAGCGGCACCGCCGGCACAGGCAGCACCGCCCAAGCTGGAGATCGCCGCGCAGATCAAGGTACCGGACGGCAACCGGCTGGCGTCCACACTGGACGCCGGCGGCGTACAGGTCTACCAGTGCACCGCCGGCGCATGGAAGCTGCTCGAGCCGGGCGCGACGCTGTCGCAGAGCGGCAAGGCGGTCGCGCTGCACTCGCGCGGCCCGGTATGGGTATCCACAGTGGACGGCAGCGCGGTCAACGCCGCCCCGATGCCCGGCGCCAGCGTGGCCCGCCCGAATGCCGTCCCGGAGCTGCTGCTCAAGGCGACCGGTACCCGCGGTGACGGCGTCTTCGGCAAGGTGACCTACGTCCAGCGGCTGGCGACCGAGGGCGGCGTCGCGCCCAGCGGCTCATGCAGCGGGGACACCCAGACCGCGGTCCCCTACACCGCTGTCTACGCGTTCTACATCGCGGCCTAGCTACAGCCGTACCCCGAGCAAAGCGTCCACTGTGGACGCCACGAGCGCCGGCGCGCCATCGTCGTCACCCACGCCGGCAAGCGTGGCGTCCACCCACGCGTCCACCACGGCCAGCGCACCCGGCGTGTCCAGGTCAGCGGCGAGGCGCTCGCGCACCGCAGCGAGCACGGCGGCCCCCGAGGGACCGCTGGCCGCCGCCACCGCCTCCCGCCACCGCGACAGCCGCTGCTCGCCGGCTTTCAGCAGGTCATCGGTCCACTGCCGGTCGGTACGGTAGTGGTCGGCGAGCAACGCCAGCCGTACCGCCATCGGGTCCACCCGGTCGGCCCGCAGCCGGGACACGAACACCAGGTTGCCCTTGCTCTTGGACATCTTCTCGCCGTGCAGGCCGATCATGCCGGCGTGCACGTAGTGCGAGGCGAACGGGTGGCAGCCGGTGAGGACCTCGGCGTGCGCGGCAGAGCACTCGTGGTGCGGGAAGAGCAGGTCGTTGCCGCCGCCCTGCACCTCGATGGTCGGACCCAGCAGCCGCAGGGCGATGGCCGCGCACTCGATGTGCCAGCCAGGCCGGCCCGGACCGAGCGGGCCGCCGGGCCACGCCGGCTCGCCCTCGCGCGCCCCGCGCCACAGCACCGGGTCGAGCGGGTCCCGCTTGCCCGGCCGGTCCGGGTCCCCGCCCCGCTCGGCCGCCAGGCGCAGCATCTCCGGCCGTGACAGGTTCGACTCGTACCCGAACCGGGGCGCGGCCGCGACATCGAAGTACACGTCGTCGGTGCCGTCGTCGAGCCGGTACGCGGCGCCGAGGTCGAGCAGCCGGGCCACCTCAGCCGCGATCTGGGGAACCGACTCGACAGCGCCCACGTAGTGCGTCGGCGGCAGGATGCGCAGCGCCTCCATGTCCTCCCGGAACAGCGCGGTCTCGCGCATGCCCAGCACGACCCAGTCCTCGCCGTCGTGGGCGGCGCGCTCCAGCAGCGGGTCGTCGATGTCGGTGACGTTCTGCACGTACCGCACCGGCAGCCCGGCGTCCCGCCACGCCCGGTTGACCAGGTCAAAGGCGATCATCGTGGCGGCGTGCCCGAGATGGGTCGCGTCGTACGGCGTGATCCCGCACACGTACATCGAGGCGGCCGCCGTGGGCGAGACTCCCTGCCGGGCCGAGTCGAACATTGCCAGGGTGCGGCCGGTGCCGGGCAGCGAGGGCAGGTCAGGAGCCGACCAGGAGTCCATCCCGAAAGCCTAGCCAGGCCGCCGGACCGGTCCGGGCCGAGTGTGAGCGGCTACACCGGCGGCCAGGGGATCGCGGGCCAGCCGTCGCCGGGCAAGGGAAAGCAGCCGGCGGCGAGCAGGCGCTCCGTGCGTACGCCCAAGGCGACGACCTCGGCGGCGGTGAGGTGGCCGGCGAGCGCCGCGCCGAGATCGGCGCCGCGCAGCTTCTCCAGGGTCTCGACCGCCTCCTCCGGCAACGGTTCGCCGGCCCAGCCCCACAGCACCGTGCGCAGCTTGTCGTCGGTGTGGAAACACACGCCATGGTCGACGCCGTAGACGTGGCCCTCCAGGGTCGGGAGGACGTGGCCGCCCTTGCGGTCGGCGTTGTTCGCCACCGCGTCGAACACCGCCATCCGGGCCAGCCGCGGGTCGTCGGCGTGGGCCAGGATGTACGGGCGGCCGTGCTCGTCGCGAGCGGAAACGATCCGGCGCCACCCGGCCGGGACCTTTCGGCTGGACACGAAACCGAGCAGCGGCTCGTCCTGGCGTTCCTCGTCGATCCACAGCTGGCACATGCCACGGCCCAACGGCCCGTCGCGCAACACGGTCGGCGGCACGATCCCCCAGCCCGTGGCGACCGAGATGAGGTAGGCGGCCACCTCACGGTCGGCCAGCGTGCCGTAGGGGAAGTCCCACAGCGGCCGCTCGCCACGGATCGGCTTGTACACGCAGCGCGCCACGACGCCCTCGTAGGTGATCACCCCGCGGAACGTGGCGTTCGAGGCGTCGACGAGCATGCCTTCCAGCTCGATGTCGCCGTGGCGGAGCAGGTCCAGCGCGTCGGCTTCGAGGAGCGGGGCCGGCGAGGTCACCCCGGCGCTACCGGCGGTACCCGTTGTGCCGTGGACAGAGGTGACCGCGGGCGTCCAGCGGTTGCCCGCACAGCGGGCAGGGCGGGCGTCCGGAGGCGACGACGCGGCGGGCGCGGTCGATGAATGCGCGGGTCGCGGCGGGCGTGAGCCGCACCCGCAGCCGGTCGCGGTCGGCCGTGGCGGCCTCGTCCTCCTCCTCTTCCTCGGCTTCGCCTTCGCCTTCGCCTTCGCCGACGGCGATGGCCTCGATCACCACGGTCGCCGTGTCGACATCGAACGCCAGGCCCAGCGTGCCCACCCGGAACTCCTCGTCGAGCGGGGTGTCCAGCGGCTCGTTGTCGGCGGGTCCGGCAATGGGCTCCGGCAGCTCGACGCCGAAGCGCCGGTGGGCCTCCATCAGCAGCTCGTCGAGCTTCTCGGCCAGCAGCGCGACCTGTACCTTCTCCAGGGCCACGCTCACCAGGCGACCGCCGCCGCGCGCCTGGAGAAAGAACGTCCGCTCCCCCGGCGGACCCACGGTTCCGGCCACGAACCGCTCGGGCGGCTCGAACGCGTACACCTGGTGGGTCATACCCACGACCCTATCCGCCCGGCGCGCGTCGCGGGGCCTCCCGTCCGTCAATGCCCGGCGCCGCCGCCCACGACCGCGTCGGACTCCCGCGGCGTCCGCCGGCGTCGGCGTCGCTTTGGGGGTACGAGGGTGGTCAGCGCCGCCCCGGAGTCGTTGAACCGGAGCAGGAACGGCCTGAGCGGGGTGTACCGGATGGCGGTCACCGAGGCCGGATCGACCACGAGGCGCTGGAACAGGTCCAGGTGCATGCCCAGGGCATCGGCGACGATCGCCTTGATGACGTCGCCGTGGCTGCAGGCGAGCCAGAGTGCGTCGGGACCGTGCTCCGCCTCCACCCGGGCGTCCCACTCCCGGACCGCCGCGACCGCGCGGGCCGACATCTGCGCCATCGACTCCCCGGCGGCGCCGGGGAACCGGGCGGCCGACGGGTGCAGCTGCACCACCCTCCACAGTGGATCCTTGGCGAGCTGCTTGAGCGGACGGCCTTCCCAGTCGCCGTACCAGCACTCGACCAGGCGCTCGTCGACCACCGGCTGGGTGTCGGGCAGCGCGAGCGAGACGGTCTGGCGGCAGCGCACCAGCGGGCTGGTGACCACCGCTCGCAACGGCACCCCGGCCAGCCGCTGGCCCAGCCCCGTGGCCTGCTCCCGGCCGGCCTCGTCGAGCTCTGTCGGCTGGTGGCCGGCGAGCGTACCGCCGGCGTTGTTCGCCGTACGACCGTGCCGGAGCAGGAGAACGGTGGCCATCCAGGCGAGCTTACGTTGCGGCGACCGCCCCGGTGGCGAGCGCGACCATGATGGCGGCGCCCAGCACCACCCGGTACCACACGAAGTTGACGATCGAGTGGTGCGCCACGAAGCGCAGCAGCCAGGCGATCGCCGCGTACGCCACGACGAAGCTCACGACGGTGCCGACCAGAGTGGCGGTCCAGCCGATGCCGCCGGCGATGTCGTCGCGCGCGGTGACCGCCTCCAGCGCGCCGGCCGCGGACAGGGCCGGGATGCCGAGAAAGAACGACAGCCGGGTCGCGGTGACCCGGTCGAGGTCACGCAGCAGGCCGGCGCTGATCGTCGCCCCGGAGCGGGACACCCCGGGGATCAGCGAGAAGCACTGGGCCACCCCGATGACGATGATGTCGGTCCAGGTGAGCTCGGCTTCGTGCCGGCGCTGCTTGGCCTGGACCTCGGCGACGACCATCACCGCGCTCCAGGCGATGAGGGCGCCGGCCACGAACCAGAGGCTGCGGAACGCGCCCTCGATGAGGTCCTTGGCGGCCAGGCCGACGACGGCGACCGGGATGGAGCCGACGATGACGTACAGCGCCATACGCCAGTCGGCGCTGCGCCGGCCCTCGGCGCTGGTCAGCCCCCGGAAGAAGCCGGCCACGATCCGCACGATGTCCGTACGGAAGTACAGGATCGCCGCGATGATCGCGCCGACCTGGATGATCGCCGTGTACGCGGTGACACCCTTGTCGTCGACCCGCAGGTCCAGCAGCTTCTCGGTGATCGTGAGATGGCCGGTCGAGGAGACCGGCAGGAACTCGGTGACGCCCTCGACGACGCCGAGCACGACCGCCTTCCACAGCGCCAGCCCGGCCCGCCCCAGGCCGGCCGCTGAGGCGACCGCCAGGACGCCCAGCCCGATGACGAAGTAGCTGACCGCCAGACCCGTCGTGGCCAGCCCGTCACCGGACTCGCGCCGCTGGCTGATCTGTCGCTTGGCCACGTGCCCGAAGACGGCGCCGAGCGGGGCGAAGACGAACGCGAAGACCAGGGACAGCACCGCCATCCGGTTGGTGACCGCGGACCGGCTGACGTAGATGCGACCGGCCCGCGCCGGCACCGGCCCCTGGCTGGGCGCAGGCACCGGCCCGGGGCTCGGCGCACGCACCGGCCCGGGGTTCGGCGCAGGCACCGGCCCGGGGCCGGGAGCCTGGCTCACTCCCCGACCCCGGACTTGTCCAGCGCCTCCACGAGCTGGCGCATCGTCTGCAGGCCCGATTCGGTGTCGCCGAACGCGATTGCGAGGAGTGTGGTGACCCCGGCGGCGGCGAAGTCGCGCAGCCGCTCGGCGATGCGGTCCACCGGACCGAGCAGCGAGGTCCGGTCGACGAACTCCAGTGGAAGCGCGGCCGCCGCGTCGCGGTGCCGCTTGGCCAGGTACAGCTCCTGGACCTCGCGGGCGGCATCGCCGTACCCCATCCGGGTCGCGAGCTGGTTGTAGAAGTTCTGCTCGCGGCTGCCCATGCCACCGACGTACAGCGCTGCGTAGTTGCGTACCAGCTCGGCGCACATCGCCACGTCGTCGCCGATCACGACCGGCACCGCGGGCGCCACGTCGAAGCCGTCGAGGCTCTTGCCGACCTTGGCCCGCCCGGCGGCGACCTGGGCCAGCTGCTCGTGGCCGTACTCCGGGGCGAACAGCACGCCCAGCCAGCCGTCGGCGATCTCGCCGGCCAGCTCCAGGTTCTTCGGCCCGATGGCGGCCAGGTAGATCGGGATGTGCTCGCGCACCGGATGGAGGGTCAGCCGCAGCGCCTTGCCCGGTCCGCCGGGCAGCGGCAGCGTGTAATGCTCGCCGGCATAGGCGACGGGCTGGCGGGACAGGGCCAGCTTGACGATGTCGACGTACTCCCGGGTGCGGGCGAGCGGCTTGGCGAAACGCACGCCGTGCCAGCCCTCGGAGACCTGGGGGCCGGAGACCCCGAGCCCGAGCCGGAACCGGCCGCCGGAGATGGCGTCGAGGGTGGCCGCGGTCATCGCCGTCATCGCCGGGCCGCGGGCCGGGATCTGCATGACCGCACTGCCGAGGTCGATGCGCGTCGTCTGGCCGGCGAGCCACGCCAGGATGGTGGGCGAGTCCGAGCCGTAGGCCTCGGCGGCCCAGACCGAGGAGTACCCGAGGTGGTCGGCCTCCTGCGCGAGCCGGAGGTAGTCGGCCGGCGTGGTCCACGCCGTGAGGTACCCGAGGTCCAGTCCCAGCCGCATGGTGTCCTCCTCAGCCCAGTCCCGCGCCCGGCCGCCGTGGACACAGGTTGCCCCAGGGTAGCGGGCACGGCGTTGGCCTCCCACCGACGGTGGCTCCCGGTTCCGGCCGCTTGACCGCGGACTCCGCTGCGCTCCGTCCGCTGGCGGCCGATGTCCGCGCCGTATCGTGACGTCCATGCAGCAGCGACCGCTCGGCCGTAGCGGGCTGGCGGTCTCCCGGCTGGCCCTGGGCACCATGACCTGGGGTCGGGACACCGATGCCGACGATGCCGCGGCCCAGCTCAAGACGTTCCGCGACGCGGGCGGCAGCCTGGTGGACACCGCCGACGTGTACGGCGACGGGGAGGCCGAAGCGGTGATCGGCTCGCTGCTGGACGCGCTGGTACCGCGCGAGGAGCTGGTGATCGCGGCAAAGGCAGGCCTGCGGCCGGGCATGGAGCGCCGCCGCGACGCCTCCCGGGCGCACCTGCTGGGCTCCCTGGACACCACGCTGACCCGCCTGGGCACCGACTACGTCGACCTGTGGCAGGTGCACGGGTACGACCCGGACACCCCGCTGGAGGAGACGCTCGCGGCGCTCGACCATGCGGTGAGCACCGGGCGCGCCCGCTATGTCGGGATCTCCAACTACTCGGGCTGGCAGACCGCGCGCGCCGCGACCTGGCAGGGCGCCTGGCCGGGGCGGGTCCCGCTGGTCTCGGCACAGGTGGAGTACTCGCTGCTGGAGCGCGGCGTGGAGCGTGAGGTGGTGCCGGCATCCGCGGCGCTCGGCCTGGGCGTGCTGGCCTGGTCGCCGCTGGGGCGCGGGGTGCTGACCGGGAAGTACCGCCATGGTCTGCCCGCCGACTCCCGGGCCGCCTCGCCGCATTTCGAGCGGTTCGTGGCGCCGTACCTCAGCTCGCGCTGCGCCAGCATCGTCGAGGCGGTGGTGACCGCGGCCGACGGTCTCGGCGTGTCGCCGCTGGAGGTGGCGCTGGCCTGGGTCCGCGACCGGCCCGGCGTGGTGGCGCCGATCCTGGGCGCGCGCAGCGTCGGGCAGCTGCTGGGCGCGTTACAGGCCGAAGACGTCGAGCTGCCGGCCGAGATCCGCGCGGCGCTCGACGACGTGTCCGCGCCCGCCACGGGTTACCCGGAGCGCCAGGCATGACGGTTCCGCTCCGGCGCAACCGTGACTTCATGATCCTGTGGACCAGCCAGGTCGTCTCGACGGTCGGCACGCGGGTCAGCTCGATCGCGTACCCGTTGCTGGTTCTCGCCCTGACCCGGTCCCCGGCGCTGGCCGGCGTGGTGGTCTTCGCCCAGACCCTGCCGTTCCTGCTGGTGTCGTTACCGGCCGGGGCCCTGGTCGACCGCTGGGACCGCAAGCGGCTGATGGCCACCTGCGAAGCCGGCCGGGCACTGGCGTTAGGCAGCATCGCGTTCGCCGTGGCGATCGACCGGATCACCATTGCCCAGCTGGTCGTGGTCGCCTTTGTCGAAGGCACGCTCTTCGTCTTCTTCGACATCGCCGAAGGCGCGGCGCTGCCGCAGCTGGTGACCGCCGAGCAGCTGCCTGCGGCGATGGCGCAGAACCAGGCCCGCATGCAGGGCGCCGACCTCGTCGGCCAGCCACTGGGCGGTGTGCTGTTCGCCGCCTCGCGGCTGCTGCCGTTCCTGGTCGACGCGGTCACCTACGCGCTGTCGTTCGTCGCGCTCCTGCTGATCCGCCGGCCGTTCCAGCGGGTCCGCGAGACGACCGGCCGCCGGCTGTGGCGCGATGTCGGCGAAGGCTTGCGCTTCGTGTGGCGCCAGCCGTTCCTGCGTACCGCGGTGATGCTGATCGCTGGCATGAACTTCGTGTCCAACGGCGTGGCCCTCGCCATGATCATACGGGCGAAGGACCTGGGTGCCTCGGCTGCGCTGATCGGCGCGATGTTTGCCTTCTTCGGCGGTGGCGCGCTGATCGGCGCCCTCCTCGCGCCCGGGTTCCAGCGCCGGGTCCCGCCCCGGCCGGCGGTCGTCGGCATCACCTGGTTCTGGACGGTTCAGACCGCCGTACTCGTGCTGATGCCCAACGCCTGGGCGTTGGGCATCGTGGCCGGGATCGGTGCGCTGGCTGGTCCGCCGTTCAACGTCGTCGTGGGTACCGTCACCTACGGCGTCACGCCCGACGAGCTGCTCGGTCGGGTGCGCAGCTCGCTGCGCATCGTCGCCTGGGGCAGCATCCCGTTCGGCGGGCTCACCGCCGGGGTGCTCGCCGAACGCCTCGGCTCGGGGCCGGCGCTGCTGGTCTTCTCCGCCATCCTGCTCATGGTCGCGGTACTCGCGGCCATGGCACCGGGAATGCGGGGCGATCAGTCCACTGCCGGCCTGGTATCGGCGGGTCAGCCGTAGCAGTATCGGAAACCATGGACTACGAGTACGCGCCGCTGCGGTTGCCGTCGAATGTCGACCGGGTAACGGCCACGGCGCAGCTGACGATCCAGGCCGAGTACGGGGACTGGGAGCTGGCCCGGGTTCGGCTCTTCCGTGACGGTACGCGCAAGGTGATTCTGCGCCGCCGGGTCAACGGAGAGCTGCAGCCGGGCCTTTCGTATTAGGCCATCAGGCGACCGTCTGCGGCTGCCAGGAGAAGACCCCTGCGGTACGGGGGTCGACCGTCACCCGCAGCCACTGGCTGGCCGTAGCCCCGAACGTTTCCAGCCGCGTGAGGTTCGGTACGCCGGCGTAGCTCGGCTCGATCTCGTAGATGTGCTTGTCGCCGTGCACCAGCAGCACCGGCTTGCCGTACGCCCGCGCCGCGGCGACGATGCGCGCCCGGATCTCGGCGAACCCCGGAGTCGCCGTCGGCTCGGCCTGCATGAGCAGGAAGACGCCGGCCGCGCCGGTCAGGCGAGCCGTGGTGAAGGCGGCGTCGACCCAGTCCAGGGCGGCCGCCAAGCGCTCGGCGAACTCGGCGAGCCGCAGGTCGGGTCGGTCCCCGCCGGGCAGCTGTGACCAGGGTTCCAGGTCGTTCTCGCTGCCGACCACGTGAACGGTCGCGAAGAGCACCCGGCTGCGCAGGAAGAGCACGTTCTCCCGGTACGCGCTGTGCCGCGGGTCGAGCGCCTGGGTGAGCACCGGCATCCGGTGCTGGCCGAGGGTCCAGCCCGGGTTCGGGAAGAACACGCGGCGCACCGCTTCCAGGCGCTCGGTGGGCAGGTACCCACCGGCCGTGGTGCGGTGGCAGTCGGTCCACTCGTTGTCGCCTGGCGTCAGCACGAACGGGTGGGCGAACGTGTCGTAGAGCGCGGCCAGGTCGGCGAACCGCGGGTCGTCGCAGGTGGACGACCCGTTCTTGATGTCTCCGGCGTGCAGGACGAAGCGAATCGCGGGATCGGCGTTGACCGCATCGACCAGCGCGGGGAACTGCGCTCGTTGGGCATCGCCGTACGGCGTGTCGCCGAGCAGGGCGAACGTGACCGGGGCGGCCGCCGGCTCGGCGGGACCGCTGCCTCCGGGGGCCGCGCCCGCCGCGGTGGCCGGGGCAAGACCGGCGACGGAGACGGTGATCGCGACGACGGCGATGGTGACGCGACGGGCACGCATGGGCCGATTCTCCGCAGAGCTTGGCGACCTGCGGGTTGCCGCCAGTCGGCGCCCAGGCAACAGGGGGTGGAACGATCGGCCGGGCAACTCTGCCCATAGGGATGACCGCCGGCGCAGCCGCTTGGGCGTCAACGGAGGGCCATCGATGCCCTCTTGCGAAGGAGGCGTTCCATGTACCGCCGCCTATCCATGTTCACGCTGTTGGTGCTGAGCGGCCTGGCCGCCGGTGCCACCCCGGCCTACGCAGCTGAGCCAACCAACGACGAGCCGACCGCCGCCACGGTCATCGCAGCGCTCCCGTCGACCATCGTCCAGGACACCACCGGTGCGACGTACGTGCCGTACGGCGGCTGCACCAGCGGCGACGCCGGGGCGAACGTGTGGTTCTCGTTCACCCCAGCTGAGGAGGTACGCGTCGAGATCGACACATCGTCCAGCGACTACAACACCGGCCTCAACGTGTTCGCCGGCGCGCCGAGCGAGAGCACCTGGGTCGCCTGCTCGGAGCGGTCGCTGCGATTCGTGGCTGCGGCCGGCACGACCTATTACATCGAGGTCGCCGCCTGTTGCGGCAGCAGCGCGGGTGGCCAGCTGGTCCTGGTGGCACAGGCTGCCGCCCCACCGCCGACCGTCGAGGTCACCGTCGACAACGTCGGCCAGTTCGACGCCCGGACCGGTACCGCGACGATCACCGGTACCGCCACCTGCGCGAGCACCGTGGTGACCGCGGTCATCGAGGTGTTCCTCGCCCAGCAGGTTGGCCGGGTCTCCACCGTCACCGGCCAGAACGGGATCTTCGCCGGGTGCGAGCCCGGTGGCCCGGCGGTGCGATGGAGCGTCACCATCGCGCCCGGCAACGGCGAGTACCGCGGCGGAGCGGCAACCGCGTCGGTGCAGGCGGTCGGCTGCAACAACACGGAGTGCTCGTCCATCTATACGGAGGCGAAGATCACGTTACGCCGATGAGCGGCCATCACAGCGGTTCACCAACCGTTCATCGCGCCTCACCCGCGCCCGTCAATGAAGCCGGCCGAGGCTGACCGAGGTATCCCCGTCAGCGCGATCGTGGGAGGAACTCTCAGGTGTTGCAACGTTCGGTGCTGGCCGCCGCGGCGGTCGGCTTATCCCTGACCCTGGTCGGCGCGTTCGCCGCGTACGGCCAGGATGATGACCAAACGGACAACCGCACCCCCCTGCCCCAGTTCGGCGTGATCCGAGGGCTGGACCGCTCATCGACCCTCGACCTCGACGCCGCGACCCTGTCCGCCGACCCGCGCAAGCTGGCCACGCTGGCGAAGGGTCTGCAGGCGAGCGTGGTCACCGCCGGCAACGCCGCCTCGAACCTCGACATGATGGCGTTGTTCCCGGCCAGCCACCCGACGCACATCCTCGCCTGCAACGAGCAGGGCCCGGCCCAGCCGGGCGTGCAACGCATCGACCTGGCCACCGGCGTCGCCACCACGATCGTGAGCGGCACCACGTCCTGCGACCCGCTGCACGTCACGCCCTGGGGCACGGTCATCTTCGGCGAGGAGAGCAGCACCGGCCACGTGTACGAGATGATCGACCCCTTGTCGATCACCAACGCCACCCTCGACAGGGTGACCGGCGTCGCGAGCACCGACAAGATCGTGCAGCGGCCGGCGCTGGGCTCCGTCGCGTTTGAAGGCCTCGCGACCCTGCCCAACGGCGTGACGTACTACGGCGACGAGCTCGGGCCGATCAACGGGGCGCCGGGCGGCTCGTACTACCGGTTCATCCCAGCGCACCCGTGGGCCGGCGGAGCGCCGATCACCTCGCTGGCCGACTCGCCGCTCGCCGCCGGCAGCGTCTCGGTGCTGAAGGTCGGCCAGGGCACCAGCTTCGGCCAGGGCATGTCGCAGGGCATCGGCACCTGGGTGCCGGTAACCCCCGCGCCGCCGACCGGGTCGCTGCGGCCCGGCGCGACCGCGGCGAAGGCCACCGGGTTCTTCCGCCCCGAGGACCTCACCCTGGACCTGCGGGCGCTCGCGGCAGGCAACGTGCGCGCCTGCGGCAACAACACCGGGCGCGAGGAGGCGCGCTACTACGGCGAGACGATCTGCCTGACCGACGGTACCGTCGCCACCGCCACGGCGGGCACCTCGGTACCCGAGGTTCAGGTGCTCGTGCTCGGCTCGCCGGCGATCAACATGCCCGACAACATCGAGTACCAGTCGAGCCGGGCCAACTGGATCATCCACGAGGACGGCGACACGACCTTCGGGCAGCCGCACAACAACGACCTCTGGTCCTGCCTGGACGACCGCGGTGACGAGGACCTGCAGTCCAACGACTGCCTGCGGATCGCCTCGCTCAACGACCTGACGGCCGAGTGGACCGGCGGGTTCTTCGACCCGACCGGGCGGCACTTCTACGTGAGCGTCCAGCACAACAAGACCGGCTTCGGCATAGTGCTCGACATCACCGGCTGGCGGTAGGTCCCGCATACGACGGCCCGCCACCGGAAGCGGTGGCGGGCCGTCGGCCGTCCCGAGCCCAGGCGTCAGCGGCCGGAGCTGGCGTCCTCGGCGGTGTTCGCGCCGGACCCGGCGGTGTTCGCGCCGGACCCGGCGGTCGAGGTGGACTCCTCCGCCGCCTCGTCATCGACGTAGGCGTGCTCGTCCAGGCGGTCCAGCACGCGGTCGGCGCCGTTCATCGCGAACGGGCCGGTGGCGTCGGCGTCGTCGTACGCCTCCGGGTCCAGCCCGCCCGCGACCTCGGCGACCACCACGACGCCGTTGAGGGACTCCAGCTCCGGGATGTCCAGCGCGCCCATTGACCCGTCGCTGGCCTGCATGAGCTCCAGGACCGCCTCACCGACGCTCTCCACCGGCGGTACCGGCTCGTGCTCGGCCTGCTGCGCCGCCCGCCGGGCGGCCTCGGCCACCCGCAGCAGCGCCGCGACGCTGGGCACCCGGTAGTCCCGGCGCTGGCGTACCGAGACCACCCGGGGGTACGGGTCGGTCGGCTCCTCGTCGACCCCCACCCCGAAGGCGCGGTCGGCCTCGTCCGGGTCGATCGCCTCGACGTCCCATGGCGTCACCTCGCCGAACGCGTCGAGCAGCAGCTCGTCGTACTCGAACGAGGCATTGTTGAGCTCGACGTAGGCCCGCCAGACCTCGTCGTCGTCGGTCCTGCCGTCCGCCGCCTTCACCGCGGCCAGATGCTCCCGAGCCGCCGCCATCACCCGGTCGAGCGCGGCGTCGAGCTCAGCGTGCCGGTCCGTCATGTCCTCTCCCCCTGGGAAGCGTGGGCGTTCAGCAGCTCGACAGGAACCGGTCGAGCACTCGCACGCCGAACTGTAGTCCGTCGACCGGTACCCGTTCGTCGACGCCATGGAACAGCGCCGCGAAGTCCAGTTCGGGCGGTAGCCGCAGCGGGGCGAACCCGAAGCAGCGGATGCCCAGCCGGGAGAGGCCCTTGGCGTCGGTGCCGCCCGAGAGCATGTAGGGCACGGCACGAGCGCCCGGGTCGGCGTGGCGCAAGGCAGCGGCCATCGCATCCACCAGCGGGCCGTCGAAGGTGGTCTCCAGGCCTGGCTGGCGTTGCACGTACTCGACCTCGATGTCCGGGCCGATCACCTCGCGCAGCTGGGACAGCAGCTCGTCCTGGTGGCCGGGCAGCGTGCGGCAGTCGATGGTCGCGCTCGCCCGGCCGGGGATCACGTTGTCCTTGTACCCCGCCGACAGGCGCGTCGGGTTGGCGGTGTTGCGGATGGTGGCGCCGACGATGGCGGCGATCGGGCCGAGCTTGGCGATCGCCGCCTCCGGGTCCTCGGGGTCCAGCTCGATGCCGAGCGCTTCCGAGATGTGGCCGAGGAACGCCCGTACCGTTGGGGTTACCACGACCGGGAAGCGATGGCGGCCGAGCCGCGCCACAGCCTCGCACAGCGCGGTGACCGCGTTGTCATCGTTGATCATCGATCCGTGGCCGGCCCGCCCGACCGCGTGCAGGCGCAGCCAGTCCAGGCCCTTCTGGGCCGTCTCGATCAGGTAGAGCCGCAGGTCGGGGTGGACCGTGTAGGAGAAGCCGCCCACCTCGCCGATCGCCTCGGTGGCGCCGTCGAAGAGGTCGGGGTGCTCGTCGACGAGGAAGTGCGCGCCGTACCCGCTGCCGGCCTCCTCGTCGGCGAGGAAGGCGAGCACCAGGTCGCGCGGCGGCACCCGGCCCTCGCGCCGCCACTGCCGCACGACGGCGAGCACCATCGCGTCGAAGTCCTTCATGTCGACCGCGCCGCGACCCCAGAGGTACCCGTCACGCAGCTCGCCGGAGAACGGGTGCACCCGCCACTCCGCGGGGTCGGCGGGCACCACGTCGAGATGGCCGTGGACCACCAGGGCTCCCCGGGCCGGGTCGGCACCGGGAAAGCGCGCCACGACACTGGTACGTCCGGGCGCGCTCTCCCGGATCTGCGCGGTCAACCCGACCTCGTCGAGCAGCTCGGCCACGAGCTCCGCCGCCACCCGCTCACCGGCGCTGGTGTCGGCGTCACCGGTGTTGGTGGTGTCGATGCGCAGCAGCCGCTGGCAGAGCTCGACGACCTCGCCAGCCGCGGTCGCGTCGGGTTGCATCCTCTCTTCCTACCAGGCGGCCGGCCTCACCAGTTGAAGCCGTTGCGGTAGGAGATCTCGGCTAAGGCCTTCTGGCCTTCGGCGTTGGGGTGGAAGTAGTCCCAGACCGAGATCTGGCTGAGCACGAACGGGTAGCTGAACACCGCGTTGTGGTCGAAGACGCAGGACGGGCCGTAGGCGGCGCAGGCCTCGGCGAGCTGCGTGTTGAAGTCGACCACCCGCTGGCGTACCCGGTCCCGGCGCGCTACGTCCTGCGTGGCCGTCGAGGTCGGGTTAGCGAGCATCGACTGGCAGATGCCGAGCAGGTACCACGCGGTTCGGGCGCTCCAGCTGCCCTTGCCGACCTCCCATAGCCGCTTGATGTCCGGGATGCTGATCACCTCGACCCGGGCGGAGGGCAGGCCGGCGCGTAACTTCGCCAGCGCCGCGTCGATGGAGGCGCGGAACGTGCTGACCGGAGTCATCGTCGACTCCGAGCCGGTACAGGCGTCGTTGGCGCCGATCAGGATCGTGACGTACTCGACGCCTTGGGACACCGCACTGTCCGCCTGTCCCGGCATGTCGGCAACCTTCGCGCCGGACCGGGCGTCGTTGTAGTTGTGACCGATGATGGCCGGGTTCAGCGCGGCGATGCGCACGTAGTGGGTGTAGAGGCCGCCGCTGTCGCCGGTGCTGAACGACCGAGCGGTGCAGTCGACGTAGAAGCCGCAGGCGTTGAAGCCGCGGGTGATCGAGTCGCCCATGCTCGCCATCGAGCTGGGCGGCGGTCCGACGTCGGCGAGCGCCGGCGTGGCGAGGATCAGGACGACCGACACGCTCAACGTGAGAACGGTCAGGCCGCGGCGCACTGGTCTCACTGGGGTGCACCTCGATTCGGGGGTAACCGTCGCTGGTGGCGGCGGTGTTACTGGGGGGTAGCTATACAGTGAGAGCCTTCGCTGGAAGCGGCGCAATACGTCCTGACGCGCGGATAGCGAACACACGGGCGTTGCGGACATAGATCGTTTCGAGGGAGCCAGTACCGGGTAGGAAGCGTCGAACCCGTCAACCAGATGTGAAGGAGCCCCGCCGTGTCGTCGGTCCCGCTGCCACCGCTGCCGCCCGCGTTCCGGGTCTCCGACGCCGACGTCCGCCCGGGCGGGCGCAGCATGCTCGACGTGCTGGTGGACGACCACCACACGCTCGCGATGCTGTACGAGCAGCTCGCCGCCGACGACCCGGCCGCACCGGACCGGCGGCCCCTGGTTGACGTGCTGGTGGCGGTGCTCTCCCGGCACCTGTCGGCGGAGGAGCAGTACCTGTACCCGACCGTGCGCGCGGTGCTGCCCGACGGCGACCAAGTGGCCGACCACGAGCTGGCCGAGGACCAGGCGATGCTGCACGCGCTGCGCCAGCTGCACACGATGCCGCGCGAGGATCCCGGGTTCGCCGGGTTGGTCGACGCCGTGGGGCAGCGGGTACGCGAGCACAGCCACCGCGCGTCGCGGGAGATCTTCCCGCGGCTGCGCGAGCTCTGCGAAGAGCACGAGCTGATCCGCCTCGGCAACCGGGTGGAGATCGCGCGGTCGGCCGCGCCCAGCCGGCCGCACCCCGCGACCCCCGCGACACCGCCGGCCAACAAGCTGGTCGATCCGGCGTTGGGTGTACTGGACAAGGTGCGCGACGCTGTGACCCGGCGGACCACCTGGCCGGAAGACTTAGCGCCGGGTGGTTTCGTCGGCGAGGTCGCTGGGTAACCGGGGGGCGGACCGACCGAGGCTGCGCGGTTTACTCCCCCCTTCCGGCGCAGCCGTACGACCGGCGGGCCAGGTGGCGACCTCGGAGCGTCGCCTGGTCCGCCGGCACGCGTGCGCCGCCCGCGGTTCCCGCCCCCGCGGTTCCCGCCCGCAGTTCCCGCCCCGCGGTACGCCGGGCCTTGCGACGCCGTGGCAGGCTACGTGCCTGACCCCGACGATCACGCGAGGCCGCCCGTGTTCTCCACCGTTGTCGATCTCTGGCACAAGCTCGCCGACCCGCAGCCCGCCCCACCCCCGGCGCTGGTCCTGGTGACCGGCGCACTCGCCCTGGTGTCGATCACGCCTCGTCCGGTCTGGCGGATCACCCGGTACGTCGTGACGATCGCCCACGAGGGTGGGCACGCCGCCGCGGCCGTGCTGTCGGGCCGGCGGCTCTCCGGCATCCGGCTGCACTCGGACACCTCGGGGCTGACCCTGTCCAAGGGCAAGCCGTCCGGGCTCGGCATGGTACTGACCGGGCTCGCCGGCTACGTCACCCCGTCCCTTCTCGGGCTCGCCGGAGCGGTCCTGCTCGCCAGCGGGCACATCACCGCGTTGCTGTGGGCTGCGCTGGTGCTGCTGCCGCCGATGCTCGTGATGATCCGCAACGTGTTCGGCGTCATCGCGATCACCATGGCCGGCGCGGTCGTGCTGGTCGTGTCGATGTTCGCCGCGCCCGCGGTCCAGGCCGCGTTCGCGTACCTCATCGTGTGGGTGCTGCTGCTCGGTGGCCTGCGGCCGGTGGTCGAGCTGCAGACGCTGCGCTGGCGCCGGCAGCTGCCCAACTCCGACGCCGACCAGCTCGCCAGGCTGACCCGGGTGCCCGGCCTGCTGTGGGTGGTCTTCTTCGCGCTGGTCGCCTCGGCCGCGCTCGTTCTCGGCGGACGGCTCCTGCTCCTGCCCTGAGCGGTCTTCGATCCTCAGGCGTCCTCGACGAGCGCCGGGCGCCTCGGGTCGTCGACCCGTACGACGACGTCGGCCACCCGGGCCGGACCGACCTCGGCCTCGTAGCGGTCATACGCCGGCAGCGTCCACCGCCACGCCGGATCGGTACGGCGCTCCAGGGCAGCGGGGCCCAGCGACAGGTGGACCGTCAGGTCGAACGCGAGCCCTCGGCCGAGAAGCAGCCAGCCGCTCACCAGGACGACACCGCCCGGCGGCACGGTCAGGTACCCCGCCCGGGTGGCCCGATCGGCACGGGCGTCCCACAGCGAGGGCAACACGCGCCCGCTACCGCCCGGGCCGAGCGGATCGAGCACCTCCCGGGACAGGCCCTTGACGTCGAGCCAGTCGTCGTAGAACGCGTCCGGGTCGTTGCGGCCGTACTCCAGACGCAGCGACGCGGGACGCAGGAAGTCGGCCGCCCGTATCGACACTGCCGCCCGCCCGAGCACCCGCAACCGGTCGGCGATGCCGTCGGCGAGCTCGGCGGGCTCGGCCGGCGGCGCGCCGTCGACGCCGACCCGCAGCCGGCGCCCGGCGGGCGAGCCGTCGATCCGCTCGGCCAGCCCGTCGATCCGCTCGGCCAGCTCGTCGAGCAGCGCGGCGGGCGTGACCGGGCGTACCCTCACCGGCCAATCGTGCTACTTCACCGACCCGGCGAGCACGCCCTGCACGAAGTAGCGCTGGAACGCGAAGAACACGATCAGCGGTACCGCCATCGACACGAACGCGCCCGGCGCGATCACGTCCACATTGGACCCGAACGCGCGCATCTGCTCCTTGAGCGCAAAGGACGGTCTCGTCCTCGTGCTCGCGCAGGAACGACAGCACCGCCGGGTTCGAGCCGCCCAGGTCGGTGAACGTACCCAGCGCCAGCGCCGGATGCCGCTTGCGCACCTCGATCATCGTCTTCGTCCATTGCAGGAACGAAGCCGGCTGCCCGAGCTGACGCTCCACGTTCACGGCCTGGTACCCGTACACCGGGCCCATGTTCACCGGCAGGTAGAGCGCGCCCGGATCGCACCGTGAGAAGCCTCCGTTGCGGTCCGGGGACCACTGCATGGGAGTACGCACGCTGTTGCGGTCGCCCAGCCACACGTTGTCCCCCATGCCGATCTCGTCGCCGTAGTAGAGCACCGGTGAGCCGGGCAGCGACAGCAGCAACGAGGTGAACAGCTCCATCTGGTTACGGTCGTTGCCCACCAGCGGCGCCAGCCGGCGCCGGATGCCGAGGTTGACCCGCGCCCGCGGGTCGGTGGCGTACTCGGCGTACAGGTAGTCGCGTTCCTCGTCGGTGACCATCTCCAGGGTCAGCTCGTCGTGGTTGCGCAGGAACGTGCCCCACTGGCAGCTGCTCGGGATCTCCGGCGTCTGCGCGATGATCTCCGAGATCGGGTACCTGGACTGCTTGCGTACGGCCATGAAGATGCGCGGCATCAGCGGGAAGTGGAAGGCCATGTGGCACTCGTCGCCCGCGGTGCTCGGGTCGCCGAAGTCGTCGACCAGGTCGGCCGGCCACAGGTTCGCCTCGGCCAGCAGCACCCGCCCGGGGTACTCGTCGTCGACCACCTTGCGCAGCCGCTTGAGGTATGCGTGGGTCTCCGGCAGGTTCGCGCAGTTGGTGCCTTCCCGCTCGTACAGGTAGGTGATGGCGTCCAAGCGGCTGGTGGGAGAAGAACCGGTGCCAGAAGTACTGCTGGCGCACCGGGTCCAGGGTCCAGTTGGAGTGCTCGGTGTCGCAGAGGACTATCCGCACCCCGGCGTACCCGGTGTCGGTGTCGCGCCAGACGTAGAAGTCGCCGCACGGGCCGTTCGGGTCCGAACGGGACGCCTGGAACCAGGCGTGCGTGTCGGAGGTGTGGTTGAGCACGAGGTCGGTGATGACCCGGATGCCCCGGGCATGCGCCTCGTCGACGAAGGTCACGAAGTTCTCGATCGAGCCGTGCTCGGGCGAGATCTGGTAGTAGTCGCGGATGTCGTACCCGCCGTCACGGCGGGGCGAGTCGTAGAAGGGTGGCAACCACAGGCAGTCGACGCCCAGCCACCGCAGATAGTCCAATTTGGACGTCATGCCGGCGAAGTCGCCGTACCGTCCCCGGTGGAGTCGTAGCAGGACTGGACGAACATCTCGTAGAAGACGGCCCGCTTGAACCATTCCGGTTCGACGGGCATCTGCCGGGCGCGTAAGGCATCGGTCATGGCGGGATTCCAAAGCGGTCGAGGGCGGGCCCAGCCGCCGTGGGCGGATGGCTGCCGCACGCCGGCCCGGTCGTTACCGGCGTGCGGCATCTCTATTACGGATGCCGCGTCCCCGGCGGATCACCTCGATCAGTCCCGAATGGCGAAACGGCCTTGCCGCGATCGCGAGCGCCCGTTCACCCTCATGAGTGCGGCCATGGCGGCCGCGATCGGGATCTCGACCGGACCCTCCCCGCCCTTCGATCGACCTGTGCCGGGTCGCTCCACCCGGCTTCTGCGGCCACAGCCCAGCCGCCACTGTCCTTCCTCGTGGCTTGTTCTGGAGCGCCCGCATGGATTCCGACACCCTCCTCGCTGAGCTGTACCTCACCCATCGCAAACCTCTGCTGGAGTACGCCCGCCGGCTCACCGGCGACCCGCACCGCGCCGAGGACGTCGTCCAGGAGACGCTGCTGCGAGCCTGGCTGCACGCCGCCACGCTCTGGGTCGACCAGCCCTCGGCGATCCGAGCCTGGCTGTACCGCGTGACGCGCAACATCGCCGTCGACGACGCGCGGGCGACCCGGGCCAGACCCACGGAGGTGTAGGGGGTGCCGGCGCCGGCCCGCGCATCCGGCGACCCGGCCGACGGGGTGGTCGACGCCGTCGAGGTGTCCCGCGCGCTCAGCCGCCTCCCGGCGACCCATCGCGGCGTGCTTGTCCAGGTGTTCCTGCGCGACCAGACGCTCGTGGCGACCGCGCGGGCGCTGGGCATACCGGAGGGGACGGCCAAGTCCCGCCTCCGCAACGGCCTGGCGCACCTGCGGCAGTGCTTGCGCGAGTCCGGGCCCCGGCTTTCGTGAAGGATCGTCGGCGTTGGAGCACCGACGATCCTTCACGATCACGGGAATGCTGTCAGGCGTACACCTCGAGCTCGTAGATGCGGGCGGCGCCGCCGGTGCCCTGCTCCGCCGTGATGACGTTGAGCCGGACGAACCGGCCACTCGCCGCCGTGGCGTGGTTGGTCACGCTCGCGGTGTTGCCGCGCACCTGGACCACCGTGGTGAAGCTCGCGCCGTCGGGTGAGACCAGGATGTCGAAGTCGCGGGTGTTGAAGCTGGTGCTCTCCCCGCCCGCTCCGGCGTGGCGCACGGTGAACGACACGATCGAGCGGGTCGAGCCGAGGTCGACCTGGAGGAACTTGGTTCCCGCCACGAGCGAGCACCACTTGTCGCTGGTGCCCCCGGACACGCTGCCGTTGAACGCCTTTTCCGGGCCCTCGTTGCTGTTGCACGGCGTAGAGCCGGTCGCCGGCCGGTTCAAGGCGACGTTGGTCGGGCCGGTACCACCACTGGCGTCGAACGACGGCGGCGCGTCCGCGGCCGCCGCGCCCCACGAGGTGTTCGCTGTGGTGCCCAGGGTGTAGTCGAGCGTGCCGCCATTGGCCACAAAGGACTCCGGCAGCCACGACCGGTTCGCTGTCGTGCCGTTGACCCGCAGGCTCTGCACGAACTTCGTGGACGCCGAGGCGCCCGGTGCGTTGATGGTGATGGTCCGGCCGTTGCTGCGGCTGACCACCACCTGCGGGAACAGTGGGCTCGCCAGCAACAGCTCGGCCCGGCCGGGCGTGAGCGGATGCATTCCCATGGCCGACCAGACGTACCACGCGGACATGGCGCCCAGGTCGTCCTGGCCCGGCATGCCGCCGGGGGCGTTGGACCACAACGTGTTGAGCACCTGGCGTACGGTGTCCTGGGTCTTGAACGGCCGCCCCGAGAAGTTGTAGAGCCACGCCGCGCCGATCGACGGCTCGTTGTCCATCTCCGCGTGCAGGCCGCCCGCGTTGGTGAGCGCCCAGCTGCCGTCGCTGTTGTGGAAGAACGAGTCCAGCCGGTTCGTCGCCGTGGTGTTGCCGCCCATCCGGTCGAACAGCGCGCGCGGGTTGAAGGGAATCATCCAGGTGTACTGGGCCGCGCTGCCCTCGGCGAACCCGCTGCTGCTGGCCGGGTTGAACGACGGGAAGCTGCCGTTGGAGTTGCGGTTCTGGATGTACCCGATGCCGGCGGCGGCCGGGTTCCACACGTTCTTCCAGAACTGGGCTCGGGTCATGAACTCCTGGTGTACGGAGGTACGACCGAGCCGCAGCGCCAGCTGCGCGATGCCGAAGTCGGCGACCGAGTCCTCCAGCGTCTCGCCGGCGCCGCCCCACGCGTTGCCGTCGGTGGGGATGTAGTGGATGGACAGCCACTTGTCCAGCGAGGGTCGCTCGCCGATCACCATGACGTTCCAGCCGTCCCGGGACAGGTCGGCCGCGGTGACGTTGCGCGCCGAGTTGAGCATCGAGTCCAGCGCCGGTCCGGCGTCGAAGTTGGTACCGCCGAAGGCGTAGATGAACGGCACCGCCGCGTGGGCCGGATCACCGGTCATCACGTGGGTACCGCCCGGACCGTGGGTCCAGCGGTCCCACACGCCGCCGTTCTGGGTGGCCTGGTTGAACAGCGACTGCGCGATGTCGCTGCCGACATCGGGCTGCAGCAGCGTCACCAGGGCCAGCTGCGAGCGGTAGGCGTCCCAGCCGGAGAAGTTCGCGTACTGGGCCGCGTGTCCCGCCGAGACGGTGTGTACCGCCTGGTCCATCCCCCGGTACTGGCCGTTGACGTCGCTGAACACGTTGGGGTGCAGCAGGGCGTGGTACAGCGCGGTGTAGAAAGTGACCTGCTGGTTGGTGGTACCGCCGGTGATGCCCACGCGCCCGAGCGCGGTGTTCCACGCGTCGTGCGCCCGCTGGCGAACCGTGTCGAACGATGTGCCGGCGGGGTTCTCGGCGGTCAGGTTGGCGCGGGCGTTGGTGGTGCTCACGAACGAGATGCCGACCCGGACGTTGACGGTACGCCCGGCGCTGGTGTCGAACGAGACGAACGCCCCGGAGCCGCGGCCGGGCGGCGGGAACCCGTCGGTGCCGTACGTGGTGCCGCCGCTGGAGGTGGTCGAGCCCTGGGTCACGGTACCGTCCCGCCAGGTCCCGACGACGCTGAACGGCTTGTCGAACACGGCGACGAAGCGCAGCGTGTAGTAGCTGCGCCGGCCGATCGTGTTGATGTACCCGCAGAAGTTGCCACTGGTGACCGAGCCCGTGATGGTGCGGTTCGCGGCGTCGATGGTCGTCGATGCGCCGGTGCTGCCGACCTCCGAGTTCGACGTCCGGACCAGCATCGTGGCCGCGCCGCTCGTCGGATAGGTGAACCGGCCCGACCCGGTACGCGTGGTGGCCGTCAGCTCCACGTTGACGCCGGAGTTGAGCAGCACCCGGTAGTACCCGGCGGTGGCCGTCTCGTTGGCGTGCGAGAAGTTGCTGGCGTAGATGCTGTCGGAGGTGTCCGACGACGGCGACGAGCCGACCGAGCCGACGCGCGGGTAGAACGGGATGTCGCCGTAGCCGCCGGCGCATCCGGTGCCGGACATGTGGGTCAGGCTGAAGCCGCGGATCCTGGTGGCGTCGAAGCCGTAGCCGCCTGGCTCGACGGTTCGGGTCTGGTTCCCCCGGGTGTTCTCCGGGCTCCACTGCACCATGCCGAACGGCGTGACCGCGCCGGGGAACGTCTCGCCTTGGTTGCTTGTACCGATCAAGGTGTTGACCAGGCTGGCCGGGTCGCTGACCGCGGCGCTGGCAGAGCCGGTACCCAACAGGGGCACCATGACGGCAACGGTAAGCGCGAGCACGGCGGTGGTCAGGCCGGACATCGCGCGCCGGCGGGGATGTCGCGAGAGTCCTTGTACACGCATCGTGAGACCAGCTCTCGTAGACCGGCGACCGCGAGGGACAACGTTGTCTCGAAATCCGCCCCAAGGTCACCAAGTAATCGATGGGGATAACTGCACTATGCCAGCATCCGGGCGCCGCCGGAAGACGAGCTTGACAGGTGAGCGAGACACGTGACTAAATAGTCACGTGACTGGTTGGGCACGTATTCGACAGGCGGCGTGAGCCGTGGCCGACGACGACCGCGTGTTCAAGGCGCTCGCCGACCCGACCCGTCGCTTCCTGCTCGACCTGCTGTTCGCGCGTGAAGGCCGCACGCTCACCGAGCTCGAGTCGGAGGTGGAGATGACCCGCTTCGGCGTCATGAAGCACCTGCGGGTGCTCGAGGAGGCGGGTTTGGTGATCACGCGCCGGGCAGGCCGGGAGAAGCTGCATTTCCTGAACCCCGTGCCGATACGGCTGATCCACGACCGGTGGATCGACAAGTACACCGAGCGCCAGGCATCGGCGCTCGCGGAGCTCAAAGCCGAGTTGGAGGAGCAGACATGACCAACGCGACGCAGACCGCGCAGACCGTCCAGGTCTACCGGGTGTACATCAAGGCAACGCCGGAAGCGATCTGGGACGCCATCACCAAGCCCGAGTGGACGCACAGGTACGGCTACGGCGTCTACTCCGACTTCGACCTGCGCCCCGGCGGCGCCTACCGGGGGATCGCCAACGAAGAGATGAAGGCGCAGGGCGCGCCGGAGGTGGCCGTCGACGGTGAGGTCATCGAGGCGGACCCACCGCGCCGGCTGGTCCAGACGTGGCGCCTGCTGATGGACCCCACGCTGGCGGCCGAAGGGTTCACGCGCCTGACGTACGACATCGAGGCGCGCGAAGGCGGCGTCTCGGTGCTGACGGTGACCCACGACCTCACCAACGCGCCGAGCACCGCGGCGCTGACGGCCGGCCAGATGGAGAGCCAGGGCGCCGGCGGTGGCTGGAGCTGGGTGCTCAGCGAGCTGAAGACGCTGCTGGAGACCGGCAAGCCGTTCCGGAGCTGACCGGCGGGCGGCCGGCGGGGGCCTCGTGCGGTCGCCGGCCGCGCCGCGATCCCTCACAAGCGCCAACCCTCACGAGCGAGAGGACACGATCATGGTCCAGCAGACCGCCATACCTCGTGCCGGTACACCCGGCACCGCCAACCGGACCGCGACCGGGACCACACGAGCCCGCCCTCGGCTTCCCGCCCGGGGCTCCGCCTGGGAGGCGGCGCTGGCGGCGCGGCTGCTGAGATCAGGGAGTAAGGCGTAACGAAGGGCCCGTAGCCGGAAGTGCAGCGCCTGCCGTAAATGCGTGGAAGGTCCGCGGCGTGCCCGTTAACGTTCGTACATGATCTATCAGCACCCGCTGGCGTACCTGCTGGGGCTTGAGGGGATCGCGTTGCTGCGCGCGTGGGCCGGCGACTATGACAAGGCGCTCGTCGAGGCGCGCCTGGCCGAGGTCCGCCGGCTGCTGGACGACGAGGCCTGGTAAACCACCCCGGGGTGATGGTCAACCGTGGTGACTCGCTGACGGGGTACCGGCAATGGTCAGCGACCTACGACGAGCCGCGCAACGATCTGTTCGACTGCGATGAGCCGATCATGCATGAGATCCTCGACAAACTGCCCGCCGGCGTCGCCCTCGACGCGGCGTGCGGCACCGGAAGGTATGCCGCGTACCTTGCGGCGCGGGGGCACAAGGTCGTGGGCGTGGACAGCTCGCCCGACATGCTCGATCGGGCCCGCGCGCGGGTGCCAGACGGTGAGTTCCTGCTCGGCGATCTGCGCCAGCTGCCGCTGCCCGACGACACTGTGGACATTGTCGTCTCCGGTCTCGCACTGGCCCACGTGCCGGCATTGGGGCCGGTGATGGCCGAGCTCGCCCGGGTGCTGCGCCCCGGTGGCCACCTGGTGATCTCCGACGCGCATCACGAGCTGGTACTCCGCGGCTCGGTTGTCAGAGCGCTCGGCCCGGCGGGCGAACCCGGGCTGGTGGCCACCTACCGCCACACCGCTGGCGACTACCTGCGCGCGGCCCTTCCGGCGGGGCTGCAGGTTCGACGCTGCGAGGAACCTCGGGGGCCCAGGTCGGCCGAGGACCAGCCCTCACCTCAGCCTGCTGAGGTCGAGCTCGAGGTGGGGAGCTGGCAGGACTGGCCGTGGTCGCTGATGGATCTGGTGCCCGAGGCGACCTGGGCGGCCGGTGGCACACCGCCCGTCATCATCTGGCACTTCCAGCTCGCCGGTCCCTGATGCCGTCACCCTTATCCGTTAGCCTTCGTACACCACCAGGCACATGATCCTTGGGAGGCACGATGGCTCGGACCGTCTCTGGCACCAACTCGATCCGTGCTCAGGCGACCGCGCAGGACCAGTCCCGCGCGGTCCTGTTCGAGCATCTGCGACAGGGCTGTGCCGAGCTGGTCGGCACGTTCGCCCTGATCTACGTCGGCGTGCTCGTGCTCACCGCAGGTGGCGCGGCGTTGTTCGCCAGCGGGTTCAAGGACCTCGTCGCCGTCGCGCTCGCGCACGGCTTCATCATCGCGGTGATGGTGTCGGCGACGATGAACATCTCCGGCGGCCAGCTCAACCCGGCCGTCACGGCAGGGCTGCTCGCCACCGGCCGCATCTCGCCGCTGCAGGCTGGCATCAACGTCCTGGCGCAGCTTCTCGGCGGCGTGCTGGGCGGCCTGCTCGCGAAGGCCAGCATCGGCGGCGCGAGCATCGCCGCCGGCATTCCGAGCCTGAGCAGCCGGGTCAGCGTCGGCCAGGGACTCCTCGTCGAGGGCGTGCTGACGTTCTTCCTCGTGTCGGCGGTGTTCGGCACGGTGATCGACGACCGGTTCGGCGGCCGGATGGGCGGCCTCGCGATCGGGCTCTCGGTGGCGCTCGGCGTGCTGGCTGGCGGTCCGCTCACCGGCGCGGCGATGAACCCGGCACGCTGGTTCGGCCCGGCGCTCGCCCAGGGCACGTACCCCAACCCCCTCGTGTTCATCCTGGGCCCGCTCGTCGGCGGCGTGCTGGCCGGGCTGCTGTGGCACTACGTGCTGCTGCCCCGGCGGCGCTAGCGGACCAGGGCGCCAGACGCCGGCGGCGCTAGCGGGCCAGCCAGGCGCCGGCGGCGAACGCGGCCAGGGCCACCACCAGCAGCACCAGCATGACCACCGTGCGGGGCGAGACGCGGCGGGCCGGTGCCGGCACCGCATCGGCCACGATCACGGTGACGTTGTCTGGACCGCCACCGTCCAGCGCCAGCCGCACCAGCGTCTCGGCGCAGTCGCGGGGGTGGTCGTGCTCGCGCAACGTGGCTTCGATGGTGCCGGCGTCGACCACCGAGTACAGGCCGTCCGAGCAGATCAGGTACCGGTCGCCGGCCTGCACCGGATGCACCGAGTACGCCGGATCGACGACCTTGCCCTGCAGCACGCGGGTGACCACCGAGCGCTGCGGGTGGCCGGCCGCCTCCTCCGCGCTGATCGCACCCTTGTCGACCAGCATCTGCACGTACGTGTCGTCCTTGGTCAGCTGGCGTAAGCTCCCGTCGCGCAGCAGGTAGGCGCGCGAGTCGCCGATGTGGGCCAGGCCGATCCGGAAGCCGGAGAAGAGCATCGCGGTCAACGTCGTACCCATGCCCGAAAGCGCCGGGTCGGCGTCGACCGCCCGCCGGATCTCGTCGTTGCTGGCGTTGACCGCGCCGCTCAGCGCCTCGATGAGCTCGTCGCCGAAGTCCTCGGCGTCCAGCGCCTTCACGGTATCGATCACCATGCGGCTGGCGACGTCGCCCGCAGCCATCCCGCCCATGCCGTCGGCGAGGGCGAGCAGTTTCGGCCCGGTGTAGTAGCAGTCCTGGTTGCGACCCCGGACCAGCCCGCAGTCGCTGCGCGCCGCGAAGCGCAGCGCCAGCCTCTGCCCGGGATCGGACGCCATGTGAGGCAGCATGCCGTACCGACCGCCGGGGTAACACCCCGGACATGACTCTTCCCCAACCGCGCTCGTACTGGCTTGCCAGCGCGGCACCGCCGGAGCTCGCGGCGGTGACCGAACTGCCCCAGGTCGACGTCGCCGTGCTCGGCGGCGGCATCGCCGGCGTCACGACGGCGTACCTGTTGCGCCGTGCCGGACGCACGGTGGCGCTCGTCGAGGCCCGCCGCCTGCTCGGTGGCGTCACCGGGCACACGACCGCCAAGGTGAGCGCGCAGCACGGGCTGATCTACGCGGACCTGCGGCGCCGCTTCGACCGGGCCACCGCCGCGGCGTACGCCACCGGCCAGCTCGCCGCGCTCGCCTGGATCCGCTCGGAGTCAGCCCGCCTTGGCGTGGACTGCGAGCTGGCGGAGCGCGACAGCTTCCTGTACACCACCGACCCGGCACAGCGCGACCTGCTGCACCGCGAGGCGGACGCCGCCGCCGAGGCGGGCCTCGCCGCGCAGTACCGCACCGAGGTCGACCTGCCCTTGCCGGTGACCGCCGCGGTGGGCGTCGCCGGCCAGGCGCAGTTCCATCCCGTACGGTGGCTACGCGAGCTGGCGGCCCGGATCATCGGGGACGGCAGCTACGTGGCCGAAGGGGTGCGCGCCCTCGACGTCGAAGGCGAGGTGGTCCTCACCGACCACGGCCCGCTCCGCGCCCGCGACATCGTCGTGGCCACCCACTTCCCGATCCTTGACCGCGGTTTCTTCTTCGCCCGGATGGCGCCAACGCGCGAGCTGGTCGTGGCCGGCCCGGTGGCCCCCGAGGCGGCGCCGCAGGGCATGTACCTCGCCACGGACACCAGGCACTCGGTGCGCACCAGCCCGTTGCCGGACGGGCAGGTGCTGCTGATCGTCCTCGGCGAGCACTTCCGGCCGGGCACCGAGCCGGCGGCGCTCCGCCGCCACGAGGCGCTGGCCGGGTGGGCCGGGCGGACCTTCGGCGTACGGGAGGTGCGGTACCGGTGGTCGGCGCAGGACAACACGACCGTCGACCGGCTGCCCTACATCGGCAGGTACGCACCGGCGCGGCGGCACCTCTGGGTGGCCACGGGTTTCGGGCAGTGGGGCATGACGAACGGCACCCTGGCCGGGCTGGTGCTCGCCGACCTCATCACCGGCAAGGAGAACCCGTGGTCCGGCGTGTTCGACCCGACCCGGCTGGCGGTACGCCAGTCCGCCGCGGCGTTCCTGCGGGACAACCTCACGGTCGCCGCGCACTTCGCCGGTGATCGGGTCAAGGCGCTGACCGCGGGCGACCCGCACCAGCTACGCCCCGGTGAGGCGAGCGTCTACACGGTGCATGGCCGGCTGGCCGCGATCCGCCGGGGCGAGGACGGAACGCTCACGGCGCTGTCCGCCCGGTGTACGCATCTGGCGTGCACGGTGGCCTTCAACGACGACGAGCGGTCCTGGGACTGCCCGTGTCACGGCTCCCACTTCGACCTCGATGGCAGCGTCATGCAAGGCCCGGCGACCCGTCCGCTGGACAAGCTCGACCCGCCCGCGCAGTAGTCGTCTCCAGGTCGGCTACCAGTCGTTGTGCCCATTCGGCGGCCTTGTCCACGCCGCGTCGGGCACCGGCGGACCAGGCGGTCCGGTACCGGTGGGCGTCAAGCCTTTGTCGCGCGAGGGCCAAGGCCGCGTCGACCCGCTCCGCGTCCTCGCCGCAGATGGTGTTGGGCCTGGCGTGCCACAGCGCGGCGGCGAGATCGACCGCCTCGGTGTCGTGGCCGGTACGGGTGAGGAGGACCACCAGGTTGCTGAGCAGCGTACCCAGCTGGGTTTCGTTGCCGGTCTCACGCCAGAGCCCGATGGCGTCGTGGAACAACGCGAGCGCTCTATCGGCAGGTCCGTGCCGGCCGTGCAGGGCCACCGTCGCACTGAGCGTGAGCGCCGACAGCAGCCGGCAGCCGACATCGGCGGCCACCGCACGCGCCTCGTCCAGGGCAGCCAGCGCCGCCTCCGGGTCTTCGTCGGCGGTGGCCCGTCCCTCGGCGAAGCGGGCCAACGCGATGGCGGTCGGGTTGCCACTCGCGCGGGCATGTGCCACCGCGTCTCGCGCGGCCGGCAACGCCGCCAGGTCACCGTACCCCAGGGCGAGAGCCTCGCTGGCCAGCGCGATCGCCCTGCCGGCCGTGTGCGGCGCGGTCAGCGCGGTCAGCGAGTGGTACGCCGACACCTCGACTCGTTGGTCGCCGGGCGCCACATCGGCACGGTTGTCCACGGACCAGGCTGGCCCCTGGTAGAACGTCGCCGTACTGGTCGCGAGGAAGGCACTGACGATACTGAGCTCCGGCGGGACGGCCTCCCCGAGAGCTGCCAGCCCACCGGCGGCCGCGATGCCACGACAGCCCAGTGCCCGGCCCTCGCCCGTGCGTCCGGTCAGCCAGGCTCCGGCGGCGGCCGCGGCGTAGGCGAGCGGCACCCGCGGATGATCGGGTGCGGCATGGATCACCCACTCGCCCCAAGCCAACACTTCCGGACGCATCCGCCAGAACGCGTACCGGGTGAGCGCCGCCACCAGCCGCATGGCGAGATCGACCTCCCCCATGGCGCGTGCCCAGGCGAACGCGGCGCGGGCATCGTCGAGCCACGCCTCGATGCGTTCGGCACACGTCGCCTCGTCCGGCCCGACAAGCCCTTCGTCGGCGTGTTCGGCCAGCTCGGCGACGTAGCGGGCATGCGCGCGCCGCACCCGGGCCAGCTCCTCGGCCGAGAGCCGCATGCCCGCATACCCTCGCAGCGTCTCCAACATCCGGTACCGGCCGACCCCGGCGTGCCCGGGTCGGGTCAGCATCGACCGGTCGGCGAGCAGGGCGACCAGGTGCGCGATCTGTGCCGCGGGTACCCGCTCGTCAGCGGCGACCGCCTCGGCCGCGGCGAGGTCGAACTCGGCGGCGAACACGTGCAGCCGGGCGAACAGCAGCCGCTCGGGCTCCGGCAGCATGTCGTACGACCAGTCGATCACCGCTCGCATCGTGTGATGGCGCCGGTCAACCCCGCGCGGGGCCGACAGCAGGTCGAACCGGGCGTCGATCCGGTCGGCGAGGTCGTTCACGGTGACCGTGCCGACGCGGGCCGCGGCGAGCTCGATGGCCAGCGGCAGCCCGTCGAGGGCCCGGCAGATGTCGGTGACCCGGTCCAGCAGCGCGTCGTCGAGGGTGAAACCCGGCGCTGCCTGCGCGGCCCGGTCGGCGAACAGGCGTACCGCCTCGGCGTCGGGGTCGCGGCGACCCGGCGGGGGCAGGCGCAGCGGCGGCACGACGACCAGGTGCTCGCCGGGCACCCCGATCCGTTCCCGGCTGGTGGCCAGCACGCGCACCCCCTCCGGCCCGGCCAGCAGCCCCGCGGCCAGGTCGGCGACCGCGTCCAGCAGGTTGTCGCAGTTGTCCAGTACCAGCAGGCCATGGGATTTGGCTGCCCAGTGGTGCAACACGTCCACCGGCGACCTGCCCGGGTCGGACGCCAGACCGACGGTCTCGGCGATCGCGTACGGCACATCGGCCGGATCGCGCAGCCGGGCGAGATCGACCCAGCCGACCGTGTGCGCGGTGGCGGCGGCCACCGCGAGGGCCACCCGGGTCTTGCCGACCCCGCCAGGCCCGGTAAGGGTGACCAGCCGCCGTCGCCCGGCCGCGACCACCCGGCGCACCTGGTCCACCAGCTCCGCACGTCCCACCAGCGGGGTCAGCGGCACCGGCAGGGGTGCACGCACCGGCGGGGACCGGCCGACCGGCCATACCGAGTCGGCCATGTCGGGATGGCGGGGATGGGGCGCCGACACGGACAAGAACCGCTGCCGATCCTCGCCCTCGAGGCGGAGGGCGTCCGCTAGCAGCCGGGCCGTGTCGGCCCGCGGGGTCAGGCGGGTCCCGCGTTCCAACGTCCCGACCGCGTCCACGCTGATGCCGGCGGCCTGCGCAAGCGACTCCTGGGTCAGGCCAGCGGCCAGACGCAGCCGGCGCAGCAGCTCCGCGAACGGTTCCACGTCCTCACCGGACCAAACGCCGGCCATATCTTGATTGTCCAACGCCGTAGCCCGGTCGACATACCAGGGGCCGTCGGTCGTGGATAGGCCCAGGCGGGTGTCCGGGTCATTGTCCGGATGCAGGTCCGGGTCGTTGTCGGTGGGATCGCCGTCCTCACCGGTGCACTGTCAGCGGTGGCGCCTGATAGCTCTGCATCCGACCGCGCAACCGGTCCAGCAGATCAAGGAGAACTCATGCATTACTCACCAGCTCTTCGGCTCGGTCGAGCCGAAGCGCTGGGCCGGCCTGCCGTCAGGGCCTGCCAGCACGAGCCGCCGTGCCCGGCCGCCGATGCCATCGACCACGCCGCCGCCCGGGCAATCGCCATCCACCCCGAGCAGGGCTGGAGCCTACTCTGCAACGGAGTCATCACCTTCGATGACACCGGAGAGCTCCTGCCCGACGGAACACCCATCGAACCGCGCCCAGGCCCGCGCCACACTGTTGGCAAGGGGCTCAGGTCTGATGGACAGACCCGAAGCTGACCCTGATCCGTACGGGTAAGGTCAACGAGGCGCCTCGGTGCATCCGGTACGCCGGGCCCGGTCGGCCGCCTCCAGGATCGCCACGATGTCCCGGGCGAACACCACGTCGCATGGATGGCCGTTGACACCGGACACGGCATTGGCGACCAGCTGGTCGATGGCGACGCCGAACGCGCCCACGAGGCTGCCCTCGCCGGCTGGCAGCGGCGCCAGCCCGCCGGCCCCGTAGAACACCAGCTCCGCCGATGCGGCCGCCGGTGGCGCGTCCAGGGTGAGGGCCATGCTGCTGACCGACCCGCTGGCGTGGCGTGCCGTCAGGTACACCGTGTCGTGCGGTCCGTCGACCGCGGCCACGCGCTCGACCGGGCCGAGCACCGGCAGGACGACCGATAAGGCGTGCGGGCCGATGTCCCACAGCCCGCCCCTCTCCCGGCGCCACGGCGAGGCGCCGTACGGGTTGCCGGGCTGGAAGATCGACGCGAACATCGTCACCCGGGCCCCATCCCACTCCCCCGCCTCGGCGGTGGCCCGCAGGAACGCCTCGACGTTGGCGTAGAACCGGTTGGTGAAGAACACCACCGAGGCGACGCCGCGCCGTGCGGCCGCGGCCACCACCCGATCGGCTGCCGCCAGGTCGAGGGCCAGCGGCTTGTCCAGCAGCAGGTGCTTGCCGGCGTCAGCCGCCCGTTCGGCGAGCTCGGCTTGCACATCGGGGGGAAGCGCGACGGCTATCGCGTCGACATCGGCGAGGAGCCGATCCACATCGTCATACGCCCGGACGGCGTAGCGCCGCGCGAGCGCGCCGGCCTTGACCGGGTCGCGGCCCCACACGCCGACGAGCTCGGCGCGGGGGTGCTCGGCCAGCGCGGCCGCTTGCGTTTGCGCGGCCCAATGGCCGGTGCCAAACAGTCCGAACCTCAACGCCACCGGCCGCCTCCTCGGGTCATGGCGCAGATCATGCCATCGCCATCCCCACCCGTGACGCGGAAAACCGGCGCATCGCCGGCCCGGCACAGTCGTAGCATCCGTCCCATGCGAAGCGCGCCAGCGCCCCAGCCGGACGGGTTCGACGTGGTGTGCGTTGGCGAGACGATGGCGATGTTCACCCCCGCGGACGGGCAGCCGCTGGCTACCCGGCCGCGGGTGGCCATGGAGATCGGTGGTGCGGAGTCCAACGTGGCCTGCGGTCTGGCCGCGCTCGGCCACCGTGTGGCGTGGCTGAGCCGGGTCGGCGCCGACCCGTTCGGGGACGCCATCCTGGCCGAGCTCGGCGCGCGCGGCGTCGACGTCAGCGGTGTCGAGGTCGACCCGGCCGGGCGTACCGGCGTGTACTTCAAGGACCCCGCTCCGAGCGGCACGACGGTCTATTACTACCGCAGCGGTTCCGCCGCCAGCGCCATGGGGCCGGCGATCGCGCTGGCCGCGGACAGCGCTGCCCGCCGCGCCCGGGTCGTGCATGTCTCCGGCATCACGGCGGCGCTGTCCGGCAGCTGCGTGGCACTGCTGGAGGCGGTGGTCTTGCAACGGGCCGCGGGCGACGCGCTGGTGAGCTTCGACGTGAACTACCGCCCCAAGCTGTGGTCGCCCTCGGCCGCCGCGCCTGTGCTGCTGCGCCTGGCCCGGGCCGCCGACCTGGTCTTTGTGGGCCTTGACGAGGCGGTCACGCTCTGGCAGGTCGGCGGGGCTCACCAGCTGTGCGAGCTGATGTCCGGGGTCGGGCTGCTCGTTATCAAGGACGCCGAACGCGGCGCCATCTCCAACAGCGCCGAGGAGGGCGAGATCGAGGTGCCCGCCCCGGCGGTCGAGGTGGTCGAGCCGGTCGGCGCGGGCGATGCGTTCGCGGCCGGGTACCTGTCGGCGTTGCTGGCGCGCCGGGACGCGGTGACCCGGCTGCGCACCGGACATCTCATGGCGGCGGCCGCCCTGCGGTCGGTCGGGGACCTGGCGGACGCGCCACCGCGCGAGCTGCTGGAGCGGCAGCTCGCGCTTGATGAGGCGGCCTGGGCCGCCCTGCGGATCCCTGGCTCAGGCGCTGGCGCCGGTGCCGGCGACGACCTCGTGGGTCACCGTGATGTTGCCGCGAGTGGCGTTGGAGTACGGGCAGACGGCGTCGGCGCGGGCGACCAGCTCCCGGGCGACGTCGTCGGCGAGCGCCGGTAGCTCGACCACCAGCCCGACGGCCAGGAGGTACCCCGGTTCGCCGGTCTTCTTGCCCAGGCTGACGTGGGCGGTGACGGTCGAGCCGGTGACGTCGAGCTTGGCGCGGCGTGCCACGAGCTGCAGGGCGCTGTGGAAGCAGGCGGCGAAACCGCAGGCGAAGAGCTGCTCCGGGTTGGTGGCGCCGCCGGGGCCGGCCAGCTCCTTGGGCGGTGTCACCCGGATGTCGAGCTGGCCGTCGTCGGTGGCGACCCGCCCGTCGCGGCCACCGAAGGCGGTGGCACTGGTCGAGTACAGGACTGTGTCGAGCATTCTCGGAACTCCTGGGGGTCAGGGGCGGAGGATGAGCTTGCCGGTGGTACGCCGGGCGAGCATTTCCTCGTGGGCCCGGCGGGCTTGGTCCAGCGGGTACTCCCCGCCGACGATGGGGCGCAGTCGACCGGTGGTGACGAGGGTGAGCAGTTCGGCCAGCGGCGGTGCGAAGCCGCCCGGCAGGACGAGCGCCGGCGGCAGCCAGAAGCCGACCACCGCGAGGTTGCGGTGCATCAGGCGGACCGGGTCGACCGGCTGCGGCGCCTGCCGGGACGCCTGGCCGAAGGTGACCAGCCGGCCGAACGGCGCGACGGTGCGCAGGGCGGCGTCGAAGACCGCGCCGCCGACCGGTTCGAGGACCACGTCGACCCGGCGGCCACCGTTGGCCTCGATGACGCGTTCGGCGTACCCGTCGGGGGATCCGTCGACGGCGGCGTCGGCGCCGAGGTCGACGGCGAGCTTCTGCTTGTCCACTGTGGACGCGGTGGCGATGACCCGCCCGGCGCCGAAGATCTTGGCGAGCTGGACGGCGAGCGAGCCGACACCGCCGGCCGCCGCGTTGATCACGACGGTCTCCCCCGGCGCCAGGCGGGCGCAGGTGCGCAGCAGGTGCCAGGCGGACAGGCCCTGTGCCAGCACGGCGAGAGCCTCGCCGTCGGAGACCGTCTCGGGCACCTCGACGGCGAGCTGTCCGACGACGGCCGCCTTCTCGGCGTATCCACCACTGCCGTCGGTCAGGGCCATCACGCGGCGTCCGTCGGGGGTGCGACCGATGACCTCGCTGCCAGGCACGAGCGGCAGCTCCGGCTTGCTGAGGTACGAGCCCTCGGCGATGTGCGTGTCGGCGTAGTTGATGCCAGCGGCGGCCACGTTGACCAGAAGCTGGTGCGGCTTCGGTGTCGGCTCGGGCAGCTCGACCGGGGTGAGGACCTCGGGTCCTCCGAGGCGGCTGATCTGGATGGCGCGCATGGACATAGGCTAACGTACTAAGTACGTTAGCGCATTGTGAGGTCTCCCACCGATGACTGACCGTAGATCGCGCGTACCGCGACACACGCTGGACCGCGACGGCATCGCCGCCGCCGCCCTGGAGCTGATGGACCGCGACGGCGTCGCGGCCCTGACCATCCGGGCCCTCGCGGCCCGGCTTGGCGTGGCGCCGATGTCGCTGTACAACCACGCCACGACCAAGGACGAGATCCTCGACCTGGCCCGCGACCGCGGCCTGGCCGCGCTGCCCACGGCCGACCCCGGGCCGGACGGCGGTCCGTGGTGGGTCCGGCTGCGGGAGATCAACCTGGCGTTCCACCGGGCGCTGCGCGAGCATCCCAGCCTGGTGGCGCTGCTGGTCGCCCGCCCGCTCGCGGGCCAGGCCCCGATGGGTGCGGCAGAGGCCCAGCTTCGAGTACTGGTCGAAGCTGGCTTCCCGCCGGAGGCTGCCGCCCGCGCCCACCTGGCCCTGCTGCACTACGCGATCGGTGCGGCCGCCTGGACGGCTCCTCGCGGCCGCGAGGTGGCCACCAGCCGGGCGGCGCTGGCGCGGCTGCCCGCCGACCGGTACCCGACCCTGGTCGACCTCGCCGAGCCGCTTGCCACGGCCACCCATGACGAGCAGCAGTACGGCTTCGGGCTGGACGTGCTGCTCGCCGGCCTGGCCGACGGGCGGGTCGGCGCTACGTCTCGCTGAGCAACGCGGCCAGGGCAGCCGCGACGGGCTCCGGGCGCTCCAGCGGCAGCAGATGCGCGGCATCGGGGATGTCGGGAAGGCGGCGCGCCCGGGGCATGGTCGCCGCGAGCCGGTCGGCCAGCCGGCGGACTCCGGGATGTCCGCCGCGCCCGCGGTCACCAGCGCCGGAACGGTCACCCGCGCGAGCCGCTCGTTCGCCGGCGGATCCAGCGCCCGTACGTCGATCTGTTCCAGCGCCGAACGAGCAGCCGGCCAGCGCGGCGCGCTCGACGCCCAGGTGGTCGAGTAATCCCGCGACGTCCTCGTGATGGGCGAAGGACTTCGGTGGCGGCGCGGACTCGCCGTACCCGCGTAGGTCGTAGCGCACCACCCGGAAGCGCCCGGCCAGTGCCGCCGCCACGGGTGTCCACATGCGACGGTCGGCGATGCCCGCGTGCAGCAACAGCACCACGGGTCCGGCGCCGTCGTCGTCATAGACCAGCGGCGCCCCGTCGACCTCCCAGACCGGCATCGTGCCGATGATAGGCGGGCGACCGGACGTCGCCAACGCAACGGCGCCTCATCGCAGACCCCTGTCGATCGCCTTGATGAGCGAGCCACCGGCGTCGTCGCCGTCCAGCGACCAGACCATCGCGCCGGCGATGCCCTTGGACTTGATGTACGCCGTCTTGGCCCGCAGCACGGCCGGATCGTCGAAGGTCCAGAACGTGCTTCCGTTGAACAGCCAGGCGTGGATGGCCGTGGTGTCGCGGAACAGCGAGTACCCCTGCGAGGTGAGCGCCTTGAGCTTCTTGTAGTCCTCGAAGCCGGGCTCGAAGGTGCCGGGCGCGGGACCCGCGGCGGGCTGGAAGAGCCCCCGGTTGGCTCTGCCGACGCCGGTCCAACCCCGCCCGTACAACGGGATGCCGAGGACGAGCTTGGACTTCGGCGCGCCGCGCGAGGTCCAGGCGTTGATCGCCGCGTCGGCGCTGAACTCAGGCTTGACCGGCTGGCCGGCCGGCGAGCGGATGGCCGACTGGTGGTTGCTGCGCAGCTCCCACGCGCCGTGGAGGTCGTAGCCCTGTACCGTCGCGAAGTCCAGCAAGGGGAAGATCTTGGCGACCTCGAACCCGGCCGTGATCTTCGCTGGGTCCGCTGGAAGGAACGCGGTCAGCGAGTAGTGCTTGCCGCCCAGCGCGCCCAGCTGCCGGCGGCCACGCCCGGACCGCCCTGCGGCTCCCCACCGATCTTCGGCAGGTTGCCCTTGATGAACAGGTTGATGCACGACGATACGAACGCCCGCCGGGAGGTCGCGCTGCGTGCCGCGTCGGAGAAGAACCTCGACCAGGTCCAGCCGCCGATGGACAGCTGCACCTTGAGGCTCGGGAAGCGCTGCTTGAGCTTCTTGAGCTGGTTGAAGTTGCCGGCCAGCGGCTGGTCGAAGCGGTCGGCCACGCCATCGACGGACTGGGTTGCGTCGAAGCGCCGCTGGTAGTCTGCCCAGGCGTCGCCCTGGCCAGCGAGGTTCGCCTCGAAGCACCGGCCGTCGGCGCCGACGTTGGCGAACGCGTAGTTGACGTGGGTCAGCCGGCTGGCGGCCCCGCTGGTGACGAGGTTCTTCACGAAGTAGTTCCGGGCGTAGATGCTCCACTGGGTGAAGTACCCGACCTTCTTCGGGGCCGGCGCGGCATCGGCGGCCCCGCCCGCGATACCCGCGAGCCCGAGCGGCACGGCGACGGCGGCCGCCAACAGGAGGGTACGAGCGCGACGATGCATCGGACAGCTCCAACCGTGTGCCGCTCGACGCGCTGCCACCGGCGGGAGGTGTCAGCAAAGGAAGTTAACTGTTTCGAAGTTAGGGCGCGAGCCCGTCAGACGTCAACGGTCATCGATGAGTGGTGCGCCATCCGGAGGTGTCATGTTCCAGGAGATCTTTCCCATCCTGTCCACCACCGACCTGCCGCGAGCCCTGCGGTTCTACCGGGACCTGCTCGGGTGCGCGCAGACCTACCGGTTCCCGCCGGACGGCGAGGCCGCGTACGTGGGGCTGCGGCTCGGCGGCCGCGATCTAGGGATCTCCGCGGAGAGCACGGCGGCGCCGTCGACGGCGAGGTTCGCCCTTTGCGTGTACGCCGATGACTGCGACGCCGCCGTCCAGCGGCTGCGCGCCGAGGGCGTCAAGGTGCTGGCCGAGCCGGTGGATCAGCCCTGGGGTGAGCGGATGGCCGAAGTGGCCGACCCGGATGGCAACCGGGTCATCGTGCTGTCCCGAGCCTGATCACCAGCGGGCGCAGCCACCCGACGAACCGCGACGACTCGTAGACCCGCTCGGGAACCAGGTACCTGCCCTCGCCGGCCTCGCGGATCTCGTCGTCGAGGACGGGCAGGACGACCAGCTCCAGGTGGAACGGCGCCACCCGCCGGCCCAGCTCCTTCTCGACGCGCTGGACCAGGCGGGACAGGTCGACGGCCGGCCGCCGGTGCCGTTCCAACTGTTGCTGGAACAGCCGGTATCCGGCCTCCTTGCGCGCCTGGCTCCACGCGTCGGCCTCCCGCCACCGGCGGAGTACGACGTTGCGGAAGCTGTCCCATTGGGCCAGCCCGCCGAAGTGCGGCGGGCTGAGGGCGAACGCGGGCGGCAGTGGCGGCGGCCGTTGCGCATCCCACTGCCGCATCGCGACGATCGAGTGCCACCAGGCGAGCCAGCCGGTGGCGAGCTCCGCACCGTCATCCGCCGTCCGGCCGGGCGAGGGCGGCGGCAGCTGGTCGATGTCGAGGGGACCGGGAACCACGCCACCCGCCGGTACCTGAATGCGTTCGGCGGCCCGGATCCACAGCATCCGGTCGTACTCGGTGTTCCATTGGTCGACGCTGATCTGCCAGGGCCGCGGTTCCCGCATCAGCCGCATGCCCACCACCCCTGGCCCACGATAACGACCCGACGCGATGGGACGGTCGCGCAGATCGGCGTCAACCGAGGCCGGGGTCGCGAACCAGTAGGGCCGCCTGGACGCGGTTGGCGCAGTCGAGCTTGGTCAGGATCCGGCTCATGTACGTCTTGATGGTCGTTTCGGTCATGTGCGGCCGGCGGCCGATCTCGGCGTTGGACATGCCCTCCGCCAGCAGGTTCAGCACCTCCGACTCGCGCGGGCTCAACGCGCCCAGGCGTTCGGCCGCGTCCCGCCGGCGTCCGGCATCGACCGGCGTCACCATGCCCAGCACCAGTGGTCCAGCAGCCCGCCGACCGGTCGTACCCGCTCGCTCAGCCCGGCCAGGCCATGCCGCGCGCCCGCGCCGACGGGGCCCTCCGGAAGGGGGTTGACCACGGTGAGCAGCAGCGCATCCGGCTCCCACTCGACGCTCACGGTGACCGGCTGCCCGTTCTACGGCTGCAAGCTGCTCGCCGGTGCGCTGGTCGCCCTTGGCGTCGCCGCGGTCACCGGTGCCCCGCGCTTCGGCCGCCCGTACGGCGCGTGGACCGGGCTGGGCATCCTCGTCCTGTGGACCGCCGCCGCGCTCATCGGCGGGTACCTGGTGCTGCGCCGCCGCGACGGCTGACCCGGTCGGTCAGCGCCAGCCGTAGCCCGCGCGCAGTGCCTGGCAGACCCGGTTGAAGCGGGCGGGGTCCAGGACGGCGCCCTCACGCCGGATGCCGTCCTCCCGCATCGTGAGCACCCGGTCCAGCCGTACCCAGCTCGGCCGGTTGTCGCTGTCCCAGGCGCCCGCCCCGAGCGCCAACCAGTGCGGTTGGCCGTCCCGGTCGCGCTGGCTGGACAGCATGAGGCCGAACAGGGTACGGCTTTCCCGCCCGACCAGGAGGACCGGACGGTCCTTGCCCTGGCGTGGGTCGTCCTCGTACGCCACCCAGGTCCACACGACCTCGCCCGGGTCCGCCTGCCCGTCCAGGTCCGGGGCGTAGACCAGGCGCCGGCGCTGCAGGGCCACGACCTGCCGCCGCCGTGCGAGCTGGGCAGGGGTCGGCGCCGGCGGTTCACGCCTGGCCAGCCGGCCGAGCTTGGCCACCGCACCCTTCCAGAGATTCGCCACGGCGGCACCCTACCGTTCGCCGGCGTCCCGTCGCCGGCTCCGCGGCTGGTGTGCTGCCGCTCGTGATGTCATTATGGCGCCATGCGCGACGTCAACGTGGGCCTCTTCCGCAACCGCGGCTTCGCGTTGTTGTGGATCGGTGGCCTGATCTCGATGACCGGCGACTGGGCGCTGCGCGTCGCCGTGCCGATCGCCGTGTACCGGATGACCGGCTCGCCGGCCGCGACCAGCGCGGTGGTCGCCACCGTGGTCGCGGTCAGCCTGCTTGTCAGCCCGCTCGCCGGCGTCTTCGTCGATCGCTGGGACCGGCGTAGCACTCTCATCGTCGCCAACGCCGCGCAGGCGGTCATCCTGCTCCCGATGCTGCTGGTCAACCGCGTGGCGGATCTCGCGTTGCTGCTCGCGCTGCTGGCGGTGCAGACCACGCTCGCCCGGTTCGTGGACCCCGCCGAGCACGCGCTGCTGCCCCGTCTGGTGCCCGCCGCCGACCTGGCCGTAGCCAACTCCCTCAATGCACTCAACAACAACCTGGCTCGGCTCGTCGGCCCGGCCCTCGGCGGTCTGGTGGCGGCGAGCACCGGGCTTGCCGGCGCCGTGCTGCTCGACGCCGCGTCGTTTCTGATCGCCGCGGTGCTGGTGGCCGGCGTACCGGGGCGACACCGCGCCGCGCTCGACGCGGACCACCAGCAGCTCGGCGCCGGGCCGCTGGTCAAGCTGGGCAAGGACTTCGCCGCCGGGGTCCGAGCCGCCGGTCGGTCGCCGCTGCTGCGCGCGGTCTTCATCGTTCTCGCCCTGGTCGGCGTCGGCGAGGGCGTGATGGGCTCGCTGTTCGCCGTCTTCGTGTCCGGGCCGCTGCACGGCGGCGCCGCGGAGCTCGGTTGGCTCGCCTCCGGCCAGGCGGTCGGTGGGATCGTTGGCGGCTTGGCTGGCGCCCGGATCGCCCGCCGGGTCCCGGTGCACCGGCGGGTCGCCGCCAGCATGGTGGTCTTCGGCCTGGTCGACATTGTGATCTTCAACTATCCGCGCTGGTACACCGAAGTCTGGCCGGGCGTCGCGCTGATGGCCGTGGTCGGCGTACCCGGCGCAGTGATGCTCGCCGCCTTCATGACGATCCTGCAGACCGAGGTCGACGATGCCTTCCGCGGCCGGGTGTTCAGCGCCGCCATGGTGACCCAGGCGGGCGCGATGCTCGCCGGTACCGCGATCGCGGCCACACTCACCAGCCGGTTCGGGGTCATCGCGGTGCTCACCGCGCAGGGCGCGGGGTACGTGCTGGGCGGCGCCTGCTTCGCGTTGCTGGCCCGGCGCTCCGCGCAGACCAGTGGCGCACCGGAACAGCACGTCGTCGAGGTGGTCTAAGCGGCCTGTGCGCATTCGACGACCAAGGCCGCCGCGGCCGCGAGCCGGTCCACCTCAGCGGGTGTGAGCGTGGGGTTGGCGCGGCGGATCGCCACCGCCCTGTCCAGGGCGGAGAGCGGCTCGCGGCCGGCCCGGCGCAGGAACTCGGTCAGCAACGTGACGGCTGGCCCCGCCATGTCATGCGCATCGTCGACCGCGACCTCCGCGAAGATCACCGCCGACAGCGCGATGTCGAGGTCGGCAGGCCCCTCGGTGGCGTTGCGCCAGTCGATGACGACCGGCCCTCGTGGACTGAGCACCACGTTGTCGGGGTGCAGGTCCAGGTGGAGGACTCGGGCGGTGGGGTCGGCACTCGTCCGGGGTGGCAGCTGGTGCAGCCAGCCATGCAGATCGGCCAGCAGCGCGGCCGCCTCGGTGAGCGCCAGGTCACCGGCGACGAGTGCGGACAGCATGGTCGGGCCGTCGAGCCGTTCCATGACGAGGTCGGTGCCATGGGCCTCGTACACCGCCGGTACCGGGAAACCGAAACCCGCCACGTAGGTCATGACCCTCGCCTCGGCGGCGACGTCGCCCCCGGTCCGGTACCGGCGCAGGACCCGCCCGGCGTCGATGGCGAAGACGTCGGCGTCGCGTCCGGACGCGAGCAGAGTCGGATCGACCATGCCGAGACGGTAGCGTGATCGGTCCACCACCCCGCTCACCGCGATGCCCCGAGGAGGACGCCTGATGCCCGGATCTGCCGTTCGAAGCCGGCTGGGAGCCGTCGCGCTCACCGCCGGCGGCGTGCTGTTCGTTCTGTACCCGGCGACGCGGCCGTGGCGGGACGAGTCGACCGCAGGTGGCGCGACCCAGTCGATGAGCTCCGGCGCGTGGGTTGCCGCGCACCTCTTCGCCATGATCGGGTTCATCCTGGTCACGCTGGGCCTGCTGGCGCTGTACGGCGCGGTCAGCCGGACCCGCGCCGAGCGAGCCGCCCTCGCCGCGGTCGTGACGAGCTGGATCGGTGCGGGGCTGACCCTGCCGTACTACGGCGCCGAGGACTTCGGCCTCCACGGCATCGCCGAGAAGGCGGCCGAAGGCCAGAACCTGGACCTGCTCGGCCTGGTCGACGCGATCCGCTTCAACCCGGTTGCGGCCACGACCTTCGCGGCCGGCCTGCTCTTATTGGGCGCCGGCGCGGTGCTGGCCGCTGTCGCCATCTGGCGCTCAGGCGTGCTGCCCCGCTACAGCGGTATCCCGTTCGCCCTCGGCTTCGCCCTGTTCATCCCCCAGTTCTACACGCCGGCGGCGGTCCGCATCGCGCATGGCGTACTGGTCGGCATCGGATCGATCTGGATCGCGCTGGCGCTCTGGCGGACGACGACGGCCCGGGCGTAGCCGCGGTTCCTGCCGACACCAACCCAGGCTCCGTGCCGGCCTTGAGCTCGCGTGCCGCGGCGCACGAGTCGGCCTACCCTTCCAGGGCATGAAGCTTCGCGAGGAGCTGCCGAGCGACCGGGAACCGGTGCGAGAGATCCATCTGCAGGCGTTCGGCGATCACGGGATCGTCGTGGCCGACTTGGTGGACACGCTACGTACCGCCATTGTTCGTGGCGGCGGTCTCTCGCTTGTCGCCGAGCACGCAGGGCAGGTTGTCGCACACGTCATGTTCAGCCGCAGCCTGCTCGATGCCCCACGGCGGCTGGTCGAGGTGCAGGTGCTGAGCCCACTGGGCGTGGTGCCCGAGCACCAGAAGCAGGGCGTTGGCTCGGCACTGGTCCGAGCCGGCTTGCAGACTCTGTCGGGACGAGCGGTTCCCATTGTCTTCGTGGAAGGCGATCCGGGCTACTACTCACGCTTCGGCTTTGCGGCCGGTGGCGAACAGGGTTTTCGCAAGCCGTCGCTACGCATTCCTGACGCCGCATTCCAGGCCATCAGGCTTCCGGCGTACGAGGCGTGGATGACCGGGACGCTGGTCTACTCGGAGCCGTTCTGGCGGCACGACGCCGTCGGCCTCCGCGACCCCGACGCGTAGCGCCGAGCAGGTCCTGCGCGCGGCGGCGGCGCTATCGCCGGTCAGCGGCCGTCGATTCGCTTGGCCAGCGTGATGTTGTGTTCGACCACTTCGCGATCGACGCCGTTGTCGTCCGGATACCTGTAGCGGGCCGTCGATCGTAGCCCGGTATCCCGGTAGCCGAGCCGGGCATACAGGAGGGCCGCCCGTGGATTGTCCTCTGTTACGCCAATGGTGATGAGCCCGCAGCCACGAGCCGCGACGCGGTGTTCGGCAGCCTGGATCAGCGCGGTACCGATGCCGCGACCGCGCGCTTCCGGATGAACGTGCACGTTACTGATCTCGACAGCCTCGGGCAGTGCTGCGCGGAGCTGCGGCGCAACGCAGCCCTCCCAGAGGATCAGGCAACAACCGACGGGAAGCGTTTCCTGCCAGGCGATGAGGTACGTGCCGGTGCCCGCCTGCTGCCGGCCGAAATGGTGAGCGTGCGCGTTATGGCCACCGGTCGGCATGCGCCGCTCCAGGAGGTCGAGATCATTTTCGGTACACTCCCGGATCTCAACCACGCCGAACACCGTAGCCGCACCAGGCCGGTCTCAGGCCGCCCGCAGGGTGAGCACGGTGATCTCGCTCGGCGCGAAGACCCGCAGCGGCGGTCCCCAGAAGCCGGTGCCGCGGCTCGTGTAGAGCTGCGTGCGCTCGCCATGCCGGCTCAACCCCTGGACCGTTGGCTGGTCGAGGCGGACGAGGAGCTGGAACGGCCAGATCTGTCCGCCGTGGGTGTGCCCTGAGATCTGGAGATCGACGCCGTGGGCGGCCGCCGCGTCGACCTGCTTGGGCTGGTGGGCCAGCAGCAGTACGGGCAGGTCCGGATCGGCGCCGGCCAGTGCGGAGGCGTGGTCGGCGCGGTGACCGGGGCGCCCCGAGGACCCGGCGGTCGCGTCGTCGACGCCGGCCACGACCAGCCGAGCCCCATCGCGCTCCACGACGATGTGCCGGTTGTGCAGCGGCTCCCAGCCCAGCTCGCGCATGTGGTCGAGCCAGTCCTGGGCTTGGCCGAAGTACTCGTGGTTTCCGGTCACGTACGCCCTCGCCAGCCGGGCACGGACCGCGCCGAGCGGCGCGACCTGCGCCCGCCGTCGGGACACGCTGCCGTCGGCGAGGTCGCCGGTGTGGCAGACGACGTCCGCGTCGAGCTCGTTGACGACCGCGACGACCTCGGCCGACCAGCGGGCGCGGTTGATCGGACCGTAGTGCGTGTCGGTCAGCAGGACCACGCGCAGCCCGTCCAGGCCGGCGCCTAACCGGGCAACCGTCACGTCCACCCGCCTGACCCGCGGCACCCGCATCGCCTCGACGTACCCCCACAGCACCAGCACCAGCGACACCGCGGCGATCGCGACCGCCACGATCCGGGACCGGAGCGGGTCGGCGACGCCGGCGATCGCGAGCGCGAGCCGCAGCACGTTGCCGAGCAACGCCCAGACGAACAGCACCCAAACCACGCCAAGGATGGTGTCGCCGGTGCGCGCGGCCCAGTCCTGGTGGCGGCGGCCGTGTCCGAGGTACATCAGCACCGGCATCACGACGAGCGCGCCGAGGAACACGACGGTGCCGGCAGCAACGGCGGCGGCCGGCCACCGGGCGTCCGCTACGACCAGCGTCCACCACGGCACACCGAACAGCAGCAGGAGGATGCTGGTGATGATCAGGCTGAACAGCAACGGCCGAAACGATCGTCTCGCCTGCACCGCCTCAGGCGCCGGCACCGCCTCAGGCGCCGGCACCGCTTCAGCCGGCACCGCTTCAGTAGTCGACAAGCTGTACTCCTCGGTCGTCGTGCTGCAAGCATGACACCTCGGGCGGGACTGCCGACCAACGCCGCTGCGCCTTCGACCAAGACTGACTGCCAAGACATGACTGCCAAGACATGACTACGGTGTGAAGCCATGGGACTCAGCGAGATACGCGCGTCGATGGCTACGGCAGCGACCGAGCTGCTGCGCGGGTTGGACGACGAGCCGCTGGCGGCCACGCGGTATCCGTTCGACGACGAGGCGGTGCGGCGTTGGATCGAGTACCGGCCGCGGGAACGGCCCGGTGCCAGCCTGGCCGAGCTCGACGGCCGCAGCCGCAAGGCGGCACACCGGCTGCTGGCCACCGGGCTGAGCCCGCACGCGTACGCCCAGGCGATGACGATCATGGCGCTGGAGGAGGTGCTCGACCGGGCCGAGGGATGGCAGGAGGGGCGGCACAGCGACGACTACCGGGTGGTGGTGTTCGGCGATCCGGCGCTCGACGACCGGTGGGGCTGGCGGTTCGAGGGGCACCACGTGTCGGTCACCATGACGATCGTCGACGACCGGGTGTACCCGACCCCGGTGTTCCTCGGCGCGAACCCGGCCACGGTGAGCTACGCCGGCCGCCCGGTCGTCCGGCCGCTGGCGCCGGAGGAGGACCTGGCCCGCGCGCTGCTCGACGCGATGGGCCCGGCCGCCCGCCGCGAGGCGGTGGTGGCCGACTCTCCGCCCGACGACATCCACAGCTCGGTCAGCGCCCGCGCGGAGGCGGTCGAGCCGTTCGGCGTACCGGCGACGCGGCTCGACCTCACCGCGCGGGCCGTCCTGGACCACCTGGTCGCCATGTACCTGAGCCGGCTGCCCGCGGAGCTGGCCGAGCAGGAGGCGACCCGGCTGGGCGAGCTGCACTTCGCCTGGGAGGGGCCGCTGCGTCCGGGCATCGGGCACTACTACCGGATCCAGGGGCCGGACCTGCTCATCGAGTACGACAACCGGCAGCAGGACGCCAACCACGCGCACACCGTGCTGCGCCACCCTGACAGCGACTTCGGCGGTGACGTGCTGGCCGCGCACCGCGTGCAGGCACACGCCCAGTCCTAGCCGGGCGCCTCCTCGGCGTCGCCGGCCTGCTGGCTCACGCAGAACTGGTTGCCCTCCGGGTCGGTGAACACCGCCGACAGCCACGGCCCGCCCGAGCTGTCGCGCAGCTTGGCGCCGCCCATGGCGAGCACCGACTCGGTGGCCGCGGCGAGGTCGTCGGTGACCAGGTCGAGGTGCAGCCGGTTCTTGCCGACCCGCGGTTCCGGGACCTGTTGCAGGAACAGGTCCGGTCCGCGGCCGGCCGGGTCGACCAGGTAGCCGTACGTCTCGTCGCCAGACTGCACGGCGTAACCGGTGACGCCGCTCCAGAACGCGGTCATGGCGGCCACGTCGTTGCAGTCGATCGCCACGTCACCCACCCGAATCGCCGGGGGCACGCCTCACCTCCAGCTCCAGCCAACCATCACCGGTGGCCAGGAGCGTACGCACCTGTTCCATCGCCGCGTCCTCGTCGGGCCGCCCACGCGGTCCTCAACATGCCAGGCCCCGCCGTCCTCGCGCAGGTACAGGTCCCGGCGGGCCAGCCGTCCCCATCGCGAGTTCCACCAGTGTTTCCGCTGCTCCATTACCTGATTCGAACATACGTACTACCCCGGCGCCAACCAGCGCGCCGCGATTGTTTGCGCACGTCACGTGCTGTTTCGATGGGTCAGAGCCGCACGAGCACCGGACGGCCCGACTCCACGATGAACGACACGTCGGTACGCACGGGTGTGGCTCTCACCGCGATCGTGTCGACCACCCGGACGTCGGTACGCCACAGCCGTTTGAGCCCGTCGAAGAAGCGCACGTGCGGGTTCAGGAACGGGTTTGCGGCTTTGATCGGGCCGTCGAACAGGACCGGAAAGTCCGAGCTGATCGAGGTACCCACGAACTCGACCGCGACCGGCGGCGAGGCCGGGTCGTCAAAGTTGACCTTGAGTTCGGAGAACCAGGTCGAGTGGATGTCACCGGCGAGCACGACCGGGTTCGCCACCCGCCGCTCGGCCAGCAGCCGCAACAGGCGCTCCCGCTGCGGCTGGTAGCCGTCCCACTGGTCGAGGTTGACGATCGTGGGCGGTAAGCCGCCGGTCGGGTTCGGGAACCGGGTGCGGCTCATCATGACCTGCTGGGCGATGACGTTCCACCGCGCGGGTGAGCTGGTCAGCCCGTCGGCGAGCCATTGCTCCTGCGCGCTGCCGGTGAGGGTGCCCGCGACGTTGGCCCGGCCGGGACCCTCCGGACCGAGGTCGTTGGAGAAGCCGCCGGGCTGGTCGGTGCGGTACTGCCGGGTGTCCAGCACGTTGAAACGGGCCAGCCGGCCGAAGTCGAAACGGCGGTAGATGCGCAGCGCCGGCGAGCCCGGTTGCAGCTGGGCCCGGATCGGCATGTGCTCGAAGTACGCCTGGTA
>WNGF01000176.1_pt1 | contig 87239 bp, 89 predicted proteins | sample 5400641 | NCBI WGS metagenome assembly WNGF01 (sample SAMN13153371, study PRJNA577476) | soil metagenome | isolation source: 80 cm soil or saprolite under grassland replicate 2 | place: USA:California | collected 2016-06-15 | reverse complement strand
GGGTAGAGCAGATCCTTGATCGGGATCGGCGTCTTCCTCTCCAGGCGCTTGCGGAACTCCTCGCGCGCGAGCATCTGCTGCGCGGTGAAGCGCGACGCGAGGTCGATGACGTCCTTCAACCCGAACTTGCCGTACCACTCGGATTGCAGGACGACGCGCGTGCCCTCACGCGGCACGATCAGGTGGAACTGCTCGAGGTACGTCTCGGCGTTCTTCATGACCTTCTCGTGGGACACCGTGGGCCGCGTCTCGTCCTTGTCCGTCGGGTCCCCGATCTGCGTGGTCCAGTCGCCGACGATGATCACGATCTCGTGGCCCCACTCGGCGAGCTTGCGGAGCTTGCGCAGCGGTACGGCGTGGCCGAGGTGGAGGTTGGGCTGCGTCGGATCGAAGCCCTGCTTTACGCGCAGCCGGCGCTCGCCCGAGCGCAGCGCCGCGGCGAGGTCCTCGCGAACGATGACCTCGGCCATGCCGCGGGTCAGGAACTCGTCGAGCTCGGTATCGGTCGGTCGCGTCGGCACGCCAACAGGATAGAGAGGACGGCGGCGAGGCTTTAGCATTGGCCCATCGCGAGGAAGAGAGCAATCACACGCGACCACGCCCTCGGGCGCGGACCGTATCGCCAGAAGCGGCGCCGAAATGGGGGCGGCATTCGCGGCAGGCTCGCGGTCCTCCCGTCGCTCGTGCTTGCCCTGATCATCGCCGGGGCGCTCCTCGCTGGATTCAGCGGGATCAGCGCCTTCGCCTTCTTCGCGCAGGATCTCCCCTCCCCCGAGGAGCTGGCGAAGGACCCCCTCGCCCAGTCGACCAACGTGTATGACCGCGAGGGCAAGACGCTGCTCTACCAGTTCGAGGTCGAGCGCCGTGAGGTGGCCACGTTCGAGCAGGTCCCGCAGGTCCTCATCGACGCGACCGTGGCCGCCGAGGACAAGTCCTTCTGGACGAACCCCGGCGTCGACGTCTTCGGCATCGTGCGCGCGGTGTACGCGGACGTGACGCGCCGCAGCGAGGGCCAGGGCGGCGCCTCGACGATCACGCAGCAGCTGGTGAAGCAGCGGATCGTCGGCGGCGAGGTCAGCATCCAGCGGAAGATCAAGGAGGCGATCCTCGCCATCCAGGTCACGCGCACCTATTCGAAGAAGCAGATCCTCGAGCTGTACTTCAACCAGATCTATTACGGGAACCAGGCCTACGGCGTGAAGGCGGCCGCGCAGACGTATTTCGGCAAGACGGATCTCTCGATGCTCACCATCGCCGAGGCCGCCCTGCTTGCGGGCCTTCCGCAGTCCCCATCGGTGCTCGATCCGTCACAGGCCGAGAACGTCGAACGCGCGAAGGAGCGGCGCTCCTACGTGCTCGACCAGATGGTCGAAACCGGCGCGATCACCGAGGGGCAGCGCAAGGCAGCCGAGGCCGAGCCGATCAAGGTGGTCGGCCCACAGGTCACCACGATCACCGCGCCGCATTTCGTCTTCCAGGTGCGCACCCAGCTCGCGCAGATCCTCGGCGGCAACGAGGGCGCCGTCGTGCGTGGCGGATTCAAGGTCACGACGACGCTCGACATGAAGAAGCAGGAGATCGGCGAGCGCCAGGTGCGCGAGTGGGTCGAGGAGCTGCACGGCCGCAACGTGTGGAACGCGGCACTCGTGTCGATCGACCCGCGCAACGGCGAGATCCTGGCGTACGTCGGGTCGGTGAACTACTACGACCGCGAGGATCCCCGCGTCCAGGGCCAGTTCGACGTGGCCGGCATCGGCGAGCGGCAACCTGGCTCGGCGTTCAAGATGTTCAACTACGTCACCGCGCTGAAGAAGGGCGCGACGCCCGCGACGGTCGTCGTCGACGCGCGCACCGACTTCGGCGGCAGGGCCGGCGCGCCGAACCTGAACCGGAGCAGCTGCGGCTACTGCCCGGAGAACGCCGACCTCCAATATCACGGGCCGGTCACGATGCGGCAGGCGCTGCGCGAGTCGCGCAACGTGCCGGCGGTGAAGTTCCTCGCGCAGTACAGCGGCATCGAGGACACGATCCAGACCGCGCACGATCTCGGCATCACGACGCCGATCGATCCGAGCCAGGTCGGCCTCTCGCTCACGCTCGGCGCGCGCGAGGTGAAGCTGGTCGATATGGCGACCGCGTACGGGACGCTGGCGAACATGGGCGTGAAGGTCACGCCGACCTACATCCTCAAGGTCGAGGACGCGCGCGGGAAGGTCATCTGGGAGCACAAGGATTACGAGCAGAAGAAGGTTCTCGACCCGTCGGTTGCGTGGCTCATGAACGACATCCTGAAGGACATGACCCAGCCGTCGAAGAGCTTCATCTTCGGCAGCTGGACGAACATCGGCCGTCCGGCCGCCTTGAAGACCGGTACCACCGACAACCTCAAGGACGTGTACAGCGTCGGCTACGTCCCCACCCTGGTCACCGGCATCTGGATGGGCAACAGCAACGGCGACCCGATGAGCTCGCGCGACTTCTCGAGCGCGATGGGTCCGGGTCAGCTGTGGCGCGACTACATGAAGGAAGCGCTCGCGGACACGCCGGTGAGCGATTGGGAGCGGCCGTCGAACATCGTGACGGCCAGCGTCGTCGTCGCGCCCGGCGCGTTCGGCGGATACGGTTCCGGTCTGGCGCCCTCGACGCTCTCGCCATTCTCGTCGACCGAGAACTTCATCCGCGGCACGGTGCCGACGCAACAGGACAACTGGTGGGTCGAGTCGTGTCCCGCTCCCGATGGATCGCGCAAGGTCGGGCTGAAGCTGCAAGAGCGCGCGCCGGCGGAATGGCAGAAGTACACGGATCAATGGGTCCGCGACGCGAACAGGGGCGTGCACAGCTATGGCCGCTACAGCTGGAACCTCGTGAGCCCCGACCCGTGTCCGAGCCCGTCACCATCACCGTCTCCGTCTCCGTCACCTTCGCCCTCGCCGTCGCCATCGCGCACGGCATCGCCCACGCCGGCGGTGCCATCCGGCCGCCCGACGTTCCCGATCCCCATCCCGATCCCATCGGCGCTGCCCACGCGTGACCGGAGCTAGCGAGCGCCGGCAGACCGCCATCGTCGCGTGCGTGAATGCGCAGGGTGACGTCCTGCTCGTCCGTCAGCGTTCGGGTCCATTCGCGGGCGCATGGCTGCTTCCCGGCGGTGGCGTGGATGATGACGAAGAGCCCGAGGACGCGGCCCGCAGGGAGATGCGCGAAGAGACCGGCTGCGAGCTCGATGCGCTGATGCACGTCGCGACGTACCAGGTCGACGAGCGCACCCAGGAGTTTCGCGCGCTCGTGCACCTGTATCGCGCCGCGGCGATCGGGTCTCCACGGCCCGAGGACGGATCGGCGGTGCGCTGGTCTCGTCCCGATGCGCGCGGATACCACCCCGCCCTGCGTCGCGAGCTGGCCGACGCCGGCCTGCGGCTCGAGGACGACACCGCGCTCGATGCGGCACTGCGGGCCACGAACGTTGCCATGCGGCGCCTCGCCTGACGTCCGCCGGATCCTCTTGACCGGTCATCCCAGCCTGCGACCGCCGCGATACGCGGCAGCATCCCCTTTGAGACCGCACTAGGCCGTTTGGCGGTCGTTTTCCCCTCGCTCCCCGCCTAGAACTATGCGCGGAGCCGGCGGCCGGTAACCGTCGGGATCCGTGGGGACTGGGTGGTGGGCTTGAGGAGTTCGCGAAGGCTCGTCGTGTTCGCGCTGGCCGCCGCGCTCGTGTTCGGCGTGTCCGGCACCTCCGCGACCGCGGAGCCCGCGTCCGCGGCGCCGTCGGTCTTGACGATCATCTCCGGCTCCGTGCTCGTGCGCCATCCCGACGCGGATTTCATGCCGGCGCACGACGGCGATGCGCTCGCGGTCGGCGATACGGTGCGGACCGAAGCGGACTCGCGTGCCGTGCTCACGATGTTCGAGGGCTCGACCGTCGAGTTGGAGCCTTTGACCGAGATCACCATCGACGACGCGTCGCGTCACGCCGATTCGACCATCGTCCTGTTCACGCAGATGCTCGGTCGCACCTGGCACGTGGTCACGCATCTCCTGACACCCGACTCGCGCTACAACGTCAAGACGCCCGCCGCGACGGCGTCGGTGCGCGGCACCGCGTTCGAGGTGACCGTGAGCGATCGTCCCGGCGAGGTCGGGGCCACGACCGTGACGACGACCAACGGCGCGGTCGCGACGCTCGACGCGTCGGGCGGCGCCGAGGTCCTGGTGACGCCCTCGATGACGACGACGGTCCAGCCGGGCGGCTCGCCATCCGCACCGCGCCCGGCACCGGAACCCGCCCGCGTTGTGACCGTGGCGGTGAGTGGGGCTGCCGCGATCGTCACCGATCCGCTCGGTCGCAGCAACGGCGTCAAAGACGGCAAGCTCGTCGTGCAGACGCCTGGCGCGACCGTTTCCGTAAGTGGCGGCGTCGTGACCGTCTCGATGCCGAACCTGCCCGACGGTCAGCTCACCACGCGCGTCGAAGGGGCCGCGAACGCGACCGCGACGGTGACGACGACCGTGACCGGGAAGGGCGCGGAGCCGTCCACGACGCGCGCTGAGGTCTCGGTGGGCTCGAGCGGCTCGGGGACGACGACCGTGGACCTGAAGGGCGCGAACCAGAAGGACTCCGGCGCCAGCCCCGCCGGCGACAGCGGCAAGGGCGCGACGTCCGCGCCCGCGACCAAGACCGACTCGAGCAACGGACAGAAGGCGTCCGGCACGCCGGCGAGCGATCAGAAGACGTCCAGCACGTCGAACGATCAAAAGACGACCGGCGCCACGAACGATCAGAAGGCCGTGACCGATCAGAAGCCGGCCGAGCAGAAGAGCACGAGCGATAGCAAGCCGTCGACCGACAGCAAGCCTGCGCAGAGCGATAGGTCGTCGAACCCGCCGGCGGATGCCGCGCCTGCGCGCACCTCCGGCGCCGATCAGAGGGACACGCAGAGCAAGCCCGATAAGCAAGAGAGCCAAAGCAATCAGGACACGCAGGGCAAGGCGGACCAGAAGGCCAAGGCGGAGCCGCGGCAATCTCCGCCCGCCAAGGAAACGCCGGGCAAGCCGCACTAACCCAGCGGCCTCCTAGAGGCGCACGATCGTCGCGCCATCGCCACCTTCGTTCGCCGCCGCCGATTCGTGCGAACGCACGAGTGGATGATTCGAGAGCGCTTCGCGGACCGCGGTCCGTAGCGCGCCGGTCCCCTTTCCGTGGATGACGCGCAGGCGATCGATGCCAGCGACCGCCGCATCGTTCAGGTAGCGGTCCAGGACCGCGAGCGCTTCCTCCGCGCGCGCGCCACGCAGATCCAGCTGCAAAGGGACCGACGGCGCGGAGCCGACGACCGAGGGACGCGTCGAGCGCGGGTCCCTCTCGGAGACGGGAGCGGGACGCAGGCTGCTCGCGGGGACGCGCAGGCGCAGCGGGCCGGCCGCGACATCCGCGATGCCGCGATCGTCGATCGCGAGGAGTGTGCCCGCGCCGCTCACACCGTCGACCAGCACGGGTGAGCCGATCGCGATGGGCACCATCGGCCGCGGCGCTTCCTCGGGCACCGCGGCTTGTCGGGCGGTCTCGGCGGATGCGAGCGCCGCGCGCGCCTCCTCGACGAGGTTGCGCTTCGCCGTCTGATCGCGGGCCTGCTCCGCTTGCCGCAGCGCACGACGTGCCTGCAGGATGAGCTCGTCCGCCTCGGCGCGCGCCCTGCGCAGCCCGCGCTCGGCGTCGTCCCGTGCGCGCGCCGCCTCGGCCTCCGCCACGGTCGTGGCCTTACGCGCATCGGCGGACGCGACACGTGCCTCCTCGAGCGCCGCCGCGAGCTCGGTGCGCTGACGCTCGGCCTCGCGCAGGGTGCGCTCGAGCGATCGGTGCAGCTCGGAGAGATGCGATCCCGCGCGCGCCAGCACCGCGCCGTCCAGGCCGAGCCGCGACGCGATCGCGAACGCGTTCGAGGCGCCAGGCAATCCGACGTGGACCTTGTACGTGGGGCGCAGCGTCTCCGGATCGAACTCGACGCTCGCGTTCGAGGCGCCCGGCGTATTGAGCGCGAATGCCTTGAGTTCCGGGTAGTGCGTCGTCGCGGCGACGAGCACGCCGCGCTCGAGCAGAATCTCGAGCACGGCCATCGCCAGCGCCGCGCCCTCGTCCGGGTCCGTGCCCGCGCCCAGCTCATCGAGGAGGGCCAGATCGTCGCGACGCGCCTCCGCCAGCGTGGCGACGACGTTGCGCAGGTGGGAGGAGAACGTGGAGAGGGACTGCGCGATCGATTGCTCGTCGCCGATGTCGGCAAAGACGCGCTGCACCACCGGCACGCGGCTTCCGCGACCGGCCGGGATCTGCAGTCCGGACGCGGCCATGAGGACGAGCAGCCCGATCGTGCGCAGCGTCACGGTCTTGCCGCCGGTGTTCGGGCCGGTGATGACCAGCGCGCGGAAGTCGGATCCGAGCCGCACGTCGATAGGCACGGCGCCCGTGCCGCGCTCGACGAGCAGCGGATGCCGCGCCGCGACGAGATCGAGCACGCCGCTTCCGTCAAGGGCCGGGCGCTCGCATTCGAGGTGCTCGGCCAGCTGCGCCTTGGCCAGCAGCAGGTCGATGGACGCGAGCGCGTTCATGACCGCGTCGAGGTCGTCGCCCGCGCTCTCCACGCGACGAGAGAGCTCGTCGAGGACGCGCTGGATCTCGGTGCGCTCGGCCATCTCGGCCTCGCGGAGCGCGTTGTTCGCCTCGAGGATCTCGAGCGGCTCGATGAAGACCGTCGCGCCGCTGGACGATTGATCGTGGACGATCCCCTTCACCGCGCCGCGCAGCTCGGCCTTCACCGGGACGACGTAGCGGCCACCGCGCTGCGTGACGATCGGCTCCTGCAGCACGCGGGCGAGATCCGGCGAGCGGAGGAGACCGTCAAGGCGCTGCTGCAGGCGCGCTTGTGCCGCGCGCAGCTCGACCCGCAGCGAGCCGAGCCGCGAGCTCGCGCGATCGAGCACCTCGCCCGTTCCCGCGATGGCGTGCTCGATCGCCTCCGCCAGCGGGCGTGGCGGACGCGCGAAGCGCGCCTTCGCCGCCAGCGGCGGGTATGGATGCACGTCGGAGAAGAGCTTCTCCGAAGCGCGGATCGTGCCCGCGATCTCGATGAGCTGCGTGGTGTCGAGGGTGCCGCCCAGACGCGCGCGCCGCAGCGCGTCACGGATGTCGCGGGCGCCGCCGATGCCCGCCGACGGCTGCGCACGCACGAGGTCGCGTGCGGCGGCCGTCTCGTCCTGCAACCGCTCCGCTTCGCGAACGTCGGTCGTCGGCACCAGGCTCTCGGCGAGCTCGCGTCCCGGCGCGAGGGAGGTGCGCTCGGCGAGCAGCGCGCGGATCGCGGGGTATTCCAGCGTGGCGAGCGCGCGCTCGGCGGCGGCGGTCATCGCGAGACGCTCGGCGACCCGCGCAGCCAGAGCCGCCACGCGCGCTCGGAGGTGATGCTCGGCGTGATGCCGATGCGCGGCCCGCGCCGGATCGTGGCCGAGGCGATGGCAGGCGCGTCGCGCAGATACAGCTCCGAACGCACGAGGTCGAGACCGCTGTGCTCACGCGTGAGCGCAAAAGCCTGCGCGAGCTTTCCCGGCCCGGCGAGAGCGCGTTCGTCCGCGCCGAAGCCTTCGACCGGCTCGGCTCCGCGCAAGAGGACCGCGCCGGCAACGCCCGGCGCGTGCGCGACGACATTCATGCAGTGCCACATCCCATAGGTGAAGTACACGTACGCGACGCCAGGCTGGCCGAACATGACGGCGGTGCGCGGCGTGAGCCCGCGGAAGGCGTGCGAGGCGGGATCGCGCGCGCCCAAGTACGCCTCGACCTCGACCAACCGCGCCGCGCGGCGGCCTTCGGGGCCATCGTAGACGAGCACCTTGCCCAGAAGATCGCGTGCGACCGCGAGCGTCGGACGGGCGTAGAACGAGCGCGGCAGCCGCGCGCCGAAGCGGGGCGTGCTACTGGGTCTTGCGCGGATCGAGAGCGTCGCGAAGACCGTCGCCCATGTAGTTGATCGAGAGCACCGCGAGGAAGATGAGCAGGCCCGGGAAGAGCGCCCAGTGCGGCGCGATCTCCATGTAGTTCTGCGCGTCGTACAGCATGCGTCCCCAGGTCGGAACGTCGGGCGGGAATCCCAGACCGAGGAACGAAAGCGCCGATTCGGTGATGATCGCGGCGCCAACGCCCACCGTCGCCGCGACGAGCACCGGGCTCAGGACGTTCGGCAGGATGTGGCCGACGATGATGCGCCGGTCGGAGGCGCCGATGGTGCGCGCGGCCTCGACGAACTCCTTCTGTTTGAGCGAGAGGAAGGACGCGCGCACGAGCCGTGCCGTCGGCATCCAGTTCAGCAGGCCGATGACGGAGACGATGAGGATGAAGATCCCCAGCTCCGGGCCCACCGTCTGCCGAAGGAGATCGCGAAAAAGGTAGATCGTCAGCAGCAGCAGCGGCAGCTGCGGCAGAGAGAGGAACATGTCGGTAAGGCGCATCAGGATGTTGTCGAGGTGGCCGCCGAAGAAGCCGGAGATCGCGCCGATGAACACACCCAGCGTGATCGCGATGAGGACGGCCGTGACGCCCACCGCGATCGAGACGCGGCCGCCCCACAGGGCGCGGGCGAAGAGGTCGTGCCCGAGATCGTCCGTCCCGAAGGGATGCACCATCGAGGGCGTCTGGAGCGAGAGGCTGTAATCGACCTTCTCGAACGGGATCGGCCAGATCAGCGGCCCGAGCAGCGTCGCGAGGATGAGGAACACGAGTACCGTCATGCCTACCATCGCGAGGCGGTGCCGGCGAAACTGGAACCAGGCGTCCCGCCAGAGCGAACGTGCCGGCCGGCGGAGCGCGGTCGTCGCCGATTCGGCGCGGACATCCGCCGCGGCGGTCGCGGTCTCCATGCCGGCCACGTCAGCCCACCCGCTCAGTCATAACGGATCCGTGGGTCGACCACGCCGTACAGGATGTCGGCGACGATGTTGAAGAGCACGACGAGGACCGCGAAGATGAACGTCGTCCCCATCACCACCGGCGTGTCGCTGTTCTCGATGCCGCTGATGAGCAGCGAGCCGATCCCCGGAACGCGGAAGATCTGCTCGGTGATGAGCGCGCCGGCGAACACCGTCGGCACGCCCAGCGCGACGAGCGTGACGACCGGGATGAGGCTGTTGCGGAGCACGTGCCGGATGATCACCAGCCGCTCCATGATCCCTTTCGCGCGCGCGGTGCGGACGTAGTCGAGCGGCAGGTTCTCGAGCATCTCAGAGCGGACGAAGCGCGCCAGCGTCGCGGTCTGGAAGAGGGCGAGCACCGTAATCGGCATGATCGACTGACGCAGCTGCGCGACGATTGAGCTCATGTCGGTGAGCGAGACCTTCAACGTCGAGTCGTAGATGAATGGCAGCCAATGGAGCCGGACGCTGAAGAGCAGGATGAGCAGCACGCCGGTGAAGAACGTCGGCACTGAGAACCCCACGAAGGCGAACGTTGTCGCGGCGTGGTCGAAGAGGGAATAACGCTTCACCGCGGAGATGACGCCGATCGGGATCGCCAGCAGGACCGCGATCACGTACGCGACCCCGAGCACGGCCAGCGTGTTGGGCAGGCGCTGCCAGATGAGGTCCATGACCGGTATCCGGCTCTGGAAGGAGTAGCCCATGTCGCCCCGCAGCGCGGCAACGAGCCACTTCACGTAGCGCACCGGCCAGGGCTGATCGAGACCGAGCGAGCGACGGATGTTCTCGCGCACCTCCGGCGGCACCGCCGGGTTCAGCGCGAACTGCGAGAGTGGATCGCCCGGCGCGAGAGCCAGGATCGCGAACACCACGAAGCTGATCAGCAGCAGCGTGGGGATCGCGATCAGGAGTCGCCGCCCGACATACCTACCCACGTCGCCGCAATTATGTCCCTTCCGTTTCAGAGATTTGGGGCAAAAAAGAGCCGGCGGGGGCTTTCACCCCCGCCGGCACGCTCACTCGATCAGAGCCGAGTCGTCACTTGGTCCAGTCGGCGATGTTCCACATCTCCGAGTCCCAGGGGTTCGGCTTGATGCCCTTGAGCAATTTGTTGACGCCTGAGACCGGAGAGCGTCGCGCGACGAGCGGGATGACCACGACGTCGGTGACGAGGAGGTCATTCAGCTTGATGATGATGTCGTTGCGCTTCGCGGAGTCGGTCTCGGCCTTCAGTTGACCGAACAGCGTGTCGTAGTCCTTGTTGCACCAACGCTCGTAGTTGTTGCCGGCCCAGCCGGCGGCCTTGGTCTTGATCTCGCCGCACGTCCATCCCGACAGGTAGTTGGTCGGGTCGGGCGACTCGGCGCCGTTGGTGAACATCTCGATGTCCGAGAAGAACTTGCCGGCCGTGTCGTTGCCATCGCGGCCGAAGAAGACTCCGGCGTTGACCGACTTGAGCTCGACATCGATGCCGAGCTGGGTCCAGCCGGCCTTGACGATCTCCTGCTCCTTCTGGCGGAGCGGGTTGACCGTCGTCTGGTAGAGGATCTTCATTGGCTTGCCCTTGTAGCTGCGCTTGCCGTCGGCGCCCTTGGTGGCACCGGCGTCGTCGAGCAGCTTGTTGGCAGCCGCCATGTCGGACTTGCAGACACTCAGGTTGGCCGTGTTCTTCGATTGGTATTCGGGCAGCCCCGTGACGATGTTGCAGGTGGCCTCGCCGCCTGCGCCGTAGAGCTCGGCAATAGGCTTCCGGTCGACCGCCATGGCCAGAGCCTGGCGGACCTTGAGATCGGTCAGGAACGGGTGCGGCTGGTCGGGCTCGCCGCGCTTGTCGCCGAGCGCCGAGTCGGGGTTCGTCCGGTTGACGAGCAGGCGCTCAACGTTCGGGCTCACGGCTGAGATGAAGACAGCCTTGCTCTCAGCCGCTTGGATCATCGGGTTAAGTACGGCGTTCTCGACTTGAAGGTTCCAGCTGTAGTCGGACTCGCCGGTCTGGAAGACCGCGCGCGCCGCCGAGGTCGCGTCACCACCGCCCTTGAACTGCACCGTCTTGAAGAACGGCTTGTTCGGTTCGCGGTAGTTGTCGTTGATCACGTAGGTCACGACGTCGTTCGGCTTGAACTCGTTGACCTTATACGGGCCGGTCCCCACCGGGATCTTGGGGCCGTCCTTGGCCTTCGCCCCGATGAAGTCCTTGTACTGCTTCTCCTGGAGGATGTTGCCGTAACCCGCGGTGAATGCCTGGTAGATGTTCGGGTTCGGTGCGGTGTAGGTGACCTTTACGGTCGTCTTGTCGACGGCCTCGACGCTCTTGATGCCGTCATAGCTCGACGCGTCGGTCGCCGCAGTGTCCTTGTCGGTGACGTACTTGTACGTGAACACGACGTCGGCCGAGGTGAACTCGCTACCGTCCGACCACTTCACGTTCGGCTTGAGCTTCCAGGTGATCGTGGTGAGGTCCTTCGAGACGCCGTTGTTGGCGACCGTCGGGATCTCCGCCGCAAGGGCCGGCACCGGCTTGCCGTCCGGACCCATGTGCGCGAGCGGCTCGATCACGAGACGGCCACCGTCGTAGTCCTTCGTGCCCTGCGAGTGGTGCGTGTTCAGGACCGTGACCGCCTGCCAGTAGAGGATCTTGAGCTCGCCGCCAGCGCCCCGCGCCGCGGGCGTCGCCGCGGCCGTGCCTGCCGCGGTCGGGCTCGCTCCGGGAGCGGCCTGCTGCCCGCAGGCTGCCAGTGTCATTGCCGCAGCGAGCCCGAAGGCTGCCGCGCCTCGCCATTTGATGGTCATTCCGTGTTTGTACCTCCCACGCCTTCTCGCTGATCCCGCATCGCGGAACGGGCCCGCGATCAGGCTCGCAGGCTACATTCGTACCTCTCCAAGGGCAACTTGGTTCGGTCGGGCCGCTAGGAGCGGATCGTGGCTCCCAGCTCGTGCAGCAGGCGGCCTTCGAGCCTCTTTTGCACGCGATCCACGTCGGCGTCCGTGAGCGTGCCCGCTTCCGACCGCAGGACCAGCCGCACGGCGAACGACTTCTTCCCCGTGCCGACCTGGGGACCGCGGTACAGATCGAGCAGCGCGACCGATTCGACGAGATCCTTGCCCGCGGCATGGACTGCTCGTTCGACCGCCGCGTAGGGCGTGGCGTCGTCTACCACCACAGCCACGTCCCGGATGGCTGGCGGGTAGCGGGAGGGCGGCGTCGCACGGACCGGCTCCGCCAGCGCGAGCAGCGCTGCGACGTCGAGCTCGGCGACGAAGGTCGCGGCGGGAATCTCCCACACTTCGGCGACGCGCGGATCGAGCTGGCCCCAGGTGATGGCGGGCCGACCGTCGATCATCCGGCGCTCGGAGCGGCCTGGGTGCAGACCTGGGGCCGTCTCGCCAGTCCCGGCCTGGGGGATCCGCAGGCGATCGAGGACGCCGGAGAGGATCGCCTTCAGGTCCCAGAGGTCGACGTCGCGCTTCGCGCCGAGCCAGCTCTGCGGCGCGGCCTCCCCGGACAGAAGTATCGCCGCGGTCCAGCGCTCCTCCGGCAGATCGGCGCGTCGAGGAAGATAGGCCGGCGCGATCTCGAAGACGCCGAGGCCGCCGCGGTGACGGATGTTGCGTCGAGCGATGTCGAGAAGGCTCGGACGGATCGTCGGTCTCGCGACGGACTGCGCGTGCGTCGTCGGATTGGTGACGCGCAGCGGTTCCGGCGCGATCGGGGCGCCGTCGGCGGTGAGCCGGCCAAGCCACGCCGGGTCGATCAGCGAGTAGGACACCGTCTCCTGCAGCCCCATCGCGACGAGCGCGTCGCGCAACCGCTCGCGGAAGGCCTCGAGCGGATGAGGCTCGGCCAGCGGCAGCGCTCCATCGGGGATGCGCGGCGGCAGCCGGTCATAGCCGACGATCCGCCCGACCTCCTCGACGATGTCCTCGGCGATACCGATGTCGGTGCGCACGACCGGCGGACGCGCCACGAGAGCGTCGCCATCGGCCGCGCACGTGAAACCGAGCCGCTCGAGCACGTCGACGACCTGCTGGCGCTCGATGTCGATGCCGAAGATGCGGCGCACGTCCGCGAAACGCATCTGGACCTCGATGCGCGGGCGCGGTCGCGGATACCGGTCGACGACGCCGCCGAGCCGCGCGCCCGCATGCTCGCGCAGCAGCGCGATGGCGCGCGCGAGCGCGATCGGCACCAGATCGGGCGAGAGCTCCCAGGCGAACCGTCGCGCCGCGGCGCTGCCGGACGAGCCGTGGAGGCCGAGCGCCATCGCGGTGCGGCCGATGCCGCGCGGCTCGAATGACGCGCATTCCAGCGCGATGGTGGTCGTGTCGTCGCGGATCTCGGAATCCTCGCCCCCCATGATCCCGGCGACGCCGAGTACGCGGTCCTCGTCGGCGATCACCAGCGTGCTCGCGGCGAGCGCGCGCTCGACATTGTCGAGGGTCCGCAGGCTCTCGCCCTGTCGCGCCTGCCGCGCGACGAGCGTGCCGCCACGCACCTCGCGCAGGTCGTAGGCGTGCAGAGGCTGCCCCAACTCGAGCATCACGTAGTTCGTGATATCGACGACGTTGTCGATGGGCCGCATTCCCGCCGCGGTCAATCGTCGCTGCATCCACTCCGGCGACGGTCCGATGCGGATCCCATCGAGCCGCGCGGCCGCGAACCGCGGACAGGCGTCGGGATCCTCGATGCGGACGTCCAGATCCTTGGGCGCCTGCGACCCCAGCGCGCCGAGCACCGGCTCGCGCAGCTTCGTGTCGAGCAGCGCGGCGACCTCGCGGGCGATCCCCACGATGCCTAGGCAGTCGGGCCGGTTCGGCTGCAGCTCGAGGAGAAGCACGGTCTCGCCGAGCGTCTCCGAGAGGGGTGCCCCGACGGGCAGCTTCTCATCGAGGAGAAGGATCCCTTCGTGATCCTCGCCCAGACCGAGCTCTCTCTCCGACAAGACCATGCCCTCGCTCTTCACGCCGCGCATGTCCTTCGGCTTGAGGACCGCCGGCTTTCCGGTCTTGCCGTCGATGAGCTCCGCGCCGGTCTCCGCGTAGGGCACGACCGAGCCGACCTTGAGGTTCTTCGCGCCCGTGACGACCGTCTTCCTGCGGCCCTCGCCGTAGTCGACGGTCGCGAGCAGAAGGTTGTCGGCGTTGGGATGCTTGGTCAGCTCCGCGATGCGGCCGACCCAGATCCGGTCCCACGCCCTGCGCTCGATCCCCTTTGACTCGGTCCCGGCCATGTGCAGGCGATGCGCCAGGTCGTCGGCGGACACGCTCACGTCCACGTACTCGCGCAGCCAGGACAGCGGCACACGCAGCAGCATCAGAACTGCTCCAGGAACCGGAGATCGTTCTGCGCGAAGAGACGGATGTCCGGCGTCCCCGATTTCAGCATCGCCAAACGCTCGACGCCACCGCCGAAGGCGAAGCCCTGGTAACGCGCGGGGTCATAGCCGACGCGCCGCAGCACGTCCGGATGGACCATGCCGCAGCCGGCCGCCTCGATCCAGCCGTCCCCGCCGCAGGTGTGGCACTGGGGATCCTTTCCCTCGCACACGAAGCAGCTGAAGGCGATCTCCGCCGACGGCTCGGTGAACGGGAAGTAGTCGGGACGGAAGCGCACGTTCCGGTCACCCCCGAAGAACTGGCGCGCGAACGAATAGAGCACGCCCTTGAGATCGGCCATGGTGAGGTGCTCGTCGATCGCGAGCCCCTCGTACTGGAAGAAGATGCTCTCGCGGATCGCGTCCGTCGCCTCGTAGCGATAACAGCGCCCCGGGATCAGGACGCGGATCGGCGGCTTGCGCTTCTCCATGATCCGCACCTGCATCGGGGACGTGTGCGGACGTCCGAGAAGGGGCTGCTTGGGATCGTCGCCAAGCGGATTCGAGATCCAGAGCGTGTCCCACTTCTCGCGTGCGGGATGACCGACCGGGATGTTCAATGCCTCGAAGGCGTAGTAATCGGTCTCGATCTCCGGACCTTCGACCGTTTCGAACCCCATCGACCCGAAGATGTGCGAGATGTCGCGGATCGTCGCCGTCACCGGGTGGAGACGGCCGACGCGGACGGGACGCGGTGGGAGCGTGAGGTCCTCACGGTCGCGCAAGCTCTTCTCCAGCGACGCCCCCCGCAGCGCCCCGGCACGGCTTTCGAGTGCGCGCTCGATGCGCACCTTCGCCTCGTTGATCGCCGCGCCGTAAGCCGGCTTGTCCTTGGCCGGCAGTGTGGCGATCTCCTTGGTGGCCCGGGTGATCTCCCCGTCTCTGCGGCCGAGGTAGCGCACGCGCGCGGCCTCGAGGGCGGCGTCGTCGGCGCAGGTGCCGATCTCCGCCACCGCGCGGTCCGCGATCGCCTTCAGGTCCTGTGGCCCCGGCATCACGCCTCCAAACAAAAAGCCCGCTCGTCCTGTCCGGGACGAAGGCGGGCCTCCGTGGTACCACCCGATTTCCCGCCGGCACGCGGCCGACGGACTCTCGCGGGGAGCGCTATCGGGCTCCACCCGGATGCGCTTTTCTGCGCATCGGCTCAGGAGCGAATTCCCGCGTTCCGTGTCGCTGCGGACTCTCAGTCACGGTCCGCATTCCCTGTCGCGACGTTGACGCCGTACTGCTCTCCGTCAGCCTTATGACGACTTGCTTGACTTCTTCTGCTTGCTGACCGTGTCGATGTAGTGCCTGAAGACCTTCGGGTCGCGCACCGCCATGTCCGCGAGGACCTTGCGGTCGAGCTGCACGCCGGCCGTGCGCATCGCCGACATCAGACGGCTGTACGACACGCCCGCCTCGCGCGACGCGGCATTGATACGGGCGATCCAGAGCGCGCGGAATTGCGCCTTGCGCTTGCGGCGGTCGCGGTACGCGTAATTGAGCGCGTGGAGCGCGGCCTCACGAGCGGGGCGTACGAGCTTGTGCTTCGAGGCGCGTCGGCCTTCGGCCTCTTTGAGGAGCTTCTTGTGCTTCTTGTGCGCGGCGACCCCGCGCTTCACACGTGCCATGCGTTCTCCTTAGCTCGCCGCTTCCCTACAGGTGCGGCAGAAGCTTGCGGACGAGCTTTAGATCGCCCGGCGCGACGAGGCCCTTGCCCTGGTGACGGCGCTTGCGGGCCGGGGACTTGTGCTGATTGAGGTGGCCCTTGTACGCCTTCATGCGCGAGAGGCGGCCGCGGCCGGTCACGGCAAAGCGCTTCTTGGCGCCGCTGTGGCTCTTCATCTTCGGCACAGCCGTGTCCCTCCTCGCGATTCCTGAACGTGAATTGTACCGGGCGGGACGCCGCTCGCGCTATGCGGGACGCTTCGTACGCGGTGCCGCCGGCGGTGCCGGTGTGGCGGCGCGCGCGGGTGCGGGCGCTGGCGCAGGCGTGGGAGCGGTTGCCGGAGCAGGACGCGCGGGCGCCGGTGCGGGCGCCGGACGCGCTGCCGCTGGTACTGCCGGCGCGGGTCGCGCGGGCGTCGCCGCCGCGGGCCGCGCGGGCGCCGGCGTGGGTGCCGCGGGGGGCGGCGGCGACACGGGCTGTTGTCCCGGCACCTGGCGGACCGGGTTCATGACCATGATCATCTGCCGCCCTTCCAGGAGCGGCATGCGCTCGACGATGCCGTGATCCTTCAGCCGCTCCGCGACCGCAAGGAGCAGGACGCGACCCCGATCGGGATGCGCGAGCTCGCGTCCGCGGAAACGCACGGTGACTTTGAGCTTGTCGCCCTCGTCGAGGAACTTCGAAGCCGACTTGATCTTCGTCTCGATATCGTGCTCGTCGATCTTCGGCGTGATCCGGATCTCTTTCCACGTCACCGAGCGCTGCTTTTTCTTGGCTTCCTTGACCTTCTGCTGCTCCGAGTAGCGGAACTTGCCGAAGTCGAGGATGCGCGCCACGGGTGGCACGGCCGTCGGGGCGATCTCCACGAGGTCGTACCCGAGATCTTGCGCATGCGCGAGCGCGCGCTGCGTCGGGACGACGCCGAGCGCTTCGCCGTTCGGGCCGACCAGGCGTACAGCGGGAACGCGGATCTGTTCGTTGATCCGCAGCTCGGGAGCGGCTATACGCAGGACTCCGCTAGAAGCAGAGGGACGGCTCGCCTGTCGATGACTTCAACAACCTCCTGAAGGATATCACCGGGCGAGCCGCCGTTCGAGGCTCCTTCGGACATCCGGCCAATCACGGTCGATGATCGAGTAGTACTTCGCGTCGCGCACGCGTCCCGTGGGCATGATCCGCTCGTTACGGATGGTGCCCTCGAGCGTCGCGCCGATCCGCTCGATCGCCTGCTGCGAACGCACGTTGATGGCGTCGGTCTTCAGCCAGACACGCAGCGCGCCGAGATCGTCGAAGGCGTGGCGCAGCTGCAGGTATTTCGCTTCGGTGTTGACTGCCGTGCGCCGCGCATCCGGCGACCACATGGTCCAGCCGATCTCGACCGAGCGATTCACGCGGTCGATCGCGCCGAAGCGCGTCGTGCCGACGATCTTGCCGTCGACGATCCGCCGGCCGATCCACGGCAGGTGCTCGCCGAGGATCTGGAGATTTAACGCCGCGCGCACATACCCCTCCGTATCCGCCACCGACCGCGGTGGCGGCGTGCTCATATACCTCCAGCTGTCCTCGTCGTTGGTCGCTTCGAACAGCGCGAGTGCGTGCTCCATCCGCATCGGCTCCAGACGCACGTGGCGGCCGGTCAGCGTGATCGGGCGGGGGTCGAACGCGGGCCGCGGCCGGTCGACGACGTAGGCCATCGTGACGTCGTCCGCGTAGGTCCCCTTGTCGGTCATGACCGCGTCGCGCTCGATGCCTTCGACGTCGAAGCCCGACGCCCTGTAAGAAGCGATCGCGCGGTCGTTGAAGGCGAGCACGTGCAGGCTGATGCGGTGCAGCCCGAGCTCGTCGACGAGGTGATGGACGAGCAGCCCGAGGGCCTCGCGGCCGAGCCCCTTGCTCCACAGCGCCGGCTCGCCGATGCCGATCCCGATCTCGGCGCTCTTTGCCTTTGGCTGGAGGTCGCGGTAGTTGGCGTGCCCGATCGGCCGCCCTTCGTACTCGATCGCGAAGACCGCGCCCTTGCGCTCGGGAAAGAACTCCATCCACTGGCGCGCCGCGGCTTCGTCCGGGAAGCGCCCGGGCCTCCGGCCCCACTGGAACCAGGCGTAGTCGGCGTTGTTGGCCCACCGTATGAGCGCGGGCGCGTCGGCGTGCGTCATCGGACGGAGCGTGACGCGCTCGCCGCGCAGCGTCGGGACGCTCAAGCCATGGCGTCCCCGGCGGTCGGCTCGTGCGGCGCGAAGTCCGCCGGTAACGCCTTGCTCTCCCGCTCCGCGGTGATCCGTTCGAGGAACGCGGTCAGCGCGACGCCGCGCTCCTCCTCGCGCGAGCCTCTGCGGCGGACCGACACCGTCTCGGATGCAGCCTCCTTGTCGCCGACGACGAGCATGTAGTTCGCCCTGCGCTGCTGCGCTTCCTTCACGCGGTTGCGCAGATCGCCCGCCTGCTCGTCGAGGTGCACGCGGAACCCCGCCACGCGCAGCTTCGCGGCGACGTCCTTCGCGTAGGGCAGCGCGGTCTCGCGCACCGGGATCACCGCGACCTGCTCCCACGAGAGCCAGAGCGGGAAATTGCCGGCGTAGTGCTCGATGAGTCCGCCGACGAAGCGCTCGAGGCTGCCGAACAGCACGCGGTGGATCATGACCGCGCGCTCGCGCTCGCCCTTGTCGTTCACGAAGGTGACGTCGAAGCGCTCGGGTAGGTTGAGGTCGATCTGGATCGTCGGTCCCTGCCACTCGCGGCCGATCGCGTCCTTCATCTTGATGTCGATCTTCGGCGCGTAGAAGACGCCACCGCCCTCGTCGATCTTGTACGGCACTTCGCGTACGCCGAGCGCCTGGCGCAGCGCCTCCTCCGCCTTGTCCCACATCTCATCGGTGCCGAGCCGGCGCTCCGGGCGCGTCGACAGATAGATGACCGGATCCGTGTACCCGAACGTGCGCAGGAACTCCATCGCGAGATCGAAGACCTTTCCGATCTCCTCCTGCGCCTGCGCCCACGAGCAGAAGATGTGCGAGTCGTCCTGCGTGAAGCCGCGCACACGCTGCATGCCGTGGAGCGTCCCGCCGCGCTCGTAGCGGTACACAGTGCCGAGCTCGCCGATGCGCAGCGGCAGCTCGCGGTAGGAGCGGACGCGCGACTGGAACACCTTGATGTGCCCCGGGCAGTTCATCGGCTTGATCCAGAAGTTCTGCGTGCCGTCGTCCAGCGCGAGCGGGCCGTACATGTTCTCGCCGTACTTCTCGAGGTGGCCGGATCGCTGGTAGGTGCGTTCGTGCGCGATGTGCGGCGTGTAGACGAGCGTGTAGCCGCGCTCGTGATGGACCTTGCGCCACCAGTTCTCCAGCTCCTCGCGCACGACCGAGAGGTTCGGCAGCCACAGCACGAGCCCTGAGCCAAGCTCTTCGTCGATGCGGAACAGCTCGAGGTCGCGTCCGAGCACACGATGGTCGCGCTTCTCGATCTCCTCGAGCCGCTTCATGTAGTCGTCGAGCTGCTTCTGGTCCGGCCAGACCGTGCCGTATATGCGCTGCAGCTGCGGATTGCGCTCGTTCCCGCGCCAATACGCGCCGGCGATCGAGAGGAGCTTGAAGGGGCCGATCCTCCCGGTGCGCTCAACGTGCGGGCCGCGGCAGAGGTCGATGAAGCCGTTGTGCCGGTAGATGCTCACCCGCCCCGCCTGGACTTCGTCGTCGCTGTCCTCGTCCTTACCTTTTGCCGCGAGCTTCTCGATCTGGTCGACCTTGTAGTCCTGCTTTCGGTCGGCGAAGAACTTCAGCGCTTCGTCGACGCTCATCTCGCGGTGCTCGAACGGCGCGTCGTGCTTGACGACCTCGCGCATCTTGTCCTCGATCTTCGCGAGGTCGTCCGGCTGGAGCGGCCGCGGCAGGTCGAAGTCGTAGTAGAAGCCGTCCGCGATCGGTGGCCCGAATCCGAACTTCGCACTCGGGAAGAGGTCGAGGACGGCCCCCGCCATGACGTGCGCGGTCGAGTGACGGAGCGCGTAGAGCGCCTCGTCGCCGTGGTCCGCCTTGCGTTCCGTCTTCGCCATGGCCGCACCTCCTGCGTGAATAGAAAAGCCCTCGATCCCAGATCTGCCGGGACGAGGGCCGCTCGCGGTTCCACCCAGCTTCCGGCGGACGTGCCGCCGGCGCTTCGTTATCGGGCTATACGGGGCCCGCCCACATCGCTCGGCGGCGGTCTCCGCATCGTCTTGCCGGCCCGGCTCGCACCATTCCCGGGCTCGCTTTCGGCCGCTGGATGCGGCGCTGTCCGCGTCAACGCGTCATGCGGATGATAGCGCGGTCGCGATCGCGCGTTCGAGCTCGAGCTGCTGACGCTGGATGGAGTTCAGGCGCTGCATGATCGTTTCGTCACTGCCGTGGCGGAGCTCCAAACGATGCTGTAGCTGCAAACCGCGGCCCTTCATGTAGACCACGATGGCCCTGGCAGACGCGGACCGGAGCGGCCGTAGGGACGCGTAGCCGCGCACGAACTGGGCGACGCGGGCCGCGTCGTACGTGATCGCGTCCGAGTCAGCCCGGCCATTGCGCCATAGAGCGAAACCGATGTCCGCCGTGAGCGCTTCCTTGTACGCGAGGGCGAAGTCGACAAACCGATACACACCAGCATCGACGACCACGTTGCTGTTGGTCGCATCTCCGTGCACGACCGTCTGTAACTCCGCGTCGTAGCCGATCTCCGCCAATTCGCGTTCGATTTCGGCGACTGGCGCATCGGCGCGCGACGGACGGCACAACCGTAGTGGGAGCGCCCCGGGACGCTGTGCTCGAGCCCGAGTCGCCAGCGATCCGTCATGAAATCGAGCGAGGAGCCGGCCCGACTCGTGAATGCTCTTATCGTCGCCCCAACCCATCGGTCGACCGGGGACGAACGAGAGGAGTTCGCAGATCGCGCCATCGACGACGGCGAGGCTGTCTCCCTGGAGGTGTGGCACCGGAGTAGGCGCGACGAAGCCGCCAGCGGAAAGGTCGAGCAAGAACGCGTGAAGCCACCTGACCGAAGCGAGCGCGATCTCCTGAGTGAATGACCGGAGTCGGTCTGCATCGGTGCGCCGGAGGACGACCGCCTCGGCTCCGTACCGGACAAGCCACGGGCGTCCCGGGCCGGCGAGCGACCGTAGCTCGTGCACAGGTGCCGGAAGCAAGTCCAGGACTCGTTGGATCTCGGGAGGTGCGGACGGTGCGAGCACCAAGCGATTGTGACCTGGGATCAGACCGCTTTCGCGAGCGTCTCCCATACGCGGCGCTGCACGGCGGCCGGCGCGGACCAGCGCTCCTCCACGCGACGGCCGATGACCGTCATCTGGTGCGTGTAGAGCTGCGCCGCCGCCTGCAGCATGTCGAGCGCTTCCTCGCGGGCCGGATGCTCGCGCCACTCGAGCACGTCACGCCGCGCCGACGCGATGCGCTGGTGGATCTTGTCGAGCACGACGTACTCGTCACTCGCCGGCCAGCGCTGACCGAGGATGTCGATGCCGTGCACGAACGTCACGCCGACGAGATCGGCGGCGGTGAAGTCGTTTCCCTTGAACGCGTTCACCTTGCGCGCGGGATCGAGGCGGTCGGCCAGGCTGCCCCAGGGGCGTCCGTAGAAGCGGACGTTGGCGATGCGGCCGGCGAAGACGCACTCGAGGAACTCGCTGCAGAAGGACTCCCAACCGTCGAGGCGCGCATTCGCGAACGTGCACCGCTCGAAGCGCGCCTGACCCGGACGAACGCCGGTGAGGTCGGCGTCGTCGAAGTGGCACTCGCGGAAGACGCTCTGGCGCCGACTCGAGAAGAGCGACTGGAAGCGGCGATCGAGCGTCTGACCGCGGAAGTCGCAGCGCTCGAAGACGCAGCCCTCCGGCGCGACGGCGTCGAACGTCGCGCGCCGGAAATCCGCGTCACTGATCGTGACGCGGTCGAACATCAGGACGCCTTGCACGGCGCTGCCTTCGGTTCTAGCTGTCGGCTTCGGCGACGGGTCGCATCGGCACGATGTTCGACTGGAGCTCGTCCATCTTGGAGCGGCCCTCGAAGATGACGCCCTTCTCGATCACGAGCGACGGCGTGGTGATGTCGCCGTGGACCTTCGCCGGACGCTTGAGCTCGACCGCGGACGTCGCCTTGATGTTCCCTATGACGTCGCCCTCGACGATGATCGTCCCGCAGCTCACCTCGGCCTGGACCTTCGCGCCCTCGCCGACCATGAGCAGGTCGTTCGTCGAGATCTCGCCGGTGAACGTCCCGTCGATGCGGACCTTTCCCTCGAAGGCGAGCTTGCCCTCGAACTCCGAGCCCTTGCCGAGCAGTGCGTTGAGCTCACCGCTGGTGCCGGCACTGTGCTCGCGCGCTGGTGCGTAGTCGCGTGCGTCTCGCTGCTGCATGGGTCTACCCTCCGCTACTTCCTCGTCACGGCCAGGCCTAGGCGAGTCGGCGGCGGGTTGCCACACCGGCGTCGTCGACGGACGCGCTTGGCCGCTCGGTCGCTTGAACGTAAGCCGGGACACTACCCCCTCAACGCGGGACTTTCCAGAACGTTCGCGTGTCTGTCCGCTGAACTGACGCCATGACACGGTGAGCGCGCCGAGGATCGCGCCGAGCGCGGCCGAGCCGAGGACGATGGGTCGTCCTCCGGGGATGATCTCCGCGGCTGGGATCGCCAGGAACACGCCGACGGCGAGCCCCACGGCCGCGCCGAACAGGACTCCAGCTGCCACGAGGCTTCCCACCCGCGCACTCACGGCCGATGGATTCTGCGCCAGCGCTCGCTAGGCGGGCAAGCAAACTGGCGTCAGGCGCTATCCGACGGGCGGTTCGACCTCCGCGGGCGCCGCGGCGCAGTTGGCGCAGCAGTACAGGCGGGCGTTCTCGGTCACCGCGGTGGTCCGATCGACCACCGGGGCGCCGCAGTGGGCACAGGCCTCGCCGGGCGCCGTGGTCTCGCCCAGGGCCGCCTGGGCGCAGTTCGCGCAGCAGTAGAGGTCGCCGTCCCGCCTGACCGCCGACGCGGTCTCGACGATCCGCGAGGCACAGCGGGCGCACTGCTCGTCGATGACCAGCTCTTCCTCAGGTTCGCGCATGCCCTAGACGTCAGCACCCCGCATGCCGCGAGGCCCTCAGCGTCCCGGCCGCACCTCGTCGTCCTGGTGCTCGTGGGGTGGCACGTCGAGGTGTCGGTGCGGTGGCGAAGCGTGGTCGTGCGCGCGGTCCAGGAGGCCGATCCGCTGCCAGAGGTACAGGAAGATCGTGACGAGCAGGAGGACCGCCGCCGCGACCATCACGATCTCGAGCGCGGCCATCGCTACCTCGCTCCCGTGAGCGGCGCCGTGCCAAGGAAGGGGACGGGCGTGTTCGGCGTGAGGTACTGGGGCAGCTGCCCGTTCCACTTGTTGATCGCCTGGAGCTGCAGGTACTCGGGCGTCAGGGTGGTCGCCTGGGCCTTCTGCGCGTTGGCGAGGCCCTGCGCGACGATGAGCGCGGTCTCGGCCTCGGTCCTCGCCTTCTCCTGGAGCTGCTTGGCCTGAAGGTTCTGCTGGTTCGCGACCTGCGTCGCGAGGATCGCGTCGTTGAACTCCTTGGGGAACTCGTAGTTCGGGATCGTGAACTCGTCGACGAAGATGTAGTAGGGCGCGAGCTTGTTGCGCAGGACCTCCTTAGCCTTGGTCGCGACCTCTTCGCGCTTCTGGATCAGCTCGAGGCCGGCGTAGAGCGCCGTCACGTCCTTGAACGCCTGCTGGATCTGCTGATCGATGATCCGCTCTTTGTAGTTGGCCCCGATGTTCTGAAGGATGAGTGGCGCCTTCGAGGCGTCGATGTGGAAGTTGACCGCGATGGTCGTGTGGATCGTGACGCCATCCTTGGAGGCCGCGCTCGCCGCGACCTGCTCCTTCTGGATGCGCGTGTCGAACAGCACGACGTCGTCGCGGAACGGCACCTTGGTATGGATGCCGGGGTCGAAGATGTCGGGATGGTCGACGTCGATCGCACCGAAGTGCTTGACGATCCCGACCTCGCCCACACCGACCTGCGTGAAGGATCCGAACGCCGCGAGCAGCAGCACTATCGCGAAGACGACGCCGACGGCGCTTAGGCCGAGCGTCGGTCCGATGTTGCCGCCTTCACGGCCCTGAAACCTGGTTGCCATAGATGATCCCCTCCTCGAAACGCGCGTCCTGTCGAACGCAGTAAAGCATCGTCCGATGAAGAAGTGGTGAATCCGCGGTGGAGGTGGCCCTCGTGAACGCCGAAGACGCGTGGCGACCGCGGACGCTGGCGCCCGAGGAGGCGGAGGAGATCGCCGCGGAGCTGGACGAGGCCGATCTCGAGCAGGGTCGGCTCGAAACGGTGTGCGCGAAGTGGGTCATGGACGAGGCGCACACGCTCTCGGACGCGGCCGCGCAGCTGCGCGACTTCGCGGATTGGCTGATCGAGCTAGAGCTCGACGGGTGGCAGCTGATCGAGCCCGTCGACGGTGGACACGGCCACATCGTGAATCGGGACCCGGAGAAGCGGATCTCCGAACGCGTCTAGTTCGGTGGGTTCGGTGGGTTCGGTGGGCTCTGCGTGGCTCGAACACGCGACCTCAGCGATGTCAACGCTGCGCTCTAACCAGCTGAGCTAAGAGCCCGAACGCCTCAAGGATAGCCGCTCGATCAGCGCCGCGCGGCGGCAGCGTCGTAGCGGCTGCCGGTGAAGAGACGCAGACCTTCGGTCGGCGCGTCCTTCGCGAAGCACACCACCTGGAACGCGCCGAATCCCTGCGGGTCGAGCAACGTGTCGATCGCCGACCGCTTGCTCGCCGCGCGCAGCTGCTCGATGGGCGTCGCCGCGCGGGCGGTGCTCTCACGGATCCCGAGCGCGATGAGGGCGTCGCGCTGCGTCGTGCGTCCGACGAAAGCGAAGCCGGCGCCCTCGGCCGCGCGCCTGATCGCCGTGAAGTTCACACTCGCGGTGAGGTCGTGCGCTCCTGGCTCCAGATACGGATCGCTGATGAGCCGGTGGCGCGAGAAGCCGCGCACCGTGCCCGCGCCGAGCCGCGTGAGCAGATCGTCCTCGTCGCCGCCGTAGTCGACGAACAGCACGTATCCGCCGGTGAGCGCCGCGGCGAGGCTCGCCACCCAGCCCTCGGCGTCGGGACTCACTTCCCAGCGACCGCCGAGCGGCAGGTGCTCGGGCACCCGCCAGCGAAGGTCCGCCTGACTCGGTGCGCGCAGCGTCTCGATCAGCGCGCCGGCGTGCTCCTCGACGTAGACCTCGCGCATGCCTTCCTCGCTGCGCACGAGGACGTGGACCGGGAAGGCGTCGAGCACCTCATTGGCGAACACGATGCCCTGCAGCGGCGCGAGGGCGCGCGCTTCGGAGGCCCAGCGGATATCTCGGCCGTCGAGCGCCGCCGACTGCTGCTCGCGCAGGCGTGGCGAGACCTCGACGATCGCCGGCCGCACGCCCTTCGCGGCCTCGGCCCGTTCGCGCTCGAGCGAGACCAGCACGTCGCGCAGGAGCGTTCCGCGCCCCGCACCGGCCTCGACCAGGTCCCACGCCGGCGGCTTCCCCATTCGCGTCCACATGTCGACGAACGCGCGTGCGAGCGAGCGTCCGAACGAGGGACCGAGATCCGGTGCGGTGAGGTAGTCCCCTTCGAACCCCAGCGCCACGCGCGACGCGTAATAGCCCTCGTCCGGATCGAAGAGCGCCGCCTCCATGTACTGCGCGAACGTGAGGGGACCGCGCGCGCGGATCCGCGCGGCGAGCCGCTCGCGGAGCGTCAGGCGCTCCAGCGCGGCGGCGCGGGTGGCCGGATCTCCGGCGGACGGATGTTGCCCTTCCCGTCGCCGTTCGTCGGCACCGTTTCGGAGGGCTTCCAGGTGCGCGCGACGGCGAGCTCTTCCTTCGCGAGGACCGTGACGCCGAAGCGCTTGTAGGTGGAGAGCTCGAAGTTCGGCGTCTCGCCCAGCGCCCCGTGCGGGCACACCTCGACGCAGTCGCCGCAGTAGATGCAGCGCACGATATCGAGCTCGTATGTCGCGAGGTCGCGCTCGCGCATCATCAGCGCGCCGGTCGGGCACGTCTCGGCACACGCGCCGCAGGAGACACAGTCCGTGTACTGGAGGGAGACGTTCCACGGCGTCGTGACGATCGAGTCGTATCCGCCGCCCATGAGGCCGTAGCAGTTCGCGCCGATGACGTCGCGGCAGATCCGCACGCACTGGGTGCAGTTGATGCACTTGTTGAGGTCCCGAAGGATGAAGTCGTGGCTGAAGTCGTACTCGTAGTCGTGGTAGTCGGCGGGCTCGGCGCGGTGGAAGCGGTTGTCGGTAAGGCCGTGCTCCAGTGACAGCCGCTGCAGGTGGCAGCGGCCGACGTCGGGACACACGCACTGCAGACAGCGCGCGGCCTCCTTCTCGGCCATCTCCTTGGAGAAGCCGAGCTCGATGAGCTCGAACGACTGCTTGCGCTGATCGAACGGGAGGAACGGCATGCGGACCTGCGGCTCCTCCGGCTTGTACGGGACGATGTCGATGAGCTCCGGGACCTTCTCCTCTTCGGCGATCTCCGCCGCCACCGCGGCCATGTCCGCCCCCGCGAGGTAGCGGTCGATCGCCTTCGCCGCGAGCTTGCCTTGCGCGACGGACTGGATGACCGTGACCGCGCCCATCTGGCAATCGCCGCCGGCAAAGACACCCGGGCGATCGGTCATGAGCGCGCCGTTGGTGACGATGGTCTCGCGCCGTGACTTGCGCAGGCCCTGGTCCTTCTCGTACCAGTCGAGGTTCGGGACCTGGCCGATCGCCGGGATGACCGTGTCGCACTCGATCACGAAGTTGGCACCCTCGATCGGCATCGGGCGTCGGCGGCCGGACGCGTCGGGCTCTCCCAAAGCCATGCGCTGGAACTCGACGCCGCCGACGCGGCCGTTCTTCTCGACGATCTTCACCGGCGCCGCGAAGAACTCGAGCGTGATGCCCTCGTGCTCGGCGTCGTCGACCTCGCTGTAGTGCGCGCCCATCTCCTTGCGCGACCGGCGGTAGACGACCGTGACGTCCGCGCCCAGCCGGCGCGAGCTGCGGGCGCAGTCGAACGTGGTGAATCCGCCGCCCACGACGACGACCTTGTTGCCCTTGCCGACCGGGACCGGATCGCCGGAGGCGTTCTGCCGTAGATAGTTGATCGCCTCGATCACGCCGGGCAGGTCCTCCCCCGGGATGCGCAGCTCGTTGCTGCGCCACGCGCCGATGCCGAGGAAGACCGCGTCGTATCCCTTGGCCATCAGCTCGTCGACCGTGAAGTCGCGGCCGAGCATCATCCCGCCCTTGAACTCCGTATCGCGCAGCTGCCAGACCGAGTTCAGCTCTTTGTCGAGCTTTACCTTCGGCAGGCGGTACTCGGGGATGCCGTAGCGGCAGATGCCGCCCTGCTTGGCCATCATGTCGAACACCGTCACCGCGTGGCCGTTGAGCGCCGTGTAGTACGCGGCGGTCATGCCCGCGGGGCCCGCGCCGATCACCGCGACGCGCTTGCCGGTCGCGGCCTTCTGCGGGAACGGTGTCGGGGCTTGATCCATCTCCATGACCATCTCGCCCGTGTAACCGTGGCACTGGCAGATGGCGATCTCTTCCTCGACGAGCCCGCGCCGGCAAACCTCCTGGCACGGACGCGGGCAGACCAAGCCGAGCATGTACGGGAACGGCAGCACTTCCTTGACGAGGCGCGCGGCCTCGACGTGCTGGCCCTTCGCCATGAGCTCGAGGTAGCCCGGGATGTCGATGTGCGTCGGGCAGCTCACCTGGCACGGCGGCATGCAGTACGCGTTGTGGTCGCTGAGGATGTACTCGAGGTTCTGGCGGCGCAGCTTGAACAGCGCGTCGGAGCTCGAGGTGATCTTCATGCCGGGCTCGACCGCGAGGTGGCACGAGGGCATCGGGCGGTCGTAGCCCTCGATGTCCACGAGGCACATCCGGCACGCCGCGGCCGGCGCGAGCTTCTCGTCGTCGCACAGCGTCGGCACGTTGAAGCCGGCCCGCTGCGCCGCGCGGAGGATCGCCTCGCCCGGGATCGCCGTGACCTCCTGACCGTCGATCGCGATCGTGCACGTCGGCTGGCCCGACGGGATCTCGCCCACGTGCGAGACGGTCGGCAGCTGCTGCTCGGCGGGCTGGATGAACCGTTCGAGGAGGCTCATTACGGCTGGACCATCGTCTCATAACGGCGCGCGCGAAGCGGCGTGCACGAGTTCGTCGGGCAGCGACCCTCGCTGATGTGCGCGCGATAGTCGTCGGGGAACTCGCGCATCGTCGTGCGGATGATCGACGGCGCGGTGATGCCGAACCCGCAGAGCGAGAACTTCTCCATGTGATCGCCGAGCTCCTCGAGCCACGGGAGGTCGGTGTCGCGGCCGAGCGAGGAGGTGACGCCCTCGAGGATGGCCTGCACGCGCTTGGTCCCCACACGGCATGGCACGCAGATCGCGCAGCTTTCCTTCGCGAGATACGCGAACAGCTTCCCCGCCTCGCGGACCATGCAGACCTCGTCGGTGAGCGCCCGCACCTGCGCTGAGCCCATGTGCGTCCCCGCGGCGCGCAGCGCGTCGAAGTCGAGCTTCGTGTCTTTGCGCGGCGCCGAGAGGATGCCGCCGGTGGGACCGCCGACATGGATCGCTTTGAGCGAGCCCGACGCGCCGCCGGCCCGGTCGAGGATCGCGCCAAGCGTCGTCCCCAGCGGAACCTCGTACACGCCCGGCTTCTTCACCGAGCCGGTGACCGACACGAGCTTCGTATCGGCGGTCACGCCGTCCGCCACGATCTGCGGAAGCCACGCGAGCGTCTCGGCGCTCGAAACGAGCGTCGGCCGCATGCGGTAGCCCTGCTCGGCCGGGTACGGCGGCCGCTGCCGCGCCATCGCGCGCTTCGACTCGAGGACGTTCAGGAGCGCGCTCTCCTCGCCGCCCATGAACCCGCCCGGTCCGACGGCGACCTGCACCTGCAGACCGTCCAGCGCCTCGCGCCGCACCACAATGTCCTCCTCGAAGGAGGCGCGCTCGGCGGTCGCCTCGGGATGCATGTACACGATGGCCTCGCGCGCACCGACCGCGTGCGCCGCGATCGCGACGCCCTGCAGCACGTTGCCCAGGTTGCGCTGGATCAGCGTGCGCGCGAGCGGGCTGCCGGGGTCGGCGTCGTAGGCGTTGGCGACGACGACCGTCTCGGCGCCGCGCTCCGTGCCGCGGCGCTCCGCGGCGCGGCGGACCGCGCGCATCTTCTCGGCGAGCGAGTGACCCGCGCCGCCGCGCCCGCGCAGCCCGCTCCGCTCGACGAGCGCGATGACGTCGTCGGGCGCCATGCCGCGCGCCTTCGCGACACCCCCGCCCGCGCGGCTCTCGAGGATGCTCGCCGCGGTGCTAGCGGGCATACGCGGGCTCGAGGACGTGATGGACCTCGTCCTCGCGCAGCTCGTCGTGCTCCGGCGCGGGCGATGCCGGGGGCCAGTCGCCGGCGATGCCGAGGTTGCCGGTGTACCTGCGACCGCCACGCGGGACCGCGGTCCCCTGCCCCTCGGGCGCGCCACGGAAGTTCGAGAGCAGCGACGCCGCGGTGTACACGTCGGTCATCGTCTTGCCGAGCTCGATCGACACGAGCTCCGCGGCCGTCCATGGCAGATAGCCGTACGCCTCGTGCGTGCGGTAGAGCACGCGCGTCATATGGTCGGGACCCGGACGCTCCTCGGTGAGGATGCGTCGCACCGGCGCGAGGTCGAGGTCCCTCTCCTCCTCCGCCGGGATCGTCGTGACCGCGGTGGAGAGCGGACGTCGCGCGCCGTACGGCGCCGCGGCGACCATGCGAATGCGGTAATAGGAGGCGCGCGGCGCGAGGAGCGGCCGGCGGCGGAAGCCGTTGCGGAACTTGTACGAGATCGAGATCGCCCGCGGCGGGCAGGCCTTCTCGCACATGAGGCAGCTCTCGCACTTGAAGATGTTCGTCTCGGGTTCGAGCAGGAGCGCGATGAGGCCGCGGCTGCGCTCGGGGAGCTCGCGCTTCTCGTACGGGTACTTCCGCGTGACCGGACGAGGACGCACGACGTGCTCGAGCGTCCGCAGCATCCCGGTGACGATGCCGAACACTTAACCCCCCAGCACGAGTCTCGGCGTTGTTCGACCGGTGTGCGCGTCACGGACGCGGGCCGGTCGACCGAGGGCCCCGGCGCGCGAGGGGTCCCCGGCCCGAAGGGTCGGGGTTTCGCGCGTAGAGAGGGTTTCGGGCGATCGACCCGCGGCTGTACGCATCAACGGTCGACCTCGCCGAGCACGATGTCGATGGATCCAAGGATCGCGATGACGTCCGCGACGAGCCGGCCCTTGAGGAGCCACGGCAGGATCTGCAGGTTCACGAATGAGGCGCCGCGCATCTTCGCGCGGAACGGATTCGGGCTGCGCCCGTCCGCGATCATGTAGATGCCGACCTCGCCCTTCGCCCCTTCGACGGTGTAGTAGGCCTCGCCCTTCGGACACTTCCACACGTGGCCGAGGCGGGCCCGGACCGCGCCGCCGGGCATCTTGTCGATGCACTCGCGGATGAGCTTGATGGCGAGGCGCATCTCGCCGAGGCGCACCTTGTAGCGCGCGAACGCGTCGCCGTCGGGGAATACCACCGGCTCCATCGACGCAAGCTCGGGATAGATCGAGTACGGGCGATCGACGCGCAGGTCCCAGCGCACCCCCGAGCCACGCAGCATCGGCCCGGTCAGACCGTAGCGCTTGCCGATGTCGGCGGGAATGCGGCCTACGCCGATGGTGCGCTCGAGGAAGATCTCGTTCCCATCGAGGATCGCGATGTAGTCCTGGTCGATGCGCTTCGCCCAACGGTCGAGGAAGCGCTCTAGCTTCGGAAGCCAGCCGGGCGGGAGGTCGTACAGGACGCCGCCCGGGCGGTAGTAGTTGAAGTTCATCCGCGAGCCGCACAGCTCCTCGAGCATGTCGAGGATCTCCTCGCGATCGCGGAAGCACCAGAGCACCGGCGTCGTGGCGCCGAGGTCGAGCCCGTACGTGCCGAGCCAGATGAGGTGGGAGGCCGCGCGGCTCAGCTCGTCGACGATCACGCGGATGTACTCCGCGCGGCGCGGGACGTCGATATCCGCGATCGCTTCCATCGCCCCCGCGTACGCGTGCTCATTGAGCATGTTGGAGACGTAGTCGGCCTGATCGGCGTAGCGGACGCCCTGCGTGAACGTCCGCCACTCGAAGATCTTTTCGAGGCCGCGATGCAGATATCCCATGACCGGGATGCACTCGATGACCTTTTCACCGGAGAGGCGGAGCACGAGACGTAGCACGCCGTGCGTCGACGGATGCTGCGGCCCCATGTTCAAGATCAGCTCCTCGGTCTCGAGGCCCTCGTCCTCGATGACCGGCAGCTCGACGCCGGCACCCTCCCGTATCTGACGGAGCTCGGTGTCGGTGAGGCTCAGATCCTTACCCGCCCGTCGCTCACGCTAGCCGCCCTTTGCGATCTTCTCGCGGAGCCGGAGGACACCCTCGAGCAGTGCCTCGGGCCGCGGTGGGCATCCCGGCACGTACACGTCGACGGGCACGATCGTATCGACGCCCTGGAGCGTCGAGTAGCTGTCCCAGAACTCGCCGCCCGACGATGCGCAGTTGCCCATGGCGATGACCCACTTGGGCTCGGGCATCTGCTCGTAGAGACGGCGCAGACGCGGCGCCATCTTGTGGGTCACGGTGCCGGCCACGATCATCACGTCGGCTTGGCGCGGGCTGGAGCGGAAGACCTCCGCGCCGAAGCGCGCGAGATCGTGGGTCGAGGCTCCCGCCGCGATCATCTCGATGGCACAGCACGCGAGGCCGTAGCCAAGCGGCCATGGGCTGCGCGAGCGCGCCCAGTTCACGAGGTTGCGGACGGAGGTGAACACCATGTTGTCCTCGTCCGCGAGGATGCCCGGCCTCGTGGGCATCTCCTCGCCGCCGAGGCCTGCCTGCGTGGTCACGGGCCGGCGCTGGATGACGTCCTGCTCGAAGTCGATCGGTACGCCGCCGACCTCCGCGGGACGCTCTTCCTGCACGCGCATCGAGGTGAAGTCTAGAGAGTTCTAAGCGCCCTGCACGGCCTGCCGCAACAGCGCGACGAACGCATCGTGTATCGCGGGCGCGCTCGCGGCGATGTGCGGATGGCCGGAGCGCGCCTGTGGGAGCTCGGTGACGCGCCCGCCCGCTTCGCTCACGATCAGCGCGCCGGCCATCCAGTCCCACGGCTTGTCGACCGACTCGAAATACGCGTCGAAGCGCCCCGCTCCGACCCACGCGAGGTCGAGCGCCGCCGACGCGTTGCGACGGATGTCGCGCACCTTTCCGAGCACGCCACCGAGGATGCGCGCCTGCTCGTCGCGGTCCGCGCTCACGTACGCGAAGCCGGTGGCGACCAGGGCGTGAGCGAGGTCGCCGGCCGAGGTCGTACGCAGCTTCCTCCGCTCGCCGGATGCGTCGGAGAGCCATGCGCCCTTTCCACGTTCCCCCGCGAACAGCTCGCCGCGCGTCGGGTCGTACACGATGCCGAGCGTCGCGCCCTGGACGTCCGCGCGACAGATGACCACGGACCAATGCGGGATGCCGTAGAGATAGTTGATCGTGCCGTCGAGCGGGTCGACGTACCAGGTCAGCCCCGAGGTGCCGGTCGACAGCGACCCCTCCTCGGCGACGATCGCGTCGCCGGGGAACTCCGCGGCGATCGCGGCGACGATCGCGGCTTCCGACGCGCGGTCGGCGTCGGAGACGAGATCGGTCGCGCTCGACTTCGCGCTCACTCCTGTCGCCTCGCGGCGCGCCCCGCGCAGCAGCATCGCGCCGGCGCTCCGCGCCGCGGCCGTCGCGACCTCGAGCGGCGTCAGCGACTTACGACTGGTGAAGGCGTCCCTCGACCTTGGGGCTCACCGGCGAGTGCGCGGTGATGTACGCCGCCACGACGTCCACCTCGATGTCCCCGTACATGACGTTCGTTCCCTTGGCGAAGCCGGTGTGTCCGTCGCCGCCGAGCAGCAGGTAATCGATCGTCGCGACGTGATAGATCCGCGCCGGATCGAGAGGCTGCCCGCCGACGGTGATCGTCCGCACGCAGTTCGGGGTCCCGCCCTCGAACTTGAAGGACACGACCACCGCGGCCATGTGCAGACGGCCCGAGACGCACACCGCGCGGTCGATGATCGCGCGCAGATCACCACCGGCGAGATCGAGCGTCACGATGGTGTTCGAGAACGGCAGCGCCTCGTACAGCTGCCCGTAGGTGAGCTGCCCCGCGGGGAACGACGCCCGCACGCCGGCCATGTTGTAGAAGGCCACGTCCGTCTTCCAACCCTGTTGCCGCCCGTAGTCGACGAAGGCGTCGGCGATGAGATTCCCGAAGCCGGTCTCCTCGCGCGCATTCGACAGCGGCTCCGTCGTGCGGCCCACGATGCGCGAGGTGAACTTCTGTCCTTCAGCCCGGCGCTCCTCCACCAGCTTGGCGATCTCGGCATCGGGCTTGACGTTCGGGTTCGCGGCGATCGCGGTGAGCTCGTCACTCCGGATCGCGTCCTTCATCCTGTGCGTCGCCGGATCGACGATGATCTCGAGCCTGCCGAGATACTGCGTGTAGGCGCCGGCGTCGACGATCGTGGTCCTGCCCTCGAGCCGGGCGGTGCGGATCGGCACGTGGTCGTGGGCCGCGACGATGACGTCGATCCCCGGAACGTCCTTCGCCAGCTGGGTCGCCTCGGCGATCCCGAGGTGCGCCGCGACGACCACGATGTCGGACTGGCGCTGGACCTCGGGAAGATACGCCCGCACGGAGTCTGCGACCGGGCCGAACTTCAATCCCGCGACGCTGGTCGCCTTCACGATCGTCGCGGCATCGGGCCTGGTGATGCCGATGACGCCCACGCGCGCGATGCCGAGGTCCTTCACCGTGTACGTCTTGAGGTAGGTCGGCGCCCTGCCGACGCTGGTCTCGGTGACGTTCGCGGCGAGGAACGGGAACGTCGCTTCCTTGGCGCGCTGTGCGAGCACCTCCTGTCCCCAGTCGAAGTCGTGATTGCCGACGGCGAGTGCGTCGTACTTCATGATGCTCATCGCCTTCGTCACGGCTTCGCCCTTGTTGGCGTTCGAGATGAAGGTGCCCTGCCAGGCGTCGCCGGCGTCCACGAGCAGCGTGCGCGACGGCGCGCGTGACCGGAAGGCCTGCACCTGTCCCGCGAGCTGCGCCATGCCGCCGGCCTGGAAGCTCGAGCTCGTGCTCGCGCTCTGCACGAGGTCGGTGTCGAGATGGCCGTGGATGTCGTCGGTGTGGAGCAGCTGTATGCGGTCGGCGGCGAGCGCGGCGGACGGCGACGCCACCGGCGTGGCGACCGCGGTCGGGCTCGGCGCGACCGTCGCGCTGCACGCGATGGAGACGACGAGGGCGAGCGCGATGAGAAGCCGTCGCACCAGGGCGATGGTAGGCACCACTTACGCGCTGGCGGTCTGTTCGTGCGCGCGGTACTGGAGCTCGTAGAGGCGGTGGTACACGCCGCGCTGCCCGAGCAGATCGCGGTGCGTCCCCATCTCCACGACGCGACCCTTGTGCAGCACGATGATCCGGTCGACGTTCTGGATCGTCGACAGCCGGTGGGCGATGATGATCGAGGTCCGTCCGGACATCAGCTTCTTCAGCGCATCCTGGATGAGATGCTCGGTCTCGGTGTCGACGGACGAGGTGGCCTCGTCGAGCACGAGCAGGATCTCCGGGTTGAACGCGATCGCGCGCGCGAATGCCAGCAGCTGCTTCTGTCCCACCGACAGCGTCGAGCCGCGCTCGGTCACGACAGTCTCGTAGCCTTCCGGCAGCCGATCGACGAACTTGTCGGCATTCACGAAGCGCGCCGCCGCGCGGACCTGCTCGTCCGTGATCGAGGCATCGTTGAGGCGGATGTTCGACGCGACGGTGCCGGCGAAGATGAAGGGGTCCTGGAGCACGACCCCGACGTGCCGCCGCACGTCGGACTGCCGCATCTCGCGGAGATCCACGCCGTCGAGCAGGATCCGGCCCTTCTGCACGTCGTAGAAACGCGAGATGAGGCTGATGATGGAGGTCTTGCCCGCTCCGGTCGCCCCGACGATCGCGACACTCTCGCCGGCGCCGATGGTGAAGCCGACGTCGCGTAGGACCCACTCGCCCTCGTTGTACGCGAAGCTCACGTTCTCGAAACGGATCTCGCCGCGCACGTGCGGCAGCTCGATCGGGTGCGGAGCATCGACGATCGTCGGCCGGGTATCGAGCAGGCGGAAGACGCGCTCGGACGACGCCATCGCGGCCTGCATGATGTTGTACTTCTCCGAGAGGTCCAGGATCGGCTGGAAGAACTGGTTGAGCAGCTGCCAGAAGGCGACGAGCGTCCCGAGCGTGAGCTCCCGATTCAGGATCCAGTACGCGCCCACCACGAAGAGCGCCGCGGTGGTCACCGCGCGGGTGAAGTTCACCGTCGGCTGGAACATGCTCATGGCCCGGACCTGTCCCTGGTTCGAAACGAGAAGATCGCGGTTGAGCCGGTCGAACTGCGCGAACGTCTCGCGCTCGCGCGTGAACAGCTGGACGATCGCCATGCCGGAGAGCGTCTCGTTGAGGTAGACGTTCACGCGCGCGAGCCGGATGCGGATCGCGCGGAACGAGTCCCGCATCATCCCGCGGAAATACGCGGTGACCGCGGTCAGCACCGGCAGCGCGACGAACGTGATGAGCGCGAGGCGCCAGTCGAGGAACAGCATCGCGATCGAGATGAGGACGAGCATGGCCACGTCGCCGAAGATCGAGACGACGCCCCGGGTCACCATGTCGGTGAGCGCGTCGATGTCGTTGGTGATCCTCGTCATCAGACGGCCGACGGGGTTGCGGTCGAAGAACGACAGCGACAGGAACTGCAGGTGCGAGAAGAGCTCCATGCGCAGGTCGTACATCGCGCGCTGCCCTACCCAGGTCGCGAGCAGGGTCTGGCCGTAACGAAGGCCCGCGGCGATGCCAAGCACGGCCAGATACGCGACGCCGAGGACCGCCAGACGCGAGAACGCCTCGCTCTGCGGGAGCGTGCCGTTGACGGCGGGGATCACGGCCTGGTCGACGATGAACTTCGCGATGATCGGCGGAGCGATCTGGGCGAGCGATTGGATGAGCAGCAGTCCGAGCGCGAGCGCGACCAGCAGCTTGTACGGCGCGAGGTACCCCATGAGGCGCTGCGTCAGGCGTGCGTCGTACGCCTTCCCGAGGATCTCGTCCTCTTGGAAGAAGCCGCTCGCGCCACCGCCCTGGCCACCGCCTCCGCGTCCGCCGCCGCCTCCGCCTCCGCGACCAGCCATTACTCCTGACTCCCGGGCATCTCGTCCATCCGCGTACGCCGGCGCGCGTAGCGCTCGCCATCCTCTTCAGTGTCCGCGCTCACGCGACGCTCGTGTTCCTTCTGCTCCTCGTCGACCTCGAGCTCCTCTTCCAGAAGCTGACGGCGGTACATGCTTGCGTAGAGACCGCCGTGCTCGAGGAGCTCGCGATGCGCGCCGCGCTCGGCGATACGGCCCTCGTCCAGCACGAGGATCTCGTCGGCGTCCTTCACCGTCGAGATGCGGTGAGCGACCACGATGCTGGTGCGCTCACGCATGACGCCACGGAGCCGCTTCAGGATCTCGGCCTCGGTATACGTGTCGACCGCGGAGAGCGCGTCGTCGAGGATGAGGATGCGTGGGTCCTTCGCCACGGCGCGTGCGATCGCGGTACGCTGCTTCTGCCCGCCCGACAGCGTCACGCCGCGCTCGCCGATCATCGTGTCGTACCGCGCCGGAAAGTCGGCGACGTCCTTGCCGAGCTGCGAGACCTCGCCCGCCCAGTCGAGCTCGGCATCCGTGAGCGCGTGCTCCATTCCGAACCCGACGTTCTCGCGGAGCGGGACCGAGAACAGGAAGGTCTCCTGCGGGACGTAGCCGACCGCACGTCGGAGCGTTCCGAGCGGGTAGCGCTTCACATCGACCCCGTCGATGAGGATCTCCCCCTGCTGCGCGTCGAACAGGCGAGGGATGAGGTTCACGAGCGAGCTCTTGCCCGACCCGGTCGGCCCCACGATCGCGAGCGAACCTCCGGCCGGCACGCTGAAGGTGACGTCATGCAGCACGATGGCCCGTCCGTACGCGAACGAGACCCCGCGGAACTCCACCGCGCCGGTGATCGGCGCCCCGACGGGATCGATCGGATCGGTGACGGTCGGCGGGGCGTCGTACAGCTGCTGGAGGCGGCCGAGCGACGCCCAGCCCTGCTGGATCATGTTGGTGACCTCGCCGAGCGCGATCATCGGCCACGAGATGAGCTGCAGGTACGCGATGAACTGCACGAGCTGGCCGATCGTCAGACGATGCTCGATCGCGTCCTGGCCGCCCACGTACAGGATGGCGAGGACGGCAAGACCGAGCATGAAGTTCATGGCCGGCCACATCAAGCCGTTGACCTTGGCGAGGCTGACCGCCTTGTCCAGGTAGTCCTTGTTCACCGTCGCGAACGCGTCGATCTCCGGCTCCTCCTGCGAGAACGCTTTCACGACGCGTATGCCGGAGAAGTTCTCCTGCGCCTTCGCCGACAGGTCGCCGAACTGCGCCTGCAGCTGCTCGAACCGCCGGTTCACGCGGCGGCCGATCGTCCAGAACGTGAACGACGAGACCGGCGTGAGCACGAGCGCGATGAGCGCCAGCTTCGTGTCGACGCCGAACATCGAGATGAACGTGAAAAGCAGCGTGAGCAGCGTGTTCGTCAGCATGAGGATCCCGAACCCGATCATCTGACGGACGGCCTGCAGGTCGTTCGTGAGCCGCGCCATCAGGTCGCCGATGCGCTGGTGCTGGAAATACGCCAGGTGCATCGTCTGCAGGTGCGCGAGCAGGTCGTTGCGCGTCTGGTACTCGATGCGCCGCGACGAGTCGAGGATGCGCCAGCGGCCGAGGCCGCGCAGCGCGCTCTCGAGCAGCGCCAAGACCACCATGATCGCGGCGAGGCGAACGATGACGTCCATCGCGGTGCCCGCACCCAGCGCGTCGACGATGCGGCCAATGAGCAGCGGCGGGAGGACGGCAACGAACGCGGACAAGGCCACGAGACCGATCCCCGTGAGGAGGCGGAGCTTGTGCTGTCCGAGGTAATGGAGGAGCGTGGAGCGAGCGGAGGTCACTCCAGACCGAGTCTATCCGACCGCGTCGGTCCGCTGCGCGACATTTCCGTCGCGACCCGCGCGAAGGCGGACGTCGCGACCCGCGAACCACACGCCGAAGACGACGCCCGCCGCGAGCACGAACACCGGCGCGACCCCCCACACGTCGGCGATCGGTCCGACGAACACGAGTGGAAGGAAGCTGAAGATCGACACGAGCACGTTCAGCACGCCGAACACGCGCCCGCGAATGTCGTCGCGCAGCTGCTCCTGCAATAGCGTCATCGCCGGCACAGTGATGAACGCGTAGGCCAGCCCGAAGACGAATGCCGTGACGCTCACGATGCCGACGAAGAACGGGAGCGCGCCGCCGAGGCCGCCGCCGAAGCGTGACTCCGAGAAGACGTCGGCGAAGGGGCGCGCCGCGGCCAGCACGAACAGCGCGACCGCCGTGACGACAAGACCTGTCCCGATGGCGTGCGGGCGGCCGAGACGGTTGCCGACAGCGTTGAGGACGCCCAGACCGATGACGACGCCGATGCCCGCGGGGCCGACGAGCACCACGACATTGCGCTCGCTCAGCTTCAGCACCTCACGCACGAAGCCCGGCGCCAGCGCTCCCGCGATCGCGACGAGCGTGTAGGTGAGAGCGATGTACACCATCGCCCACGTCACCAGCGGCGTCGCGCGCAGATAGCGGAAGGCCTCCGCGATCCCTTGACGCGTCTCGCTGACGGCGCGCTCCGCGAGCTCGACCGATAGGAGGCTGGGCGCGGGAGGCGAGGGTGGCAGCGTCGCGCAGAGGAGCGATGCCGTACCGAACATCAGCGCGATCACGATCCAGAGCGCCTCGAATCCGTACAGGCTCACGACGATCGGCGCGAGGATGATGAACCCGAGCAGGAACGCGCCGTTGAACGTGAACGTGAACAGCGAGTTCGCGATGAGGAGGTCTCGCTTGCGCACGATCGCCGGGATCGTCGCCGACTCCGCAGGCACGAAGAAGATCGTGACAGTCGCGACGAGGAAGTTCACGAGGTACGCCGTGGTGACGCTCTCGCCGGCGATGAGCAGCGGGAGGATGGTGACCGCGCGCAGGGCGTTCGTGATGATGAGAACGAAGCGCCGGTCGGTGCGGTCGACCATCACGCCGCCGGCGATCCCGAACAGCACCGCGGGCACGATGGCCAGGAGGATGAGGAACGACGACGACGTGTTCGAGTGCGTGAGCTCCGCCACGAGGATGATCAGCGCGGAGGTCACCGCGTTCGCCGCGGTCTGCGACAGGATCTGCGCCGCCCATACGGCCAGGAACGCGCGATTGCGAAAGAGGCCGTGCTGAGCGGCCTCCCTGACCTCAGCCAATCGGCTGATCTAGTCCGTCGGCGCCAGCGGTCCGCGCGACGCGAACCGCTTGATGTCGCGCTCCACCGCGGCCCGAGCGACGAGCACGCGATGGCCGCAGGTCAGGCAGCGCAGTCCGATGTCGGCCCCGAGGCGCACGATGCGCCAGGTGTCGCCACCGCACGGATGCGGCTTACGCAGCACGACGACATCGTCGAGATACAGCGGCAGCGGACCCTTCGTCTTCGACGGCACGCCCGTGCGTGTGTCAGTCATCCGCGCGAGTTTAGCCGCGGCTCAGCGAAGCGGCGTCCGCAGCGCCGGGAGATCCAATGCTGATTCCTTGGTGACATTGAAGCGCGTATTGCGATAGATGAGCTCGAACTGGCCGATGATGCCGCCGGTGCGGGTCATCGCCACATGTATGACATCGGAGCTGCCGATGGCACGCACGATCCACGGTCCGCGGACCGACGCGCCGTCGATGCTGATCCCGCCATCGCCCGTCGCGCCGAACCACGAGCGCGGCCCGACGCGCGTCGCGTTCACGGAGATCGCCTCCGCGCCGGCGTTGCGGAGCTCGTTCACCAGATCGGAGAGCGCGCGGTCGTCGAACGCGCCGTCGATCCGCACGGAGATCCCGGGTCCGCCCACGGCGCTCTGACCTTCGAACACACGGAGCTGCGCGACCTGCCGCTCGGCCTCGGTGAGCGATCCCTTCCCGCTCGAGATCGCGTCGCGCGCCGTCGTCGTTCGGAACTTGAGATCGACGATCTCGTCACGGAGAGCGTTGTTCCGTTCGGCGAGACCGGCGATGAGCGTCGTGAGCGACGCCGGAGTCTCGAGCTGAAGGCTCCTGCTGTAGACGTCCTGCGCGCGGACCTGCGTCACCGCGAGGAGGCCGAGAAAGAGCGCGACCAGCGTGAGAGCGATCGATCCGGAGTTGCTCCGCATGCCGGCTAGCCCCGGGCTCTTCTCATTGGCTCGGCGCCGCGTACCGCACGTTCAGCGCGCCGCGATATGGTGGGACGTGAAGGCCGGTGGCGCGCGTCACGCGGAAGCCGAGGCCGTACACGTCACGGCGCAGCTTGATGTCGCGGAGCTGCGCGGGGTCGTCGTACGTCGCGAGCAGCTCGTTCTGAGGGCCCACCACGATGATCGTGAAGGGCGGCGACATGAGCGTGCCGTTCACCATGATCGTCGAGCCCACGCAGTACACGCTCGACGAGCCGACGACGCGCTCTTCGTTCACCGCGATCGCCTCGGCACCGCCGCGCCAGGCGGCGTTGACGATGTCGGTCAGGTCGGTGGAGTGACAGATGGACTTCTCGATGTCCTTCGACGTGGAGCTGGCGCGCGCGTCGTCGAGCGTGATGGTCACGCCGTCGCCAATGCGCTCGGTGAGGCCGGCCCGCGCCTTGAGGTCGTCGATCTTCGATTGAAGATCGCGCGCCGCGCCGCTCTGCGTCGCGGCGCTCCGCTGGATCTCGTCCAGCTGCGCGCGCAGCTCCGAAAGCTGCACCTTCAGCGCGTTCTGCTCGTTCTGGAGCGAGCTCGCCGCGTCGAGGAGCGGCGCGTTGTAGCGCACGCTGAGCTGGCTGCGTTCTTCCTGCGTCCGCCACTGCACGGTCACGAGGAGGCCGAACAGCACGGCTGGCAGCAAGAGCACGAGCGAGTGCGCGGTCCGCGTGCGCTGCGCGGGCGTGATCGAGGCCATACCTGAAAGTGTCACACGGCGAGCGTCTCGGTCAGGCCGGTATCAGACGACCGCCTGCTCGCCACCTCCCTCGCGCAGGTGATGCTGGTGTTGGGGCGCGGCCCCAGTTTCCACCGTGGGGTAATGGGATGAGCGTGGTCTCGCTTCCGTCGGCTCGCGCCGCAGGCGGATCCGACGCTTGCCCGCTGTGCGACGGCCACGGCCTCGCCAAGCTCGATCCCACGCGGAGGACCCGGCAGCGCACCGACCTCTTGAGGTGGGCGATGGTCCTCACCGCGGCGGTCGTCGTCGCGTCCGTCGGGCTCGGCCCGGACTGGTGGTTCGGCATCGGCGCGACCGCGGGCGTGCTGTCCGGCGCGGCCTGTGCCTGGGTCAGCCTTCGCCAGGCGCGCCGTGGGAACGGCGCGGCGCACGCCAGTGAGCTCAAGGCGCTCGCCGAGGACGCCGACGCGCGCGTCGCGATGGTCATCAAGCAGTTCGAGTGGGCGGTGAACGACGTCGCGAAACTGAAGCGCGACTTCGAGCGAGCGGAGGCGTCCGCCGATGCGCTCGTCGAGCGAGCACGTCAGCGCGAGCGCTATGTCCAGCGGCTGGAGCGGCAGCTGTTCGAGGCGCGCGAGCGCCTTGTCGCGCTCGCCGGTCCGGTGGCGCCCGTGGAGGTCGAGGCTGAGGAAGAAGTCACGAGCGTCGTGCCCTTCCGCTGGGGGCTGCACATGCACGAGCAGCGGCCGATCCTCGAGCTGCAGGTTGGCGTCACGGCTCACCGGCCCTCGCGCGTGCGGATCCTCGACCGCGATGGGCAGGTCATCGCTGTCAGCCCGCCGCCGAACATCGCGGAGGGCGGACGCATCGAATTCACGATGGACATGCCGCCGACGGAGCTCGTCGCCGATCTCGATGCCGGTCGGGAGCTGAACTACGCGCTCGAGGCCCTCACCCAATACGAGTGGAGGCCGGTCCGCCTCGAGGACTCCGGAAGCCGGACGCGCGCCGTCACCGACAAGCAGGGCCGCTGGTATCGCGTCCCGGACGCGCCCGACGCGGCGCAGCTCCTCAACTAGCTCGATCTCCGGCGTTCGCGCTGGAGACTCGCCTCATCCCCGCACCTTCACTACGCCGACCATGCCATAGGCCTCGTGGCCCGGCAGATGACACACGAACGTGTACTCCCCCGCTCGATCGAAGGTGATCGTCGTCACCTTGGTCGAGAGCGCCGGGACGGTGACCTCTGTGGGAAGGCTGGCGTGCACCGGCTCGGTCCCGGTCCGGTGACGGGCGTGGACGCCCTCGACGCCGACGATCCACTCGTGATCGATCGGGTCGTCGTTGTGGAGCACGAACGAGATCGGGACGCCCCGCTGGGCCTCGATCACCGTCGGGCTGAAGTGCGAGTAGTGAAACGTGATGCCCACCTCGCGCGGGGCCGCCGTGCCGCATGACGCGGCGACGGCCCCGGCGAGGATGAGCGCGATGGCGAGACGGATCACGCACGCACCGCACGGCGGCGTGCGACGACGCCGAGGAGGATGAGCGCGCCGAGCCAGGCCGTCGCGGCGAGGAGCGGCGTCGCATCGAGAGCGAAGGGCGAACGCGCGCTCGCCGGTGCGATACCCGCGGCGACGAGGGACGGAGCACCGCGACCGGAGGCATCGACAGCGAGGTCATAGGTCAGATCACGTACCGAGCTGTCGATGCTGATCTTCGAGAGCCACGCGCTCTGCGGCACCCAGTCCATGCCCTTGTCGGAGCGCAGGTCGGCGAGCAAACGCGAGTTCGCCGGCTGGTCGTAGACGAGATCCAGGCCGGTCTTCGCGGCCGGCAGGAGTGCTGGACGGCGCTCGGTCAGCAGGAACACGTCGGCGTTGATGCGCTCGTCGGCCTTCTTGCCGAGACCGAGGACCCGCAGCGGCACCCACGGGTTCGCTGTCGGGATCGTGAGGTGCACCGGCGTGCCGTCGCCGACGCGTTGACCCTTCTTGGCCGCCGCGTCGCCGTCGAAGATCGCCGCGAGGAAGATCGGGCTGCGATCCGCGTAGAAGTCGAGGACCTCCGGCGCGTCCGGTGAAAGTCGGAAGCCGTGGTCCTTGGCCCACTCGCCCACGGCGTTCGAGCCGCCGCGCAGGACCGTGATGTCGAGGGCGTCGATGCGGACCTGGAGCAGGACTTCAGCCGCGGCGTCGCGCCCCGCGGCTGGCGCGGCTACCGCGAACTTCCGCGGGGCGGTCTCGCGCACGAGGCGCTGGAGCGTCCAATCGCCGCCGCGCTCGACCTTGGAGGGAACGCCGGGGAGCGGAACGAGCGACCCGAACTGGCCTCCACCACCCTGGAACGTGAACGAAGTGACGTAGTGCTCGACGCCGTCGCGGTACGCAGCGAGCGTCGTCGTGCGCAGGAGCTGGACCGTGCCATTCGATCCGATCAGCCCCGCGCATGCGAGCGCGGGAGACGAACCGAGCAGGGTCACGAGAGCGAACGCGAAGATCCCCACGAGCAAACGTGGCATCGTTCGACCTCCTTCGGCCATGACGGCCGCTATGGTCTGATGACGATGGACAGTCCGATAGGTTCCCGTCGAGCCGCCACCCTGGCCGCGTAGTCGCCTCGCAAAGATGGCGCCGGAAGCGATCAGCTCGCGAGCGCAGATACGTAAGGAGCCGGACGCTCCGCTATCGCAGGCGGGTCATGAGGTTTCGCGATCCCCTGCTGCTCGCGTCTCAAGAACGTCCGCAGGGCGTGGCAATTCGCGCAAACGAGATCGCATTTTCCGAGCTCCTGCTCGAAGAGCCCGGTGCAGCCATCTCTCGCAAGGCTCGCGAGGTCGGCGACCTTCTGCGTGCCGGGTCGGTGGTCGAATGTCATCGCGGCCGGATGGAAGCGTCCACCGCAGTCGAGACAAGGCCCTGACTTCAACTCTCGCATGCGCCTGACTAGGAGCTTGCCCCGCTCTCGCCGCTGCCTTCTACGAAGGTCACTTGTGGCTTCGTAGTACCGCGCATCCCAGGCCCGCCGACAGTCCTTGCACCACCACTGACGTCTATCGCCACGCCGGTGGAACTCCGACAGCGGCTGCTCGACGCCACAAAGGGTGCACCGTCGAAGCACTGTCTTGGGTTCCTCGTGCACGACAGAATCTTAGAACAGATGTTCTCTTAACACAAGACCCGACGGCTGCTGTGGTGTGAGAAGCAACGACGCGGAACTTCGTCTGTCGGGGTGGGCGGACTTGAACCGCCGCCCTCTGCGTCCCGAACGCAGCGCGCTACCAAACTGCGCCACACCCCGATGACAACGATCGTAACCGTCGAGAGGGGCTGGTGGGAGTCGAACCCACGACCAAGTCCTTAGGACGGACCTGCTCTGTCCTCTGAGCTACAGCCCCGTAGGGCAGGATCAATTGTGACGGATAGGCGCAGATTGCTGAAGGGTCGGCACGCCTTTCGCGCCCCGCACCCTCGAATTGCAGTTGCTGAGGGCTGAGGGGTTCGCTCTCGATGGAGAGAACGCGGCGCGAGAATCCCCGTAGTGTCGCCGCGCATGACGAGCGATCGGACGCTGGATCTATCCATCGCCCCCGCGGGCGCCGCGGCTCGACTCGCCAAGGCCATCAACCAGCGTCCCAAGCGCGCGTTTGGCGTGCTGAAGACGCAGAACGAGTACATCGGCGTCGTCGACGGCGATCGGTTCGAGATCTGGGAGCGCGGTCAGCGGGCCGTGCACGTCGTAGGTCGGATCGGCGGCGTGCGCGGCGGCACGCGTATCGAGATGCGCTTCGTCCTCCCGCCGCGGACCCGCGTGCTGCTGATCGTGTTCATCGCGCTGTACCTGGCCGTGTCGCTGGGTATCGCGCTGCGCGACGGGACCATCACCATCGACGAGCCGATCATCGCCATCGCCGGAGCTGGGGTCCTGGCCGTGATCTGGACGGTCGCGGCGATGCGGCAGCGCGCTGACCTGCGCGCATTCGTCGCGCGGGTCCTCAGCGAGGCGCCGCCCTCTCAGTCGCGCCGGTAGAACGAGCTGCGCCGACCCGCGGTGATGTGCTGGAGCTCGAGGCCCGCGACGCCGAGACGGCCGAGGCTATGGCGGATGACCTCGACCCCCGCTTCGAACTCGGGCTGCACGACCTCCGTCGCGCCCGCGTCGCGCAAGCGCTCGACGTCGCGCGCGTCCGCGGCCCGCGCGACGATGTCCAGGCGATGGCCATGCGCCCGCGCGTATCGCGTCGCCGCTTCGGCCGTCGCCGGGTCGGGGACGAGGACCGCAAAGAGGAGGGCCTCGTCGAGACCCGCGTGCTCGAGCACTCGCGGATTCGCCGCGTCGCCGTAGATCGCGCGGATCCCTCTCGCGCGGAGCCCTCGCACGATCGCGAGGTCGTACTCGATGACGAGGTAACGGAAGCCCCGGCGCTCGAGCGCGTCGGCGAGCTCCCGCGCGACGCGTCCGTATCCGCAGATGACCACGTGGCGCCGCAGGTCGGCGTCTACCTCCCCGACATCGACCGGCGCGCCGAACGCGCGGCGAAGCAACGGGTTGCGCTCCAGCAGCGGAAGGAGACGGCGCGGAGCGGCCAACGTGAGCGGCGCGAGGACGATGCTCAGCACGGCTCCCGCGAGGACCAGATCGAAGAGCGTCCGCGGCACCGCGCCCGTGTCGACGCCGATGCGCGCGAGGACGAACGAGAACTCGCCCATCTGGCCGACGGCGGCCCCCGCGAGGAGCGCGACGCGCGCGGGAAGACCCGCCGCCGCGAGCGCCGCGGCCGCGATCAACGGCTTCGCGATGACGACCACCGTGAGCACGACAGCGAGCTCGAGCGGTCGCGCCAGCAGGGCGATCGGGTCCACGAGCGTTCCAATGGACACGAAGAAGAGCGAGACGAAGAGGTCCTGTAGCGGCAGCACTTCGGCGAGGACCTGCGTGCGGTACTCGGATCCGGCGAGGACGATGCCGGCCACGAAGGCACCGAACGCGGCCGACAGACCGAGCGCGTCGGTCGCGACCGCGGTCCCCAGCGCGAGCGCAACGATGCCGACAAGGAAGAGCTCCCGGGTATGCCGTGTTGCGGCATGCCCGAGCAGCCAGGGCACGAGCCGAGTTCCGACGCCGTACGCGGTCACGATGATGAGCACGGCGCGAAGCGTGCGGTCCGCGACCGCGGCCCACGCGTCAAGCCCAGCACCGAGCGACGGCAAGAGGATGACCATCGGGATCACGGCGACGTCCTGCGCGACGAGGATCGCGAGCGCGCTTCGACCGTGCCGCGACTGGGCCTCGCCGCGCGCCATCAGCAGTCTCAGCGCCACGACGGTGCTGGAGAGCGAGAGGAGCGCGCCGAGGAAGATCCCCTGGGCGAAGCTCAGCCCGAGGAACGGCGCGAGCGCGGGGCCGAGGCCGAGCACGAAGACGATCTGGGCGGTCCCCGCCACGGCGGCGATCCGGCCGAGCTCGCGCAGCTGCGAGCGCGCGAGCTCCGTTCCAAGCGCGAACATGAGCAACGCCACGCCGATCTCGGCGAGGCTCCTGAGCGCGCCGCCCTCCGCGCCGGTGCCCGGAAGGAGCAGGCCGATGACGACGCCCGCGAAGAGGTAGCCGAGGAAGACCGGAAGGCCGATACGGCGCGCGGCCAGCCCGCCGACGAAACCCGCGACGACGGCGAGCGCGAGCTCCGGGACGAGGCGGACCTCCACGCGCCTCGCATCCTAGGCGAGCAAGTCCCTAGCGGGTGCTGGCTCCGTACACGAGATTCGGCAGCCATAGGGCCATGTCCGGGAACAGATAGAGGAGCAGGAGGGCAACGACCTGGATGCCGATGAACGGATACATGCCCTTGAAGATCATGTTCAGCGTGACGCTCTTGGGCGCCACGTTCTTGAGGTAGTACGCGGACATCGCGACCGGCGGTGAGAGGAAGGCGGTCTGCATGTTCACCGCGGAGAGCACACCGAACCACACGAGGTCGACCTTCAGGGTCTGCAGCACCGGCAGGAAGAGCGGGATGAAGATGATCGTGATCTCGGTCCACTCGAGCGGCCAGCCCAGGATGAAGATGACGATCTCGACCATGAACACGAAGAGCGTGGGGTCGAGACCGAGGCCGAGCAGGAACTCGCCGAGCACGCCCGCGCTCCCGAGCCGGGCGAAGACGGCGGCGAAGATCGACGAGCCCACGAGGAGCCAGCCGACGATGGCCGCGGTGCGCACGGTGAGGAAGACGGCCTCCCTCACCATGGTTACGCTCAGCTTGCGGTGGAGCGCGGCCAGGACCAGACCGCCGAGCGATCCGAGCGCGGCCCCCTCCGACGGCGTCGCGATACCGAAGAAGATCGCGCCGAGCACGAAGAGGATGAGCGACAGGATCGGCAGGAGTCCCCGCACGAACAATGACAACACCTCGCTCGCCGGGGCCGTCATCTCCTCCTTCGGCGTCGGGGGAGCCACCTTCGGGTCCCGCGCGGACCGGACGACGATGTAGATCACGTAGAGCGCGGCCAGCATGAAGCCGGGGATGAAGGCGGCCGCATAGAGGCGGGGCACGGAGACGCCGGCGATGAACCCGTAGAGGATGAGGAGCACGCTCGGCGGGATGAGGATCCCGAGGGTGCCGGCCGCGACGATGATGCCGGTCGCGAACGTCGTGCTGTAACCGCGCCGCATCATCTGCGGCAGCGAGAGCAGGCCGAGCAGCGTCACCGACGCGCCCACGATGCCAGTCGCGGTCGCGAAGAGCGATCCGGTCAGGAGCGTCGCGACTCCGATCGAACCGGGCACCCTTCCCATGAGGGTCTGGATGCTCATGAACAGGTCGTCGAGCACGCCCGCCCGCTCCACGACGTAGCCCATGAAGAGGAAGAGCGGGATCGCGACGAGCACGTCGTTCTGCATGACGAAGAACGTCCGCTGCACGACGAGGTCGAACACGATGAATCCGTTTCCGCCCTGGGACAGGCCGAGGAAGCCGAAGATGACGCCGAGCGACATCAGCGTGAAGGCCGTCGGGAAACCGATGAGGATCGCGGCGACCATGAGCGCGAGCATCAAGAGGCCGAGGGCTTCGGGGCTCACAGCTCCTCCTGCTTCGCGAGCGCGGTCTCGGTCTCCTCGACGTCCGCGAGCCGGCGCGGCCACACGCCGGTGCGCACAGCCTGGACGGCGCGGATCACCTCCGCCACGCCCTGGATCGCCATGAGGATCCCGGCGATCGGGATGACGGTCTTGAGCGGATAGAGCGGCGGCGCCGCGGCGGTAGTGAACGATCGCTCTCCGATGGCCCACGAGGCCGCAGCCCACTGCGCGCCGACGGAGATGAGGGCGAGGATGCCGGGAAAGAACGCGACGATGTAGAGGACGAGGTCGATCGAGGCTTGCACGCGCACCGGCCAGAGCCGGTAGAAGACGTCGCCACGCAGGTGCTGGCCGCGCGAGAGGCCGTAGGCACCTCCGAGCATGAACAGGATCGCGTACAGGTAGTAGGTCATGTCGTACGCGTAGTAGTAGGTGAACCAGATCGCGCGGATCGGCTCGCCCAGCGGCTTGCTGAGGTACCGCATCACGACGTCGTAGCTGATCAGGAGCGTCATCAGCAGCACGAGCCACGCGGTGATCTTCCCGCTCCACGCGCTCAGTCGATCGATCGAGAACAGGAATCGCTGCACGAGTTCGTCGACCTCCCACTACACGCGACGGGACCCTGGGCGGACCCAGGGCCCCGTCAGGTTACTTCGTTCCCTCGCTTGCTCTCTCTCGCTACTTCTACTTCTTGAACATCGCGTTGTAGGAGACAGGGTCGGGCGTGGGGATGTTGATCGCGTCGGCCCATGGGAAGATGCGCTGCGCCCACGCCTTCTGCGAGGCCAGGATCGCCACGAACTCCGGGTTGCTCTTGGACTCTTCGGTGATGACCGAATCCCAGACCTTGAGCTGAGCGTCCAGGACGGACTGCGGGGTCTTGATGATCTTCACGCCCTTGCTGGTGGTGAGCGTCTGGTAGTCCTTGGAGTTCTGGTCCATCTGCTTCCATTCGCCGTCGGCTGACTCCGCGAAGGCCGCGTACTTCATGATCGCCTGGAGGTCCTTCGGCATCGCGTCGTACTTCGTCTTGTTGAGGGAGATCTCGAGGATCTCGCTCGGCTGGTGGTACGAGCGCGCCATGAGGATCTTGCGCGCGTCGGGGAGACCGTACACGCTGTCGGACGTCGTGTTGTTGAACTCGGCCGCGTCGATGACGCCGCGGTCCAGGGCCGATGCGACTTCCGCGCCCGCGACCGATACGACGCTCGCTCCGAGACCCTGATAGATGCCCGTCGCGAGGCCGACGGTCCGGAACTTCATTCCCTTGAAGTCGTCCGGTCCCTTGATCTCGCTCTTGAACCACCCCAGCGGCTGGTTCTGCATCGGCATGTGGAAGAGCGAGATGACGTTGAGCTTCAGCTTCCCCTGCACGAGCTTCTCGTACAGCGCCTGTCCGCCGCCGTAGTAGTACCAGGCGAGCCACATCTGGCCGCTCATGCCCATCATCGGGCCGGTGCCCATGAGGCTCACCGCGTGGTCCTTGCCGTAGTAATACGCCGGCACGTGGTGCGCGCCGTCCAGCGTTCCCGCGTGCACGGCGTCGATGGCGCCGTTGATGTTGGTGACCGCGTTGACCGGCAGCGCGTCGATCTTCAGCCGGCCACCGGACATCTCCTCGACCATCGCCTTCCACGCGAGGAAGTGCTGCTGGAAGAGGTCGTTACCCGCCCAGCCGGACTGGACCTTCCACGTGACCGTCTCCGCCCTGGCGACCACGGTCGGTGCCGCCGCGCCACCGGTGCCGGCGGGAGCCTGCGTTGTCGTCGGAGCGTTGGACGAAAGGCACGACGTGATGAACGCCGCGACGCCTGAGAGCGACCCGTACTTGAGGAACCCGCGACGAGAGACCTTCTCCAGAAGACTCACAGCGATATCCACCTCCTACGCGTAGCCGGAGTCGGCGCCATTCGATTCCCGCTGTTTCCGCATGTCAAGTCGGGTGTTTCATCAGGCAGGAATCCCCGCTCTAGCCGTCACCACCTAATACGTCGGCACGGGGCCGAAGGGTCAACGGAACGACGCGGCGATCCTGAGGGCCTCGTCCTTGCTCACCTGCGCCTCGAGGCGGTAGGTCACGCCGTCCTGCTCCCAGAGCAGTGTGTTGCCCGCGAGGCGGAGGGTCTCCACCTGGATGTTCCCGAGCTGGTCGCGCCAGAAGAACTGGTGGGGCTGCCCCTCGAGCCAATAGCCGGGCGATCCGTTCACGGCGACGCTGTCGATCCGCGTACCGGGTCCTGCCGCCTTCCCGAACAGGGTCGCGTCCACGGCGCCGCGGAACTCCACGACGACCGCGCTGACACCAGCGTCAGCCGAGACGGGGATGGAGACGCGCTGTCGGTAGACGAGCGTGAGCCGCTCGTTCGTCGCGGCGAAGTCGAGATGCACTTCGTCCGGCGCGCCCAGGCGCGCATCGCTCGGGACCTTCACCGGGAAGCTCACGCGGCGCCTTGCCTCTTCGAGCGTCAGACGCTCTCCGGGGAAGGTGGGCCGGGCGGCTGCGGTCGCACTGGGGACTGCTGGTCCGCGGTAGATCTCGATCCCGCGCAGCCGGAGGATCTGTTCGGCGACCGCCTCCGATGACGCCGCCGCCACGACCGCGATCAGGAGCACGACCGTGGCGAGGGCCGGAAGCAGGCCCAAACGGCGTGTCCGCAGCGCATCCCACCACCCCGCCCGGGGCTCGCGCAGCCGGGCGCGCACGGCGTCGCCCATCCGCGTCGGGCGCGGATAGGCGAGGCGTTCGCCGATCTCCTCGAGCGCCGCCTCGAGCTCATTGTCGCGCATGGGCTCATTCGCCACCGGTCGTCTCACCTTCCATGTTCTCGCGCAGGCGCGCCAGTGCGCGCGACAACCGCGACTTCACGGTGCCGCGCGCGACGCCGAGCGCCTCGGCCATCTCCGCCTCCGATAGGTCGAAGAAGTAGCGATACGCGATGACCAGCCGATCGTCCTCGCGCATCCGGCGCAGTGCCGCGAGCACCACCTCGCGCCGCTCGCGCGCGAGGGCCGACGCCTCGGGCGACAGGGCCGTGTCGCTCGAGGCGCGGTCCTCGACGACGCTGAGCCCGACCGTCGGACGCCGGCCGGTCGCCTTGCGGCGGTTGATGGCCTCGTTGGCGACGATCCGGAGCAGCCAGGGTCGGAAGGGCGCGCCCTCGCGAAAGCGTCCGAGCGCGTAGTACGCCTTCACGAACGCCTCCTGAGCGGCCTCTTCGGCGTCCGCCGACGTTCCGGTGATCACGTACGCCGTGCGGGCGGCGATCGCCTGGTAGCGCGTGACCAGCTCGGCGTAGGCATCCTGGTCGCCCGTCTTCGCACGCTCCACCAGCTCAGCGTCCTCCGTTGGCCGGCCCTCCACGGAGTCGGTTCTCACTTCCTCTACAGCGCCGGGCCGGGATGGTTCCCGAGCGCCCATCTACACGGTGACCAGCCTGCGCAGCTGGTCGTAGCGGTCCTCGACCGCGGCCGGTGTCGCCGCCTCGATGCCGTCGATGCTGAACGTCTCCACGGCGAAGGACGCGCACACGTTGCCGTGGACGACCGCGTCCTTGAGCGCCCGGTCGCCCAGGTCTCCGGTGCGTGCGAGATGGCCGAGGAACCCGCCGGCGAACGTGTCGCCGGCACCGGTCGGATCGCAGACGTCCTCGAATGGGAACGCCGGCGCCCAGAACGCGAATGTCGTGGTGAACAGCGTCGCCCCGTACTCGCCGCGCTTGATGACGAGCCCGCGCGGGCCGAGCGCGAGGATCTCGCGCGCGGCGCGCGGGATGCTCGTCGTCCGGCAGAGCTGTCGCACTTCGGCTTCGTTGAGGCTCACGATGTCGACGTCCGCGATGACCGCCATCAGCGCGTCGCGCTCGTGCTCGATCCAGTAGTTCATCGTGTCGAGGACCACCGCCTTCGGCTTGGCGACGCCGCGAAGCGTCGCGAGCTGGATCTCGGGATGGATGTTCGCGAGGAAGACGAACTCGCTCGTCGCGAAGGCTTCGGGGATGCGCGGCCGCCAGTGCTCGAAGACGCCGAGGTCGGTGTTGATGGTCTCCGCCGTGTTCATCGCGTAGTCGTACCGGCCGAGCCAGCGGAACGAGTGTCCCTGCCGCCGCTCGAGGCCCGCGAGATCTACGTTGCCGCGACTCGCGAGGCGGCGCACGTCATCCTCGCGGAAGTCGTCACCGACGACACCGACCAACCGCACCGGCGCGTAGAGCGAGGCCGCGACGGTGAAGTAGGAGGCGGCGCCGCCGAGGACCCCGCTGCGGCGGGCCCCCGGTGTCTCTACGTCGTCGTAGGCGAGCGACCCCACGACGAGGATGGTGGACACGGAGACGCGAGGATACCGTCAGCCCGGCGCGGCGAGGTAACCGATGACCGTGAGCAGGGCGAAGATCGCCGCGGCGGTGAGCGCCATCCGGTCGAGATCGGTCACGCGCTCTTCGACGGCTGGCCCGGGTCGCGACCGCCAGTACGCGTTCACCGCGCGCTGCCCGTACACGACCACCGCCGTCCCCGCCGCGAGCTCGACGGCGTCGAACACGAGGAACAGCGGCTCGGTCGAGTAATGGGTGAGCGTGAGCCACCAGATGCCGGTCGCGATCGCGCCGGTGAGCGCATCGACGCCGCGCGTCGGGTCGACCGCCCGCAACATGCTGTCGAGCAAACGGAAGTGGCGATACGCCTGCCAGAGCCCATAACCGGGCAGGAGGATCGACAGCGCGTGCATGGTGGGCTCCATCGTCTGATCCTTCCGCTGGCGCCGCAGCTCCGCCCACGAAAGCCCGAACCAGAGCGGAACGTATGCCCCGATCGACAGCGCCGTGAGCGCCCCGACAAGCCAGAGCGGGCGCTGTCTCGGCGGAGCGACGGCGGGCGCGGCGTTCAGATCGCGCCGTCGCGGCGCAGCGCGGCGACCTCCTCGTCGTCGTAGCCGAGCTCGCGCAGGATCTCGGTGTTGTGCTCGCCGAGCTCCGGTGGATGCCGCCGTACCGACGCCGGCGTGCCCGAGAGGCGCACCGGGATTCCCGGCGCGCGGACGCGACCCGCGGTGGGATGGTCGACCTCCGCGATGAGACCGAGATGGCGCACGACCGGATCGGTGAAGACCTCCTCGAGCGAATTGATGGGTCCGACCGGTACGTTGGCCTCGCGCAACCGGCGCACCACCTCGGCCTTCGCGAGCGTCGCGATGCGGCGCTCGATCACGGGCACCAGCTCCCGTCGATGCGCGACGCGGCTCGGGTTGTCGCCGAACCGCCGATCCTCGAGCAGCTCCTCGAGATCGAGCGCGCGGCACATGCGCTCGAAGAGCGCGTTGTTCGCGACGCAGACGTTCACGCTCCCGTCGGCTGCCCTGAACGTCTGGTACGGCGCGATCGAAGCGTGCATGTTGCCCTCTGGTCGCGGCACCGTGCCGTCGGCGAAGTAGCGCGAGGCCTGGCGCGAGAGGAGCGCCACCTGCCCGCCGATCATCGTGGCGTCGATGACCTGACCCTCGCCCGTCCTGGTACGCGCGTGCAACGCGGTCGCGATCGCGAACGCGGCGAACATTCCCGCGACGATGTCGGCCTGCGGCACGCCGACCATCACCGGATCGCCATCGGGGTGGCCGGTGAGGCTCATGATCCCGCCCATCCCCTGAACGATGAGGTCGTACGCGGGCCAAGCGCGTCCCGGTCCGTCCTGGCCGAAGCCCGAGATGTGACACAGGATCGCGCGCGGATTGATCGCGCGGACGCGATCGTCGGGAAAGCCGAGATGCGCGAGCGTGCCGGGGCTGAAGTTCTCGACGACGACGTCGCCGCGCTCGATGAGGCGTTCGAGGACGCGCTTCCCGTCGGGATGCTTCAGATCGAGCGTCAGGCTGCGCTTGTTGCGGTTGATCGACAGGAAGTACGCGGAGACGCCGCGGATGCGCGGCGGCGCCCAGTCACGCGCTTCGTCGCCGCTCACCGGCATCTCGACCTTGATGACGTCCGCGCCCTGGTCGCCGAGCATGAGCGTGCAGTACGGCCCGGCGAGCGCCCGGCTGAGATCCACGACCCGCACGCCCTCGAGCGCGCCTTCGGCCGCGCCACCGCTGATCGCCGGCAGCACCTCGAGTGTGTCGCCCTCGACCAGGACGACGTCGGCCTCGCACTGCTCGCCGTTCACGACGAACGCCGCCGTCTCCGCGGCCGGGACGCCGATCTGCGAGAGCACGTCGCGCGCAGTCCGTCCCGCGGCCGCGATGTTCATCTCCTTGCGTCCGCCGGGGCTCCACTGGCGCAGCTCACCATGCAGGAGCAGGCGGATCATGTCGATCCCGCGCGTCGCGCCTTCGTCACGTGCCGTGAGAGTACCGTTGCGAGCATGGCGGAGCCTCTGCCGCTGTTCCCGCTCGGCTCGGTGCTCTTTCCCGAGATGCTGCTGCCGCTCCACATCTTCGAGCCGCGCTACCGCCTCCTCGTGCGGCGCTCGATCGACGGCGAGAGTCCGTTCGGCGTGGTGCTCATCCGTTCCGGCACCGAGGTCGGGGGGTCGGCAGAGCCGCACGCGGTCGGGACCGAGGCGAAGATCCTCGCGGTCTCGCCCCTCGCCGATGGCCGTTCGTACATCGTCGTGCGTGGCGGCCGTCGCTTCGCGATCGAGAGCGCCGTCAGCGACGCCGCGCCCTACCTCGTCGGGCGCGTGCGCTATCTGGATGAGGTCGAGGGTGACGACGCCGCGGAACGGGCCGCGACCGCGGTCGAGGCGTTCGGCCAGTATCTCGTCGCGGTCATGGCGGTCACCGACGACGCACGCGGCGATCGCGCCGTCGTGGACGAGCTCGCGACGGCGGCGCCGCGCGAGATCGCCTACCGCATCGCGGCGAGCCTGGCGGTGGACCCGAGCGAGCAGCAGCAGCTCCTCGAGCTCCGCACTGACGCCGAGCGCCTCGAGTCGGAGCGTCGCCTTCTGGAGCGCGAGACCGCATTGGTGAACGATCTGCTCGTCCGCATGCGCGCGCACGGGGCGAGCCAGTCGCCGCTGAATTAGGCGAGGCCGTCTTCGAAGCGCACGACGCCGTCCGTGATCGTCGCGCGCACGCGCACCTCGAGCAGCTGGTCCTCCGAGCACCGCGCGAGATCACGATCGACGACCGTGGCATCGCAGCGCATGCCGACGCGCAGCGCGCCGGTCTCCCGCTCCGTGCTCATCGCATACGCGGGCCCCGCGGCGTAGCCCGCGAGCGCCTCGTCCAGGGTGAGCCGTTGCTCCGGCCGCCAGGCCTCGTCGTCGCGCGGTCGCTTGCGCGCCACGGCGGCGTGGATGCCGAGCAGCGGATCGATGGGCTCGACGGGCGCGTCCGACCCGAACGCGAGCACCGCGTCGGTCTGACGGAGCGTGCGCCATGGGTACGCGCGCGCGACGCGCGCCGGTCCCCAGTAGCGGTCGGCGAGGTCGCGATCGCTGGTGGCGTGGATCGGCTGCATCGACGCGATGATGCCGAGCGATCCGAAGCGCGATAGGTCGTCGGAGCGCACGAGCTGGACGTGCTCGATCTTCTGACGCAGCGCGGGCGCCGCGCTGCGGGTCGGCGCGATCGCGTCCAACGCGACGTGCACGGCACGATCGCCGATCGCGTGGATGGCCACCGCGATGCCCGCGGCCGCGGCCGCGGCGACGTCACGCCCCAGGACATCGGGCTCGACGGTAAGGACACCGCGATCGCCCGTGCCCTCGTACGGCTCTTCGAGCGCGGCGGTCTGCGATCCGAGCGCGCCGTCGGTGAAGATCTTGAGGTGGCCGGTGCGCAGCCAGTCGTCGCCGGAGCCGGTGCGCATTCCCGAGCCGACCGCATCCCCGAGCCGGGCGTGCGGGATGCCCATGAACACGCGCATCGCGAGCTCGCCGCGGTCGCGCAGCCGTTCGAAAATGCCGAGGGGCGAGCGTCCGGCGAACTGATCCAGGTCTTCGAAGCCCACCAGTCCGCGTTTCCAGGCCTCGAGCTGGCCGCGCCTCGCGGCCTCGAGCAAATCGTCATCGGTCGGCGGCGGTAGCACCGCGTCGGCGAGCCGGTTGGCGTTCTCCTGCAGCACGCCGGTCGGCTCGCCTCGTTCGTCGTGGAAGATGACGCCGCCTTCGGGTGCGGGCGTCTCGCGCGTGATGCCCGCGCGCGCGAGAGCGGCGGCGTTCAGCCAGCGGGAATGTCCGTCGCGGCTGCGCAGCGCGGCCGGATGTCCGCCCGTGACGCGATCGAGGTCGGCGGCGCTGGGCCACCGGCCCCAGGCGTTCTTGTCGAAACGACCGCCAAGCACCCACGCGCCCGGTGGAAGGCCACGCACGTGAGACGCGATGCGCCCGAGCGCATCGTCGAGTGTCGCCGCGTCGCCGATGTCGAGCTGCGTCATCTGCCGCGCCCACCACACGAAGTGCACGTGCGCGTCGAACCAGCCCGGCACCATCAGGCCGCCGCGCAGGTCCACGAGCTCGCCGTCGGCCGCCTCGCGGCGGAGATCCTGCGGACGGCCGAGCGCGACGATGCGACCGTCGCGCGCGAGGAGCGCCTCCGCGGTCGTGCGGTCCCCGACGTAGATGCGCCCGCCGTGGAAGATCGTCGCGCTCATCGATCGAATCCGGCCGCGCCGCGCAGCGGAACGAACTTCACCGGGCCGTGGTGCTCCTCCCGACCGTCGTCATGCCGGACGATGAGCTCCTGCAGCTCGAGATCGCCGACCGGCGCGACGATGCGTCCACCGGGCGCGAGCTGCGCCGCGAGCACCGGGTCGATCCCCGGCGACGCCGCGGTCACGATGATGCGATCGTAGGGCGCTTCAGCCGGCCAGCCGAGCGACGCGTCGGCGTGGATCACCTTCACGTTGCCGTAGCCGAGTCGTTCGAGGCGCTCGCGCGCCTCATCGGCGAGGGGCCCGTGACGCTCGACGGAGATCACCTCGCGCACGAGCTCGGCGAGCACGGCCGCCTGGTATCCCGACCCTGTCCCGACCTCGAGGACGCGATGTTCGGGCGAGGTCGCCAGAAGCTCGGTCATCCGCGCCACGACGTATGGCTGCGAGATCGTCTGCCCCTGGCCGATGCCGAGCGCGTGGTCGCCGTAGGCGACGTCGCGGTCCTCGGACCGGACGAATTCGTCGCGCGGCACCCGTGCCATCGCCTCGAGGACGTGGCGGTCGCGGATGCCGGCTCGCTCCAACAGTCGCAGCATGTCCGCGCGGCTTCCGTCGGGACTCACGCGGACATGATGCTGCGACCGCCGCGAACGAGCATTAGGTCCTCTCGATCGGCACTCCGATGAGGCTCCCCCACTCGGTCCATGAGCCGTCGTAATTGCGGACGCGCTCGTGTCCGAGCAGGTACTTCAGCACGTACCACGTGTGCGCGCTTCGCTCGCCGATCCGGCAGTAGGCGATGGTCTCGTTCGACTCCGACAGGCCCTTCGCCTCGTAGATCGCCTTCAGCTCCTCGGCGCTCTTGAAGCGTCCGTCCTCCGCGACCGCGGTCGCCCAGGGCACGTTCTGCGCACCCGGAATGTGACCGCCGCGCTGCGCGCCTTCCTGCGGGAGGTTCTCCGGCGCGAGCAGCTCGCCCGCGTATTCCTTTGGCGAGCGGACGTCGATGATCTTCGCGCCGTTTCCGGTGATCTTCTCGCGCACGTACTCGCGGAGCGCACGGATCGATCCGTCGGGGCTCTGCGCACGGTACTCGCTGCGCGAGAACGCTGGTCGATCGGTCGTGAGCGGACGGCCTTCGGCGACCCATTTCGCGCGGCCGCCGTTGACGAGGCGCACGTCCTTATGACCGTAGTACTTCAGGAGCCAGAAGAACCAGGCGGCGAACCAGTTGTTGTTGTCGCCGTAGACGGCGAGCGTCGTGTCGTTCGTGACACCGTGCTTCGAGAGCAGCTCCTCCAGCTGATTCTTGTCGAGCAGATCGCGCACGGGATGCTGTTGCAGGTCGGTGCGCCAGTTGAGGCCGATCGCATTCGCCGTGTGGCCCTGGTCGTACGAGGTGGTGTCGACGTCGACCTCGAACACCCGGACGTTGGGATCCTTCGCGTGCTCGGCGAGCCACGCGGTGTCGACGAGGGTCTCGGGATGCGCGTACTGAGTTGCCATATGCGTTACCTCCTTGGGTACGGGAACGAATGCGGCGGCGCGAACATGCGCGCCTTTGGTTGATCAGATGACGGAGGAAGTGTTGTCTTGGCCGCTGAGGCGGCCTAGAGACAGACGCAGGTGAGGCGCGAGGCGGGATGCATCGTGCTCACGGTGTACCAGCGTCGCCGCGCGGTAACAAGGCGCGCTGTGCGCTCGGCACCTCGAGCCACGGCCTGACGACTCGCGGCAGCTCGGTCAGGTCGTCGACGGTCGCGTCGGGCACCGCGTCGATCTTGGGCTGCTCGTGTTCGGTGCGCCGCAGGATCGCCCGCATCCCCAGCCGCTGCGCGCCCCACACGTCGGCATCCAGCCGATCGCCCACCATGAACGCTTCTTCCGGACGTGCTTCCGCGCGTGCGAGCGCGAGCTCGTAGATCTTCGGATGCGGCTTCTGCCAGCCCGCGCTGTGCGAGCTGACGACGGCGTCGATCGCGTCGGCGATGCCGAACCTCCGCCAGTCCTCCCAGACCTCGTCGTCGCCGCGGGAGAGCGTGTTCGTGACGAGGACGACGCGAAGACCCTTGGACTTGCACCAGCGGAGCGCCTCGAACGCTCCCGGCACGGGCGTCGACACGAGGTCGAGCGGGACGGTCATGGCGATCCGCAGGCGGTCCAGATCGATGTCGTCGAAGCCGATCTGACTGTTGCGGAACCACTCCTCGTACCAGCCCAGGGTCTCCTGGCGGAGGTCATGCCCGTGGAGCTTTCCCTCCTCGGTGGTGGGCTCCCAGCGCGGACCGATCTCGGCCGACACGAAGTTCTCGTGCCAATGGCGTTCGCCGAACTCGCGGCGCAGGGCTTCGCGCAAGAGCTCGTTCAACTGATCGCGGGGCGCCCAATGCTCCACGAGCGTGTCGCCGACGTCGAAGAACGCCGCCTTCAGACCCACGTGGCTATCGTATCGACCGCGGTGTTGGACTTTGAGCAGCTGGCGTTCATCGAGAAGTGGCGCCAAAAGGCGTCGCGCGGGATCGTCGTCGCGCTCGACGGGACCCATGGCGACATCGTCGTGACGATGCGCGTAGGCGAAGGCCCGGGTCACATCGACATGCGCGGGCAGGACGCCACCGGCGCGGTGCGCAAGCAGCGCCTCACGCTCGGCGATCGCATCACCATGGCGATCGAGTACGCCGCAAAGGACGCCAAGCGGTCGCGCGGACGGATCGCCGTGTCGGACGGGCTCGTTGCGCCCGGCGCGAAGCTCGACGGGATCGTTGCCGCGACCGGCGAGATCACGATCGTCGAATGCGGCGTCGCGCAGGTGCTCGTCCGTGGTGACACGCTCGGCAAGCTCGACGTCGGCGACCAGGTCTCGTTCGTGATAGCGGACGAGGGAAAGGCGTATTACATCCCCAGCCGAGGTTAGCCGAGCTTCGTCACCTCGTCCGCGATCTCCTCGGGATCGGGCACTTCACGGAGCTGATGCACGTCGATGTAGCGGACGATCCCGGCGGCGTCGACGACGATGATCGCCCGCTCGGGCCGGCCGATCTCCTCATCGAACACTCCGTACGCACCGGTTACCGCGCCGTGCGGCCAGAAGTCGCTGCACAGCGGGTACTTCGTGCCGCCAAACGAATCGGCCCAGGCCTTGAGCGTGTACACCGCGTCGCACGTGATGCCCACGACCTGGGCACTCCCACCGGCGAAGCGCTCCTGCAGAGCGTTCAGCGCCGGAGCTTCGCTATTTCAGGTGTTGCTGAAGGCCCAGGCGAAGAACGCGAGCACCACGCGCTGGCCACGAAGCTTTGAGAGCGTGACCTCACTGCCGTCGTGCGCGCGAAGCGTGAACTCGGGCGCGGCGTCGCCGACCTTCAGCGTCTTCGTCTCGGTGGCGATCTTCGTTCGTCCGATCGGCGCGGCCATCGACCTAGACTAGCGCGCGATGGCCGTCACCGATTCGCGTCGTCGCATCGAAGCGGACCGCGCGGACTTCCTCGACTATCGCGTGACCTGTCCGTTCTGCGAGACGACCGTCGGTCCGCGCTTCGTCACGCGCGAGCATCTCGACGTGCCGCCGAACCCGCCCTACGCCGCCACGGTGCGCTGTCCGAAGTGCCACGAGATCTTCGAGGTGCTGTTCCGAAGCTGACCGCGCGCGATACGAGGCTGACCGCGTCCTAAGAGGCTGACTGTGCCCTAGTTCGTGACGGTCACGATCAGGAAGACGCCCTCATCCTCCATCCAGGTGACACCGTCGATGACCGGCCGCAGGTTGATCGCATAGGTCCCTGGCGTACTCGGCGCGCGCACCTGGAACGTGAACGTGCCGAATGTCCCGGGCGCGACGACGGTCTCCGCCTGTACGGCCGGCCGCGTCGTGTACGGCCACCCCACCGAGAGCGCGGCCCACATGGTGTTATCGCCGTTGATCCCGAGCCGCGCCTCTTGGCCCGGCGTGCCCTTCACCCAGCTCTGGCTCCCGGCGTTGCGGAACTGGATGGAAAGCGGGCCGCTCACGTCGCCCGGTCGAAGTGTCGGATACGCCGACTGCGACGCCCATGCGCTGTGGTAGTCGACGACGGTGATCACCGGGACGTAGACGCCCTGATCCTCGAGCCACGCCACGCCGTCAACGACCGGACGCAGTGGGATCCTCGCGGTGCCAACGGACAGCGGCGCACGGACCGCGAAGGTGAACGATGCCGTCGAACCGGGTGCGACGCTCGCTTCCGTCTGAAAGGCGACACGGTTCGGGGCCGGCCAGTTCACTCCGAGCGCACCGAACGCGAGACTATCGCCCGAGACGCCCAGGGCGATCTGGCTGCCGGCGACGCCCTTGGTCCACGTCTTCGTGCCGGTGTTGCGGAAGCGCAGCGTGACGCTCTGCGTCGCCGCCGGCTGCAGGACCGGCACGGCCGTTTGATCGACCCACGCGGCATGCAGTCCGCTTTCCTGAGGAACCGACGTCGCCGGGGTGTTGATGCTCGAGCCGGTGCTGAAGTCCCACTCGTTCGTGACGAAGCGGCCGTTGACGGTGAGGTCGAAGCGCACGTGGTACGTGGTGCTCGCGGCGAGCGGCTGCTGAGGAATGATGACCTGGTAGTCGCGCTCGAACTGCTGCGGCGCGTAGTAGATCGGAACGCGCGAGCCGTCCGGGCGGACGACCTCGGCCGCGCGCACGTCGACGGTCGGCGCGGCTGAGTACACGACCATGATCGGGTAGCCCACGGGACCGCTGACCCCAGCTGGGAGCGGGTTCGGCGATTCGTTCCCGCTCCATGACGTCGGCACGCTCGTCTGGCGATCCGCTGGGGACCGGACGAAGTCGACCGGGCGCAGCGAGAAGTCGTACGCGATGTCCGCGACCGTCGCGCCGCGTCCGCCGAGATCGGAGTGGCCCCATCCGACGGTGAACGCGTTGGGGTGCATGAGGCCGAGACGGTGATACGGCGCGTCCCAGAGCTGACGCACGCCGCTGAGCGCGCTACCGCCGGTCGCGACCTCGCTCACGAACGCGGTGGTGAGACCCGCGGCGATGACGCGATCGCGCGGCGCATAGCCCGTGTAGTAGGGCAGCCCCGCCGTCTCGAAGTGGCCGCCGACTCCATTCGCGCTGTTGTAATTCGCGTGGTTCTGCGCCGCGGTGACGACGCGCTGATCGGCCGGGATGGTCGGCGAGCCGATCGCGAAGCGCAGCTGGTTGTGCAGCAAGAGCATGTCGTTCGCGCTGACTACATCGGCGAATGCTTGGCTCGCCGGCACGAAGATCGCAGCGGCAAGCACGAGCGCCGTGCAAACAAGCAGGGTGCGCGCGGCGCGCGCGTAGACACGACTAGCCATGTGAATGGGTGAACGACGCACTGACAGCCGCCGTTATGAGAAAGGACACCCAGGACTCGGCGAGAACGCCGCCCGCCCGCGGCGCCTCACCTACAAGGCTAGGGCTACTTCTTCTTGCCCTTCTTTGCAGCCTTCTTCTTCTTCGCCGGCATTAGGAATCACCTCCCTTCCCACCATTTCTGATCTGGCGATCCCTAGAAGAGCCGCCGCTGACGCCCAGCCAGGCGGCCTGCCTGGCTGGAGCGGGCGAGCCACTCCTCGAACTCTTTGCGTGGGATGCGCCAGACGCGACCGACCCGCACCGCGGGTATCCGCGTCGGGTCGGGATCGTCCACCGCGCCCAGGCGGCGCAGGATGGTCGTGGGGTGAACGCGCAGACGGCGCGCGACCTCTTCAGTCGTGAGGAACTCCTCTTCCAATGCGTCTCCTGCAGAGGGCGCTTCTATGAGCGTCACGTGCTTTTGGCTATTTTGCGTGCGCTCCCTGCATTGTCAAGTGCGCGCATCTCCCACCCGACGATCGCGAGAGCACGCTCGAGTCGCCCTCGGTTCGCGGCATCGTTGAGCCACCGCGAGGCGCCGCTCGGATGCGGCAGCGGGATGAGGATCCGGTCATTCTCGCGGCGGCTCCGCCCGACAGCGTCTTCGAGCGGAACGCGGCCCCACAGCCGTTCGATCGCGAGCGTGCCGACGAGCAGGACGACCCGCGGGCGCACGAGCGCGAGCTCCTGTTCGAGCCACGGCGCGCAGAGAGCGATCTCTCCCGGCGATGGACGCCGGTCCCCCGCTCCGCTCTTCGCCTTGCCCGGGAAGCATTTCGTGATCGAGGTGCGGTACGGCAGATGCGCTTCGTCGATGCCCGCATGCGCGAGCCACCGCCGCAGCTCCGCACCGGCGCGGCCCGAGAACGGCAGTCCGGTGGTGAGGTCGATGGCGCCCGGAGCCTGACCCACGACCATCACGCGGTCGCCCGGCTTGCCGTCGACGATGGGATAGGCGTGCGGGATGAATCCGGCCGCGACGCACTTCGTGCATGCGCGAATGCGTCGATGCAGGCGTGCGAGCTCGCGCTGGCGAGCGGTCCTCATGTCTTGACGTTCTAGAACAAGCGTTCTATCATGTGATTGGACCGAGGAAGGCGGCCTGAGGTGTGGCTTTGGACGATGGCTGCCTTCTCCAGGCTTTGGATCCACTCGAGCTCGCGTGGGCTGCCGGGTTCTTCGATGGCGAAGGCAGCACGATGGCTCAGCGACGTCGGCGCAACGGTTATCTGACACTCGATGTCAGCGTTCCTCAGGCAAGCCGTGCTGGGATTCCGGTTCCCCTGCTCAGATTTCAACGTGCCGTACTCGGCCTCGGCAGGATCGACCCGCCGAGGTCCAACGGAACGTACGTGTGGCGCTCGCGTGGATTCGGCGAGGCCCAGGCGACCATCGCGCTTCTTTGGCCTCACATCGGGGAAGTCAAGCGCACGCAGGCAGCGCACGCGATGCAAGCCGTACGCGAGCAATATGACTCGAGGCGATTGGCGCGACGTGCGCTTCGGCGTCGAGGCATTCCGCACCAGACCCATTGGACTTCGAGCACACCGTCACGTGGACGTCCACAAGCTAGAACGTGCGTGGGCGGCAGGGTTCCTGGACGCGGAAGGATGCTTCGGCCTCGCGCACTCGCACGCGCGAAAGCGCGGTCCTGCCTGGTACCGCGTTCGGGCATCCGTGTCACAGCACGGCGAGGTGAGCAGACCACCAGAGGCCTTGCTCCGACTCCAGCGCATTCTGGGAGTCGGCAAAATCGAGCGGCACGGTGACCCGGATGATTTCAAGTGGCTTGGCGGAAGGCGACGAAAAGGTCCAACTAGTCGTCGGCGCGACAGCCCAGTTCCTGGGCGCGGACAAGCTCGTTGACGCTCATCAGGCCTTGAGGCGGTTTCGCACGCAAACTCGCCTCAAAGGCGACGCGACACATTGTGTGCGGGGTCACCCATATGGACCGAAGGTCATGCGCGGCGGAAGAACGAAGCATGTTTGCGGAGCGTGCGCGAGACTTCTCGATCGAATGAGTCGAGCGCGGCGCGGGATAAGACCAAGACGATTCAAGAACATTGCGCGCCGCTACACTTTCTAGCGTCAGTGACGGGGTGTGGCGCAGCTTGGTTAGCGCGCATGCTCGGGGAGCATGAGGCCGGCAGTTCAAATCTGCCCACCCCGACTGCACGATTCAGATCTCGCGTCTCATTGCCTGCAGTCCCAAGAACTCTCTCGTGAACTCATACAACTTCTCGCGATCCTCTTTCATCGCGGGCCGAAGTCCGTAGTGATTGATCACGCGGATCTGCTGCTGCATCCATTCCTTCCAGCACTCCGCGCACACGCGCTGCTCGATCTCCTCCCCCAGCGCGCCCGGAAGAACGCGCCCCGCGCCTTCCCGCGTCTCGCCGCAGCGCGCGCATGTCAGGACGGCCACGTCAGGCCACCGGTCCGATGCGGCGAAGCGGCGCATAACGGAACGCCGCGCGCCCGATGACGTGCGCGAAGGGGACCGCGCCGAACTGACGGCTGTCCGTCGATCGATCGGCGCGGTCGCCGATGAGAACGCATCCCTCGTCGCGGACCTCCGCGACCCGCTTGATGAGGAGCCGCGCCGCCTCGCGCGGATCGCGAACGACCACGACGTCGCCGGGACGCGGGACGCGCCGCGGTGGCAGGACGAGGAGCCAATCGCCTTCGCGGAGCGACGGCTCCATGCTCTGCCCCGCGACGGCGACTCGCCAGGGTCGAGCCATTACTTCTTCGTCGCCCAGAAGATGTCGCTGATCTCCTTCACCGCGGCCTGCAGCTCGGAGGCGGCCTGAGCGTCGACGTTCTGCTTGTTCTTCGAGCACAGCTTGGCGGCCTTCCAGAACGTGTCGTGCAGGCTGGGGTACTTCTCGAGATGCTCGGGCTTGAAGTAGTCGCTCCACAGGATCTCGAGCTCCTTCTTGCAGATCTGCGCGTGCTCTTCCTTCACCTGGACCATGCGCACGAAGTTCGCGCGCGTCGCGAAATCGGTCGCGGTCGGCTGGAGTGCGGTGATCTTCTCGACCATCTTCGAGACGGTGTCGGCGGCGATCTTCGCGGGGGTCGGGTCGTAGATGCCGCACGGGATATCGCAGTGCGCGTGGACAACGACGGACGGCTTGAATAGTCGGTCGAACACGTTGAACTCCTTCGCTAACGGTCATCGTCGCCGTTGCGGCGACCGAAGCCACTGTACAGCGGCGGCGCGCTACGGCGTCACGTCATCGAGCACCACGTCCACGTCGACCGAGCCACGCGCGTCGACGTCCATTTCGCGCCCGACGAGGTTGGCATAGAACGGCGGCGTCACGCTCAGCTGGTACTCGCCGGGACGCACGGCCATGCGGAACGCGCCAGTCTCGTCCGTATCGGTCGCGGCCGCGTAGCCGTCGTCGTCACGAAGGCTGAGCGTCGCGCCCGCGATCGGGACCCCGCGCTTGTCCGTGAGCATGCCGCGGACGACCACGCCGCGCAGGAGCACGAGGTCGAGCTGGAAGTCCGAGATGCTCAGACGGATCCGGTCGGCTTCGGTCCAGTCGCGCTTGTGCGACCAGTACTCGGCGATGAGATCGCTCTCCGCGGGCGGAATGACGTTGACGATGTACTGCTCGGGTCTCGTCGTGATGGCATACGAGCCATCCGCGCCAGACGGCCGGCAGATCCGGCCGCTCGCGAACGGCGTGTCGACGCACACCAGCGCGTCCGCGACCGGCTCGCCGGTGCTGGTACGCACCTTTCCGCGCAGCTGTGGGCCGTTGATGAGCGAGATGTCGAGCGTCGCGTCGTCAGCGAGCGAGAATGGCGACGCGTTGACGCCCGTCGGCGCACGGTCGTACCAGACCGGGATCGCGCGAACGCGATCCGGCGGAATGGCCCAGACCCAGTACTCGCCGGGCTCGCGCAGGACCGCATATCCCCCGCGCTTGTCGGTGCGCTCGCACTCCCACGGCAACGGTGCCGCGAGCGTCTTGGTGCAGACCTGCGCGTCCTCGATGGTGCTGCCCGCGAGCCGGATCGTGCCCCGGAGAACGACGCCGCGCGCGAGCGCCACGTCGACTCCGGTCACGTCAGTCGCTCGCGCGTCCAGGATGTCGCCCGCTTCCATGAAAGTCCGTCCGCGCGCCCACTGCGGCACGAGCTTCCCGCCCGGCGGACCGTCGACGTGCAGGCGATAGATGCCCGCGCGGACCTCGATCGCATAGGCGCCATTGCTGCCCGAGCGCGCGCACGTTTGCGGATCCTTCGTGGTCGGCGTCGCGCAGGCCTCCGCGCGCGCGACGGGCTTGCTGTCCTGGTCAAGGATCACGCCCAAGATGCGGTAGCGCGCGGCCAGTCCGATCCAGATAGCGGCATCGGTGCCGATGACGTCGACCGTCCGCTGGTCGGGCATCCAGCGCGCCTTTTCCGGCCCCTCGGTGCGGACCGAGTACACGCCCGGATCGAGCGTGAAAGACGCGACGCCGTCGCTCGCCGTTTCGGCGCAGCGCTCGGTGCCGCGCGACGGTGCCGCGCAGACGCTCGCCGTGGAGATCGGCGATCCGGCGATGCCCTTGTCATTGACCTGTGTGACCAGCACGCGCAGCGTCCGCTGACCCGGCGCGGCGCGGAGAGGCGTGGCGGAGGGCTGCGGCGCCGCGACGCAGGCCGTCAGCAGCAACGCGAGGCACGTCAGACCAAGGGAACGCATAGCTCGAACGCTACCTGACTAGAACGTCTTCACCCCGCGCGACGGGCCGCCGCCGCGCTCGCGATCAGCCGGGAGACCTCCGCGAGCGGACCGGCGACCTCCTCGCCGCGTTCGCGCTGCATGAGGTCGCGCATCGCGACCCGGATCGACTTGCCTTCGGACAGCACCAGATGCGTCTGCTCGGTGATGGGCATGCTCACGTTCGCCTCGCGTGCGGACGCGTACGTCGCTTCCGCGGTCGTCAGGCCCTCGGCCACCTGGCCCCCAAGTCGCTCGCGGATCTCGGCGATGCCGAGGCCCTTCGCGAGAAGCTCGCCTACGGTCCGGTTCCGCGAGTGCTTGCTCATGCAGGTGACGACCAGATCGCCCACGCCCGCGAGGCCGGCGACGGTCAGCGGATTGGCGCCCTGCGCGAAGCCATAGCGCGCGATCTCCGCGAGACCGCGGGTGATGAATCCCGCCTTCGCGTTGTCGCCGTAGCCCATGCCGTCCACGGCGCCCGCGCCCAGGGCGATGATGTTCTTCAGCGCGCCGCACAGCTCTACCCCCACGACGTCAACGTCGGTGTAGGCACGGAACATCGGCGTTCCCACCAGCTCTTGGAAGTGCTTCGCGGTCGTCGGCTCCGTCGACGCGATCACGGTGGCCGCGGGGAGGCCGGCCGCGATCTCGCGGCTGATGTTCGGACCCGATAGCACCGCGACGCGCTCGGCATCCAACGCCTGCGACCACAGCTTGCTCATCCGGGTGCCATCGTCGGCGAGGCCCTTCGTCGCCGAGAGGAGGCGGTGTTCGGGACGCAGGAGCGGGCCGGCGCGTTCGCGCAGCGCGCGCACGCCGATGCTCGGAGCCGCGACGACGATGTTCTCCGCGACGAGGGCTCGCTCGAGATCGGCGGTGACCTCCACCATGTCGGGGACCTTGATCCCCGGGAGGTAACGCCGGTTCTCGCGCCGCGCGGCGATGTCGCCGGCGTGCTCAGCGTCGCGCGTCCAGAGGACCACGTCGCGACCACCGTCACGCGCGAGGATCGTCGCGAGCGTCGTACCCCAGGAGCCTGCCTGGAGGACGGCGATCTTCACGTGCGTGCGCCGACACGCGGCTCGGCGCCGCGAAGGATGCGCTGGATGTTCGGAAGGTGCCGGATGTACACGATCGATCCACCCACGAGGATGAAGAGTAGCGTCGCCCACTGGAACGACAGCCAGCCCGTCGCCGTGAACAGCAGGTAGCCGACGAGCGCGCCGATAACGGACGCGAGCGATCCGACGGACACCATCCGCGTGAGCGCGAGCGCGATCGCGAAGAACGCGACCGCGGTCGCCCAGGCGGGCGTCGCTACGAAGAGCAGCGCACCGAATCCGGTGGCGACACCGCGGCCCCCGCGGCCGCGCAGCACGATCGGCCAGCAATGTCCCGCGACCGCGCCGACCGCCGCCGCGGCTTCGGCCAGTGGGCGCGCGGGAGCGTTCACGGGAAAGAGGAGCTGCGCGATGACGACCGCGAGCGCGCCCTTGAGGATGTCGAACACGGCGACGAGCAGGCCCGCCCCGGTGCCCAGCGTGCGGAACGTGTTCGTCGCGCCGGTCGAGCCCGAGCCGACCGCGCGGAGGTCCACGTTGCGGTAGATCTTCCCGACGATGTAGCCGCTCGAGATCGAACCGACCCCGTAGCCGACCGCGGCGCAGAACGCGATCGCGACGAGCGTCGCGACATCGCCGATCACTCGCGGGCGCCCTTGAACTCGAGCTTGATGGGCGTGCCGGCGTAGCCGAAGCGCTCGCGGATGCGGTTCTCGAGGTACCGCGCGTACGTGAAGTGCACCGCCTCAGGGAGATCGACGAAGAACACGAACGTGGGCGCCTTGCCCTTCGCCTGCGTGACATGCTTGAAACGGACCTCGCGTCCGCGGCTCGGCGCCGGCGGATGCGCGGCGATCGCCTCCACCAGCAGGCTATGCAGCTCGGCTGTGGGGACCCGCTTGGTGCGCTCGTCGACGACGGTGAGCGCATCGGCGAGCGTCGCCTCCACGTTCCGCCCGGTCTTGGCCGACACGAAGCGATGACCCATCCACGGCGCGAAGTGGAATTCGCGCGCGACCTCGCTCTCGACCTGTGCGGTCATCTCCGCGCCACGGTCTACCACGTCCCACTTGTTCAGGGCCAGCACCAGCCCGACCGCCGCTTCGATCGCGTAGCCCGCGACGTGGACGTCCTGCGCCGTGATGCCCTCGGTCGCGTCGGTCAGGAGGATCGCGACGTCGGCGCGCTCGAGCGCGTGGGCCGTGCGCAGCAGCGCGTACTTCTCGAGCCCCTGCTCGATGCGGCCGCGCCGGCGTATGCCGGCGGTGTCGACGAGGACGACGCGCCGGCCGTCGCGCTCGATCGTCGTGTCGACGCTGTCGCGGGTCGTGCCCGGCGTCTCGCTCACGACCGCGCGCTCCTCGCCGACCAGGGCGTTGAGGAAGCTCGACTTTCCGACGTTGGGACGCCCGACGATCGCGATGTGCGCGTCGCTCTCGGCCTCCACCCCCTCCGCTGGAGGCAGGCGCTCGAGCACGCGGTCGAGCAGGTCGCCGATCCCCAGACCCTGTATGGCCGAGACGGCGTAGGGCTCGCCGAGCCCGAGCGAGTAGAACTCCGCGGCCTGCGCCTCGCCGCGCCAGGAGTCGGCCTTGTTCGCGACGAGCACCACCGGTTTGCCGCTGCGGCGGAGCTGATCGGCGACGTCGTACTCGACCGGGAGGATCCCCGACTGGGCGTCGACGATGAACATCACCACATCCGCTTCCGCGATCGCGACCTCGGCCTGCCGCCGCACCGCCGCCTCCATCGCGCCCGCGCGCGGATCGTCGAGGCCACCCGTGTCGATCAGCGAGAACTCGCGTCCGGCCCAGTCCGCGGTCGCGTAGATGCGATCGCGCGTCGTGCCCGCGACGTCTTCGACGATCGCGATCCGCTCGCCGACGATGCGATTGAACAGCGTGGACTTGCCCACGTTGGGCCGTCCGACGATGGCGACGACGGCCCTGGCCACCTCGGCCTAGACGGCGACCGTTTCCGCCAGCGCCTCGACGCGCTCTTTCACCTCGAGCAGCGTGTCCATCGGCGTCGAGCAGCCTCCGATGAGGCCGACGCGATCCTGACCGCGCAGCCACTCCGGCCGCAGCTCGTCGGCCGCTTCGATGTGGTACGCCTCGCGGCCCTGCATCTTCGCGAGGTTCACCAGCTCGCGCGTGTTCGCGGAGTTCTTCCCGCCGACGACGATGATCGTGCGCACCTGCTCGGCGAGCTCGCTCGCGGCGACCTGGCGCTTCACGGTCACGGGGCAGACGGTGTTGTAGACCTTCATCTCCTGCGCGATCTCGGCGACGTGCGCGACGAGGTCCTTGAATGCCCACGGCGGCTGCGTCGACTGCGATACGACGCCGGCGCGCTTCATCTTCGGCAGCTTCGACCACTCTTCCTTGGTCTCGACGACGACGTAATCGTCGCCGGCGAAGCCCTTGAGCCCGACGACCTCCGGATGGTCATTCGTCCCGAGGATGATCACCTTGTACCCCTCGTCGGCAAGCTGCTTGGTGAAGCGCTGCGCGCGGAGCACGAGCGAGCAGGTGGCGTCGATGCATTCGAGCCCCTGCTCCTCGATCCGCCGGCGTGTCTCCGGCGGCACGCCGTGCGCGCGGATCACGACGATCCCCTCCTTCGCCTCGGCGGGATCGCTGATCACGTTCACGCCTCGGGCAGCAAGCCGCTCGCTGATCTTCGGGTTGTGCACGACCTGGCCGAGGTTGTAGACGGTCCGGCCGCTCTCGGCGGCGGCTTCGGTCAGCTCGACCGCCTTTTTGACCCCGAAACAGAAGCCATTCTCGCGCGCGAGGAGCACTTCCACGACATCGAGTCTAGCGGTACGGACCGCGCATTTCGGCCGGGACGAGCGCGGCAACGCGGCGCATGACCGCATCCGCCTGCGCCTGCGCGTCGCGGCGTTCCTCATCGCTCAGATCTCGTACGTGAAACGCGGGACCGATGCGAAGCCGCACCGAGCCACCCAGCGCAAGCCCGACGAGGGAGCGCTTCGATCCCATGACGGCCAGCGGCACGATAGGCACGTCGGGCACTCGTTCCGCGAGGAACGCGATGCCCGGCTTCGCGCGCAGAAGCGATCCGTCGGCGCTGCGATGGCCTTCGGGGAAGAACCCGAGCACGCGCCCGGCCGCGAGGACCTTCAGCGCGGTGACCAGAGCGCGCCGATCGCCTTCGCCACGCCGGACGGGGAACGACCCGATGCCGCGCAGCAGGAAGCCAAGCACCGGATAGTCGAACGCCTGGATCTTCGCCATGAAACGCACGTCGCGATCGAGGCCGAACACGATGAACGGCGGGTCCTTCCAGTTCTGGTGGTTCGAGGCCAGGATGAACGCGCCGCGTTCGGGAAGATGCTCGCGGCCATCGACGTCGACCCGAATGAGGCCAAGGATGACGATTCGAATCGGTGGATAGAGGAAGCGCCACACCCAGAGGCGCTGTGCCGGAAGCTCCGGCGCCCCCTGGAAGATCACTGCGACGCGGCGGACCGGGTCACGATCTCCAGAACGCGTTCGAGGGCCTGCCCGACCGAAAGGCCGTCCGTCTGCACGATGACGGCGTCCTCGGCCGCCCGGAGCGGCGCCACCTTGCGCTCGCTGTCGAGCCGGTCGCGCCGCAGGATCTCCTGCAGCAGCTCCTGTCGGGGACGGACCTGGCCCCGTGAGCGCAGCTCCTCTTCGCGGCGCTTCGCGCGCTCGGCCGCCGACGCGGTGAGGAAGATCTTCCGCTCCGCCGCCGGGAGCACCACCGTGCCGATGTCGCGTCCGACCATCACGACGCGCCCACGTGACGCGAGGGCACGCTGCTGCTCGACCATCGCGTCGCGCACCTCGGGGACGCGCGCGACCTGCGAGACGACGCCGTCGACATCCGTCGAACGGATTTCCCATGTGACATCCGCGCCGTCGAGCAGCACCGTGTACGCGCGCCCGTCGCGGACGGTGGGCGGACCGATCGCCACACGAACCTCGCGCGCGAGCTTCGCGAGATTCGTGCCGTCATCCGGTCCGACGCCGCGCCGGAGGGCCGCGAGCGCGACCGCGCGATACATCGCGCCCGTGTCGAGGAACAGGTAGCCCATGCGCTCGGCGACGAGCGCGCCGATCGTGCTCTTGCCGGCGCCGGCCGGGCCGTCGATCGCGATCGTCCGTGGCGTCACGCTCGCCTCGCCGCGGTGCGTCGGGCCGTGCGTGTCTTCGCGCCGCGGCCGCGGGTCGTCGTGCCTCGCAAGCGCCTACGCGCCGCGGGTCCTACCGCGGCTCGGGGTGCTCGCTCCGATCGAGTCGCTCGCCGCGGCACCGAAACCCTCTCTACGCGCCGGGGTCCCCCCGTCCGTAGGACGGAACCCCGTCGCGCGGGGGCCCTCGGCGCCGCGGCTCGCGTCCCGGTTCGCTCGCTCGCGAGCGCGGCGATCTCGCTTTTGGTGAGCTCTCTCCACTGCCCCGCTCGAAGCCGACCCAGCATGAGGTTTCCCATGCGCACGCGAACCAGGCGCGTCACGCGCAGGCCGACGGCGGCGCACATCCGGCGCACCTGACGCTTCCATCCGGTCGTCAGCACGATGCGCAGTCTTGACGCCGCGCGCGAGCGCGATCGCAGGTCGATCCGTCGCGCGCGCGCAAGGCCTTCCTCCAGACGCACACCGCGCTGGAGCTGGCTGAGCGCGGTCGCGCCGAGCTCACCCGTCACACTCACTTCGTACTCGCGCTCGTGGCTGTAGCGCGGATGGAGCACGCGCTCCGCCCACGCGCCGTCGTTCGTGAGCAACAGCAGGCCTTCCGAATCCGTGTCGAGCCGGCCGACGGGATACAGACGTTCGTGCGCGCCGATGAGGTCGACGACGGTGCGGCGCCCGCGCTCGTCGTGCGCGGTGGAGACGATGCCCATGGGCTTGTTCATCAGCACGTAGCGATGCGGCTGCGCTGGACCGACGGCGCGGCCGTCAACGTCGATGCGCGCGTCCTCGGATACCTGCGTACCGAGCGTCGTGACGACATCGCCATTCACACGGACGCGACCGGCGCTGATGAGCTCCTCCGCGCCGCGTCGCGAGGCGACGCCTCGGGCCGCGAGGACCTTCTGCAGCCGGATCACGACGATCCGTCGATGACGCGCTCGGCGGTCTCGGGGATCGCGCCCTCGGGTGTGAGCGCGCGCGGGAGCTCGTCCAGGCTCGAGAGGCCGAAGCACTCGAGGAACTCCCACGTCGTGCCGTACAGGATCGGACGCCCCGGCGTCTCCTTGCGTCCGCGCTCCTCGATCAGACGGCGCTGCATGAGCGTGTAGATCGTTTGATCGCAGTTCACGCCGCGTATCGCCTCGACCTCCGCGCGCGTCACCGGCTGCCGGTATGCGATCACGGCGAGCGTCTCGAGCGACGCGGGGGATACGCGCAGGCGATCGGCGCCGAGGTACGCCGCGACGTGCGTGGCCTGCTCCGGGGCGGTGATGAGCTGCCAGTCGTCGCCGTCGTGCGCGAGACGCAGCCCGCTTCCCTCGTACGACCGCGCGAGATCGGCGAGCGCCCCATCGACCTGCTTTGGCGTCGCGCTCACCACGCGAGCGAGCTCGCCGCGCGAGACGGGCTTCTCGGCGACGAACAGGACGCTCTCGATGGCGTTCGCGAGCGGTGTCCTCATGCGGCGGGCGCCTTCCTCCGGATCAGGATGTCCGCGAAGAGCTCGCTCTGCTCGAGGTCGATGATGATGCGGCGGTACAGGTCGAGCAGCGCGATGAACGTTACGACAGCCCAGCCAAGCGTGGGCGCGCCGCCGAGCAGCTCGGTGAACGTGATCTCCTCGCGCTCGGCGACGATCTGCTCGATCTCCGCGGTGCGCTCCTCGACCGAGTAGCGCTCGCCCGGAGCGACCATGTCCTCTTCACGCTGCCGGGCGGCGAGCGCGAGCACCTTCGCGAACGCGGCCGCGAGCGCGCCGACCTCGCCGCCGCGCGGCGGCAGATCCACGGTGCCACCCTCGCGATGGAAGGCGCGCTCGCCGCTTCGCAGGCGGCTGCCCAGCGCGCCCGCGCGCTCGCGCACGACCGCGTACTCGAGCAGCCGCGCCCGCAGCTCCTCCTCGGTCTCGCCGGCCTCCTCGTCCGCGAGCGGCGCGAGCGAAGGCAGGAGGCTGCGCGCCTTCAACAGGACGAGCCGCGATGCGAGGGCGAGGAACGCCGAGACCTCCTCGGCCGGGAGCGCGTCGAGAGCGCGGACGCGCGCGAGGTACTCGTCGGCGAGGTCGCCGAGCCGCACCGTGAGGATGTCGAGCTTCTTTTCCTCGACCAGCTCCAGCAGCATGTCGAGCGGACCGTCGAAGCCCTCGACGGTGACGTGCGGGCCCTCGGGGCCGAGCATCACGGGATCGCCTCGCGATCCGCCCGCGCCAGCAGACGCTCGTCCTCGCTCGCCGGCGGCAGGTGGTGCCGCGCGATGAGACGCACCACGCGGTCGGATCGCCCTTCGTCCCGCGCGAGGTCCGCCCCCCGCCGCGCGTGATCGAGGTAGCGCGCGAACGTCGAGCCACCCCGCGCGAGACGCGCGCGCACGCGCGGGGCGAATCGCTCCAGCAGCACTCCCGCGATGCGCTGCCACAGGCGGGTGTCCGCCGGCTTCGCGCGGTCGTGCAGCGCTCCCGCGAGGACCAGCTCCTCGTCGGCGCCGAGCGAGCGGAGGATCGCGGCGGTCCGCTCCCCATGCGCGGCGTCACCGCCGGTCGTCACGAAGTAGCGCCAGGTCTGCAGCACCCGCTCGCGCACGATCAAAAGACGCGCGTCCCCAGCAGCAGTGTGACGATGAAGCTCGCCGGCACGCGCACGAGCGGCGTGAGGAGATCGATGCGCAGGAGTGCCGGGACGAAGAAGATCACCGCGAGGAGGATGAACGGGCCGTACTGCTCGTACGAGCGCCAGGAGTACGCCTGCCTCGGCGGAAGCAGCCCGTACACGACACGCGCGCCATCGAGCGGCGGGATGGGGATCAGGTTGAAGACGAAAAGCAGCGCGTTGTACACGACGATCGCGAAGAGCAGCTGCTGGTAGATCTCGGCGACCGCACCCGTGCCGAATGGGACGAAGCGGATCGGCAGCGCGCAGATCGTCGCGAGGGCCAGGTTGGTGAACGGTCCGGCGAGGGCGACGAGGCTCCCGCCGCGCCGGCCCCCCTGCAGGCGCGACTCGTTGACCGGAACGGGCTTGCCGTATCCGAAGCGGAGCAGAAGGAGGAACAGCGAGCCGAGAAGGTCGAGATGCGCGAGCGGATTGAAGGTCATGCGGCCCATGAGCCGCGCCGTGTCGTCGCCCAGACGGTGCGCGACGTAGGCGTGCATGAACTCGTGCACGGTGATGCCGAGGACGATCGCCGCGATGAAGCTCCAGAACTGCACCGGCTGCTGCGTCGCCTGGTCCAGGAGCGAGAAGATCGACTGGTAGTTGAAGATCAGAAGGAGGAGGAACAGGAAGAGGATCGGGTCCATCCCGAACGGGCCCGTGGAGCGGCGAGCGATCACTGACGGACCAGTCTAGGGACGCGCGCGGCCCGCGATGCGCCCGAGGATGAGCCTGCGCCGGGGCACCCGGCGCGCGCTCCAGCGGAACGCGGCGCGGACCTCATCGCTCGCCGCCGCGTCGCTCGGTCGGCCAGACACGTGCAGGTCGGCGTACGGCTCGCCGCGCTCGATACGATCCCCGACCTTCACTCGCAGCACGATGCCGGTCCGTAGATCGATCGGATCGCCCTTCTTCTCGCGGCCGGCGCCGAGGTGCACCGACGCGAGACCGATGCGGTCCGCGGCGATCGCGGCGACGTACGCGGTCCGCGGCGCGCGCAGGCTCTCGACGCGCGGCGCCCGCGGCAGCCGAGCGGGATCGTTGACCATCCGCGCGTCGCCGCCCTGCGCCGTCACCAGCTCGCGGAGCTTCGCGAGGCCCGAGCCGTCCGCGAGCGCGCGGTCGACGCGCGCGAGCGCGGTCTTCGGGTCGCGCGGCCTGCGCCCGAGCACGAGCATCTCCGCCGCGGCGACGCGCGCGAGCCTCGTGAGGTCTTGGGGCCCGTTGCCGCGGAGCGTCGCGATCGCCTCGGCCACTTCCAGCGCGTTGCCGACCGCGCGGCCGAGGGGCTGTTCCATGTCGGTGAGCTCGCACGTCACCTCGAGCCCGTGCGCGGCACCGATCGCGACCATCGTCCGCGCGAGCGCGGTGGCCGACCGGCGTTCCTTCATGAACGCGCCGCTGCCGACCTTCACGTCGAGCACGACCGCGTTCGCTCCCGCCGCGATCTTCTTCGACATGATGCTCGAGGCGATGAGCGGGATCGACGGGACGGTCCCGGTCGCGTCGCGCAGCGCGTAGATGAGCCCGTCGGCCGGCGCGAGCTCCGCCGTCTGTCCGGTGACGACGATGCCGATGCGCTCCAGCTGCGCGACGAATTCGCTCGTCGTCAGGTCGACGCGGTAGCCCGCGAACGATTCCAGCTTGTCCAGCGTGCCGCCGGAGAACCCGAGGCCGCGCCCGCTCATCTTCGCGACGGGGAGGCCGCACGCCGCGACAAGCGGCGCCACGACGAGCGTCGTCTTGTCGCCGACGCCACCGGTGGAGTGCTTGTCGACGACGCGGCCGAATCGCGTGAGGTCGAGCCGCTCGCCGGAGCTCACCATGCTCGCGGTGAGCGCGGCGGTCTCCGTCGCGTCCATGCCGCGCAGCACCACCGCCATGCAGAACGCGGACATCTGATAATCGGGGATGTCGCCCTTCGTGTAGCCCTGGATGAGGTGGTCGATCTCGTCGGCGGTGAGCTTCCCGCCGTCGCGCTTGCGCTCGATGAGCTCGACGGTCCTGATCCCGCTCAATCTCTGTCCTTCGGACAGGAGACACGCTCCCCCACTAAAGTTTGGCGACGACGCCCGTCACCACGTTCCCCAGGCGCTTCCCCGCACGGTTGGCGACCTCGAGCACCTCCTCGTGCGTGACGTGCTGGATGAGGCCGGGGATGCCGGTCGCCATGTCGGTGACCGTCGAGATGGCGAGGATCCGCATGCCCATGTGCCGGGCCACGAGGACCTCAGGCACGGTGCTCATGCCGACGGCGTCCGCGCCGAACCCGCGCAGCATGCGCAGCTCGGCCGGCGTCTCGAAGTTCGGCCCCGCGACGGCGACGTATACGCCCTCGCGCAGATCCTTGTCCACGGCGTGCGCGAGCTTGCGCAGCTCCTCGGTGTACGTGCCGACCATGTCCGGGAACCGCGGCCCCAGCGTGTCGTCGTTGACGCCGCGGAGCGGGTTGACCGCCATGAAGTTGATGTGGTCGCTCACCACCATGAGGTCGCCTGCCTTGTACGACGGGTTGAGCCCACCGCAGGCGTTGGTGAGGATGACCGTGTCGATGCCCCAGGACTTGAACACGCGGATCGGGAACGTCACCGCCTGGATGTCGTAACCCTCGTAGTAGTGGAGGCGGCCCTTCATCACCGCGACGGTCTTGCCCCCGAGGCCGCCGACGACCAGCTCTCCGGCATGGCCTGGCGCGGTGCTGCGCTCCCACCCGGGGATGTCGCCGTACGCGATGCGATCCGCGTCCGCGACCTCGTCGGCGAGCGCGCCGAGACCGCTGCCCAAGACGATCGCGACCTGCGGCCGTTTCTTCGTCCGCGCGCCGATCGCCGCCACCGCATCCTGGGGGGTGCTCGGGGGGCGCAGCCCCCCGGTGGTCGTCATGTTCCGGGCTCCTTCAGGATCTTCTGCCGCAGCAGCGACACGAATGGCTTCGCGTGGGCGGTACGGACCAGCTGCGCCGCGGTCTCCGAGCGCCGCACCGCGATGCGATCGCCCGCGCGAAGCTCGTGCTCCTCCTGCCCGTCGATGGAGATCATCGACGGCTCGTCCTGCACTTCGAGGTCGATCCGCTGGTCGGGGCCGAGGACGATCGCGTTGCCGAACGAGAGGTGCGGCGCGATCGGCACGACCACCAGCGCCTGCGACGTCGGCAGGATGAGCGGCCCGCCGACGGAGAACGCGTAAGCGGTGCTGCCCGTGCCGGTCGCGACGATGACGCCGTCCGCCCAGTAGACGATGAGCGGCTCGTCGTCGACGCGCACCGCGACATGGATCGAGCGCACCTGCCCACCGCGCGCGACGACGATGTCGTTCAGGGCGAGCGAGCGCACCGTCTCGCGGCCGCCGCGCACGAGGCGCGCATCCAGCAGCGCGCGCTCCTCGATCCCGTAACGTCCCGCGCCGACATCCGCGAACGCCGCGGCGAACTCGCCGACGGTGATCGCCGTGAGGAAGCCCAGCCGTCCGAGGTTCACGCCCAGGAGCGGGACCCCCAGCGGCGACAACGCGCGCGCCGCGCGGAGCATCGTTCCGTCGCCGCCGAAGACGCACGCTACGGTCGCACCGGAAACATCCGCTCGCACCGTGCTCGAATCCAGCGGAACGTCCGTGACGTCGTGGCCGGCCTTGCGTATGCGGTCCGCGGCGTCGCGCGCGGCGGTCACCGACTCCGGCCAGTCGGTGCGGAAGCACAGGACGACCTTCATGCCGCGGCCCGCTCGGCGGCCGCTCGCAGCTCCTCGGCGCTCAGGCCCGCTTCGCCTTTGCGCGCGCGTACGAAGATCTCGCGGTTGCCCTCGCGTCCGGCGACGCGCGAGGCGACGATCGCCACGACGCCGACACCGTCGGCGGCGAAGCGGTCGGCGACGGTGACGACCGCGTCCACGCGGGCACGCGTGTCCCGTACGATGCCGCCCTTCTCGACGGCCTCGCGACCCGCTTCGAACTGCGGCTTCACGAGGGCGACGATCTCTCCGCCGTCCCGCAGATGCCGGAACGACGGCGGCAGCGCCAGGCGGAGCGAGATGAAGGACAGATCGGCGACGATGAGGTCGACGGGCTCGGGGAGATCGAAGCCCTCGCGCGCGTTGATCCCCTCCATCACCCGCACGCGCGGATCGTTGCGGATCTTCCAGTCGAGCTGGCCTTTGCCCACGTCGACCGCGTACACGCGCGTGGCGCCGCGCTGCAGGAGGCAGTCGGTGAAGCCGCCGGTGGACGATCCCACGTCGAGCGCGACGACGCCGCGTACGTCCAGCCCGAGATCGTGCAGCGCGCCCTCGAGCTTCTCGCCGCCGCGCGAGACGAAACGCGGGCCGCTCTCGATCGTGACCTCGGCGTCCTCGGCCACCGGCTCGCCGGCGCGGTCGGCGCGGTCGCCGGCGACCCGGACGGCGCCCGCGAGGATGAGCGCCTGCGCCTTCTCGCGGCTCGGCACGAGCTCGCGCTGCACGAGCAGCTGATCGAGGCGGACGCGGCGGGCCACGCCGCGATTGTCCCGCAATTTCGCATACTGCGACCGATGCCGAAGCGTTTGCCGCGCACCCGCACCCTGAAGGGCGACCCGAAGCTCGCGCATTATGACGCTGGCGCCGGCGTTGCCGGAGAACCGGTGATGCTCCTCATTCACGCGAGCCTGTACCGCTCCGAGGACTGGGAGAACATCTTCCCGCGGCTCGCCACGCGCTATCGCGTGGTCGCATACGACGCGCGCGGGCACGGGAAGAGCGGACGCGCCGCCGCGTACACGCTGCGCGACTTCGCCGACGACGCCGAACGCATGCTGCGCGAGATCGTGAAGGCTCCCGTCGTGATCGTCGGGCACTCGCTCGGCACGCTGGTGGGGATCGTCTGCGCGGCCGAGATGCCGGACCTCGTGCGGGCGATCGTGCTCGAGGATCCGCCGCTCAAGTACGGCACCCCCTGGGAACGCGATCGGTACCAGGGTCTGCGCGACGCGCTCGATGTGCGCGAGGACCCGCGCGCGTTCATGAAGGCGATCGGGAAGCGCCCGCTCCCCTCACCGGGACCGCGCGGGGAACGCACGTACGGCGAGATGCGCGGCTTCTACGCCGCGGAGCGTGTCGTGACGTACTTCCGCGACATCGACCCGGCGTTCCTCGACTGGCGCATGTCGAACGCGGACGAGACCGCGAAGGAGCTCATCGCGACGTCGATCGCGAAGATCGCGTGCCCGGTCCTGGTGATCGCCGGCGAGCCGCGCCTCGGCGCGTCGTTCGACGACGCAGCGGAGTTCCAGCTGAAGCGCAGCGTGAAGGACCTCACGGTGAAGCGTTACCCCGGCCAGGGCCACATCGTCCACGGCTTCCGCCCGGAGCCGTTCCTCGAGACGATCGAGCCGTTCCTGCGCCGCGTCCGGTCAGCGGCGGGATAGGTACCTCCCTCCTGTCGTCGAGCAGTCGCGGGTCGTGAGCGGGCTGGTCTTGCTAGTGGCGGCGTACGCGCCCGTCCTGGGGCCGACGCCGAAGTCCCGTGGGTTGCGATGCCTGTGCCCCAGCCTCGCGACGATCGCGCCGCCCGCGACCGCCTCGCCGATGGCATCTGGCGTCGCACTGCCCCTCGCTCAGCTCGACAACCCGATCGTCACGATCGCGCGAGCGCAGTTTCCCATCGCCGCAATCGGGCCTGATGACCATCCGACCGGCGGTCGCCGGTCTCAGGGGGGTCCGGACGGTTACGGGCTCCCGACCGGTCCGAGCATGACGTCATCGAAGCACGTCACCGAGTCGGCCTTCGTCCAGAGACCCGCCCGTCCCTCGCGGAAGGTCGCGTCTTTCGATTCGACGACGAGCTTGTCACCGACGAAGCCGCGCAGCGTCGTGCCGACGGCCTCGCCGCGCAACAGCTGCCACGCACCCGAAGCGACGTTGATCGAACCGCTCTTGATCTCACTCCGCTGGCCGTTCACGTACTTGAAGATGACGACGTTCCCCTCGAGCGCGTTCGCGCGCACGATGTAATAGTTCCTCGAGTCCTGGATCCGCAGCAGGACCCCGGCGGCCTGGTCGGTGCGCCCGGAGATCGGCTTGAACTGCGCACTGACCGCCATATCCGCGTGGACGTCACTCGATAACTGCACCGCCGGGAACTCGGCCGACGCCGTCTGACACAGGGCATTCGGCGAGCTGGGGGCGCCGGACTCGATGCGGACGGTCCACGTTCCCGTGAAGATCGTGGCGCCCGACGGCAGCGAACCGACCGCGTCCCGATCGAAATTCCACGTCGACGGCACGAAGCGTTCGCTGCTCACCGCCGGGCCGCTGCTCGCGAACTCGGACGAGGGCGAGCACGCAGCGAGGGCGACGATTCCGGCAAGAAGACCTGCGACGAGTGCCTGCGCCCCCCGCTCCTCGCTCATCGGAGCCCGAACAGCAGCAGGCCCACGACCGCCGACGCGCCAACGAGCGCAGGCTCGAACACCTTGAAGCGCCACAGGACGACGAACGCAACTACGAAGATCGCGATCGTTGGCACATCGACCAGGACCTGCGTCGCGATGACACCCGCCGCGCCGGTGATCGCGCCCGCGGCCGCGGCGGTCGCGCCCTTTGTGAAGCCCTGGATCGCGGGATGCGTGCGGTAGCGCATGATCGTCGGCGCGAAGAGCACGACCATGAGGAACGGCGGGAGGAACACGCCGATGCCGGCGATCGTCGCGCCGGCCAGGCCCGCGACGAGGTAACCCACGAAGACCGCGGTGATGACGACCGGGCCCGGTGTGATCATCCCCATCGCGACCGCGTCCAGGAACTCACGCTCGCTGAGCCAGCCGAAGTCGCCGACCACGCCCTGCTGTAGGAACGGAACGATCGCGAGGCCCGAGCCGAAGGTGAAGGCGCCGGCCTTGAAGAAGAAGATGCCTAGCTGCAACAGCAGATTCGGATCGACGCTCTGTGCCATCACGAGCGGGCCGAGCGGCAGGACCACGGGCGAGGTCACCGCGCGGCGCCACCACGACCGCGGTGCGTAGAGAACGACGCCGACCAGGCCGGCGCCGACGAACAGGACGGCGACCTCGCTGCGAACGAGGAACGTGACCGCGGCCACCGCGGCGAAGATCGCCCACAGCCGCCGATCACTCTTCACCGTCACCTTCAGGAGCTTCCAGGCCCCACGCAAGATCAGTGCGATGACCGTCGGCCCGATGCCGTAAAACAGCGCCTGGATGACGGTCGTGCCGCGGAACGCGACGTACAGCGCCGCAACGATGCTGACGATGACGAACGGCGGCAGGATGAACGGGACCGCCGCAGCCACCGCGCCCCAGAAGCCGCGGCGAACGTAGCCCAGCCACATCGCGAGCTGCGCCGCGAGCGGACCGGGCAGCGTTTGAGATACCGCGAGACCCTCGAGGTATTCGTCCTGCGTGATCCAGCCACGCCGCTCCACCAGATCGCGCTGCATATAGCCAGCGAGCGCGATCGGCCCACCGAAGCCGAGCGTTCCAAGCCGCAGGAAGTAGACGGCAATATCGCGAAGCCCGACGTCATCCATGTTCTTCATCGCCGCGATCAGCCTAACTCCGGTCCTTGGCCTGCTTCTGCAGCGCCTCCGCGAGCTGCGTGATGCGCAGATCGGCCGCGTCCAGGCGCTTCGCGCACTGCTCGTAGAGTTGAAGTCCTTCTTCGTAGAGCCGCACCGCCTCGTCGAGATCGAGCGAGGGATCCTCGAGCTTGTCCGCGATCGCTTCGAGACGTTTCAGCGCCTCTTCGATGCTCTGCTCGTCAGCCACCGCGTTCCACCTCGTCCACTCTGACGCGGACGCGTCCGTCGCGCATCCGCAGGCGCGCGCCCTCGCCGGCGTGCAGCCTCGCGGCGGACGCGCGGACGCGGCCGTCCTCGCCCTCGACGATCGCGTAGCCGCGCCCCAGCACCTTCAGCGGCGACAGCGCATCGAGCCGCCGCTGCGCGGCGACCAGCCACTGCCGGCGCGACGGCACGAGCCGCGACATCGCTCGGTCGAGCCCTCGCCGGTCTTCGTCCAGCCGCTGACGGTACCCCGCGATCTTTGCAGGCGGTGCTCGGCGCTCGACCAGTCGGTACGCGCTCTCGAGGCGCTGGCGCCGTCCGGCCAGCGCGTCGCGCGTGCGGGATGCGATGCGGCGCCAGAGCCGCTCCGCGGCGACCTGGCGCGCGCTCGCGTCGGGAATGACGAGCTCGGCGGCGACCGACGGCGTCGGCGCGCGCACGTCGGCCGCGAGATCGCAGAGCGTCACGTCCGTCTCGTGGCCGACGCCGGAGACCGTCGGGCGCGGAAAGCGGGCGATCGCGCGAACGAGGGCTTCATCGTTGAAGGCCGCGAGGTCCTCGGACGGTCCGCCACCGCGCGCGATGATGACCACGTCGAGCTCGCGCAGCTGCGCGAGGCCGTCCAGCGCCGCGATGAGCGACTCGGCCGCGGTCGCGCCCTGCACGAGCGCGGGCGAGAGCACGAGCTCCACCCGGGGATCGCGGCGCGCGACGACGGTCTGGACGTCACGCCACGCCGCGCCGACCGGACTCGTCACGACGCCAACGCGCCGCGGCGCCGCGGGCAACGCGCGCTTTCGCTCCTGCGCGAAGATCCCCTCCGCCGTCAGCCGGCGCTTCAGCGCCTCCAATCGCAGATGCGCGTCGCCGGCGCCGGCCGGGCGCACGTCGTCCACGCGGAGCTGGCAGCGGCCGTCGCGGAGATAGAACTCGATCCAGCCATGGGCCAGGATCTTCGCCCCATCACGCGGGGTGAGCGCGATCTGCGCCGCCTGCGTCGCGAACAGCACGCACTGCAGCTGTCCGATGTTGTCGCGCATGGTGAAGTACACGTTGCCCGACGGGTGGGTTCGCGCCTGAAAGATCTCTCCTTCTACCCACAGGTCCTTGAACTCGTCGCCGGACTGGATGTGCTTCGCCAGCGCCATCGCGAGCTGCCCGACGCGCAGCACGCCGCTAGGCGCGCTCGATGTACTCACCGCTCCGCGTGTCCACCTTGATCTTGTCCCCCGCGTGGATGAAGAGCGGCACGTTCACCTTCAGTCCGGTCTCGAGCGTCGCCGGCTTCGTCGCGCCGGTGGCGGTGTCGCCCTTGAGCCCGAAATCCGTCGACGCGACGGTGAGGACGATGGACGCGGGCATGTCGACGCCGATGGCCTCGCCTTCGTACTCGCTGAGCGTGACCTGCATCCCGTCGGTAAGGTAGTTGACCGCGTCGCCGAGCTGGTCCTCGTCGAGCGCGATCTGGTCGTACGTCGTCGTGTCCATGAAGTGGTAGTGGGTCGAGTCCTTGTACATGAACTGCACCGTGCGATGGTCGAGCCGAGCGCGCTGGAAACGATCGCCGGCCTGGACGGTCTTCTCGATGAGGTCGCCCTTGCGCACGTTGCGCAGCTTCATGCGCACCTGCGCGCTGCCCCGACCCATCTTGATGTGCTGGAACTCGACGATCTGATAGAGGGTGCCGTCGATCTCGATGGTGATCCCGCGCTTGATCTCGCCTGTGGAAATCACTTCTTCGTCGTCTCCCCGATGAGCCAGCGGAGCGCGACCTCGTACCCGACGACCCCGAGGCCGACGACCTGGTGCGCGGTCACGTCCGCCAGATAGCTGTGATGGCGGAAGGCTTCGCGCTTCATCACGTCGCTGATGTGCACCTCGACGACCGGGAATTCGCAGGCCGCGACGGCGTCACGCAGCACGACCGATGTGTGAGCGAGCCCGCCGGGATTGATGATGGCACCATCCGCGCCGGCGTGCTCCTGCAGGTAGTCGATGAGCGCGCCCTCGTGGTTCGACTGGATCGCATCGATCTCCGCCCCGGTCTCGCGCGCGATGGCACGGCAGCGCTCGACGACCTCGGCCAGCGTCGTCGTCCCGTAGATATGCGGCTCGCGCTTGCCGAGCGTGTTCAGGTTCGGCCCGTTGATCACGAGGTAGCGCGTCATGCCGGGTGTCCTTCGAGGACCCGCGCGGCCGTCCGCAGCGCGCGGTCGCCTACGTCGGTCACCTCGCTGAACATGCCGACGCGCCGGGGCAGGATCCAGCGCACCTTCCCCGCGCGGGTCTTCTTGTCGCGCTGGAGGAGCTGCCAGGCGCGCTTCGGTATGTCCGCGCGGATCGGCAGGCGCGCCAGCGCGAGCATGCGCTCGAGCTCCTCGCGCAGCGAGCGGGGCGCGAGGCCGAGCGCCTCCGCCAGCGCGGCGGCGAAGACCATGCCGATCGCGACCGCCTCGCCGTGCGTGACCCGGTAGCCGGAGGCAGCCTCGTACGCGTGGCCCATGGTGTGGCCGAAGTTCAACAGCTCGCGCAGGCCGCTCTCGCGCAGATCGAGCGTGACGATGCCCGCCTTGACCTCGGCCGCGAGTGAGACGGTCGTCACCTGCGGACCGACGTCGCCCCGCAGGATCGGATCGATCGAGCGATCCACGTGTGCCACCGCGTCGCGGTCGGCGAGGAACGCGCTCTTCACGACCTCGGCCAGGCCGGACGCGACCTGGCGCGGCGGGAGCGTCGCCAGGACGCCGACGTCGGCGAAGACCGCATCCGGCGGATGGAACGCGCCGACGAGATTCTTCCCCGCCGGTATGTCGATCGCGGTCTTCCCGCCGATCGCGGCGTCGACCATGCCGAGCAGTGTCGTCGGGACATGCGCCACGCGGACGCCGCGCAGGTACGTGGCCGCGGCGAACCCCGCCGCGTCGCCGACCGCGCCGCCGCCCAGCGCGACGATCCCGCCGTCGCGACCGAGACCGGCCTCGGCCAGATCGGCCCAGAGTCGCGACACCGCGGTCACGGACTTGGCGGCCTCGCCCGACGGAACGGCTATCGCGAGCGGCTCGAGCCCGGCCGTCGCGAGCGAACGGACGACACGCTTCCGGTAATGGCGGGCCGCGTCGGGCTCGCTCACGACCGCGACGCGCCCGCTCCATCCGAGATCGGCGAGATGCGTTCCTACCTGATCGAGCAGTCCCGCACGGACCAGCACGGGGTACGCGTGCTCCCCGCCGACGTCGATGCGCACGCCACGCGCCGCGATTAGCCACGCGGCGATCGCGCTCGCGGTCTCGTCGGGCGTCGCGTCCTCGTCGACCTCGAACGCGACGTCGACGTCCGCGTACGCCGCCTTTCGTTCGCGCAGCGCGTGACGCGCGCGCTCGCGCGGCGCGAGCGCCTGATGCGGGCGCTTCGCCATCGTCGCGGCGATCCCCGCCGTGAGGCGCTCGAGCGACGCGCGCAGGCCGACGATCAGTCCCAGCTGACGCATGCGCTCGCGATTCGCGTCACGCACCGGCGCGCCGCCGCCGGTGTCCACGATCACCCACGCCGGCGTGGGGCGGAGGCGTTCGAGGATCAGCGTCTCGAGATCGCGAAAGCGGTCCATACCGTCGTCCTCGATCGTCGCCTTGTTGCTCTTGCCCGAGCGACGCTCCACCTCGCGATCCATCTCCAGCACGCTCGCGCCGAGCTGACGCGCGAGAAGCGGCGCGACGCTCGACTTGCCGACGCCCGGCGGGCCGACCAGGAAGAGATGCACGCGTCTCAGACCCGCTGATCGATGGGATGCAGCCGGCCCCGGTAGCGCTCGACCGCGGCGACGAGATCGTCCGCGGTGTCGCAGCCGAACTTTTCGAGCAGCGCGTCGGCCAGGACGAACGCGAGCATCGCCTCGGCGACGACGCCCGCCGCGGGAACGACGCAGACGTCGCTGCGTTCGACGTGCGCCGGCGCGGGCGCGCCGGTGCGCAGGTCCGCGGACGGAAGGGGCTTCATGAGCGTCGAGATCGGCTTGAAGGCGACCTCGACCAGGACGTCCTCGCCGTTGGTCATCCCGCCCTCGAGCCCGCCGGCGCGGTTGCGCGTCCGCGCGAAGCGTCCATCGCGGACCGTGATGGGGTCGTGCACCGCGCTCCCGCGCTCGCGCGCGGCGGCGAAGGCATCCGCGAACTGCACGCCCTTCGCGCTCTGGATCGACAGGAGCGCCTGCGCGATCCGTCCGTCGAGCCGCCGGTCCCACTGCGCGCTCGTGCCGAGCCCCGCGACGAGCCCGCTCGCGCGAAGGGCGACGATGCCGCCGAGCGTGTCCCCGGCTTCGCGCGCCGCGCCGATCGCCGCGACCATCGCCGCCGACTTCGCGGCATCGGCGCAGCGGACCTCGCTCGCCTCGACCGCCTCGCTCTCGAATCGCGGCGCGCTCTCGACGTCGCCGATCGCCTTCGTCTCGCTGCGCACCTCGATGCCGACGACGCGCAGGACCGCCTTCGCGACCGCGCCGGCGGCCACGCGCGCCGCCGTCTCGCGCGCGCTGGACCGCTCGATCACGTCGCGCACGTCCTCGTGCCCGAACTTGAGCGCGCCGGCGAGATCCGCGTGTC
>WNGF01000628.1_pt1 | contig 87245 bp, 84 predicted proteins | sample 5400641 | NCBI WGS metagenome assembly WNGF01 (sample SAMN13153371, study PRJNA577476) | soil metagenome | isolation source: 80 cm soil or saprolite under grassland replicate 2 | place: USA:California | collected 2016-06-15 | reverse complement strand
TCTCCGGGTCCAGCGAGGCGATCCTGATGGTCGAGTGCGGCTCCAATGGGGTCAGCGAGGCTGAGGTCCTCGACGCCTTGGACATCGCCCACGAGGAGATCAAGAAGATCTGCTCGACGATAGAGGAGCTGCGAAGCAAAGCGGGTAAGGAGAAGCTCGAGATCGCGGAGCCCAAGGTGGATCCCGAGCTCGTGGAGCAGATCCAGGCCTCTCACGGTGAGAAGCTCGATCAGGCAACCCAGATCCCCGAGAAGCTCGCACGCCAGGAGGCGGCGCGAGCGGTGGAGGAGGAGGTGCTCGAGCAGTACGCGAGCGCCGGCGAGGGCGCCGAGATCGATCCCGAGCGGCGCACGGAGGTGTCGCGCGCCTTCGATGCCCTGGAGAAGGACATCATCCGCCGCCGCATCGCGGTGGACAAGAAGCGCCCGGACGGACGGGCACAGGACGAGATCCGGCCGATCGAGTGCGAGGTGGACATCTCCCCGAGAGTGCATGGCTCCGCGCTGTTCACCCGCGGTGAGACGCAGATCCTCTCCAACGTGGCGCTGGGCACGAGCCGCATGGACATGCGGATCGACAACCTCGGTCTGGTGGAGTCGAAGACCTTCTGGCACCACTACAACTTCCCGCCGTTCTCGGTCGGGGAGGCCGGATTCATGCGCGGGCCCAAGCGCCGGGACATCGGTCACGGCGCGCTCGCGGAGCGAGCGCTCGTGGCGACGATCCCCGACCAGGAGGAGTTCCCGTACGTGATCCGCCTGGTCTCCGAGACGCTCGAGTCCAACGGCTCGTCCTCGATGGGCTCGGTGTGTGCCTCGTCGATGGCGCTGATGGCCGCCGGTGTGCCCGTGTCCAGTCCCGTCGCGGGCGTCGCGATGGGCCTGATCAAGGAGGGCGACGACCACGTGGTGCTCACCGACATCGCCGGCGTCGAGGACCATCTCGGCGACATGGACTTCAAGGTCGCCGGCACGGGCGACGGGATCACCGCGCTACAGATGGACATCAAGATCTCCGGGGTCACGTTCGAGATCCTGCGTGACGCGCTGGAGCAGGCCCGCCAGGGGCGGCTCTTCATCCTCGAGAAGATGCGCGAGACGATCCCGGAGCCTCGTGGCGAGCTGTCGCAGTTCGCGCCGCGCATCGAGCAGATCAAGATCGATCCCGAGAAGATCGGCGCTCTGATCGGGAAGGGCGGCGAGACGATCCGGGCCCTGTCCGAGGAGTTCGAGGCCGACATCAACGTCGAGGACGACGGCACGGTGCAGGTATATGCACCGAGCGGTGCGCTGGTCGACGCCTGCATCGCGCGCATCGAGGCGATGACGAAGGAGGCCGAGGTCGGTGACCGCTTCACCGGCAAGGTCGTGAAGACCACCACCTTCGGCGCCTTCGTCGAGTTGACGAAGGGCACCGACGGCCTGCTCCACATCTCCAACGTGAAGCCGGGCGAGCGCGTGAACTCGGTCGAGGACGTGCTGAAGCAGGGCGACGAGCTCGACGTCACCGTCGTGGAAGTGGATCGCGAGCGTGGCCGGATCGGCCTGCGTCTGTCGAGCGATCCCGCAGTCGAGGGCAAGGCGCCGCAGGAGCTCACCAAGGTGGGAACCGGGGATCCCGGGCCGCCCCGTCGCAGCGGGCGGGACGGCGGCGGAGGCCGGCGCGAGCGTGAGCGGCTGGATGGCGGTGGCGGCGGTGGGCGCAGGCGCCGTGAATAGCCTGCCTGGCGCTCGCCTCGAAGTCCGGTCCCTTGTCTGAGCCTGCCGAGCCGCTGCCCGAGGGCGTCTCCTTCACGCAGCTAGCCGACGGCGCTCGGGTGATCACCGAGGCGATCCCCTCCGTGCGCTCGGTCGCGCTGGGGCTCTGGGTGCGAACCGGCTCTCGGGACGAGCTGCCGCACCAGGCCGGTGTCTCGCACTTCCTCGAACACCTGCTGTTCAAGGGGACCGAGCGTCATTCGGCGATCGAGATCTCCGAGCTCTTCGACGGCATGGGAGCGGCCACCAACGCGGCCACCAGCAAGGAGTCGACGCAGCTTCACGCGCGGCTTCTCGACGAGCACACGGAGGAGGCGTTCGCGCTGCTCGCGGAGATGTTCACCGCGCCGTCGCTCCCCGAGGACGAGGTCGACTCCGAGCGCGAGGTCGTCCTCGAGGAGATCGCGATGTACGTCGACGAGCCCCAGGATCGCGTGCACGACGTGCTCGCCGAGGCCGTGCACCGCGATCACCCCCTCGGCCGGAGGGTGCTTGGGGAGGCTCGCGTGATCGGCTCGATACCGGTGCCCGAGATCGACGCGTATCACCGCTCCCGCTACACGGGGCCAAACGTGGTGGTCGCCGCGGCCGGTCACCTCGATCACGCTGAGATCGTCGAGCTCGCCCAGCGCCACCTCGGGACGCCCGCGGGCGATCGCAACGGCCTATCGAACGGCACGGGCCCCGATACCTCGCCGCGCTTCGCCTTCCAGGCCAAGGACACCGAGCAGTACCACATCTGCTTCGGCGGCCAGGGCATCTCGCGGGCAGACGAACGGCGGTTCGCGCTCAGCGTGCTCGATGCGATCTTCGGCGGCTCCACGTCGTCTCGGCTCTTCCGGGAGGTGCGCGAGAAGCGCGGCCTCGCCTACGCCGTGGGCTCCTACACCGAGCAGTACACGGACCGGGGACAGATCGCCATGTACGTCGGGACCCGAGAGGACAACGTGCGCGAGGCATGCGAGATCATCGGGCGCGAGCTTGGAAGCCTGCGCGATCGCGGCGTCGGCGCGGAAGAAATGGAGCGCGCCAAGGAGCACGTAAAGGGCCGCATGGTGCTGGGGCTGGAGGCGCCCGGAGCGCGGATGTCGCGCATCGCCCGCTCCATCCTGTTCGGCGTGCCGCTCCTGTCGCTCGACGAGATGCTGAAGCGGGTCGCGGAGGTCTCCGAGGAGGACGTGGCGGCGCTCGCAGCCGAGCTCTATGACCCTGAGGCCCTCTCGGCCGCGTGCATCGGGCCCGAGGAGGACCACTTCCGCTCCGCTGCGGAAGCAGTCAGCCCGGCCCTGGTCGCCGCGTAGCTAGTCTGCCCCCCATGATCAAGGTCGTCGTCTCGGGTGCCGCCGGCCGCATGGGACAGACCGTGTGTGAGGCGATCGAGGAAGCCAAGGACCTGGAGCTCACGGGCCGAGCCGATCCCGCCCTCGACACGCGGCTGGCCGAGGTGCTCGATGGCGCGGACGTGGCGGTCGACTTCACGACCCCCGAGACCGCGCCCGAGAACGTGCGCCAATGCCTGGCCGCCGGCGTCCACGTGGTCGTCGGCACGACCGGCTTCGAGATCGGCGAGCTGCGCCGCGTCGCCGAGCAGGGTGGGGGAGGGGCAAACGTCTTCGTGGCCCCGAACTTCGCGATCGGCGCGGTGTTGATGATGCAGCTGGCCCGCCGTGTCGCGCCGCATATGCCCGAGTGCGAGATCGTGGAGCTGCATCACGAGCGCAAGCTCGATGCGCCCTCCGGGACGGCGAAGCGCACCGCCGAGCTGGTGCGCGAGGCCGGGGGCAACGTCCACGAGCCGATCCACTCCGTGCGCCTGCCGGGGCTCGTCGCCCACCAGGCGGTGATCTTCGGCGGGGAGGGCCAGACCCTCTCGATCCGCCACGACTCCACCGATCGCCGCTCCTTCATGCCCGGGGTGCTCCTCGCCGTCCGCAAGGTCGGGGAGCTGCCGGAGCCGTTCACAGTCGGGCTGGAGAACCTGCTCTAGCTCGCGGGTGCGCCCGGGTCGCCGAACCGGCGCATCGCTGGTGGTCCGTCGCTAAGGTCGCCGCGTGGCTGGACGCGCGCCACTGGCCATCGCTACCGCCGCCCTCGCCACCCTAGGTTGCTTGACCATGGCGGTTGCCGCTTCGGCGGCGAACCCATCGGGCGGCACCCTCTCCGGCGTCGAGCAGCAGGTCCGCTGGGACGGCAAGAACTTCACAAACGAGGCTTCGCCCCCCGTTCCGGAAGCCTGCGGGGTGACGGATTGCGACGTGTTTCATCTCCATGTCGCGCTGCCGCGCGACGTCTGGCACCGCGCGGGTGCCGTGCAGATCGGGATCCGCTGGCACGACCCTCCCGAGGCGCAGGATCTCGATCTCTATGTCTACGGCCCAGATGGCTCTCTGGCGGCGAAATCGGACGGGTTCTTCGCCTCGACGGGGGAGCAGGTGGACGTCGCCAAGGCGCCAAATGGCGACTACCGGGTCGTGGTCGTTCCGAGGTCGACGACCGATCGGGGGCTCGACTACAAGGGACTTGCCGAGGTGGAGCGCTTTCCGGCCGTGGAGCCGGTGCGGCCCCTGCTTCCCGATCTGGTCGCCCTTCCGCCGCGCAACCTCGAGTTCGCGATCGGCGGCTACCTGTTCGACCCGGCAAGCCAGGCGCCCGAGGACTTCTCGCCGACGGTATTCGACGTGCAGCAGGGTCTCAGCTGCTATCCGGAGGAGACGATCGAGCTGGGCGCCCATCGATGCCTACGCTTCGATCAGGTGATCGCGAACTTCGGCGTCGGGCCGTTCGAGCTCCGCTACCGCATGGAGGGCGTCGCCACGGACCAGCAGCTTCGCCAGCGGATCTATCGAAGCGATGGCTCGCACTACGACCGCAAGGCGGACACCTATGAATTCCACGCCGCTCACGCTCACTTCCACTACAAGAACTTCGCTCGATCGAAGCTCTGGGCGGCGGGCCCGGACGGGCACAGGCGGGGAAGCCGCCCGGTCCGCATCGGCAAGAAGAACGGCTTTTGCATGATCGATGTCGAGGACGTCTGGTTCGGCCAAAGTGGGGACGGGGCGCGCACCTATTACTTCCCACGCTGCAACGCACCAACGGAGCACGATGGCGGCGGCACTTACATGGTCAACGGGATCTCGCCCGGCTGGGCCGACGTCTACAACTGGTACCTCGCCGACCAGTTCATCGAGATCTCTGGGGTGCGCGACGGCTGCTACGTGCTGCAGACGAGAGCCGACCCCAAGGACACCATCGTCGAGAGCGACGACCACAACAACTCCGCCACGGCTCTGATCGAGATCCACGGCGACAGCGCCGACTTCGTGAAGCGCGCCGACGCCGCGCGCGTCTGTTCCTGAGCCGGCCGCGTGAGCCCCGCTAGGGCGCGCAGCCGCGGCGCTGGCGGTCTGGCGGGAAGGGCAGGTCTGCTATCACCGCCGTCTCCAGGTAATCGTTCTCGAGCTTGGCATGCGAGCCCGGCGCCAGCCTGGCGCTCGTGGCACGAAGCTTGTCGCGCGATACGCCGTTCCTGACCCAGGGAGCGATGGCGAGGAACTGGCGTTTGGGACCCGCATAGGGACGAAAGCGTTCAGGGTCGTCCTCGGGCGGATCGGGGCGGAAATGGCGGTTGCCGATGAACGTGCATCCGCGACCGACTGTGCCTCCGCGCTGGGTGATCGCGGTCTGACCGTCGAACGGGAGGTCCGCGAGGTTGCCGACCATGAACGGTGTCACGTTGTATGAGAAGCCCACGGTCGAATCGGCGACTGTGCGCCAGGTTGAGCCCATCCACTCGAGCGGCTGCCAGGCTCCCTCCCCGCCCCGCCCGGCCCAGCGGCCGTCGTTTGCCTCGTCCTGAAGCACGACGTTGGTGCCGAGCCGATCGAGGCAACGCATGTAGTAGACCGTCACGTCCGCGCATGGGTGCCCTACCCCCCGGGGCGGCTTACCGAAGTCGCTGCCGAATCTGAACGCCGGGAGGCTGGTTGCGATGCCGATCCGCGCCCGGGTATGCGGCAGGCGGTACGGGCGCAGGTTCGCCCGGGCGTCGGGACCGGACGCGGGGCCGCTGGTGAAGCCGAGCTGCTCTTCGAAGGATGTCAGCGGCACCTTGCGGTTCTGGAGGACGACGTTTCGCATCGGGCGCGGTCCCTCGTGACGGACGTCGCGCGGGGCCCACACGAAGGCCTCGTTGTAGACCTGGCCGCCGGTGGCCACGTACACCGACCTCGGCTCCGGGAGATCCGGATCGCGGAAGGTCGCGATCTCCGAGGGGTCCCGGGACTCGCGGAAGGGCGCCTGGGTGTTCGAGCCGGCGATGTACACGTGGTAGCGCCTCGCCATGTCCGAGAACGTCTGCATCCAGCCGCGGCCGAAGGTATCCGTGGCCGCGACGAAGGTCTGGGCTACGGGTCCCATGTCGGGGAATTCGGTCTGGTAGGCGGCGACCTGCGGCGAGTACGCCGCCGTCACCAGGCCCAGCGCTGCGGCCGCCCCGCAGGGGGCTCCCTGGCCCTCACAGCCCGGCGCCGCCTCAGGATTGCCGAAGATCTCGCGCGCCGCGGCCCCGCGTGCGCCGGTGCCCAGGGTCATCAGCCCGATGTCCTCGTTGAATGCCACCACGTTTGGCCGGTGCCTTGCGAGGTGGGGCACCACGTAGCGGCGGATCATGCATTCGATCTTGGCGCGGAAGCTTCGGTACGAGGTGACGTTGTCGAGCTCCTGCTTGAACTGCATCGCGAAGATGCGCGGCGCACCTGGCTGGGGGTCGAGGCTCCTGATCGGCGCCATGTGGCGATGCGCGACGGTGCCCCGGCATTCCCGCGCGCTGGGCGGTGGCGGGGGCTTGGGCGCTCGGGGGGCGTCCCGCGTCAAGACACGCCTGGCGCGGAGCGGGTCGTTCGTGATCACAGCGTCGGCGCCGGCATCGGCGGCGGCCCGCAGCTTGCCGGGAGCGTCGATCGTAAACGGCACGATCTGCCTCCCCTGTCCGTGAGCTTGCTCCTCGTAGCCGGGATCGACAGGCCACTGCGGAGACACCCACTCATACCCGTGCGACTGGGCGTAGGCGGGTCCGCCGTCGTTGAGCTCAGGAATCGTGAGCAGGGAGAGCTCGGCGTCGGGAAGGATCTGCTGGGCCACGTCCAGGTTCGGCGGCCAGAAGCTCTGGACGATGAGCTGGGACTGCGGAATCCGACTCCTCTTGATCGCATCGGCGACCGTCGTGGCGAATGCGTCGGTCGGATCGAAGTCCGGGTCGGTGGGGATGTTCTTGATCTCAATGCTTGCCGTGGATCCAGTGCGCTTCAACAGCGCCATGACCCGCTTCAGCGTGGGAATTCGCGTGCGGCGCGGGTCGTTGCGCCCCAGCTTCACCGAGTCGCCCTCGGTACCCAGGATGTCCACGGGACAGGAATGCAGCTCGGCGAGGGTCCTGGAGTCGATCTGACCCTTGCAGCCGGTCACCCGCTCCAGCGTGGCGTCGTGGAAGACGACGGGAATCCCGTCCTTGGTGAGCTTCGCATCGAACTCGAGCACGAAGCGCTCGGCGGCCGCGTGGCGAAAGGCGGGCATCGTGTTCTCGGGGTAGGTCGGCGCGCCGTTGACGAGGGAGCCACCGCGGTGGGCCTGGATGTACGGGATGCCGACATGCGGGCGGGCCTGCGCTGCGCTGACGACGAGCGCGAGCACGCCGAACGCGCCCCCCAAGGTCACTGCTCCTTTGCGCGGTCTCACTGGAAGCCTGTGCCCCCACCCATCCACTTGAGCCGACGTGTCGTCACAAGTGGATGGTGTGGTTCCGCTCGATGCTAGTGGTCGCCAAGCGTCTTGCCGCCAGTAGAGTCCATGCCTCCGTGCGCCTCTGCCAGATCGCGGCCAGCGTCACCGACCTTCGCCGGACGCAGCGCTGGTACCGAGACGTGCTCGGGCTCGAGCCCGCCGGCGGAACGAACCTGTTCGCCGGCCCCCTGGCCTCTTTGGTCCAGGGGGTTCCGCGCTCCGCGTCGACCTGCTGGTGGCTCGTCGACCGTCAGGGCTTCTTCCAGGTGGAGTTGTTCGAGTTTCGCAGCCCGCTCGTGCGTCGCCTTCCCGTCGGTTGGCGGCCCTGCGACGTCGGCTATACGACGATCTCGTTCTCGGTCTCGGATCTCGAGGGCACGATGGCGCGTGCCACTGACGCGGGCACGTCCGCCCTGACCGAGCCGATCGGCGAGCCCGGCGAGCGTCGAGTCTGCGTACGCGATCCCGAGGGCGTCCTGATCGAGCTGATGGAGGACGACCCCCGTGGGCAAACGGAACGCGAGCGCCCGCGATTGCAGATCCCCTCCGTGGCCCGGGCGATCACGCTCTCCGTAACGGATCTGGAGCGCGCGCGCCGGTTCTTCGGCGACGTCTTGGGGCTCGAGCCGGGTGGGGCGTTGCACCGGCCTGAACACGAGGCGCTGTGGGGTCTCGACGGCGCGAAGCGCGAGGCGCTCACCCTGTGGGCGGATGACATCGCGGTCGAGCTGACGGAGTACGCCGAGCCGCCCGGCAGGCCCTGGCCGCCCGGGTACCGGATCTCGGATCAGGGGCTCCTCAACGTCGCCTTCGGCTTTCACCGCCGCTCGGAGTTCGAGGCCGCGTACGAGCGTTGCGTGGAGGCTGGCCTTCGAGGTAACGGCCCGCCGCTGCGGCTCGGCCCCTGGTCCGTCGTGTACGTGAATGACGAGCAGGGATTCAGCGTCGAGCTCCTCCACGTCGAGCCCTGGTACGAGAAGCCAATGGGGTTCAGGCCAAGGCGCACCCCGCGGCTCGCGCCGTTCGTGGGCAGGACCCCGGCCCGGTTGCGTGCGGCGGGCCGCTTCCGAAAGGCCGTGGTGACGGGCGCCGCGGGAGGGCTGGGAACGGAGCTCTGCCGGCTTGCCGCGGAGGACGGCTCCAAGCTCGTGATGCTGGATCGCGATGAGGAAGGGCTCAAGACGCTCGCGTCGGAGCTCGGCAACGGCCCTGCGGCCGCGAGCGTTCACGTCGACTTCGCCGACCTCGATGCCCTGGACACCGCGGCGGCCAAGCTGGTTCGCGCCCATCCGGACATCGACCTCGTGATTGCCGGCGCCGGCCTGGACCGCGCCCAGTCCCTCCTCGCCTTCGACTGGCGCCAGGCGCGTGACGACTTCGCCGTCAACGCGCTCGCCAACCTGGTGTTGCTCTCGCACCTGACCCCCGCGATGAGCGAGCGGGGCGGGGGTCATGTGACCGCGATCGTCAGCCTGGCGGGGATCGTTGGAATGCCCTACGAGGCCCCCTACAGCGGCAGCAAGGCGGCTCTCGCGGCCATCGCGCAATCGGCTCGAGCCGAGCTGGAGCCGAGTGGGATCACCTTCACCGAGATCTTCCCCGGCTTCGTCGACACGCCCATGTTCCAAGCCAACGCGTTCAAGCACACCTACTCGATTCCGCCGCGCGACGCCGCCGAGAGGATCTACATGGCGACGCTCGAGCGGCGCGAGAGGCTCGCCTTCCCGTTGCGGGAATACGCGAAGGCCAGGCTCGCAGGCATGCTCCCGGCACGAATCCGCGACCGCCTCACGCGCCAGGCGATGAGCCCTCCGCCGGACATCGGGGGACCTCCCTAGCGCGATTCGCCCGCCGCCCGCCGCCCGTTCCGCGATACTTACGACGAATGACGATGGGGACGATCTCAGGCGTGATCACCGCGATGGTGACGCCCTTCGACGAGGACGGCGCCGTCGACTTCGACGGCGCGCGGTCTCTCGGGCGGCGGCTCGTCGACGACGGCTCGCATGGCCTCGTCGTCTCGCCGACGACCGGCGAAGCCCCGACGCTCTCGGACGAGGAGAAGCTCGAGCTTCTGCGCGCCGTGCTCGACGAGGTCGGGGACCGCGCCACGGTGATCTGCGGCACCGGGACCAACGACACCCGCCATTCCGTGGAGCTGACCGCGAGGGCGTGCGAGGCCGGTGCAGATGCGGTCCTCGCTGTCACTCCGTACTACAACAAGCCAAACGAGCGCGGTCTTCGAGCGCACTTCCAGGCGGTCGCCGAGGCGGCCGGCGAGACGCCGGTCGTCCTGTACAACATCCCCTCGCGGGTGGTGATCAACCTCTCGCCCGAGTTCATGGCGGAGCTCGCCGCCGAGATCGACAACGTGGTCGCCGTGAAGCAGGCGAACAACGACGAGCTCGGCCCCATCGACGGCCTCGACGTGCTGGCGGGGAACGACGAGATCTTCCTCCGCTGCCTGGAGCTCGGGGGGACGGGGGGCATACTCGTCGCCTCGCACTTGGTGACCGCCGAGATGCGCGCCATCTACGAGGCGGCCATGGCCGGCGACTGGGCGCGGGCCGGGGAGCTCGACGCCACCTTGGAGCCGATCTACCGGGCGATGACCGTCGCGACCAACCCGATCCCGGTCAAGGCGGCGCTCGAGATGCTCGGGGTCATCGGGGGCGGGATGCGCCTGCCCATGGTCTCCGCGAGCCAGGAGGAGCGGGCGGCCATCCGCGCGGCGCTCGAGCAGCACGGCCTGCTGGTCGCAGGCGGCACAGGCTAGATGCGGAACCACGACCGGCGCCCAATCGCCGTCTGATGACGGCACCCCTCCGCATCCTGCCGCTCGGCGGACTCGGCGAGATCGGCAAGAACATGACCGTCGTCGAGTACGCGGACCGCATCGTCGTGGTGGACACGGGGTTGATGTTCCCGACCACCGAGATGCTCGGGATCGACCTCGTGCTTCCGGACTTTTCCTACCTGCGTGACCGCGCCGCCGACATCGAGGCGATCGTCCTCACCCACGGGCACGAGGACCACGTCGGGGCGCTGCCGTTCGTGCTGCGCGAGATCGGGATGCCGCCGGCGATCTACGGCGGGGCGCTGACGATCGGCCTCGTGCGCTCGAAGCTCGAGGAGCATCGGCTCCGCGACGCGCCGCTCCAGGTGCTGGAGCCGGGCCGCCGCGTGCCGCTCGGGCCGCTGGAGCTGGAGATGGTGCACATGGCGCATTCCATCCCTCACTCGCGGGCCGTGGTACTGCGCACCGAGCTCGGCCCGGTGCTGGTAACGGGCGACTACAAGTTCGACCAAACGCCCGTAGACGGTATTCCCGCCGACGTGTCGCGCCTCGCCGAGCTGGGGGCGGAGGGGTTGCTGTGCCTGTGCGGCGACTCGACCAACGCCGATCGCCCGGGCGTAGCACCGTCGGAGTCGAGCGTCGGCCCGGCGCTGCTGGAGCTGTTTGCGCGCTGCGAGGGCCGCATCATCGTCACCTCGTTTGCCTCCAACGTCCACCGCGTACAGCAGGTGATCGACGCCGCCGCCCGGCTGGATCGGCGGGTGGCGCTGGTCGGCCGCTCGATGCGCAAGAACTTCAACATCGCCTCCAACCTCGGGATCGTGAGCATCCCGGACGGGATGCTGATCCCCGCACGCGAGATCGAGTCGTTTCCGGACCACAAGGTGGTCGTGATCTCCACCGGAAGCCAGGGGGAGCCCCTCTCGGCGCTGCGGCGCATGGCCCACGCGGATCATCCCGACGTCGAGCTGCACTCAGGCGACACGGTGATCTTCTCGGCGACCCCCGTGCCCGGCAACGAGCGCTCCGTCAACGAGACCATCGACCGGATCTTCGAGATCGGCGCCCAGGTCGTGACGGCAGCCGACGCGCCGATCCACGCCTCCGGCCACGGCTGGCAGGAGGAGCTGAAGCTGATGCTGAATCTCACCCGCCCGCGGTACGTGATGCCGTTCCACGGCGACCACAAGCGCATGCGCCTCCATGCCCAGCTCGCGGAATCCGTGGGCGTGGACCCGGACCGGATCTTCAAGGGCCGCAACGGGCTGGCACTCGAGATCGACGGGTCGGGCGCCCGCTTTGGAGCCGAGGTGCCCGCCGGCATGATCTTCGTCGACGGGGTGGACATCGGCGACCCCGACGACGTCGCCCTGCGCGATCGCCGCACGCTGTCGGCCGACGGGGTGTTCATCGTCGTCGCGACGGTCTCCTCCGACGACGGTGCGCAGGTGGCGCCGCCCGAGATCATCTTCCGCGGAGTGCCGTTCGTCGAAGAGGCGGACGGGCTCGTCGAGGAGCTCCGCGAGGTCGTCGCTAGCTCTCTCGCGGATGCCGCCCGCCACCAGGAGCGCGAGACCACGCTCCTTCAGCAGGACCTCCACGACGACATCGCGGAGTTTGTGTACGAGCGTCTGCGCCGCCGTCCGCTCGTCCTGCCGGTTGTTGTCGAGGTCTGAGGGTGACCACCCACCTCCCCGGTCGTGGCGCGGTCTTCGCCGCCGCGGCGATCGGTGCCCTGGTGGTTCCGGCGGCGGCGTCCGCCGTGCCCTCGAAGGTCGCGCGCGAGCTCGAAGCGGCAACGGCGCCCACCCGCGAGCTGACGCGAATCCGGACGGTCCCGCTGCCGGGCGGGGCGACGCTCTACCGGTTCCAGCAGGAGATCGGCGCGGTGGACGTGCTCGGAGGCGAGACCGTGATCGACGACGCCCCCGGGGCACCGCCGCGGGTTGTCGCCGACTCGACCGCGCCGAGCATCGCGGCGCCGCCGAGGCCTCGAATCGGACGGCGGCGAGCGGTGGCGATCGCCTCGCGGAAGGTGGGGGCGAGGGGGCTGCGGGCTCCGGTGTCGTCCGACCTGGCGATCCAGCCCGGCCAGGGCGGCAGTCTGGTCTGGCGCGTCGTCGTTCCCGGCGTCCACCCGCGCGGAAAGTTCGAGGTGCTCGTCGACGCCGCCTCGGGCGAGGTGCTTCGAGCGCAGAGCCTCATCCGACGCTTTCGCACCGGCCACGCGAAGCTCTATGACCCGAATCCCGTTGTCGAGAATGGAGGCTTCAGAGGCCTGAGATCGGACCATCACGGTCGCAATACGAGCCTCCTCACGAGGCTGCGCCGGGCGGTCGATCTCAGGTACATACGGAGTGGCCAGAGCTGCCTGCGGGGGAGATGGGTGCGGGCAAAGCTCGGTCGCCACGGGGGTCACGAGGTCTGCAAGGGAACCCTGACCTGGTGGCGAGTGAAGCGCTCGGACGCCGTCTTCGATGCCCTGATGGCCTATTACCACATCAACCGCGCGCAGCAGTACATCCACGATCTCGGGTTCAGCAACGCGACCGGCAATGGCATCGACGATCGCCCCCAGCGTGTGGTCGCGGACGCCTTTCGCAGGGACAACTCGTTCTTCGAGCCGGGGCGTCCCATCAAATACGGGGCCGGCGGTGTCGACGACGCGGAGGACGCTGACGTGATCCTCCACGAGTACGGCCACGCGATGCAGTACTCGCAGTCGCCCGCGTTCCTGGAGAGTTTCGGCAGCGAGGCGCTGGCGCTTCAGGAGGGATCGGCCGACTACTGGGCCGCAGCCATGTCGTCGCGCTCGCCGGGGACGGCGAACGAGGACGACGTCTGCATCTTCGACTGGGACGCGACCACGTACGGCCGGGTCTTTCCGCCGGTGGTGCCGTATTCGATCGGCCGGCGCTGCGGTCGTCGTGCCGACAGCGGTCGGACGCTCGGGAAGGCCCAGGCCCGGTGCCCGAGGGTGCTCGTCGGCTTTCGACATATCCCCGATCCCCACTGCGTTGGCACGGTCTGGTCAAGCTCCCTTTGGGACATACGCAATGAGCTCGTGGCCGCCGATCCGGTCGGGGGCGGCGCGACGATGGACCGGATCTACCTCGCCTCTCAGTTCATGTACGTCTCCAGCGAGCATTTCGACGACGCCGCGCGCGCCGCTTTGTGCGCCGACGACGACCTCAATCCCGCGGGTGTCCCGGGCGACTGCCACGGCGCGAACTATGCGCCCATTCACGCCGAGATGCGGAGGCGCCACCTCCTGTAGCCAAAAAAAGACCCGCCGGTGTCAGGGAGGGGGAACACCGGCGGGTCACTTGGCTCAGACTGGCCAACGTTCACCCGTCGAGGTGGTGTCGGGGGGTGTCCCCGACGGGTGGGTTGTCTCGTCCAGCAGAAAAAGTATAGAGCGCGTGTAAACGCTTCCTAAAACTTCGCGGCGGGCAGGCGGACTGTGAAGCGGGCACCGCCGGCGGCGGACGCGCCCGCGTCCACGTCCCCTCCGTGGGATGTGGCGACCGCCTTCACGATCGCCAGCCCGAGGCCGGTGCCGGCGTCGGCTGCGAGGTCCGCGGGACCCTCCCCGCGGACGAACCTCGAGAAGACCTGCCTCTCCATTCCCGGTGGGATGCCCGGCCCGTCGTCCATCACCTCGAGCACCGCATCGCCGTTGCGCCGCTCGACCGCCATCTGGATCCGCGTGCCGGTCGGAGTGTGCCGCAGGCCGTTGTCCAGGAGGTTGACCGCGAGCCTGTGGAGCTCGTCGGGATTGCCGTTCACCGGCACGGGTCCCTTGCCGGCCATGGTCAGGCTGCGGCCGTTTGCGACGGGGCGCACCTCCGCGAGCGCGGCGGAGGCGATCTCGGCCAGGTCGCACTCGCGGCGCGCGCCCGTCCGCCCGGCATCGGCACGAGCAAGAAGCAGCAGGTCGGAGACCAGGCGGCTCATCCGGCGAGAGGAGCGAAGCGCCGACCCCACCATCTCGTCCTCCTCTCCCGCGGCCCCCTGGGCGCCCAGGAGCTCCTGAAGCAGCTCGAGATTGGCCAGGATGCTCGTCAGCGGGGTGCGGAGCTCATGCGAGGCGTCCGCCACGAACTCGCGTTGAAGCTGCATCATCTGCTCGGTCTCCGACCTCGCGGCGTCCAGCTGCCGCAGCATCTGGTCCAGCGTTCGCGCCAGTTCGGCGACCTCGTCGTTGGTCGGGGGCTCGGGCATCCGTCGCGACGGATCGCGTGTGGAGGCGATCTCCCTTGCGGTCGCCGTGAGAGTGGAGACCGGCCTCATCGCGCGCCCGGCGATCGCGATGCCCGCAAGGGCCGCGAGGAGCGTGCCGCCGAGGACGCCGAATCCGAGGAAGAGCCACAGGCGATTTATCGTGGAGTGGAGGCTGTCGGTGCTGCGGGCGTACTGGATGAACTGTGGCGGGATGGAGCTATTGAAGATCGGCTCCGTATCCATGCGCAGCGAGCCGACATCCTTGATCCCGGGACTGGGTGGCCCAAGGGCAGGAGCGCCGGGAGTCTGGGCGATCGCGGAGCCGCCGGGGTCGACCACTCTGATGACGGCGGTTCCGGTCACTGTCATCTCGCGAAGATCGGGTGAGAGGGCGTCGCTCCCCTCGACTGCGAGGCGCGATGCCGTATCCCGGAGCTCGTCATCGAAGTCGCTTTGGAGTCGATCGGACGTGAGCCGTCCGACGACTACCGCGAACGCGACCAGGATGATCAGCGTCAGGGCCGCGGAGACGGCGGCGAGGCGCCAGCGGACCGGCCAGCGCTTCGGCGTCAGCCTGGCGAGTATGCGCTCAAGCCCTTTCATCGCGAGGCGCCCTGATGACGTAACCCGCACCACGTTTGGTGTGCAGGATGCGCGGCTCGCCTCCGGCCTCGAGCTTGCGGCGCAGGTTCGAGATGAAGACGTCGATGGTGTTCGTCAGCGCCATCGGGTCATAGCCCCAGACCTCCTCGAGCAGTCGCTCCCGCGAGATCACCAGGCGCTCGTTTCGCATCAGGTACTCGAGCAGCTCGAACTCTCGGTTCGTGAGATCGATCGAGCGGTCCCCTCGGTAAACCTCTCGTGTGTCGGGGTTGAGGCGGAGGTCCGCGACGCCGAGGGACGCCGTGCCGCGCGGGGGGCGTCGCCGCATCAGCGCCCGCATCCGAGCGAGCAGCTCCTGCCGCTCGAACGGCTTGACGAGGTAGTCGTCGGCGCCGGAGTCGAGCCCCTCCACCCGGTCATCGGTGTGGGTTCGAGCCGTGAGGATGAGGATCGGCGCGTCGCTCTCTGCACGCAGCCGCCGGCAGACCTCGACGCCGTCGAGCTTCGGAAGCCCGAGATCGAGGATCACGAGGTCCGGAGCGAAGTCCTCGGCGACCTCGAGCGCGGCCACGCCGTCGGGCGCGGAGCGGACCTCGTGGCCCTCCTGGCGCAGGGTTCGCCGCAGCACGTCGGCGATCTCGGCGTCGTCCTCGACGACGAGCACCCGGCCGATAGCTGTGTCGCCGGCAAGCATCACGACAAGGTTAGACCTGCTCGCACGGAAGGCCGGGGATTTTTAGCGATCGTTTACGCGCAGGTGACGCGTGACGGGCGTCGAAATCGGTTCCACATGTTTTCGACACGCAAGCGCCGCATCGGCCGGCGCCGCCCTGCCCGCGATCGGCGCTCGCGGTCGCGAGCCGCTACGCGGAGAGGGCGGCGCGATCCGCGTGCGCTCATCGCGGGGCTGGAGCAGCGCCACCTCGACCTGATCGGGCTGGCGCTCGTCGCCGTGGGCGTGTATCTCGGGTGCGTCCTATACGGCGGCTGGGACGGCGGACCGGTGGGGGAGTGGCTGAAGGGCGCGCTGGCGACGGCCGCCGGGCGAATCGCTTACGTCGTTCCGCTCGCGCTGGCGGGCTGGGGCGGGGCGCTCGTCATGCGCCCGTTTCTTTCCGCACCCGGCGCGCTGAACGCCGGCGCCGTGCTGCTGCTCGCGTCGCTGCTGCTCGGCTTTGCGGCGCAGACTGCCGGGCTCGGGCCGGAGCATCCCGCCCGCCACGGGTACTTCGAGCATCGCTTCTTCGACGTGCACGGGGGCGCCGCAGGCGAAGCCCTCTATTGGGCCGCCACGACGCTCTTCCAGCGTCTCGGCGCCCACATCCTCTCGGTGCTGATGTTCTTCAGCGGCCTGCTGCTGCTCACGGGCACCACCGTGTCGAGCATCGTCGCGCGGGCCGGCGGCATGGCGCGCAGGGCCGGCGCCGGTACCCGTGAGCTCGCGAAGACCTTGCGCCTGAACGGGCTCGAGGGCTTCGAGCCGCGCGGAGAGGAGATCGAGGTCACGCGCGCGGATTCGACCGAGCCGCTCGTGACGCAGGCGCTCGGCGACCTCGACGGCGCGGAGATCGAGGCGGCGACCGGCGCGCCCCACGGCGAATGGGAGCGAGACGAGGTCGAATCCCCCAAGGCGGGGGAACTCGCCTCCGATGAGGCCGCCGCGGGCGGACACGCCGACCAGCGGCATGCCGGCGACCAGGGACAGGCGGGGGGCGGCGACGTTACCCCGATGGGCAACAGGCGCAGCGCGGTAACGGAGTCCGAGGAGATCGACTACCGCCCTCCGGCGGCGTCCCTTTTGGAGCGGGGGAAGGGCGATCAGGGCCCGGACACCCGCGACCGCGAAACCGTGGCCAAGGCGCTGCTCGAGGCGCTGATCCATTTCGGGGTGGACGCCAAGCTCCTCGGCGTGGTCAGCGGCCCGCACGTCAGCCGCTACGAGCTTCAGCTCGCACCTGGGACCAAGGTGTCGAAGGTGGCCCAGCTTCGAGACGATCTGGCTTATGCCCTGGCCTCCACCGACATCCGCATCCTCGCCCCCATTCCCGGCAAGAAGGCGGTGGGGGTGGAGGTCCCCAATCAGCGGCGCCGTCTCGTGCGGCTCGGCGATATCTACGACGGCCAGCCGAAGGGGTCTTCCGCCCTCGCCGTGTGGCTCGGAAAGGACGTATCGGGTCAGGCGGTGTGGACGGACCTGGCCCTGATGCCCCACGCGCTGGTGGCGGGAACGACGGGCTCCGGCAAGTCGGGCTGCATCAACACCATGCTCTGCTCCGTCCTGCTCCACGCCTCGCCGAACGACGTCCGCCTCGTGCTCGTGGACCCGAAGCGCGTCGAGCTGAACCACTACGAGCGGCTACCGCACCTCCTCACGCCCGTCGTGACGAACCCGCGCCTGGCCGCGAACGTGCTGGCCAACCTGATCGTCGAGATGGAGAGCCGCTACGGAATCATGGGACAGGCGCGCGCACGCAACCTGGTGGAGCTCAACCGGGCACGGCGCAAGGCCGGCGAGCCGCCGCTGCCGCAGATCCTCTGCGTGATCGACGAGCTCGCGGACCTGATGATGGTCGCCCCGGCCGAGGTCGAGGATTCGATCATCCGGCTCGCGCAGAAGTCGCGCGCGGTGGGAATCCATCTGGTCCTTGCGACGCAGCGACCGTCCACGGACGTGATCACGGGGACGATCAAGGTCAACATCCCGGCCAGGATTGCCTTCTCGGTCGCCTCACAGGTGGATTCGCGGGTGATCCTCGACCAGGGTGGCGCCGAAACGCTGCTCGGCCAGGGGGACATGCTGTTCCGGCCGGTCGGCACGTCGCGCCTCCAGCGCCTCCAGGGCGCCTTCGTTACCGAGAACGAGATCGCGCGCCTCGTCGCGCATTGGGCCCGCCAGGGCGAGCCGGAGTTCGACGAGGCCCTCCTGGAGGTCCATGAGCCGATGGACGACGAGCGCGAGGACGAGCTCTCGCCGGATCACGACGACCTGCTCGAGGACGCGGCACGGATCGTCGTCCAGGGCCAGACCGCCTCGGTCTCGATGCTCCAGCGCCGTCTCCGGGTGGGATACACCCGCGCCGGAAGGCTCGTCGACATGCTGGAGCGACGCGGGATCATCTCGGGCTACGAGGGCTCGAAGCCGCGCCAGGTCCTGGTCTCGGAGGGAGAGCTGCCGCGACTGCTGGAGCGCCTCGCGGGCGGCGACGCCTTCGAGGGCGAGCGTGAGGGCGAGCCCGCCGACACCGACGGCGAGACCGAGCGCGAGGCCCTGAGCGCGAGGCCCGACGTCACCGGCTAGGGTCGCCCGGGCGGCACCGGCGCCCCGCGGCGGCGAGAATACGGCCCGTCATGGCCAGCGGGAGCGACGGGCTTGCGATCGGCGAGGTCCTAAAGCGGACTCGCACTCGGCGCAAGCTCGACATCCGGAACGTCGAGCAGCAGACGAAGATCCGCACCAAGTACCTGCGCGCACTCGAGAACGAGGAGTGGGAGACCCTCCCGGGGCCCGCGTACGCCAAGGGCTTCCTCCGTACGTATGCGCAGTTCCTCGGGCTCGACGGCGACGCGCTCGTGGACGAGTACCGGCGGAGCGTGGAGAGCTCACTCGGTGCCGATCAGCCCCAGCACTTCGCCGAGCCCGTGCTGGAGCACAGGGTTCGCCCGGGAGAGGAGCCCCGTGGACCTCGAGTCGTGAGAGCCACTCTGATCGGCACGCTCACCGTGCTCGCGACGCTCGGCGCAATCGCGGTGATCGGATTCGTCGTCATCGGCCTGACGGGCGACTCGGGAAGCGACCAGCATCGCCACAAGGGCAAAGCACACGGCCAGCATCACTCGAAGGGCAGTGCGCGGAACGGGTCCAAGGGCGGAAACCCGGAATCGCAGCCCGTGACCCTGGCGCTAGTCCCCCATGACAGCATGGAGATCTGCCTGCTCCCGGGACACGGTCAGCCGCTCATCGACTCCCAGACCCTGATCTCGGGGGCCAAGCAGGGGCCGTTCGAGCCGCCGGCGGAGAACTATCGACTCGACCTCGACGACGGCGGTGCGGCCACGGTGATCCTCGGCGGTAAGCCCTACGCCGTCCGCTCGAAGCATCCCGCGAGCTTCGCGATCGACTCCAGCGGCATCCACGAGCTCGAATTCAAGGGCGGCAACTGCCCTTGAGCGCTGGGGTGGTTCGTGCGGGCGTCGTCGTGACCGGCACCGAGGTCCTCACTGGCCGGGTGACGGACCGAAACGGCCCGTGGATCTCCGAGCGGCTGGGGGAGCTCGGCCTGGAGGTCACGCACATTCTGTGCGTCGGCGATCGGCGCCCCGATCTCGAGGCCGCGTTGCGGTTCCTGGCTGCCGAGGGGGCCGATCTGGTTGTGACCAGCGGCGGGCTCGGCCCCACCGCGGATGACCTGACGGCCGAGGTCGTGGCGGAGTTCGCAGGTCGCGAGCTGGTGCTGGACGAGGAGATGGAGGAGAAGATCGCCGCCATCCTGGCCGGCTTCGCCCGCCGCCTGCGCTTCGACGCCGACGCGCTGCGCGAGGCGAACCGCAAGCAGGCGATGGTGCCCGAGGGTGCTGTCACGATCGATCCGGCCGGCACGGCGCCCGGGCTCGTGGTGCCCACTCCGGGCCCCACGGTGATCGTCATGCCCGGGCCACCCCGCGAGCTCCAGGCGATGTGGCCTAAGGCGCTCCGGACCGACCCCGCGCGGGCGATCATCGAGCGGGCCGAGCCCTACCGGACCGCGTCCGTTCGCATCTTCGGGATTCCCGAGTCCGAGCTGGCCAAGACGCTCCGCGAGATCGGCGAGGACGTGGACCTGTCGCAGCTCGAGGTCACCACATGCCTGCGCCGGGCCGAGATCGAAGTCGACATTCGCTACCGGCCGGGCGCCGCCGAAGCCGCCGAGCAGGTGATCGAGGAGATCGTCTCCCGCCATTGTCGCTTCGTGTTCAGCCGCGACGGCACCTCGATCGACGAGCAGGTTGCCGAGCTCCTGCGCGGGCGCCGGATCGGCCTCGCTGAATCGTCGACGGCCGGGCTCTTGGCGGCACGGCTCACCGAGATCCCGGGCGCCTCGGCGTATGTCGCAGGCGGGATCGTCGCCTACGCTGACGAGGCCAAGCGCGATCTGCTCGACGTGCCGGCCGAGTTGATCGAGGCCCACGGCGCGGTCTCGCCTCCGGTGGCTGAGGCGATGGCGGATGGTGCGCTCGCGCGCTTCGAGGCCGATGTGAGCGTTGGGATCACCGGCATCGCCGGTCCCGGCGGCGGCACGGAGGAAAAGCCGGTGGGCTACGTGTGCATCTGCGTCAAGGCCGGTGACGGGCTGAAGCTGGCTCGCGACCCGGTATTGCCCGGCGACCGGGCGGAGATCCGGGACCGCTCGACCACGGTCGCCATGCACATGCTCAGGCGGTTCCTGAACGGCGAGGAGTTTCCGCTTTGATGCGCAACACGCTGCGAGCGCGCTCGATGACCAGCTCCGGCTTCTCGTTGACCATGAAGTGGCCGCAGTCGGGCACCAGCTCGACCCCCATGCGGTCGGCGTGAGCCTCCCAGCCCGGAAGCAGCTTCGGGGAAACGTAGAGGTCGCGCTCGCCGAAGACGAGGCGCGCCGGCACGGCGAGGGCCGGTTCTGTGGGACCGCCCCGCAGCGCGCGGAGGAAGGCGCGCCGGTAGTAGCGGTAGAGGGAGATCGTGGCGTGCCGGCGCGCGGGCTCGCGCAAGCGCTCGAGGTAGATGTCGAGCTCGGCGAATGAGAACGGGTTGTTGACGTTCCCTCGGCTCAAGATCAGCTTGGGGAGGCGTCCCTGGAGCGCCAGGCGACCGAGGCCGGGGGTTGCGATGGCGAACGCGTACCAGCTTCGCCAGGCATCGAGGAGTAGCTGCGGCGAGACCCGGGGCCATGGGTGAGGCGTATTCAGGGCAAGGATCGCCGCGATCCGGTCCGGATGTCGCGTGCCGAGGAGGAACGAGGTGTAGCCGCCCCAGTCGTGGCCGATCACGCAGACGCGAGGGATCGCGAGCTCGTCGAGCAGGGCGATCTGGTCCGCGACGAACGTCTCCGGGTCGTAGCCGTATCCGGGCGCCGCGCTCCAACCGAATCCGCGCAGGTCGGGGGCGATCAGCCGATATTCCGAGCGCAGATCGGCGATGACGTTCCGCCACATGTACCAGTGCTGAGGCCAGCCATGGAGCAGAAGCACCGGTGTAGCGTCCGCGGCTCCGGCCTCGGCGACGTGGAGCCGGACACCGTTCGCGCTCACGAAGCGGTGTTCGACACCATCCACCTGCGGGAACTCGTCGGCCATGCGATGCAATCTATTTGCGGATGAGCGCCTTGCGCGAGGAACGAGGACATAGGTTGCACTGAGATGACCAAGGAGCGGCTGAAGAGCCCGCGGGCCCGGCTGTTCGTGGCGCTGGACCTCCCGGAGGTGGTTCGGAGCGGGCTCGCGGAATGGCAGCATGGAGCCCTCACGGGGCTTGAGGCGCTGCGACCGGTGAAGCCCGAGGCGCTGCACGTCACGCTCTGCTTCCTGGCTTACCACCCGGAGCGCGAGATCGAGCGGATCGGGGAGATCGTCACTGGAACCGAGCCACGGCCGGTCGAGATCCGCTTCCTGCTCGACCCCATACCCATCCCGAGGGGCCGGCCACGGCTGTTTGCGGTCGGAGGCGAAAGCAGGGCGGCAGCGGCGCTTCAGGAGGAACTCTCCGACCGGCTCACCGAAGCCGGGTTCTATGAGCCCGAGAAGCGGCCGTACTGGACCCATGTGACGGTCGCCCGGGTGCGCTCGGAGAAGAGCGGCGCGGGGGGCCGAAAACGTGGCCGCCGGGGGAAGCCCATGCGGGTCGAGACCCCGCCGGGGAACCTGCCCGACGAGCTACTCCAGCCATTCGGTGCCGTCCGGGTGGCTCTTTACCGTTCAAATTTGAGGCCGTCAGGCGCGGAGTACGTGCGCCTCGGCAGCTTGGACTTGCCGCCCGTAGAGGCGGGAAAGAGGTGATTTCGAAGATGGCAGACGAGAAGAAGACGAGCCTGAAGTCGGCCGACAAGGAGGCAAAGGCCAAGGACGCGGCGCTCAAGGCCGCGGTGACCCAGATCGAGCGCGAGTTCGGCCAGGGGTCCTTGATGCGACTGGGCGACGAGAACATCGTGCAGGTGGACGCGATCCCGACCGGGGCCCTCTCCCTGGACCTCGCGCTCGGAGTGGGCGGCGTTCCGCGCGGGCGAATCGTCGAGATCTTCGGCCCCGAGTCGTCGGGGAAGACCACCCTCGTCTACCACATCATCGCGGAGGCCCAGGCGCGGGGCGGGATCTGCGCTTTCGTGGATACGGAGCACGCGATCGACCCGATCTACGCCAGGCGGATCGGCGTCGACGTCGACGAGCTGCTCGTCTCCCAGCCCGACTACGGTGAGCAGGCGCTCGAGATCGTGGACGTCCTGGTTCGCTCCGGGGCGGTGGACCTGGTCGCTGTCGACTCGGTTGCGGCGCTGACGCCAAGGGTCGAGCTCGAAGGCCAGATGGGGGAGATGCAGGTGGGCCTTCAGGCGCGGCTGATGTCACAGGCTCTCCGCAAGCTGGCGGGCAACCTCAGCCGCGCCAACACGGTGTGCGTGTTCACGAACCAGATCCGCGAGAAGATCGGCGTCAGCTTCGGCTCGCCCGAGACCCAGCCCGGAGGTCGGGCGCTCAAGTTCTATTCCACTCAGCGGCTCGACATCCGCCGCATCGAGACGCTCAAGGAAGGCACCGAGGCGGTCGGCAATCGCTGCCGGGTGAAGGTGGTCAAGAACAAGGTCGCGTCACCGTTTCGCCAGGCCGAGTTCGATATCGAGTACGGCGTGGGGATCTCCAACGAGGGCTGCCTGCTGGACCTCGCGCTCGAACAGGACCTGGTGCAGAAGTCGGGCTCGTTCTTCTCCTACGGCAAGCTGCGCCTGGGCCAGGGACGCAACAACACGAAGCAGTACCTGGCCGAGAACCCAGAGGTGGCGCAGGAGATCGAGCAGAAGCTGTTCGAGGCGCTAGGCATCGAGCGCTCGCCGGCGTCGGGTGCTCGGCCGAAGGACGAGCCGGACGCGGCTCCGATCGCCGCGACCCCGGAGGCGACGCCCGCCGAGGAGCCGGAGCGCAAGGCCGCGTAGCCGCGTGCTCACCGCCGCAGGTACCCGCGACGGGGAGCGCTAGCGTGGCGGAGCCGCGCGACGCCTTCGAAGCCGCGCTCGCGGCGCTGCGGCGAAGGGAACGGACGATCGCGGAGCTCGCCTCGTGGCTTGCGAAACGGGGCTTCGGTGACGATGAGGTCGAGGGGGCCGTCTCCAGCCTGACCGAGGCTGGCGAGCTCGACGATGAGCGCTTCGCGCGCCGCTACGCAGAGGACAAGCGCGAACTCCGCGGCTGGGGCGCGGAGCGAATCCGCGAGGCGCTCGCCTCGAGGGGCCTCGCGCCGGCCCTTGTCGAGCAGGTTCTCGCGGAGGACGACCACGGCACGCAGCTTCAGCGCGCCGCGACGCTGCTCGCGCGGCGCGGACACGCACTGGCCGGAGAGCGCGACCGCGCGCGAGCGCTGGGATTCCTCACCCGCCGCGGTTACGACTACGAGATCGCCTACGAGGCCGTGCGGCGCGCGGCGCGGCGCGCGGCCTGAAGGCGGCGGGACCCCCAGCGGCGGCGGCGCTCGCCGCCTGCCGCTTGCCAGATCGGGCGCCCAGGACTACGATGCAGCCAGCGACCGTCGGTCGTCTGAAGACACGAATGAACGGCTATTTCGACTCTTGAACGACAGCGCTCAGAGAATTCTCGGGACCCACGACAACAGGAGGATGCGGACCTTACGTCCGGGCGCGTAGGGCGATAGCGCCATTTGTGTCTCCGGCGCCGCCGGTCGGTGTCCTAGGCGGACGCTTCGATCGACGAGAGAGCGAGACCGGCCGCACGGCCGGGGAGAGGTGGCAATGGAGATACGCGCGCTGTTGCAGCCGTGGCGGCGAAGCACGCCCGCAAGCGCGCCTGCTGACGCCGCAGCTGAGAGCGGCGAAGCTCGCAACGACGAGATCGCGGAGGAGCTACGCATCCGCCGCGAGGAGATCGCGCGGATGGAGGAGCAAGCCCTCCGGGAGGCGGAGTCGCTCCAGATCAGGAGGGTCGACTTCGAGCGACGCGAGCAGGCGCTCGAGGATCGCGAGCGCAACCTCGCCCGTCAAGTCGACGAGCTGAAGCGCGCCAAGCAGGTGCAGCGCCGCGAGCTCGAGCGGGTGTCCGGCCTCACGGCGGCAGAGGCCCGGCAGCTGCTGGTCTCCGATGTCGAGCAGGAGGCCCGTCACCAGGCGGCGCTGAGACTCCAGGAGATCGAGAAGGAGACCAAACGCGAGGCCGAGCGCCGCGCACGCAGCATCCTGTCGGTGGCCATGCAGAGGCTTGCCGGCAGGCACGCGAGCGACAACACGACGCGCCTGGTCGAGCTGCCGAGCGACGGGATGAAAGGGCGAATCATTGGCCGCGAGGGCCGCAACATCCGCGCCCTGGAGAGGCTCACCGGTGTGGACGTGATCATCGACGAAACCCCCTCCGCGGTGATGCTGTCGAGCTTCGACGGCGTGCGTCGCGAGATCGCGAGGCTCACGCTCGAGCGGCTGATCGCCGACGGGCGCATCAACCCGGCGCTCATCGAGGAAACCTACGAGCATGCCAGGGCCGAGATCGAGAGACGGATGGTCGAGGAGGGCGAGCGAGCGGTCCTGGAAGCCAGGGTGCAGGGGATGGACCCGGAGCTCGTCGACCTGCTGGGGAGGCTCAAGTTCCGCACCAGCTACGGGCAGAACGTCTTGGACCATCTCGTGGAGTGCGCGCACCTCGCCGGATTGATCGCCGCGGAGCTCGGGGCGTCGGCGGAGACCGCACGGCGCGGCGCTTTGCTCCACGATCTCGGCAAGGCGGTCACCCACGAGGTGGAGGGGCCGCATGCGTTAGTGGGAGCCGCGATCGCCGGCCGGCATGGTGAGCCCGAGGCGGTGACACACGCGATCGAGGCCCACCACAACGAGGTCGAACCGCGCACGGTGGAGGCCGTCATCGTCCAGATCGCGGACGCCCTATCGGGTGCCCGTCCCGGGGCGCGCGGCGATTCGCTCGAGGATTACGTCGAGAGGCTGCGAGACATCGAGGGCATCGCGTCGCGCTACGAAGGCGTCGAGCGCGTCTACGCGATGCGCGCGGGCCGCGAGCTGCGGGTGATCGTCGATCCGGGCGAGGTGGACGACGAGCGCGCGACCCTGATCTCGCACGAGATCGCGGCGGCGGTCGAGAAGGAGATGGAGTATCCGGGCCAGATCAAGATCATGGTGATTCGCGAGAGCAGGGCGACGACGTACGCCAGCTAGGATCCCCGCCGCATGAACGAGACGCTGTTCTACGTCTTCGGGATCGCGCTCGTGCTGTCCGCCCTGACGGTCGCCTTCGTGGGCCTCCGGGTCGAGGGCTTCCCGGCCACGCGCCTGGCGCTCGCCGGGGTTGTCGCCTACTTCGCCTGCCTGGTGGCGGCGACCACGACCTTCGCCGTCCTGAACGCCGCCGACGAGCAACACAAGCGCGAGGCCGAGGAGGCCGCCGCGAAGACCACGACAGCCGCCCCTGCCGCGAGCACCACGACAACCTCCTCCACCACGACGACCCCGGCCGCCGCCGCCGCGACGCTCAAGCTCGCGGCCGATCCAAGCGCGATCGCCTACGGCACGGATCAGCTCGAGGCGAAGTCGGGCAACGTCACGATCGACTTCGACAACCCCTCGCCGCTCACCCACGACGTGTGCCTCGAGGGATCGAGCGGGGAGATCGGCTGTAGCGACATGATCGCGCAGGGCCCCGCGTCCCTATCGGAGGACCTGAAGCCCGGGAAGTACACCTTCTACTGCAGCGTCGACGGGCACCGGGCGGCGGGCATGGAGGGGACGCTCACCGTCAAATAGCCGTCGCTGCGGATCCCGCCGTTACCCTCTGGCCATGGCCACCTACCACGTCACAACGTTCGGGTGCCAGATGAACGAGCACGACTCCGAGCGGATGAAGGGGATGCTCGACTCGCTGGGCTACCGGCAGGTGGACGAGCGCTCGGCGGCCGACCTGATCCTCTTCAACACCTGCTCGATCCGCGAATCGGCGGACAACCGCTTCATCGCCCACCTCGGCGAGGCGAAGCGGTTGAAGGCCGAGGATCCCGGCCGGATCGTGGGGGTGGGCGGCTGCTGGGCCCAATCGGTCAAGGACGAGGTGTTCGCTCGCTTTCCGTTCGTCGACGTGGCATTCGGGCCGGGCCAGATCCACCGGCTGGCCGAGTTCCTGAACCAGGACTCCCTGACGGCCCAGGGCTACTTCGAGTTCGAGGACTTCTCCGGGCACCTTCCGGCGAAGCGCGAGCGCGCCTTTTCGGCCTGGGTCCAGATATCGGTGGGCTGCAACTGCGTTTGCGCCTACTGCATCGTTCCCCAGACGCGTGGCCGCGAGGTGAGCCGACCCCCGGGCGAGCTGATCGCCGAGATCGAGGCGCTGGCCGCCGACGGCGTGCGCGAGGTGACCCTGCTCGGCCAGAACGTGAACAGCTATGGCAGGGCCCTTCCGAAGGAGGAACGCCTCACGTTCGCGGAGCTCCTCGGCCGAGTGGACGCCGTGGAGGGGATCGAGCGGATCCGCTACACGAGCCCGCATCCCAAGGACATGCGCGAGGACGTGATCCGGGCCCATGCGGAGCTGCCGGCGCTCTGCCCCCACATCCACCTGCCGCTCCAGTCCGGGTCCAGCCGCGTCCTGAAGGCGATGCGGCGAACCTACAACCGCGAGCGCTACCTCGACCGGGTCGCCCAGATCCGCGAGCACGCGCCGGACTGCGCGCTGACGACAGACATCATCGTGGGGTTTCCAGGCGAGACCGAGGCAGACTTCGCCCAGACGCTCGAGGTCGTGGAGGAGGTGGGCTACGACGGCGCCTTCACGTTCGTCTTCTCGCCGCGGCGAGGGACGGAGGCGGCGACCATGACCGACCAGGTCCCGCACTCGGTGAAGCGCGAGCGGATGGAGCGCCTCGTGGAGCTCGTGCAACGGCGCGCGCGCGACCGTGCGCAGCGGTTCGTCGGCCGCACGATGGAGGTGCTCGTGGAGGGCCCGAGCAGAACGGACCCCTCCCGGCTGCGGGGCCGGATTCCTCACAACAAGACGGTCAACTTCGAGGGCACGGCCGAGGCCGGCGAGCTGGTGGAGGTCGAGATCGCGAGCGCCACTTCCACCACGCTGTCGGGCCACGAGCTGCTGAGCGCGCGGCTCTGAAGGTCCTCGCGATCTTCGGCCCCACCGGGGTCGGGAAGACCGCCGTCGCGATCGCGGTTGCCGATCTGCTGCGAGGACGCGGCGAGGATCCAGTCGCGGTGTCATGCGACGCAATCCAGGTCTACCGTGGTATCGAGACCCTGAGCGGCACCGCGACGCGTGAGGAGCGGCAGCGGCTCGAGCATCGCCTCGTCGGCTTCGTCGACGTGACCGGCGAGTTCAGCGCGGGGAGGTTCGCGGCCCTCGCCCACGCAGAGATCGACGAGCTTCTGGCGGACGAGAGACGCCCGATTCTGGTGGGGGGAACGGGCCTCTACCTGCGCGCGGCCCTGGCGGACCTGGACCTGCGCCCGCCCGTGGCCTCCGGCGTGCGAGCCGAGGTCGAGCGGGAGCTCGCCGAGCATGGCCCAGAGGCCCTGCATTCAGAGCTCGACCCCGACGTCGCCGCGACCGTCCACCCGCGCGATCGCAAGCGAATCGCCAGGGCCCTGGAGCTACAGCGCGCCGGCATCGACCCGCCCACCGGAAGCGAGCAGCTGTGGACGGCGAAGCTGCGACGGCCGACCCGGCTCGTCGGCCTGACGGTCGATCGCGTCGAGCTCGGGCGCCGCATCGACACCCGGGTCGACGAGATGGTGGCCGCGGGCGCGATGGACGAGGCCCGCCGCGCGGCCGAGGCGGGCGCCTCGCGCACGGCCCGCGGGGCGCTCGGGTTCGAGCAGCTTCTGGCCGGGGACGTCGACGGTGTGAAGCGAGCGCACCGAGACTACGCGCGCCGCCAGCTCACCTGGATGAGAAAGATGCCCGGTTTGCATCTGATCGACCGCACTGGTCGGGATGATGCGGACGTGGCCGCCGAGGTAGTCGCGACGCTTTAGATGAGGGCTCGATGAGGTTCGAGAAGTGGCAGGCGCTCGGAAACGACTACGTGATCGTGGAGGAGGATGCCCTGCCATGGGAGCTGACGGCGAAGCGGATTCGGCGCATCTGCGAGCTCCACTTCGGAATCGGGTCCGACGGGGTGCTGCTCCTCTCGCGCACCGACGATGGGGCGTACGTCGCGGAGCTGCGGATCTTCAACCCGGACGGCTCCGAGGCCGAGCTGTCCGGAAACGGTGCTCGGCAGGCGGCGCTCTACCTGCACCGCTCCGGTTGGACCGAGGACGAGGAGTTCGCCATCCTCACCAAGGCGGGGGAGATACGTCCCACGATCACCGGCCCGGACGTCGCGACGCTGGCGATGGGGAGAGCGGCACTCACGTCCCCCGACTTTCCCTCGGGCGGGCCGGACGGCACGGGTGCGCTGAACGCGGGCGGGCGTGAGTGGCGCTTTCGCCATGTCTCGATCGGAAACCCCCAGTGCGTGATCGACGCGGGCGAAGAGGTCGAGGACATCGACGTGGCTGCGATCGGCCCCGAGGTCGAGCGCTCGGAGCTGTTCCCGAACCGCACCAACGTGTCGTTCGTACGGGCGGAGGGTTCCACGGTGAGGGCGCGGATCTTCGAGCGCGGGGTGGGGGAGACGCTCTCCTCCGGGACGGGCGCGAGCGGCGCGGCCGTCGCGGCGTTCCTTGCCGGGACGCCGAGCCCGATCGCGGTGAGGCTCGACGGCGGCGAGCTCACTGTGGAGGTGAGCGACGATCTCGACGTGCGACTGACGGGAACGGCCATGCCCGTCTTTGCCGGTGAACTCGCGCCGGAGCTCGCGCGCGCCCTGGAGGGGGCCTGAGCACACCAGCCCCGTCGGGGGCATACGCTTTTGCCCCCAATGAGCACCTCGGAGGTGTCAAAGCGCGCGCTCACCGAGCCCTCGCGGCGGCTCGAGGCTGTGCCGGCGTACGCGTTCGCCGAGCTCGAGCGCCGGGTGGCGGAGAAGCGCAAGGCCGGAATCGACGTGATCAGCCTTGGGATCGGCGATCCCGATCGGGCCACCTATCCGCACATCGTCGAGGCGATGCAGATCGCGGTCGCCGATCCAGCCAACCATCGCTACCCGACGAATCGCGGTCGCGAGGAGTTCCGCCGGGCGCTCGCTGACTTCTACGAGGAGCGGTTCGAGGTTCCAATTGATCCCGAATCCGAGGTGATACCGGCGATCGGCGCGAAGGAGTGCATCTGCAACCTCTGCTTCGCGTTCCTCGATGCCGAGGACGCGGCGCTCGCGGCGGACCCGGGCTACCCCGTGTACACGGAGGGCCCGGCGCTCGCGGGAGCAGAGGCGGTGCTGCTCCCGCTCCGCCGCGATCTCGGCTTCCTGCCGGACCTCGACGCGATCCCGAGCGATGCCCTGACCCGCGCTCGCCTGATCTTCCTCAACTATCCGAACAACCCCACGGGGGCGGTGGTCCAGGACGGGTTTTTCGAGGAGGTGGTGGAGCTCGCCCGGCGGCACGAGATCCTCGTGGTCCACGACAACGCCTACTCGGAGACCACCTACGACGGCTACGTCGCCCCCAGCTTCCTCGCCACGCCCGGGGCCAAGGAGGTTGGCGTCGAGGTCTTCTCGCTCTCGAAGGGCTTCAACATGACCGGGTGGCGGTGCGGGGCGATTCTCGGCAACGCCGAGGCGATCGGCGCCTACTGGAGGCTCAAGACCAACGTCGACTCGGGCCTGTTCGACGCCGTGCAGCTCGCCGGCGCCGCGGCTCTCGCAGGCCCGCGCGGCCCGATCGAGGAGATGAACGCGACGTACGCGCGGCGCCGCGACCTCGTCGTCGACACGCTGCGCGAGATGGGCGTGAAGGTGGAGCCGCCGAAGGGGACGATCTACGTCTGGGCGCCGGTTCCTGAGGGTCACACGTCCGTCTCCTTCGCGGAGCTGGTGCTCGAGGAGTCCGCCGTCGTCGTCTCGCCCGGATCGATGTACGGCCCGAGCGGCGAGGGCTTCATCCGCATCTCGCTGACGGCACCGGACGACCGGATCGCCGAGGCGGTGACGCGGATGCGCGAGCACCTGGCCTGATCGCATGACCGACTTCCTAGTCAAGCGCGACGAGCTCCGGGAGTGCCGCGTCGCGGAGTCCGAGGTGCCGGAGATCGAGCCCGGCCAGGCGCTGCTTCGGGTCGAGACCTTCGGGCTGACCGCGAACAACATCACCTACGCGGTGTTCGGCGAGATGATGTCCTACTGGGACTTCTTTCCGGCGGAGGACGGGTGGGGCCGCGTCCCGATGTGGGGCTTCGCCGAGGTGGAGCGAAGCGAGGCGAAGGCCGTGGAGACAGGCACGCGCATGTACGGCTATCTACCGCCTTCCTCGCACCTCGTCGTGAGGCCCGCGGATGCGGACGAGGGCGGGTTCGTGGACGGCTCGCCGCACCGAGCCGCGCTGCCCTCGGCCTATCAGCGCTATCTGGCGACCGGCGCCGATCCCTTCTACCGGGCGGACACCGAGGACATGCAGATGCTGCTGCGCCCGCTCTTCTTCACCTCGTTCTTGATCGACGACCAGCTCGCCGACGAGGAATTGGCCACGAGTGGGCCCGTCGTGATCTCAAGCGCCTCGAGCAAGACCGCGATCGCCGCGGCGTTCCTGCTCGCGCAGCGCAAGGGGGTGGAACTCGTAGGGCTCACCTCGCCGCGGAGCGCCGAGTTCGTCGAGGGCCTGGGGATCTATGGCCGCGTCGTCACCTACGACGCGATCGAATCGCTCGAGCAAGGGGCCGCCACCTTCGTCGACATCGCGGGCGACGCGGCGGTGCGCCTCGCGGTCCATTCGCACTACGGCGATGAGCTCGTCCACAGCATGGCCGTGGGGGTCACGCACTGGGAGGAGTTCGGGGCCGGCGACGGCGAGCTGCCCGGGCCATCACCGACCTTCTTCTTCGCCCCCGACCGGGTCGTCAAGCGCTCCGAGGACTGGGGCCGCGCGGGCCTGGAGACGCGGGCGGCCGACGCCTGGCACCCGTTCTGCGAGTGGGCGGGTGACTGGCTCGGGGTGATCCGCGGCGAGGGCTTCGAGGCCGTTCGAAGCGCCTACCTCGACGTGCTCGAGGGCCGCATCGACCCAAAGAGCGCCCACGTGCTCTCGCTCCGGCGTGAGCACCGCGCTTAACGCGAACTCAACCTTCCGTTTAGTGCTGCCCGCTACGGTCGCGGATTCCTCAAGGTCACGTCGGAGATCCGTCGAAAGACTGATAGATGCTGCAACTGGGAATCCTCCTCGCGCTCGCCTGCGCCCTCGCCACCAACGTGGCGCTGCTCTGCAGGCATCGCGGCGCGGTCGCGGCGCCGCCTGTGCGGCTCAGCAGGCCGCTGGCGAGCGCCTTGGCGCTGTTCCGCTCCCCCTGGTGGACGATCGGCTTCGGGATCGCGGCCGGGGCGTGGCTTCTCCACGTCGCGGCGCTCGCGCTGGCTCCACTCTCGCTCGTGGAGACCACGATCTCCGGCGCCCTCGTGATGCTGGCCTGGATCGCCGAGCGCTGGTTCGGCATCGCCGTGGGGCCTCGGGAATGGCTGGGCCTCGGCCTCTGCGCGGCCGGTCTGACGCTCCTGGCTATCACGTCGGTGGGCGCTGGTCACGCGCACGCCACCTACTCGCTCGCGCCGATGGCGTCATTCGAGGCGGGGGCCGTGGGCGTCGGCGCGCTGCTCCTCCTCTCGGGAAGCTCGGGCTCCGTGCGAAGAACAACCGGCCCGCTCCTGGCGATCGCGTCCGGGCTCTTGCTCGGCGTCGCCAACGTCTCGGTGAAGGCGCTCACCGGCACGGTCCCGACGGACCTCCTGAGCATCGTCAGCCCGTGGACCCTGGCGGCGATCCTGGCGGGAGTCGGCGCCTTCTTCGGGCTGGCGCGCGGGTTGCAGACGGGCGACGCGATCCCGGTGATCGCGATCACGTCGGTGTCCGCAAACTGCATCTCGATCCTGGGCGGCATCCTCGTCTTCGGCGATCCGGTCGGCGACGACCCCCTGGCCGTGATCGCCCGCTGCACGGCCTTCGCCGCGGTTATCGCCGCGGTGGCCCTGATGCCGGCGCCGCGTCGCACCGCCGCTGCGTACGCGTAGCGCGCTACGCGTACAAGTCAATCCGTGACCGATGAGTTTCGCCTCATCCTGCGGTCATAGTTGGCAAATACGACCGCAGGAGGTTGGAAATGGCCGAAACGGAGACCAGGACCCACATCACCCAGGTGGGGACGGTGATCGTCCCCGTCACAGACCAAGACCGAGCGCTCGAGTTCTACGTGGAGAAGCTCGGGTTCGAGAAGCGCACGGACACCCCCTATGGCGAGGGCGAGCGTTGGCTCGAGGTGGCGCCCACGGGTGCGGCCACGACGATCGCTCTCGTTCCCCCGCGCGAGGGAGAGTCCGCCGGGATCCAAACCCGCGTGGGCTTCACGACCGAGGGCATCGACGCCGACCACGCAGACCTGCGGGCCCGCGGAGTCGACGTGGACGAAGAGGTCATGCGCATGGGCGATCCCGTGCCGCCGATGTTCTTCTTCCGAGATCAGGACGGCAACGGCTTCCTGATCGTCGAGCAATCCTGACGGCGTCCCGGGTGCGCCCCCGCGACCAAAGCGTCGCGGCGGCGCGCCCACGTCCCACAGCTAACTCGTCGCCAGGCGTCTGCTGCTCATCGAGCCAGGTGGAAGCGGGAGCCGGCCTCCGCGCGGCTACATTGCGAAGATGGCCAGCCACGCCGCGTTTCTTCGTGGGATCAACCTCGGCCGCCACCGCCGGATCAGCGGCGCCGAGCTTCGCTCGCGGTTCGAGGAGCTGGGCCTCCAGGACGTGGACACCTTTCGCACGAGCGGCAACGTCATCTTCCGTGTCCGCCGCGAACCGGGCGCAAGGGTGGCTGACCGAATCGAGCAGGGGCTGGCCGAGTCGCTCGGTTGGGAGGTGACCGTCTTTCTGCGCACGGCCAGCGAGGTCCAGGCGATCGCCGACCACCAGCCGTTTTCAAACACTACGCTGGAGGGTTCCGAGGGAAAGCTTCAGGTCGTGCTGCTCTCCACGAAGCCCGTGGCGCGGGCGCGCAAGCAGGTGCTCGCGCTGGCGACGGATAGGGACAGGCTCGCGTTCGGTGAGCGCGAGCTCTACTGGCTTCCGAGCGGAGGCATCAGAGATTCCGCGTTGAACTTCAGGGCGATCGAGAACCTGCTTGGTCCCACGACGATGCGAACCAAGGGCACAGTCGACAAGCTGGCAGCGAAGTATTTCGCCGGCTGACCTCCACGGGAGAGCATTAGGCCGGCTCGTACGTGTGAACGGCGACGCCCGAACCGAACGTCTTGGTGTCGATCAGCCTGAACGGCTTCTTCTGCTGCGAGTCCGGGAACGGCCGCTTGCCGCCGCCGATCATGACCGGGAACACCATCAGGCGCAGCTCGTCGACGAGGTCGTTCTCGATCAGCGAGTGCACGAGGGTGGCGCTGCCGGCGACCAGGATCGGCCCGCCGTCCTGCTCCTTCAGCTTTCCGACCTCCTCGACGATGTCGCCCTTGATCAGGGTCGAGTTGTTCCACTCGAGCGGGTCCTCAAGCGTCGAGGAGACGACGTACTTCGGCATCGAGTTGATCTTGTCGGCGAACTCGCCCTCCCGTTCGGGCCACGCGGCGGCGAATGACTGGTAGGTCACGCGCCCGAGCAGGTGCGACCCGGCCTCGAGCGCCTCCTCGAGCTTGTACTGCTCCTGCTCGGGGCTCATGAAGTCGAACACCCAGCCGCTGTGGGGGTGGGTGGGCTCGCCGCCTGGCGCCTCCATGACGCCGTCTACCGTCACGAACTCGGTGACGACCAGCTTGCTCATCTTGAGCCTCCTTCGCGTTCGTCTTCGGACTCGCAGATGAGACTGTCACGCGCCGCGAAACTCATCGCCTACAGTCCCTGCCGCGCGGCCTAATGCTGAGACTGGAGATGAGCAGATGAGCAAGAGGGAGCCCCCGATCGACGAGGCCCACGCCCGCGAGCTCCTGCAACGCGAGCGCGAGCGAATCGAGAGCTCGCTCGCCGATCTGGAGCGGGTGCGAAGGAGCGAGCTCGACGAGATCGACACCGACACGGACCCACTCGACAAAGGCGGGCTGATCGAGGAGGAAGAGGTCGACGAGGCGCTCGCCGTGCGGCTGCGCGCCGAGCTGGAGGCCGTCAAGCGCGCCGAGAAGCGGCTCGAGGACGGCACGTACGGCTTCTCGGTCGAGAGCGGCGAGCCGATCCCGGCCCAGCGCCTGGAGGCGATTCCCTGGGCTGAGCGCACCGCGGAGGAGCAAGAACGCTACGACCGCACCCACGGGCGGGCGGTCTAGCCCGGCGGTTGGCTCCGTGAACCCGTCAGACTGGTGGTGTGAGCCAAGCTCGGCTGGACGACCGCCGCTGCCCCTATTGTGGGTGTAGCTTCACGCCAGAGCAGGCCGATCAGCGTTATTGCGGCCCTTGGTGCGAAGAGCAGGCCCGTCTTGAAGACAAGCACAGGGACTCAGCGCCTCCTCGCTCGTAGGCCTTGGGGAACGGCGAGTGAGTGCTGTCGCTCGTCGCGCAAAGGAGGAGCGAGCGCAAGGCAAGCGTTCGGATTCCACGCCCGCGGCACCGATAGAGCCGGCCCACCGCTGCACGACTACCCTCGCGCTGTGCGACCGCTCGTCTACCACTCGCCGCTGGCAGCGGCGGTGTTCTTCACGACATTCGGCGTGTGGGCCGTTGGGGAACTAGTGCTTCAGGTGCGCAACCAGGCTTCAGGCGAGCCCGATCCAAGCCGGCTCGGGATGATCGCTGGGTCCGTCGGAGGGATCACGCTTGCGTTTGTCCTCGCCGGCCATGGCGCGCTGCCAGGGCCGAACTGGCTGCCGGTGGTCATTGGGCTCTCCGTGGCTTGGCTGGGCATGGCGGTGAGGGCCTGGTCGGTCCGAGCGCTCGGTGAGTTCTTCACTGTCGATGTGACCGTCGCGGCAAAGCAGCGCCTGATCGATGACGGTCCGTACGCGCGGGTGCGCCACCCGAGCTACACGGGGATGCTCATGGCAATCCTCGGTTTCGGCATCGCGCTCGACGGTTGGGGTGCCGCCGCCGCGGCGCTGCTCCTGCCGCTGGCGGCGGTCGTGAATCGAATTCGCCACGAGGAGGCGATGCTGAGGCGGGAACTCGGCGAGCCCTACGAGGCGTACGCCAACCGGACGGCTCGTCTCGTGCCGGGCGTCTGGTAAGGGCTCAGCGCTAAAGGATCAGTTCCGGGAGGGCGATCCGGCGGTTCGGTGCCATGACCTCGTGCCTCCTTCCGCGTGAACGCAAGTGCGCGGTTCAGCCCTTGACCACTCCGATCGGGCGAAGCTGTGCGACGCGTGCCGCGAGGCCCGCTCGCTCGACCACGTTGACGACGGCCTCCACGTCCTTGTAGGCGAACGGCGCCTCCTCGGTGAGGCCCCGATTGGAAGGGCAGCGCACCGTGATGCCGTCGGCCTCGAGCTGGCGGCGAAGCTCGGAGCCCTGGATCCGCTTGCGCGCCGCGGTGCGGCTGAGCCGCCGCCCGGCGCCGTGACACGTGGTGCCAAACGATCGTTCCATCGAGCCCTGGCGCCCGGCGAGGACGAAGCTCGACGTTCCCATCGAGCCGGGGATGAAGACCGGCTGGCCGGCCTCGCGGTAGACGGCCGGGATCTCGGGATGGCCGGGTGGAAAGGCGCGCGTGGCGCCCTTGCGGTGGACGCACAGATCCCGGCCGCCGTAGGGCTCCATCTTGGCGACGTTGTGGGCGACGTCGTAGACCTGGCGCGTGCCGTCCGCCGCCGCGTCGCCGAGCACCTCGCGGATCGCTTCGCGCACCGAGTGCGCGATCGCCGCCCGGTTGGCCCAGGCGAAATTGGCCGCCGCGGCCATCGCTCCCAGGTAGTCCCGTCCCTCGCGCGAGGAGAGCGGTGCACAGGCGAGTTGGCGGTCGGGGAGCTGGAATCCGTAGCCGGGGAGCGCGGCGTCCATCCGCTTCACGTAATCCGTGCACACCTGGTGGCCCAGCCCGCGCGATCCGGAGTGGATGAGGATCGTGACGGCGCCGGGCTCGAGCCCAAAGGCGCGGGACGCCTCCTCGTCGAAGAGCCGCTCCACGCGCTGGACTTCGACGAAGTGGTTGCCGGACCCCACGGTGCCGAGCTGGCCGGAGCCACGCTGGCGAGCGCGCTCGGAGACCGCGCCCGGGTCCGCTGCGTCCAGGCATCCACGGGACTCCGTGCGCTCGACGTCGTCGTCCGTGCCGATTCCCTGCAGCTCCAAGAGCGCGGCCGGGCCTTCGCGGAGGACGCGGTCCAGGTCTGCGCCCTTCAGCTTCAGCGCCGCCTCTCGCCCTGCTCCGGCGGGCGCACGGCGCGAGATCTCGTGGACGAGCGTTTCCTTGCGGTCACCGAGCTCAGCCGCCGTCAGCGGCGCGACAAGCAGGCGCACGCCGCAGTTGATGTCGTAGCCCACCCCGCCGGGGGAGACGATGCCGTCGGCGGGGTCGATGGCCGCGAGACCGCCGACCGGGAACCCGTAACCCTGGTGGATGTCGGGCATCGCCAACGCCGCGTCGACGATGCCGGGGAGGGTGGCGACGTTCTGGAGCTGCTCCAGGGAGCGGTCGGTGCGGATCGCGTCGAGAAGCTCCTCGTCGGCGAATACTCGCGCGGGCACGCGCATGTCCGCCCGCGCGCCGGCGGGGATCTCCCAGAGCGCCTCGTCGATCCGCCGGAGGCTGCCGTCAGACGTCAAAGACGACCCGCGCGCGCCACCCATCGCCTTCCTCCCGCATGTCGAGCCGATGGTAGGTCACCGCCTTGACGAGGTGTGGTGGGGTGGTGAGGCGGCCGACCACGGTCCCCTCGAGACCCGTTTCCGAAAGATCGAGGCGCTCGGCCCGCTCCGGGATCAGACCCTGGGCCTCGACCAGGTAGACAAGCTCGGTCAGCCATTCGGCCAAGAGGGTCGCCCGATCGGGGGCCGAGACTGCGACCTCGAAGGTCGCCGTCGCCCCACCGCCGTCTACCTCGGTGCGCTCGGCGAGCAGCTCGCCGAGTGCTGTCACGGCCTGCTCGAACACCGCGCGCTGGCTCGAGGCCTCGATCTCCAGCTCGAGCTCTCCGGTGTGGTCCACCCAGCGGTACACGGTTCCTATTGTCGTTCCTGCCGGCTTTCGCCTCGCCTATAGGCTGGCGCCGTGAGCGCGGGCGGGATCGGCAAGCGGGCCGGGGAGGTGCCGGGACGCTACATCGGCCGGTTCTTCACGGAGGGCATCCCCGAAACGAAATTTCCCGAGCAGGGGATGTCCGCGCAGAGCGCCCACTACCTGATCGAGGAGGAGGTCGCCCTGGACGGCGACCCGTGGAGGAACCTCGCCACCTTCGTCACGACCTGGATGGAGCCCGAGGCGCAAGGGATCATCGCCCAGAACCTCCACCGCAACTTCATCGACCACGCCGAGTACCCGCGCACGGCCGAGATCGAGCGCCGCTGCGTCCGGATGCTCGCGGACCTCTACAACGCCCCGGGGGAGACCACAGGCGCGCGATGCCAGGGCTCCTCGGAGGCGGTGATGCTGGGAGGCCTGGCGGCCAAGTGGCGGTGGCGCAAGGCGCGCGGGGACGCCGGCCTCGACACCGCCAAGCCGAACCTGGTCTTCGGGGGCGACGTGCACGTGGTGTGGAACAAGTTCTGTCGCTACTTCGACGTAGAGCCGCGAACCGTCCCCCTTCGCGCGGGCAAGTACACGATCGGGCCCGACGACGTTGAGTCGCTGGTCGACGAGAACACGATCGCCGTTGTCGCTGTCCTGGGCACGACGTTCACCGGCGAGGCGGACGACGTTGCCGGGATCAACGAGCTGCTGCGCCGGATCAGGGAGGAGCGGGAGCTTGACGTGGCGCTGCACGTGGACGCCGCGAGCGGCGGCTTCGTGTGGCCGTTCCTCTATCCCAAGGAGCCCTGGGACTTCCGCCTCGAGCAGGTGCGCTCGATCAACGTCTCCGGCCACAAGTTCGGTCTCGTCTACCCCGGCATCGGCTGGCTGGTCTTCCGGGACGCCTCCGAGCTTCCGGACGACCTCGTCTTCTACGAGAACTACCTCGGCGAGACGGAATACGACGAATTCGATGTCGCGGCGCAGCTCGCGGCGGAGCGGGGCTGGATGGTCCCCGCCTACACGCTGCCGCCCGACGCCCAGGACGTGACCGTGATGCGCGCGCTGGTGAAGGAGAACGTCAGCCACGCCGCGGCCCGCACCCTGGCGGACGACATCGTCCACGCCTGCGAGACCCTGGACAAGAAGGGATCCCTCCACCCGCGCGACCGCAAGCGCGTAAAGACGGGGACTGGGTACTAGGCCGCTGCGCGACTTCCCGCCGGCGAAGCGGCAGGAAGTTTGCCTTCGGCGGCGAGCGTATCCCTGAGTCCCTGCTCGAGGCCGCGGGGCGAGTAGCCGAGCTCGGCCATCGCCTTGTCGTGCTTGGCCCAGAAGGTGACGTTGTCGGCGGAGCTGATCAGCTCTCGCAGGTTCGGGCCCTGGCCCATCACCTTGCCGACGACCGGGCCGAAGGGGGTCATCGCCTTCATCAGCCCGGTAGGGAGCGCGCGCTTCGGCGGCTTGCGTCCCGCGACCTGGCCGAGGGTGTCGATCAGCTCGCGCATGGTGGTGATCTGGCCGCCGAGGATGTAGCTCTCGCCGACCTTCCCGCTGTCCAGGGCCAGCAGCACCCCATCGCCGACGTCGTCCACGTGGACCATGTTGAACCCGGTTTCGGGGAAGGCGATCAGCGGCATCTTCCCGGCCAGGAACTGGTTCATCTGCTGGCCCACGGCCGAGTGGTCGTCGGGGCCGTAAACCCCGCCGGGCTGGACGATCACGCAGGGCAGCCCCTCGTCGGCGATCAGGCGCTTGGCGAGCTTGTGGGCCTCGTACTTGGTCTGCTCGTAATAGGAGGTGAAGCTCGTTCCCGGCGGCTCGTAGGCCTCATCCACCACCTCGCCATTTGTGTTTCCGAACACCGCCACGGTCGAGACGTAGACGACCCTCGGCACCTTCGCTTCGAGCGCGGCGCGGAGCACGTTCTCGGTGCCGACCACGTTTGACTCGTGCATGGCCTGGTGCTCGCTCTTGGGGATCCCGACCTCATAGACCGCGGCCCCGTGGATCGCGGCGTCGCATCCCTCCATGCCCGCGCGAATCGCGTTGGTGTCGGCGAGCGTCCCGGCGACGAGCTCGCACCCGAGTTCGGCGAGCTCGGCACCCTTCTCGGGGTTTCGCACGAGGGCCGTGACCTCGTCACCACGCGCGCGCAGCTTGCGAACCACGTGGCCGCCGATGAACCCGGTGCCACCGGTGACGAAGACCCTCATGCGTGGAGAACCCTATCCATTGGCCGGGTGCGCGTTCGCCTCTGCCGACCTTCCTACACTTAAAGGAGTGCAGCGAACCCGCCAAGGCCGCATCGCCGAGAGCCAGTACGGGACGGGCGGCGCCGGCGTAGAGAATCCGCGCGCACGCCAGCGTGCGCTGGCCATCGGCGTGATCGGCGACGGCTCGCAGGACGGGGATCCGCTCGCCGAGCTGAAGGAGCTCTTGCGGACGGCAGGCGTTGCCACGGCCGGCGAGCTCGTGCAGGCCCGGACTCGCCCGGATCCCGATCGCTACCTGGGGCGCGGGAAGCTCGCGGAGCTCAAGTCGGAGATCGCACAGCGCGACGCGAATCTCGTCGCGTGCGACGACGAACTCGTCCCGCGGCAGGAGCGCAACCTGGAGGCAGCCCTCGGTGTGCCGGTGATCGACCGCACCGCGGTCATCCTGGACATCTTCGCCGACCACGCCCATACCGCCGAGGGCAAGCTTCAGGTCGAGCTCGCACAGCTCGAGTACAACCTGGCGCGCATGCGCGGGTTGTGGACCCACCTGGAGCGCTTGGGAGGCGGGATCGGGACCCGCGGTCCCGGCGAGTCCCAGATCGAGACGGACCGCCGTCTCGCCCGCGACCGAATCGCAAACCTGCGCGGCCGGCTGGAGCGCCTGGAGAAAAATCGCGAGGTGATGCGCGCGCGACGCCGTGGATCCGCCGTGCCGATCGTCGCCCTTGCCGGCTACACGAACGCGGGCAAGTCGACGCTTCTGAATTCCCTCACCGGAGCCGGCGTGGGGGTGGGGGAGAGGCTGTTCCACACCCTCGACCCGACCACGCGCGCCTACAACCACCGGGGCAGGCGGTATCTGGTGACGGACACCGTGGGGTTCATCCGCAAGCTCCCACATCAGCTGGTGGAGTCCTTCAAGGCGACGCTCGAGGAGACCGTGCTCGCACATCTCGTCGTCCACCTGGTCGATGCCTCCGAGCCGGAGAGCTCGCGGAGGGAGGCGATCGCCGCCGTCGATTCGGTATTGGAGGAGATCGGGGCGGGGTCGGCGCCGCGCCTCCCCGTCTACAACAAGGTCGATCTGCTCGAGCAGGACGAGGCGCGGGAGCTCGCGATCCGCGACCCGGACGCGATCGCGGTCTCGGCTGCCACCGGGGCAGGGCTCGACGAGCTCCGCGACCGGATCGAGGAGGCATTCCAGGACACGCTGCGATCCGTCGAGCTGCTGCTTCCCTACTCGGAGGGCAGCACCCTCGCCGAGCTGCACGAGCTGGCCGGGGGCCTCGAGCGCGAGGACCGCTCCGACGGGGTACTGGTGAAGGCCCGGATTCCCGCAGCACTGATGCACCGCTTCGCGGAGTTTGCGCGAAACGGGGCGCGGGCCAGTTCGGGTTCGAACGAAGCCGGCTGACGGCGCCTCTACGCTCCCAGGCGTGGAGCTCCGCGTCACCCTGCTCGTCCCGGGGTCCCGCCTCCCGACTCGCGCCCATGACGGCGACGCGGGCCTCGACCTCCACGCGGCAGAGCCCGCGACGATCGCCCCGGGCGAGCGCGCGACCGTGGGCACCGGAGTCGCGGTCGAGATCCCGGAGGGTCACGCGGGCCTCGTGCTGCCGCGGTCGGGCCTCGCCGCCCGGCATGGGATCGCGCTCGTCAACGCGCCGGGCCTGATCGACTCGGGCTACCGCGGCGAGATCCGTGTGCTGCTCCTGAACACCGACCGTGAGCAGCCCTTCGACATCCAGCCCGGCGACCGCATCGCCCAGCTCGTGCTCGCTCCTGTCGCCGATGCGGATCCGGTCGAGGTCGGCGAGCTCACCGCCAGCGCCCGCGCCGAGGGCGGCTTCGGCTCCAGCGGCCGGTGAGCCAAGGCTCGCTCGATCGCCATCTGCGACCTGTTCACTGAAGCATTTGCATGCCATAGACCGGCAAATGCTTCAGAACTCTGTCCGACGCGGGTCTGCCGCCCGACCGATCAAGGAGGACAAGAGGGCTCGCGAGGCGCGAGCGGATCCGCTAGCCGCGCCGCGCGGCCCTGCGCGCGGACTCGTGGGCCGCGGCCTCGAAGAAGTCGTCGAGCGGCGGCAGCTCGGGCTCGGAGCCGTGGCGCCGGGCGAGCGCAAGCTGGATCAAGCGGTCCGCAAGCCAGGCGTTCTTCGGCAGCAGGGGGCCGTGCAGATAGGTGCCGATCATGTTGAGCCGGCGTACGCCCTCGAGGCCGTCCCTGCCGTTGTTTCCGAAGCCATGGGTGACGCGGCCGAGCGGTTCGGCAGCCGGGCCGAGACGGGTGCGTCCGCCGTGGTTCTCGAATCCGGCGAGCTCCCTCGGCCCCTCGCCGAAGTCGACCTCGATCTCGACGTTGCCGATCAGCCGGGGGCCCGGCTCCCGGACGGTCTCCAGGTCGGCCAGCCCGAGCCCGGGTATTCGCTCCTCGCCTAGCTGATAGCTGTGCCCGAGGAGCTGGTAGCCGCCGCAGACGGCGAGTACGACCGCGCCGTCCTCCACCGCATGGGCGAGGGCCTGGCGCTTGGTCTGCACCATGTCCCGCGCGACGATCCGCTGGTCGCGATCCTGGCCGCCGCCGACGTAGACCAGGTCGGGCTCGCCGGGATCGAAGCCCTCGCCGGGCCCCGAGGCCGCGTAGTCGAAGCCGATCCCTCGCCACTCGCAGCGCCTTTGGAGGAACAGGATGTTTCCGCGGTCGGCGTAGATGTTCATCTGCTCTGGGTAGAGCGCAAGGAGGCGAAGCTCCATCAGCGCCTCTCCACGATCACGACGGTGGAGCCGACGTATCCGTCCTTGGCCGGGATCGCAAGGCGACCGGCCGCGCGAAATCCGGCCGCTGCCGCTTCGTCCTCGAGCGCGCCGGCGTCGAGGAGGTCGAGGCACTCGGTGTGATCGGCCTCGGCCAGCGAGCCATCGGGTGAGACGGTTTGGCGGATCCTGCGGACCTCGAGCCGATCCCCTTTTACCTCGGTCGCCACGGGGAGGCTGGAATAGACCCAGCCGTCGAGCTCGCGGACGTCGGGAAGGGGGAGAGGGACCGCGCCGTCGATCGTGCCGGCGTCGACGACGGCGGCGGCGAGGGCTCCGCCGGAACCGAGGTGCGACGCGACCCGCCTCAGGGCCGCAGCCCGCTTCTCCCTGCCGCCGAGCACCTGCATCAGCTGCATTGGTGCGATGGCCAGCGGAAAAGCGTGGTCGAGCTTCATGGCGCCGACGTCGGCGCAGATCGCCCGAAGCGCGAGGCGCTCGACGGCGGCCTGCTCCGCGAGACCGGTCACCAGGCGCTCGTTGTCGTCGACGGCCCACACCTCGTGGCCTTGGCGCGCCAGGTGGAGGGCGACGCGCCCACACCCACACCCGAGCTCGAGCACCGGGGCGCCGTGGGACGCCACCAGCCGCTCCCACACGGCGAGGTCGGCGGCGTAGGAGCCGTACTCCACCTCCTGCCATACGGCTTCCGAGCTCATGCCCAGAACGCGGGCGCCACGCCGCGTCTGGCGAGCAGGGTGCGAAGCTCGAGGAGCGCCGTGTAGGTGGGAAGCGCGAACAGCCGGCCGTTCGATCCGGCCACGGCCCGATCCAGCGAGCGGTCGATCGCCTCCTCCACCTCGATGGCGGTGGGGGGGACGCCGGCGTACTTGAGGCGCACGGCCATCTCGGGCGCCCGCGTTCCGGCGCAGACGACCCGCCGCACACGGGTGGCGAGGAGCTCGAAGTCCGCGTCCCAGACCCACGAGATGTCCCGGCCGTCCGCGATGCGGTCGTTGAGGGCGACCCACAGGTCGAGCTGTGCACCGCCGCCGTTGCGGTCCGCCTCGAGCAGCATCGTTCGCAGCACCTCGTTGGCGCCCGCCGGGTTCTTGATCAGGAGAATCGACACGTCCCTGCCGCCGACGGCGATCGTCTCCACGCGGCCAAATACCGCCTGCACCGACTCGAGCGACCTCGCCGCCTCCGGGAGAGGGATGCCCAGTCGCAGCCCCGCGGTCAGCGCCGCGAGCGCGTTGTACACGTTGTAGAGCCCCGGCAGAGGCAGACGCAGCTGCGCCTCGCCCTCGGATGCCCGGACGGTGACGCGTGAGCCCTCCATGCCGTTGAGCTCGATCCGCGTGGCGGCAACGTCCGGTGACGGCCGGTCGGCGCCGCAGTTGGGACACCCGTAGTGGCCGAGATGGCCCACGAAGGCGCGCTCGTACGCGTACGGCGAGCCGCAGCGGCGGCAGTGCTTGGCATCGAAGGCGTGCTGCAGCGCGGGGAGCGCCTGGCTCGGGTCCTCGATCCCGAAGTACGCGATCCCCGGGCGACGTGCCAGGTCGCGGTCGCGTCCGGCGTCGGCGATCAGGGGATCGTCGGCGTTCAGGGCGAACTGCGTCGATCCGGATCGCCTCTCGATCAGCGCGGCCCACTCGTCGGCGAGGTGCTCCAGCTCGCCGTAGCGGTCGAGCTGATCCCGAAAAAGATTGCCCAGGACGATCAGCCGGGGCTCGAGCTCCGCGGCGACTTGCGGCAGCCAGGCCTCGTCGACCTCGAACAGGCCCTCGTCGCCCTGCTGCTCCAAGAGCGCGGTGGCGACGCCCCAGGTCATGTTCGAGCCGGCGCGATTGTGCACGGGCGTTCGGCCGGCATCCTGCAGCATCGCGGCGATCATCCCCGCGGTCGTGGTCTTGCCGTTAGTGGCGCTGACGATGGTCGAGGAGCCGCGCAGGCGAGCGCCGAGCTCGGAGATGGCATCGGGCGCCATTCGCAGGAGCAGGCGGCCTGGCAGCGTGGTCCCGCCGCCGTGACCGCTGCGACGGCTCAGCGCGCCGGCCGCCCGCGCGACGGCGAGCTTCGGGCCGAAGAGCCGGTTCACTTGGACGGGAGCGGGGCGATGACCTTCAGGGCCCGCGGCAGCACGCGGATAGTCGCCGGGAGGTCGGCGAGGTGATCCCCATCGGCGTAGACCGCGAAGTCGCGATCGGCGCGGATCTGCACTTCCCGGGCACGGACCACGGTTACCTCGTCCCTCTGGACATGCGTGCCCTTGAACACCTTCGGCAGGTTAGCCAGGTAGCGACGCTTCGCGAACTGGATGATGTAGACAACGTCGAGCAACCCGTCGTCGAGCTCCGCGTCCGGGGCAAGCATCATGCCGCCGCCGTACGCCTTGCCGTTGGCGGCCGCTACCGAGTAGCCGCTGAACTCGCGAGACTCGCCGTCGAGGGTGATCGTGAACCGGGCCGGCTTCCACGCGGCGAGCGCCCTCAGGGCCGAGTACAGGTAGACGAGATTCCCCCTGACGAAACGCACCTCGTTGGCGATCTTGTTGCACTCGGAATCGAACCCGCAGCTCGCGATGCACAGGAATCGTCGGCCGTTGATCTCGCCGACGTCGATCGATCTGGTGGTTCCGGCTGCCAGGAGGTCCACGGCGCCCGGAATCTCCGTCGGGATGCCCACGACCCGCGCGAAGTCGTTGCCGCGCCCGCCGGGGATCACTCCGAGCGGCACGTCGCCTCCCGCGAGGGCGCCGCCGACCTGGCCGATCAGGCCGTCACCGCTCATGACCACGGGTATCTCGCCCGCCGCGGCGGCGTCCACCGCCTCGCGACGCCCGTTCTCGAGGCTGGTCGTGACGACGAGGCGGTAGGCGATCCCCCGCTCCCGCAGGGCGCGCTCGAGACGGGGAAGCACCTTGCGCGCGCGGCCGCCACCCGCCGAGGGATTGACGAGCACGAGGTGACGCCGGTCGGAGCTCACCCTCCGAATCTAGTGATCGCGACCGTCGGCGCGGGCGGCGCGAGGACTAGCCGCCGGTTTGCGCCCGACCCAGTAGGTCCCGGTTCCGGCCTCCCCGGCGGCCTCGGGCTCGATCGCCCGCTTCGCGAATCCCCACGCGAGGACCGCGTTCGGCGTGTAGAACGGCGTCGCTGCCCCCCAGCTCGAGGCGACGATCACCTGCCCGCCCGGCCGCAGCACCCGAGCCACCTCGCGGATGAACGGTGGCATGTTGAGGTTTGTCACCAGGTCGAAGGAGTCGTCGTCGTAAGGAAGATCGGCGGCGTCGGCAACCCGAAAGGCGACACGACCCTGCGGGTCGAGCCCGATCTTTCCCTGGGCGGCTCGGATCATCTCGGCGGACATATCGACGCCGCGCACGCTCGCCTGAGGGAACTCGCGTGCGATCAGAAGCGCTCCCTCGCCCGTACCCGTGCCGAGATCCAGCGCGCGCTCCGGCGCGGGCTTGACGTGCAGGAGGGCGGCGGCGAGCGCCGCGAGGTGCTCGACGGACCCGGCTCCCGTCCGCGCGTCCCAGCCGGGGGCGGCACGTTCGAAGAAGCCCCGCATCGCGCCGCGGATCGCCGGCCAGGCCCACGGCGCGCGGACGACCAGCCGGTTCAGCATGCAGCCCATGATGCGAATCCGCGCCGGCGTAGGCCGCCGCTCCTCCGAGGCCGTCATTCAGCCTACGTTAGCCTGGCCTGCCCGATGGCTGGAATTGCCGCGCGACGACGGCTCGCCGCACCACTTGGCGTGGGCGTCGCCGCGTTCGCGCTGTCGGCCTGCGGGGGAGGGGGCGAAGCCTCCACGTCGTCGGCGCTTCCGCACGGCTGCGAGGCGGTGAAGAAGCCGCCCGCGAGGCACGTGAACCTGAAGCCCCCCGGCGAGCAGGTGCGGCCGGGCGAGAAGCTGACGGCGGCGATCGAGACCAGCTGCGGCACGTTCGACGTCTCGCTCGACGCCGCGCAATCGCCGAAGACGGTGAGCTCGTTCGTGTACCTGGCCGACAAGGGCGTCTACGACGACACGACCTTTCATCGCATCGTGCTCCACTTCGTGATCCAGGGAGGCGACCCGCTCGGCACGGGAACCGGCGGCCCGGGCTACTCGGTCGACGAGCCGCCGCCGCCGCGCACGGAGTACACGAAGGGAACGGTGGCGATGGCGAAGACCGCGGTGGAACCGGCCGGACGCTCGGGCAGCCAGTTCTTCGTGGTCACCGCCACCGACGCCGGCCTGCCGCCGCAGTATGCGCTGCTCGGAAAGGTCAGTTCGGGGCAGAACGTGGTCAACCGGATCGCAAGCCTCGGCATCCCGGGGAGCGGCGAGGTGGGTACCCCCGCGGCCACCGTCGTGATCCGCAAGGTCGAGATCGAAAGGGGATGAGCCAGTGGCGAGCATCGACGTAGGCGACCGTGCCCCCGGCTTCGAGCTCCGTGGGACGGGCGATCACACCTACACACTCGATCAGTACCGCGGGCGCTGGCTGGTGCTGGCCTTCTATCCCGGGGACTTCACCCCGGTGTGCACGCGGCAGTTCTGCTCCTACCGCGATGCCGCGGACGAGCTCGGCGAGCTCGACGCGGAGGTGCTCGGCATCTCGGCGCAGCCGCTCGAGTCGCACGAGCGCTTCCGCACGAAGTACGGCCTGACCGTCCCGCTCTTGGCGGACCCGGACCGCGAGGCGATTCGCTCCTACGGGGTCCTCGGCCCTGGTGGGGTCGTGCGCCGCTCCATCTTCATCGTCGATCCCGAGGGGATCGTGCGCTACCGCCACGTCGCGTTGCTCGGCCTGCGCTACAAGGACGCCGGGGATATCAAGGACGCCCTGAGCGAGGCGCGCGCGCAGGCCGCCAAATGAGGCCGGTCGAGCGTGAAGGAATCAGAGCCGGTCGGCTTCTCGGTATTGCTCGGTGAATCGCGGCTCGACGGCGAGGCCATGGGGGAGGGCAGCCCGATCGTGCTCCTGCACGGGATCACCGCAACGCGCCGCTACGTCGTCCACGGGTCCAAGACCCTGAGCCGCCGCGGTCATCGGCAGCTCTCCTATGACGCGCGCGCCCACGGGCGGTCCGATCCCGCGCCCGAGGGCCAGGGCTACACCTACGGCGAGCTCGCGGCGGACCTCCAAGCCGTCGTCGACGCCCAGGTCGGCGAGCGGCGCTTCGTCGTGTGCGGGCACTCGATGGGCGCGAACACCGCCGTGGGCTACGCCCTTGCCAACCAGGATTCGGTGGCCGGCCTTGTCGTGATCGGCCCCGTCTACATGGGCTTCGTCGACGAGGAGGCCCTGGAGAGGTGGGATCGGCTCGCGGACGGCCTGGAGCGTGGCGGCGTCGACGGGTTCATGGAGGCCTTCGATCGCAACCTCGACCCCGCCTGGCGGGAGAGCGTGCTGGGGTTCACGCGCCGGCGGATGGTCGAGCATCGCCACCCGGAGGCGCTTGCACGAGCGATCCGGGAGGTGCCGCGCTCGAGGCCCTTCGAGTCCATGTCAGAGCTGGAGTTCCTCGACCTCCCGACGCTCGTCGTCGCAAGCAACGACGTCGCGGACCCAACGCACCCCCATGCCGTGGCCGCGGCGTATGCGGAGAGCCTTCCCAAAGCCAGGCTGATCAGCGAGGGGGAGGGCGAGTCGCCGCTCGCGTGGCAGGGCGGAAGGCTGGCGCGCGAGATCGCGTCGTTTTGCGCCGAGGAAGCGGTGGCGAGCCGCCTCGGCTGACGGGAGGGGGCGGATCGGCCGGCCCCTATGCTTGCTCTCCCATGATCGACGACGGTCACGCAATTCACTACGCCGCGGTGAAGCGGGGAACCCCGGTTTACGGCTCCGACGGAGTCGAAGTCGGCAGGGTCGACACCATCGTCGACAATTACCGAGAGCACATCCTGGACGGCATCGTGATCGAGACGCCCGCGCGAGAGCTGCGTTTCGTGGATGCTCCCGAGATCGCGCGCACGGCCGAGCGCGGCGTCACCCTCACGATCGCGTCCGCCGACGCGGCGTCGTTGCCGTCGCCCGAACGGGCAGCACCCAGCTTTCGACCGAACGCCGGGACAGGTCGCATCCGGCGCCTCTTCGGACGGGGCTGGAAGAGGCAGTAGCCGCCTAGGGCGGATCGCTGGTCACGAACCACTCGCCCGACTCGGCACGGCGCACGGCGCTCCGCGCGCTGAGGCTCCGAAGCGCCAGAGTGACCATCGGCCGTCGCGCGCCGACCAGGTCCGCGAGCATCTGGTGGGACAGCCGGAAGGGCACGAGCGCCCCCTCGGGAGCCTTCCTGCCCCAAAGCTCGGCCAGCTGCCAAAGCACCAAGAGCAGTCGCTCCTCGACGCCCACGGTATTCGAGATCGCCGCGCTGACAGCCAAACGACGGGAGCGCCGCAGGGCTCGCTCGGCAAACAGCTCCATCAGCTCCGGCATCTGCCTTGCACGCGCCTTGAACTCTCTGTCCAGCGCGGCGATCGATGTGGGCTCGATCACCGTCCATGCGACTTCGGAGAACGAGGAGGAGTCCTCCTGCCACGGTCGGAAGACGTCACCCTTGCCGAGCAGCTCGAGGCTGCGCCCCCGCTCTGGCACCAGAACCCGGCGCCCGAGCAATCCGTCGAGGATGAGGAAGCCGAGATGGTCCCCGGACGGCTCCGTGGTCCCCGGTTGCCAGGGCCCCCGCTCGAGCTTGAGCGCCACGGCCGGAAGGGCCGGGTCGACCCCATTGCCGCCATAGGCCCGGAACAGGCGCGAGAGCTCGCGATCGTGCTGAAGCAGGTCGACCCGGCTCCCGTTGGTGGCCTGCTCTGTCTGGGACCCGACCTGAGAAGGCATCGCACGTCGGCTACCCGCGATGTAGGCTAGAAAACGATTCGGGCACCCGTGTGGAGCCTGGATAGAGGGGAGCTTCCGTTGGCTACCACGGACGAGAGGTCAGCGAACAAGGCGGCGGTCAACCGCGACATCTCGCGGGCGATGGTCGCGCTGTTCAAGGACGTCATGGGTCGGGGGCCGACGCGTGCCCGCACCTACGTCGAGGAGGATCTGGTCGTGACCATCCTCTACGACACCATGACGACGGCGGAGCGCACGTTGAAGGACGAGGACAAGGAGGACACCGTACGCAGCCTGCGGCGCGTCTTCCAGGGGACGTTTCGCGACGACGCGATCGGGATCGTCGAGGGATTGACGGGACGCAAGGTGCTCGCCTTCCTCAGCGATCATGCGGTCGATCCCGATTACGCGATCGAGGCGTTCGTGCTCGAGCCCGGTCTCGGCGACGACGCCCAGCGCCGTGTCGAGGAGAAGGCCCAGGAGGTCGGAGACCTCGAACGCCGGACCTGAGCGGTCCGCATGGAGGCGCCCGACCGGCATCGCGCGGAGGCCGGCTAGCTGGGAATCGCGTAGATCTCGCCGCCTTGCTCCAGCACATGGCGCGGAGCGAGGCTCCGCGGTGCCGGCCCGCTCTCCACGCTCCCCGTCGTGGCGCTGTAGACGGCGCCATGGCAGGGACAGATGATTTGTCCACCCTGATACCCGACCGTGCAGCCAGCGTGTGTGCAGACCGCGCTGAACGCCCTCAGGCTCCCGTCGGGCTCGCGGATCAGGATGTCAGGCCCGCTTCCAGATGGATCCTGGTAGACCGCGGCTTGACCCTTCGGCAGCCGGCTCGAGGGGGCCAGCTTCACGGCGCCGGCGGGTACGGAGGTTGGACCGCCGGATTGGCTTGCTCCCTGCGAGTCTGACGGGCCCTTCGCTGAGGCGCCGGCGCTCGATAAAGCGGCGGCGCTGGTCGTCGGGCCCGAATAAGACCCCTTTGCGAGCGCCGCGACCCCGGCGAGCCCGAGCGTCGCGAGGCCGGTTTCCACCAGGAGGGTGCGTCGCGTCAGCACGGAGCCACCGACCTCGACCTCACGACCTGGGGCGTTCGGGCGCAGTGTGGTGCGGCTCACAAGCCCCGCGGAGCCGCGCTCGACCACACGGTCGAGCGCAGGCTGTCCGCGCGCGCCCGCGAGAACGAACGGGAGCCACGCGAAGCTGAAGACGATGTCGGGGCCGAGGAAATAGGGGGCGGTGTTCCAGCTAGCGGTCAGGAAGAGGAGGAGATTGAGCGCCAGGCCACCCGCGGCTGCCCATCGCGTCACGAGGCCGAAGAAGGCGCAGAGGCCGATCGCGATCTCCAAGATCGCCACCCCAACGCCCGCGAGCGCGGGGTGGGGAATCGCGAACGCGCGGAGGAGGAATCCTCCCGGCGTCCCGTCGGCGAACCCCTGAAGCTGCGTGCCGATGTAGGTGGGGGCACCCGGGTGAAGGAAACCGGGGTCATTCAGCTTCTGGATCCCGGCGTAGACGAACGTGCCGCCGAGAAACAGCCGCAGCGGCAGAAGAGCGATTCCCGGCGTGACGCCGGAAGGCTGCGCCCGTTCCACGCCCGGATCATCGACCGCACCGCTAACGCGCGGCTAAGGGCAAGCTAAGAAGATCCGTATTGAGTCGTATTTGGGGAGGATCCGGCGAGGTCATAAGCTGAGCGCATGGATCAGCGATCGGATCGCGAGTTCCCTCACGTCGCCGTCATCGGAGGCGGGATCGCGGGGTTGGAAGCGCTCCTGGCGCTGCGGGATCTGGCCGAAGGACGTGTCTCCCTGACGCTCGTCTCGCCGGAGCCAGATTTCTCATACCGGCCACTGGCTGTGGACGAGCCGTTCGCGGGGGCGCCGGTGGAGCGAAGGGAGCTCGCCCCGATTGCCCAGGAGCTCGGGACCGGCTTCGTCCAGCAGGCGCTCGCGGGGATCGACCCAGAGAGGCGCGCACTCGAGCTCGCGGACGGTTCGGCCCTCTCCTACGACGCGGCCGTCATCTGTGTGGGCGGCCGGGCGCGGCCCGCCTACCGCGACGCGGTCACCTTCTGGTCGCCCGGCGAGCCGTTCGACGCCGACGAGCTCCTGCGACAGAGCGCGGCCGAGGACCCCAAGCGGATGGCGTTCGTGGTTCCGCCCGGGGTGACGTGGCCGCTGCCGCTCTATGAGATCGCGCTGATGAGCAGGCGTCGAGCGGAGGAGCTCGGCCTGCGCGACCTTGAGCTCGAGCTCGTGACGCCCGAGTCGGCACCGCTCGTCATGTTCGGCCCTCTCGCCGCGCAGGCGGTGGCAGAGCTCCTGAGCGCGCGCCGGATCGAGATCCGAAGCGGGGCCTGGGCAAGCGAGGCGAAGGATGGCTCACTGGTCCTGACCCCCGGGCAGGACCGCCTGACTCATCGACGGCCCACGGATCGCCGGCCTGCCCGCCGACGAGCAAGGCTTCATCCCGATCGACGAGCACGCGCGCGTCAAGGGGGTCGAAGACGTCTATGCCGCGGGCGACGGAACGACGTTCCCGATCAAGCAAGGAGGCCTCGGAACCCAGCAGGCAGACGCAGCCGCCGAGCACATCGCTGCCCGCTTCGGCGCCTCGGTCGAACCGCAGCCCTTCCGGCCCGTGCTTCGTGGCAAGCTCTTCACCGGTGAGGAGTCGCTCAGCCTCAAGGCCGAGGTCGCCGGCGGAGGGGGGGAGGGGGTCGCCTCGGCGGATTACCTGTGGTGGCCTCCTCACAAGGTGAGCGGCCGCTACCTGGCACCGTGGTTGGCGGGCGAGCAGCCGCACCGCGATCCCGCGCCTCCGGGCCGCTCGGTCGACGTCGAGGTGGCCCTGCCGCACGAGTGGCATCGCGAGCCCATGGCGCTCGACCCCTACGAACCCCTCGGCGAAGGCTGAGCACGTCCTTCGGAGGCGGCCCCGGTGCGCCGCCTCAGGCCGACGTTCCGTTGAGCCTGCAGGCCACGAGCCTCAGATCCGCGGTGAACTCCTGCCGGGCCTCGCGACGGTCGTCCTCCTCCGGGATGCGCAGGATGGAGGACGGGTGGATCGTCACGGTGACGAGGGGCGCGAAGTCGGCATCCAGGAATCTGCCCCTGTCGCGCGTCACCCTGACCTTGCTGCCGAGCAGCGCCTTCGCCGCCGTGGCGCCGAGGCAGACGACGACCTCGGGCCGGACCACCGACAGCTCGCTGTCGAGCCACGGGCGGCACGCGCCGATCTCCTCGCTGTTCGGCCGCTGATGCAGGCGCCTCTTCCCGCGACCGGCCTTCCACTTGAAGTGCTTGACGACGTTGGTGACGTAGGTGTCGTCGGGGTCGATCCCCGCGTCCTCCATCGCGGTCTGGAGGATGCCTCCGGCGGGCCCCACGAACGGCTCGCCCGCGAGGTCCTCGCGGTCGCCCGGCTGCTCTCCCACCAGCATGAGGCTCGCGGAGGCCGCACCGGACCCGAACACGGTCTGCGTGCCCAAGCGCCACAGCGGGCAGGCGCGGCAATCGGCTGCTGCCTTGCGGAGGCTCGTCAGCGAGGGACGGTCCGGGATCAGCTCCTGCGCGGTCGCCATCCTGCCGCGAATACCCGCAGGCCAAGGGCGATAACCGCGGAGCCGTTCGGCGCGAGACGTCGGCTCGTGCCGAGCAGATCGAGCTCGATCTACAGGCCCTTGCGCAACGGTCCTTGCCTTGCTCGGCCCCCTGCGGCTGGCGTCCTGAGCCCGGCGGAAGAAGTCCGCCAGGTCCGAGTCGCCATCGCGTGGCCGGGGTGGACCGGCGCCTTGGCCACCGGGGTCCAGGGATGAGGGTCCGCGATGCGGGTAGCGTAGGGCGTACATGGACCGTGGTGAGCGAGAGCGCCTTCTGCGGCAACTGACCGAGTGGCAGCCCCCCGGAGGGGTCCTATCGGTCTATCTCGAGATCGACCACGCCGATCGCGGACAGGGGTGGCGGATCCCGGTTCGCGATCGGCTGCGGGAGCTGTCCGAGCGCACGCCGCCACGTGAAGCCCGCCGAGCATTCGAAGCCGCCGCGCGGCGCGTCCTCGAACGGTTCCCGGAGAATGCGCCGCCGCCGCAGGGCCGCGGCCACGCCGGGTTCGTGGAGGTAGCCGAAAGGCCCACCGAGATCTGGCGCAGCATGCAGGTCGCGCCCCGCCGGGTCGAAGTGGTGCACTCCACGCGGCCGTACGTGAGGCCGTTGGTCGAGATGTTCGACGACGGCCCGTGGGTGGGCGTGGTCCTGGCGTCGGCCGAGCGAGCCCGGTTGCTCGCGTGGTCGCTCGGGACCCTGACCGAGCTCGAGGACTGGGAGATCGTGCTGTGGAGCCGCGATTGGCGCGAGCGCAAGGCGGAGCGAGCGCTCCCAGGGCAATACGAGGGGGCGTCTGCCTCCGGCCGCGATCAGTTCGGCCAGCGGCTCGAGGCCAACCGGCGTCGCTTCCTGCGCGAGGTTGGCGAGAAGGTGGGCGCCGAGGCCGCCAGCCGCGAATGGCGGCATCTGATCGCCTTCGGCTCCGACGAGCACACGCGCGAGGTGCAAGCCGGGCTCGGGGCGAGTGGGCAGCGGCTGCACACGGTTGCACACGACCTGATCTCCGCCAAGGACCGCGAGATCGCCGAGAGGGTCAAGGCCACGGTTCAAGAGCTGAACAGAGCCCGTGAGATGGAGCTCGTCCAGGAGCTCGAGGAGGCGATCGGGTCGGCCAAGGGCGCGGCGCTCGGGCCGCAGGAGGTCCTGGAGGCCCTCGCCCAGGGCCGAGTGCGGCACCTGATCTTCGACGCCGACCGCGACTACGCGGGGCGTCCGCTCGATGCGCACATCACCGGCGATGGCGCCGACGGCGACACTCCGGTGGCCGAGCGGATGGTCGAGCTCGCCGTCGCCACCGGAGCCGACATCACCCCGGTCGAGGACGGCCCCGCGTCGAAGCTCGCTCCACACGATGGAGCGGCGGCGCTCCTGCGCTACTGAGCTCCGCGAATACGGGCACGGGATCCACACGGTGCCGGCCCCCAGTGCCGGCGCCGTCGGTTTCCCGACCGCGGCGCGGGGTAGCTTGCAGGCGGATCGCCTGAGGGGATCAGGGGGAGTGATCCATGGATCGGCTCGCAAGCGAACTCGATTTCAGCCTCGCTGACCACGAAGACCGTCTCGTCTGGATCTTCGGGTCGTCGCGCAGCGGCAGCACCTGGCTCCTGCGCATGCTCTCCGAGCTCGACGGCACGGTTCCGGTCGACGATCCTCACCTCGGCCATCACCTCGGCGTGTGGCGCCCGATCCCGCTCGCCTGGGCGGCCGCGGACGCGGAGCCCGAGTTGACGACCCTCAACGAGGTGAAGCGGCACAGGGCGAGCTACTTCTTCTCCGACCGCTACGAAGACGCCTGGAAGCCGGCCCTGCGCCAGCTGATCGTCGCCCGCTTCGACGCCCAGGCCAGGGATGCCCTCGCATCCGGCTCCGCGAGCGGGATGCCGCTCGTGATCGTCAAGGAGCCTGGCTCGCACGTCGCTGACCTCCTGCTGTCGCTGTTTCCGTCCTCCCGGATGATCTTTCTCCTGCGCGACGGCCGCGACGTGGTCGACTCGTGGGTGGCGGCTCACCGGCCGGATGCCTGGGCGATGCGCGAGGGGGCCTTTGCCGTGGCGCCGGAGCGGCGGGAGACCCTCGTGCGCTGGCTGTCGACCGTATGGACGTACAGGACCGAGACCGTCCAGCGTGCCTATGGGGCGCACGAGCCGTCCAGGCGGGTCCTGGTTCGCTACGAGGACCTGCTCGAGGATCCCACGGTCGCGCTCGAGCGCGTCTGCGCCACCGCGGGCGTCGACGCGAAGCCGGCAGAGCTCGAGCAGATCTCGCAGCGGAACTCCTACGCCGCCGTGCCCAGCGCCGACAAGGGTGCCGACAAGGCGATCCGCTCAGCGGAGCCGGGCGGCTGGCGCCGGCGTATGGCCCCGGCCGAACAGCGGGCCATGCACGAGATCATGGGCAAGAAGCTGACCGAGCTCGGTTACCTCAGCCGGGCCGTGCGCAAAGCCGCCTGAGCCCCACCGCCGAAAACCGGTGCGGTTATGTCAACCCGGTATCCCGGACTGCTGCAGCAGGCCGCGACTGACCACGCCGCCGCCTCGAAATTCGTAGCGAAGGCGACCGGGCGGTTGCCCCTGGTCGCTCAGCGACACGATCCCGACGCCCTTGCACGCCTTGCCGGCGCCGCTGTCGATGACCTCGCGGAAGCGGTAGGTGGGACTGGTCACGATCGCATTGGGGCGCCCGAGGTACGTCCAGTGGCCCGAGCAGTCGATCCCGGTGTAGTGAACCCGGTTCTTCGACGGATCGCGAGCCGACGCGATCGTCACGGTCACCGTGAACGGCGCGAAGCCCTTCTGATGCAGCCGACCGCGCCAGTTCCCGGCGATCGCGGCGATGCCGCGTGTTGGTGGCGTCTTTATGGACAGCACACCCGCTGTCGTCGATTCCTCCGACCCGCCTCCACAGCCAGCCACAACGACGGCGGCCGACACGCAGCAGAGCAAATAGGAGGGACGCCTCACGAGGGGCGAGGTGGCGAGTACGCCCGCACCTCGGCGAGCTGCAAGCGCAGCTCGTGCAGCCGCGCGTAAACGGGGCTCCGCGGTCCGGGCTTCGCGTACTCGCCGATGGCAGTTGCTCTTGCGATCCCACGAATCAGGGGGTCATCGTCTTCGCGAGCGGCCAGAGCCGCATCGAACATCGATGATTCTGACCGCGAGACTGGCGCAGGATGAGGAATGAGCCCTCGCCTTCGATGAAGCCGGCCAGGAACGCACCAAAAGCGTCCGACACGGGCGGATAACCGCCCGCCGGAATCCGTCCATTCGTGCTTCCAGTTGGCCTGCCTAACGCCGCTGCTTTTCCCTGCATACATCGTATTTTGGCGTCAAGATCGGACACGAGTGACTTCACATAAGATGGATTAACGTGCGTGGAATCTGAAGCCGTCTCGAACGCCTGATTCCCGGCCCACTCCCTCCCTGTGCCGGTGAATCTGTTCAGTTCACCGACGGGTCGGCCGGCATGCGTGCGAGCAGACCTCCATCTCCGCCTCGAGCTGACCGGCCCCCCATCCCGAATAACCCGCGTAAACCCGACCGCGCCGCACGGAGGCAGCGAGCTGCTCCAGATCCACATCGGCCGAAGCGAGGCCCACGTCGGCCACGACGACCCACGCCGCAGCCTCGAGGTTGGAGAACTCCGCGAGCAATACGAGCGCCTCGGGCTGCACGGGCCCGCCGACGTAGATCGGCTCCCCCCCGGCGATCTCTGCCAGCTCGGGCACCACGGACTCGACCGAGGTCTCAGACGGCCGGTTCAGGACGATTCCCATCGCGCCCTCGTCGTTGTGCTCGGTGATGAAGACCACGGTGCGCGCGAAATTGGGGTCGACGAGGGCTGGCGACGCAACCAGGAGCTTCCCCCGCAGCGAGTCCTCCATCGGGCCGGTGGATTCCTCCATCCCCTCCATTTTGCCCTCCCTCTACCCGCTGGGCGGCGCTGTCGCCCAGCTGAGTGCCTGTCCCGTTTAGGGGCGTGTGCCTGGGGCGGCCGGGGGGCAGTCACTAAGCTCGATGCATGGCATTCGACGTCAACGAGCGGGACTTCCAGGCGAGGGTGATCGAGCGCTCGCGCGAGCTGCCCGTGGTCGTCGACTTCTGGGCCGAATGGTGCGGCCCGTGTCGCGTGCTGGGCCCGGCCCTCGAGGCGGCCGTGGAGAAGCGCGCCGGCGATGTGGAGCTGGCGAAGCTGGACGTGGACGCCAACCAGTCCCTCGCGGCCGCCTTCGGGATCCGCGGGATTCCGGCGGTCAAGGCGTTTCGGGACGGGCAGGTCGCCGACGAGTTCACCGGGGCCATCCCGCCCGCTCAGATCGAGCTGTTCCTCGACCGCGTCGTCCCCTCCCCCGCCGACAAGCTCGCGGCTGCGGGCGACGAGGGCTCGCTCCGCGAGGCCCTCGATCTCGACCCGAACAACGCAACCGCCACCGTCAAGCTCGGACGTCTGCTCCTCAAACGCGGCGAGGCAGATGAGGCACTCGCGGTATTGGATGACGTCCACGGCGATTTCGAAGCCGAGGGTCTCGCCGCGCGGGCGCGCCTGGCGCTGGAGCTGAGCGAGGACCGCACGGACGGGGCTGGCGCCCTCGCCCGCAGTTTCGAGGCCTGGGACGCGGGCGACCTCGAGGCGGCGCTTGCCGGCCTTCAGGACGTCGTCGCCGCGGACGCCGATCCCGAGCGCCGCGACCTCCTGCGCCGCGTGATGGTCGCGATCTTCACCGAGCTCGGCACCGACCACCCCCTGGCGCGCGAGCACCGCCGTCGCCTCGCCGCCGCCCTCGGCTGAGGCGCCTCTTAGCCGGCCGTTAGGCGCTGGGGGCTAGCGTTGGGTCCATGGACAGCGATCCAGCATCCGGAATCGGGATCCTTGCGGCGCTTGGCGCCGGGTTCGTGTCGTTCGTCTCCCCCTGCGTCCTGCCGCTCGTCCCGGGCTATCTGTCGGCGGTTACCGGCGTCTCCGTGGGCGAGCTCGAACGGGCCGACTGGCGCCGCGTACTCGTCCCGAGCCTGATCTTCGTCGCGAGCTTCTCGACGATCTTCATCCTCCTCGGCCTCACCGCGACGGGCATTGGACAGACCCTCCAGGATCACCGCGACACGCTCGAGAAGATCGCCGGCGCCCTGATCGTGGCGATGGGCGCGTTCTTCGTCGCCAGCCTGTTCGTGACCAGGCTCAACAGGGAGTGGCACGTCGACGCGCTGATGGCACGCGCGGGAAAGGGCGGCCCCCTGGTGGCCGGAATGGCCTTCGCGATCGCCTGGACGCCCTGCATCGGTCCAACTCTCGGTGCGATCCTGAGCGCCGCTTCGCTTTCCAGCTCGGCCGCGCACGGCGCCCTGCTGCTCGCGGTCTACTCGGCCGGGCTGGGGATCCCCTTCCTCGTCACGGCCCTGGCCTTCTCCCGCATGACGTCGACCTTCGAGGCGGTCAAGCGCCACTACACGGCGATCATGGCCGTCGCCGGCGGGGTGCTCATCGTCATGGGCGTGCTGATCCTCACCGGCGACTTCTTCCAGCTCAACATCCAGGCCCAGAAGCTGACGAACGACCTCGGGCTGAACCTATGAGCCGCCGGATCTCGCGACCAGCGGTCAGCCGGCGTCCGGCTCCGGCGCCCCGACCTCGATTGGCGCCCCCACCGCCTCGACCTCCTCGATCTCGCCACCCTCCGAGTCGCGCGAGCACACGATCCGGAAGCGCCCCGTCCCCAGCGTGGAGTCGGGCACGAGCGGCAGCCCCTTGATCTCGTCCCAGCCGAGGCGCTCGATCTCGAACGGGTTCATCCGCACCTCGGCCGCGGGAAACGGGCAGTTGGCATTGTGCTGATCGATCGCGCGCGAGATCGCAGCGAGGTTCTTGGCCTCCGGGTCGCTCACCGCCATGAATCTACCGCTCTCGCCATCCTCCCCGGCGCCTACGATCGTCCCCTGTGAGCGCCGAGCCTCGAACAGGGAACTCCATGCTGCGCGATACGCGATCGAGTCATCCCCGCAGGACGATCGCCCACGTGGACATGGATGCCTTCTTCGTCTCCGTAGAGCTCCTGCGCCGACCCGAGCTTCGAGGGAAGCCGGTCGTGGTCGCAACCGGCACGGACGCCAGCGCCCGCGGCGTCGTAATGGCGGCCTCGTACGAAGCGCGCCAGTTCGGAGTCCATTCGGCATTGCCCCTGGCGATCGCCCACCGGCGCTGCCCCCAGGCGATCCTCGTCCCTCGCGACATCGAGCTCTACCGCCGCGCCTCCCGCAAGGTGATGAGCATCCTCGGCCGCTTCAGTGACCGAGTCGAGGTGGCGGGGCTCGACGAGGCATACCTCGACCTCTCCGACTGCCCCGCCCCCAAGGCGCGGGCGCGACAGCTCAAGCAGGAGATGCACGGCGAGACTCGCCTCGTCTGCTCGGTCGGGCTGGCGCCTAACAAGCTGCTCGCGAAGATCGCCTCGGATCTTGAGAAGCCGGACGGCCTCTGCGTCCTGGCGCCCGACCGCATGCTGGATGTCGTCGGCGAGCGACCGGCGACGCTGATCCCGGGGGTAGGGCCACGCACTGCGGAGCGCCTGGCGCACCTCGGCGTCCGCACAGTGGCCGATCTCGCAGGCGCGCCGGCGACGCTGCTCGACAAGGGGCTGGGCCCGCGCCTGGGCCGCGAGCTTCGCGACCGCGCGCTCGGGCGCGATGACCGCCCGGTGGTCACCGAGCGCGATCCCAAGTCCGAAAGCCGCGAGACCACCTTTCCCGCCGACGTCTCCGACCGGGCGCAGCTCCGAACGACGCTCGACGAGCTGGCCGAGTCGGTGTGCCGGGGGCTCGCGAAGGGTGGCTACGAGGGGCGCACCGTGACGCTCAAGATCCGCCTTCGTCCGTTCCGCACCCATACCCGATCGCGCACGCTCTCGGAGCCGACCCGCGACCTGGACGAGGTGCGCGCCGTTGCCCGCAAGCTGCTCGAGGACTTCGAGCTCGACGCGCCCGTGCGACTTTTGGGGGTGGGCGTCGCGGGCCTCGTGCCAGTGGACCGCGACGCAACGAGGAGCGCCGAGCCAGCCGCCGCCGTCCAGGAGGCGCTGAACCTGCACGCCTGAGTCTTCGCCGTCGCTCTACACCCGCCTCAGCCGGAAGCTCCAGTTCGCGTCCTCTCGGCCTCCGCAGCCCTGTTCATCGCGCCAGCGGCCGTTGACGTCGAAGAAGAGGCGGCGATGCAGGGTCACGTGCATCTGCGCGACCCAGAAACGACGACCATCGCTGCGGCGGGCGTGAAGGTCGACGGGGACCCTCCTGCCGTTTGCGAGATACCCGTTCTCCAGCCGGTCGTCGACGTATGCCGCGACCGCGCGGGGGCGTTCCTCCTTGTGGAAAACGACCTTCAGGCCTACGTGTGAGTGGTCAACCTCCACGATCGGCCGAAAGTTCGGGATCCCGTCGACGGACATGGCGGCGCAGGATGTGCCGTTTCCGCTCACCCACTCGATGCTCCATGGACCCAAGCGCGCCTCCTCACCGTTGACTTCGAGGTGAGCGCGCGGAACGTGGTGATCGTGTGCCCAGACAATCGCGCCACCGGCGAACACGATCAGCATGGTCAGCGCGAGCGCAAGCATGAGCCGGTTCGGGGCACGGCGCGCGAGCTCCACGGGCCTACTACGAGCGAACCGGGGATCCATCACGTTCACTATCGGCAGTAACCGACCGCGGTGATAGTCCCTTCTGAGAAGATTCGGCCCATGCACGGCGATCGACTCAGCGGCCTCGACACTTCGTTCCTGCACCTCGAGCACGGGCACGCGCACATGCACGTCGCCTCGACCACCCTGTTCGAGGGGCCGGCCCCGGCGTACGAGGAGTTCCGCGACCACATCGCCTCCCGACTCCATCTCGTCCCCCGGTTCCGGCAGAAGCTCCGCTTCGTGCCCCTCGCCCAGGGTCGCCCCGTGTGGGTGGACGACCCCCATCTGAACCTGGACTACCACGTCCGGCATACCGCCCTCCCTCCCCCGGGCTCCGAGGACCAGCTCCGGACATTCGCGGCGCGCGTGTTCTCCCAGCGCCTGGACCGCACGAAGCCCGTCTGGGAGATGTGGCTGGTGGACGGTGTCGAGGGCGGGCGGTTCGCGATCGTCACCAAGACCCACCACTGTCTCGTCGACGGTGTCTCCGGGGTTGACATAACAACGGTCCTCTTCGACCTCGACCGCGAGCCCGACAGCGTGCCGGAGCCGGACCCCTGGCTGCCCCAACCCGAGCCGAGCGACGGCCAGCTCCTCGGCGAGGCGCTGCTCGAGCGCGCCACCAGTCCGCGTGAGCTGGTGCGGGGGGCTCGGGCGCTGGTCCGCGCGCCGCGCCAGGTCGCCCAGTCGGCCCTCGAGGGCCTCGGGGCCACCGGATCCTTCGTGCGCACCGGGTTCTCGGCTCCCTCCTCGCCCTTCAACCACGAGATCGGGCCCTACCGGCGCTTCGCATGGGTTCGCATGGAGCTCGCCGAGCTGAAGCGGATCAAGGACCTCGCCGGCGGCACGGTGAACGACGTCATCCTCGCCGTCGTCTCCGGCGCGCTCGGGCGGTACATGCGGTCCCGCGGCCAATCGACCGCGGACCTCGAGCTTCGGGCGATGGTCCCGATCAGCGTTCGGGCCGAGGACGAGCACGGGGCGCTGGGCAACCGCGTCTCGGCGATGATGGCCACGCTGCCAGTCTGGAACGACGACCCGATCGACCGCCTGCGCACGGTCACGAGCGCGATGGGCGATCTAAAGTCGTCCAACCAGGCCGTCGGTGCAAGCATCTTCACCGAAGCCACGAACTTCGCGCCACCCACGATCGCCGCCCAAGCTGGCCGCCTTCAGTCGCGCCAGCGCTTCTTCAACATGGTCGTGACCAACGTGCCTGGGCCTCAGTTCCCGCTCTACCTGCTGGGGCGCGAGCTGCTCGACATCTTCCCGATGGTCCCGCTCGCCAAGAACCAGGCCGTCTGCTTCGGGATCATGAGCTACAACGGCCGGGTCAACTTCGGGGTCACGGCCGACTACGACTCGATGGCTGATCTCGACGCTCTCGCCCAGGACCTCGAGGCCTCCCTGGCGGAGCTCTCCGAAGCGGCCTCAGCCGAGGGCGGCGACGTGCGTAAGACGGGCCGCCGTAAGCGCCGGGTCAAGGCCCAAACCGAGCAGAAGGTCTAGGTCCTCCTCCCGGGCACGGTCGTAGCCCGAGCCGGCATCCGGGTCCGAGTGGCCGGGGTGCACCATCCACTCAGTCACGCCCGCGGGAAGCTCTCCCCCCTCCTCGATGGCAGGGCGAAGCTCCTCGGGTAGCGCCGCCTCGGCCTCCTCCGTCAGGCGCCCGACGAGCAGGTCGGGCGTCGCGACGCGCTCGCGGCGCAACAAACGCCGATGGTCCGGGCCCACCGAGCGCATCGGGAGCCGCAGCCGCCGCGCCTCGCGCGCCATCGCCGCGCCGAGCCCAGGGCGCGCGTGGCAGTGGTGGTGCCCATCGAGATATGCGGGCTGGCGTTCGAACAGCGACTCGAAGCGCTCGAGCTGGTCGCGAAGCACGGCGATCGCCGCCTTGCGCTGCCGCGCGCCCGCCCGAGGCGTATCGATCAACTCGGGTGGAAGCTCGAGGTGGAGGCCGATCTCCACGCCGGTCGCAAGCACGGCCTCGGGATCGATCCGGCCGCGGGTCACCATCGCGCTCACCGCGTCCACGGCGTGGGCTCCAGCGGCCTCCACGATCCCCCTGTCGTAGGCCTCTCGGTAGCCGTAGTCGTCGGCGGTGATGATCAGCGCCCCGGTCTTACGCACGCCCGAACGATTGCATCACCGCGGCCGGGCGCGCTTTCGCCCAGCTTGCGGAAACAGCCCCTCCACCCGGACAAGAGGTACGCCGGAATCCTGTACCGCGGGCCAATGCCATGCGTGCCATCGCACCGCAAGATAGGCGCGGCGGTCCGCATGCCACACGGTCGGGGCCGTCTGACCGCTACCTAGACGAGAAGGGGAAGCCCGGGATATGGACCTGCTCGCCGCCGCCAGCCTGAACATTCACGACGTCAATCGGGCCCTCACTCCCACGAACGTGGCGCTCGACACGGTGTGGGTGGTCGTCGCGGCGATCCTCGTCATGTTCATGCAGGCCGGATTCGCATTCCTGGAGATGGGCTTCTCCCGCCAGAAGAACGTCGGCACGGTCGTCGCGAAGGTGCTGATGAACTTCTCGATCTGCGCCGTCGTCTTCTGGGCGGTGGGGTTCGCGCTGGGCTTCGGGGCCGGTGGCTCGATCATCGGCTACCACGGGTTCGCGCTCAACTACTCGGATCCGAACATCACCTTCCCCGGCCTCTCGTTCTCCGACGTCGGGATCTCCGCCAAGTGGTGGTTCGAGTTCGTGTTCTGCGCGGTCTCACTGGCCATCGTCTGGGGGACGACGCTCGAGCGGATCAAATTCTCGGTCTACGCGATCTACGCGGTCGTGTTCGCCGCGATCATCTATCCGCTGATCGCCCACTGGCTGTTCTCCGGCGGCTGGCTCGCCGCGAGCCTTGGCTCGCAGGACTTCGCCGGGTCCACGGTCGTCCACCTCACCGGCGCAACGGGAGCGCTCGCGGTGCTGCTGCTCCTGGGGCCGCGGCGCGGTAAATACGGCGCCGACGGCAAGCCGAACGTAATCCCCGGTCACAGCATGCCGTTCGTCGGGCTGGCCACGTTCATCCTCTGGTTCGGCTGGTTCGGGTTCAATCCCGGGTCCACGCTGAGCGCGCTCAGCTCGACTGGCTCGAACGGCGACATCCGGTTCGCGGACATCGTCGTGGTCACGAACATCGCCGCCGCGTGCGGCGTCCTGGGCGCCCTCGCGACGATCTGGCTCAGGACCCGCAAGCCGGACATCGGGATGGCCTGCAACGGCGCGATCGCGGCGCTGGTCGCGATCACCGCACCCTCCGGCTACGTCAATCCCTGGGCGGCCACAATCATCGGGTTCGTCGCCGGGATCGTCGTCGTGCTCGGCGTCCTGGCGATCGACAAGTTGTTGGACGATCCGGTCGGGGCGCTTTCCGCACACGGCCTGGCCGGGATCTGGGGCACCCTGTCCTGTGGCCTGTTCACGGACCCGACGCTCGCCAAGCTCAACGGCGTCGGAGACGGCGGCTTCGTCTACACGGGCAGCCTGCATCAGCTCTGGGCCCAGTTCGTCGCCGTCTCGGCTTCGTTCGCGACCGTGTTCGCGATCAGCTTCGCCGTCTTCTTCGCGATCAAGGCCACGATCGGCTTGCGGGTGAAGCCCGACGAGGAGAGCTACGGGCTCGACATGGCCGAGCACGGCATGTGGGGTTACCCGGAGCAGTTCATGCCGGTGCCCGGCTACGAGTACCACCAGCCGGCGCACCCGGCTGGACGGCCCGCTCCGCGGCCCGCGCCGGTCGGCCTCGGAACGGCTGGGGGTGGACCGTGAGCCCGCGCCTGTCGCTGCGGGACCCGTGGTCGACGGTCAATCGAGTCGAGGAGAGCTAATGGAAACGCAGATCAACAAGATCGAGGCGATCATCCGCTACGAGCGGCTCCAGGACGTACAGGATGCGCTCGACGAGATCGGGGTGAGCGGCCTGAACGTCACCGAGGTCAAGGGCTGCGGGCGCCAGAAGGGCTACACGGAGCACTATCGCGGCTCGCTGGCGAACATCAGCCTCCTGCCCAAGCTCAAGGTCGAGAGCGTGGTCCCTGCCGAGCTCACCGACCGCGCGGTCGAGGCGATCGTCGCCGCCGCCTATACGGGAGAGACGGGGGACGGCCTCCTGTTCGTGCTGCCCGTCGGCGAGGTGGTTCGCATTCGCACCGGGGAGCGCGGCGTGGACACGATCCGCCATCAGACGCCCGCGGGCTGGGGGTACTGAGATCGCCTGTTCCTCATGAAGCTCTGGGATTGGACAAGGCGCGTGGTCACGGACCAGACCGGCGGCATCGAGCCCGTCGCAGTCGACATCGAGCGCAACCCGGGCGCGATCGTCGAGCTCGGAGCCGAGAATCCACCCGACGTGCCGCTCTACGTGCTGCGCGTCGGCGTGCGGGGCGGATTCGGCGGCGTGCGCGCTGGCCTGCCCGTCTACCGCCGGGAGAACCCCGATCCGCACCCCGTGCTGAAGGAGATCTACCGCTGCGAGGTGGCGGGGAAGGTGCTCGACGCGGCGAACATCTACTCGCTGCGGGCCAAGGTGCAGCGCCAGCTCGAGGTGATCGCCCCCGCCCGTTCGCTGCCGCTCTGCTACTTCCGCGCGGCACGCTTCGACTACTCGCTGCCGGTCTATGAGGAGGGCTCCCATCTCGTCTGCCCGGTGCTCGCGGGGCCGTCGATCAAGGCGGAGAGCCTTGCCGAGCTGCGCGAGCCGGTCGTCCGCCACCTGCACACGGCCGGCTACCTGACCCCAGAGGAGGAGCCGGAGGTGCTGGTCCTTCGGCCCTCGGACCTTCGCCTCGTGCCCCCGGCCACCGTGATCCGCTGCCTTGACGACCCCGCGCTGTGGCTGCCGGCGGTGGAGGGCACCTCGGAGGACGGGCCCGTGGTCGGTCTGCTCTCGCATCCCGTCGAGCTCGCATCCGAGACCCGGCGCCCACGTAGTGGCCCGGCGGTGGCTCCTCCCCCTGCCGCCCCGGACGTCACCGCGCTCCTGCGCTTCATGGGCGGCGAGCTCGCGATCCGCGGCCGCCTCGTGAACCCGTGGACCCTCTACGCAAGCGAGGTACGGCCCGAGATCTGGGCGAGGACCGAGGAGCTCACGGAGGGCACGAACCGCACGCTCACCGCCCATCTAGAGGGCGGCCCCCCGCTCGAGGTCCCCGTTCGCCACACGGCGGCGGGCGAGGCGGTGGGCGCGCTTCGCGACGAGGGGATCTCCGTCTTCCTCGCCGGCGACCACGAGGCGCTCGCGAACGTGATCGGCCGTTACCTCGTGGAGCGCGATTTCCTCCGCGACCCCGGCGACCTCCGTCCGGAGCTCGTCGCCCCGGCGCCTCCCGAGCGGCTCGACCCCGACTCGATCCGGACGGGCGCCCCTCGCGACTTCGACGTCGCCCCGGCAAAGGAGCTTTCAACGAAGGAATCAACCCATGAGGACCGGGAGGTCGAAACGTTATGACCGTCGCTCTGATCGTCGCCGGCTCGGTGATCGCGGGGCTGCTCTTGATCGCGTTCATCGTCTGGGCGCACCAGTACACGAAGGTCGGCCCGAACGAGGTACTGATCATCTCCGGACGCCGGCCCCGCAAGGGGCCTGACGGGCGCACGTTCGGCTACCGCATCGTTCGCGGCGGTGGCACCTACGTGCGTCCCTTCCGCGAGAAGGTGCAGCGGCTCTCGCTTGAGCTGATGCAGTTTGACGTGCGCACCGGGGAGACCTATTCGATGCACGGGGTTCCGCTTCAGGTAGACGGCGTCTGCATGGTCAAGGTGGACCCCTCCGACGACGGCATTCAGCTAGCGGCAGAGGAGTTCCTCTCCCGCGGGCGCGACGACATCGCGCGAACCGCACAGCAGGCCGTCGAGGGCCATCTGCGGGCGGCGGTCGGCGCGCACTCCATCGAGGACGTCTACCGCGATCGGGCCACGCTCGTCGCCAAGACCAAGGAGCTGACCTCCCCCGACCTCGAAGCGATGGGGCTGGACATCGTCTCGCTGACGATCCGCCAGATCGCGGACAAGCAGGGCTATCTCGAGGCGCTGGGTCGCCCGCGCACGGCGGAGGTGAAGCGCGACGCGGTTCGCGGCGAGGCCGAGGCCGAGCGCGAGGCCAAGGCCGCGCGGTTCTCGGCTGACAGCTCGATCGAGGAGTCCCGGCGCGATTACGAGCTCCAGAAGGCCTCCTACAAGCGCGAGGGCCAGGCGGCCCGCGCCGAGGCCGACCTGGCCTACGACCTGCAGCGGGCGATCACCCAGCAGCAGGTCCGGGCGCAGGAGCTCCAGGTCGAGATCGTCGAGCGCCAGAAGGCGATCGAGCTGATGGAGGCCGAGGTCGCTCGCCGCATCAACGAGCTCGAGGCCGAGGTGATCGAGCCGGCAAAGTCCGAGGCCCGCAAGATCGAGGCCCTTGCCGAGGCCCGCAAGGAGGAGCTCGCCGCTCAGGGCTCGGGCGAGGCCGACGCGGTGCGCCTGCGCGGCATGGCGGAGGCCGAGGCGATGATGGCCCAGGCCGAGGCATGGGCGAAGTACGGCGACGCGGCGATCGCCGATCGTCTGCTCTCGATCCTCCCGCAGCTCGCGGCCGCCGTGTCGGAGCCGCTCTCCAAGACGGAGAAGATCGTGATGATCGGCGGCGGCAACGGCGACGGGGTCGGCGCCCACCGGGTGACGCGTGACGTGATGAAGATCGTCGCCGAGCTGCCCGAGGTGCTCGAATCACTCACCGGCAAGCGTCTGGACGAGCTCGTGAAGGCGCTGCCCAAGACCGGCACGGCGGGCGAGGACTCCTAGGCCCTCGCCCGCCGCCCACCCAACCGACGAAGAGAGGAACAAAGCCCGTGCCCACCACCGCCATTCCCCACACCCCGCTGACCATCGAGCAGTTCGCCGACACCGCCGAGCCCGAGGCGCGCCACGTGTTCGAGATGGCACGCCAGCAGGGCGTGCGGATGGTGGACTTCAAGTTCACCGACCTCCCCGGCACCTGGCAGCACGTCTCGCTGTCCGTCCACGGGCTCGAGGAGTCGGCATTCGACGAGGGCCTTGGCTTCGACGGCTCCTCGATCCGCGGCTTCCAGGAGATCTCCGAGTCGGACATGATCCTGATCCCGGATCCGTCGACTGCCGTGATCGACCCGTTCTACGAGCAGAAGACGATGTCGATCGTCTGCAACATCTTCGACCCGATCACGCGGGAGCCGTACTCGCGCGACCCGCGCTACGTGGCACAGAAGGCCGAGGGCTACCTGCTCGAGACCGGGATCGCCGACACCTGCTTCATGGGGCCGGAGGCCGAGTTCTTCGTGTTCGACCACGTCGCCTTCGACCAGACGGTCAACAGGGCGTTCTATGAGGTCGACTCGGAACAGGGCTTCTGGAACCGCGGCGCGGGGTTCGGCAACGGCTCCATGAACGGCGCCGGCGGCAACCTCGGGTTCACGCTGCGCCCCCAGGAGGGCTACTTCCCGGCCCCACCCGGCGACACCCACTCCGACCTACGGGCGCGCATGGTCGTGGTGATGGAGGAGATGGGCATCGAGTGCGAGTTCCACCACCACGAGGTCTCCGCGGGCGGCCAGGCGGAGATCGACCTGAAGTTCGACAAGCTCCTGCGCATGGGCGACAAGCTCCAGACCTACAAGTACGTGGTCAAGAACGTCGCCCGGCAGGCAGGCAAGTCGGCGACCTTCATGCCGAAGCCCCTGTTCGAGGAGAACGCGTCGGGCATGCACGTCCACCAGTCGCTCTTCCTCGGGGGCGAGAACGTCATGTACGACTTCAACGGCTACGGCCTGCTGTCGCGCGAGGCGCTCAACTACATCGGCGGCCTGATCCAGCACGGTCGCGCGCTGATGGCCTTCTGCGCCCCGACCACCAACTCCTACCGGCGCCTAGTGCCCGGCTACGAGGCCCCCGTGAACCTGGCCTACAGCCAGCGCAACCGCTCGGCCGCGTGCCGGATCCCGGTCTACTCGCCAGCGGCGAAGGCGAAGCGGGTCGAGTTCCGTCCGCCGGACCCGGCCGCGAACCCGTATCTCGCCTTCTCGGCGATGATGATGGCGGGGCTCGACGGGATCCAGCAGCGAATCGATCCCGGCCTCCCGGTCGACAAGGACCTGTTCGAGCTCCCCGAGGACGAGCTGGCGAAGATCGACAGCGTCCCAGGCTCGCTGGACGACGCGATCGCCGCCCTCGAGGCGGACCATGAGTTCCTCCTCAAGGGCGGCGTGTTCACGGAGGACCTGATCGAGACCTGGGTCGACTACAAGCGCTCCGAGGAGTGCGATCCGGTCCGCCTTCGCCCCCACCCCTGGGAGTTCGCGCTCTACTACGACGTCTGAGCGCGCCGGCGACGGGCCCGGCATCGGATGCCGGGCCCGCCTTCTTCCAGAGCTCGTTAGGCCCTTACCGGATGAACCAGATCACGAAGCCGTGGTCCGAGTTCGCGGCGGCGGCCTGCGCGGGATCGACGTTGGTGGTGACCACGCGGGCATCCGCGCCGGCGGCGCAGCCGCCGAGACTGTTGCCGCGCTCGACGGCGACGCTCGCGATCCAGGCGTTGTCGACCGCCGTGCTTGCCCCCACGTTGTCTGAGGTCACCAATGCGCTCGTCGGCTGGAATCCCAGCTCGTCGAAGCAATAGACCCCCGTCGCAGCGGTATGGGCGATGTCGGTCTGGTCGACGCCCTTGGCGGTCGGCGGGAAGGCCGTACCGACGTTGGGTAGGAGCGTTCCGTCCGCCTGCACCCGCGCGAAGGCCGTAACCGACTCCCCGCTGCCGAGATCGGTGTTAACCAGTCCCTGGACGTCGGCCGACCCGAGGGACTCATCCTGAACGTCGGCGCCGGTCAGTGATCCGTCCTGCACGTCCTGGCCGATCAACGTCTCGCTGTGGACGTCGCTCGACGTGAGCGTGTCGTCCTGGACGTCGCCGGAGACGAGGGCGTTGTCCGCGACGTCCAGCGAGCCGACGGCTCCGTCCTTGATCTCGGCAGTGCGAATCGCGTTGGCCTTGACCTCGGCGCGACGCACCGCGTCCGTCTTGATCTGCTTCGCACCGACGCTGTTCCTCGATAGCGCCGCGTAGCTGACGCCGCTCAGCGCGACGAACAGCGCCACCACCGCCACCACCATGGCCGGCGAGGGCCGTCGATCTCTTAACCGCATCTCGCTCTCCTTCCCTGGAACTCCCCGACCGTACGGTGTGTGTCGGCTTTCGCCTCCGCTCGGCCCGCTCCGAGTATCGCACGAAACGGAGGAGATGAGAAGACAACAGGCTCGTAGGCGGAGCCGCCTGGACGAATGTCCCGGCCGCGAGACCTCGATAGGACTCAGCCAGAGAGCTCGAGCGCCAGCTGCTGTGCGTGCACGCCGCGAGAGCTCGAGCGCCGGCGCTCGAGCGCCTCGGCGTAGGCGCCGTGGTAGCTCGTCGCGGGTCGGACGGCGCGAATGCCGTAGGCCTCGCGCATGGCGCGGCGCAGGGTCGTCTTGAACTCGGGGCCATGCCAGCGGCGGCGGCCGCTGGGTGGCCCGATGAGAAGATGGACCAGCTCGTGAAGCAGCGTCTCCTGCAGGTCGCCCGAGCGGATGCCCGGGTACGCGGTCACCGAGACCCGCCAATCGGCGGGCACCGCGAAGCCAAGCCGGCTCCGCGGCTGCTTCGCCGCGCGACGGACAGCCAGCGCCGGCAGGCGCTTTGCCAGCGGCCCGTGGTCGCCGCCCATCGCGTCGAGCCGGCAGAGCCGCTCCATCTCCTGCTGCAGGTCGAGATCGCCCACCAGGTAATAACCGGGCGGGCGCGTGGGCGTTGGGCGGGGCTTTCGCATGGCCTTTGAGCGTGTGGATGATCGCGGAGGCGGCGGCCGGATCCTCGCGACGACTCGGGCGGCACGAGTAGAGGACGCGGAGACGATCGCGCGGATCTTCAACGACGGAATCGAAGAGCGGGTGGCGACATTCGAGACCCGGCCGAGGTCCGCGCATGAAATTGCAGAGCTGATCGAGGCAGGCGCGCTCGTCCTGGTTGGGGAGGGCGATGGCGAGGTGCTCGGCTTCGCGAAGGTCGGGCCCTACGACGATCCGAGCCACTACTACTCCGGCGTCGGCGAGGCCACCCTGTACGTCGATCGGCGCGCCCGACGGACCGGCGTCGGGGCCGAGCTCCTGAACGCGCTGGCCGACGAGGCGGAGCGTCGCGGCTACTGGAAGCTGGTGGGAAAGATCTTCGCCTCCAACCAACCCAGCATCGCGCTCGTGGGCGCCTGTGGCTGGCGGGAGGTCGGCGTGCATCTCCGCCACAGTCGGCTGGACGGCGAATGGAAGGACGTGCTGGTCGTGGAGCGGCTGCTGGGCGAGGCCGCGAGTCCCTCCTCCCCCTAGCTGCTCCCGTCCGACCAGGCGGGGATCCTTGCGGCGTGGCCGAGGGCGCAGAGACCAAAGGTCGCTATGGAGTGGGAGCGCGGGTATCGAAGCATCGCTACGGCTTCGTCCTGCTTCTCATCCTCACGTCGCTCGTCTTCCAGCTCGCCGCCCCCGAGCGGGGCTGGGTGCGGCTGGTGACGATCGGGCTGCAGGGACTGGCGCTGTTGGCGGCGTTGTTCGCCTCGCGGATTCACCCGTTCCTGATGCGCATCGCCACGGGCGTCGTGCTGGTCGCTGTCGGCTCGTCGGCCGCTGCGCTGATCGGATTCGGGTCGTTGGGATCGACCGCGGCTCGGATGGTCACGCTGTTGTTCGTCGCACTCGCCCCGGCTGCGATCGCGCGCGGGGTGGCCATCGACTTCCGGGAGCGGGGTGCGGTGAGCATGCACACGATGTTCGGCGTCCTGTGCATCTACCTGCTGATCGGCTCGCTGTTCGCATTCGGGTTCGGGATCGCCGACAACCTCGCCTCGACGCCGTTCTTCGCCTCGGGCGTCCATGCGAACACCTCTGACTTTCTCTACTTCAGCTTCGCGACCCTGACCACGGTCGGCTATGGGGATCTCACTGCCGCCACCGACCTCGGACGCTCCCTGGCGATCGCCGAAGCGTTGATCGGCCAGATCTACCTGGTCACGGTGGTGGCGGTGATCGTCGGCGGGCTCAGCCGTCGGCCGGCCTGAAGGGCGCCGCGGGCGGCCATACTTGGGTCATGTCGGACGGCGCACGCAGGCTGCGAATCGCGCTTGCCCAGGTGAACGTCACCGTGGGCGACGTCGAGGAAAACGCGAGCCTCGTTGCCGAGTGGATCGCGAAGGCTCGGCAGGCGGGAGCGCAGCTCGTCGTGTTCCCGGAGCAGACGATCGCCGGCTATCCGGCTGAGGACCTGTGGCTGAAGCCGCACTTCCTCGCGGCAAGCCGCCAGGCGCTGGAGGAGGTGGCGAGCGACGTGGAGGGGCTCGCGGCCGTGGTGGGCTTTCCGGAGCGCGACGGCGGGATCTACAACTCGGCGGCCGTCCTCGGCGAGGGTCGGGTGCGGGCCGTCTACCGCAAGATCCTGCTTCCCAACTACAGCGTGTTCGACGAGCGCCGCTACTTCGAGCCCGGTGCCACTCCGGCTCTGATCGAGGTCGGTGGCGTCCGGGTCGGGCTGACGATCTGCGAGGACATCTGGTATCCGGGGCCGCCGGCCTCCATGGAGGCTCTCGCGGGCGCCAGCTTGATCGTCAACCCCTCCGCCTCCCCCTACCACCGGGGCAAGGGCTCGGAGCGCGAGCACATGGTTCGGGAGCGCGCCCGCGAGACCGGCGCCGCCTTCGCTTTGTGCAACCTCGTCGGCGGCCAGGACGAGCTCGTCTTCGACGGCCACAGCGTGGTCGTGTCCGACGGTGGCAAAACGGTGGCGCGCGCGACTCAGTTCGAGGAGGAGCTTCTGATCTGCGACCTGGAGCTCGCTCCGAACTCACCTACGCCTCCCGACGACGATCCCGACGTCGATGCGCTCCCCGCTGGGGCCCGCGCCCCTCTCCTTGCGCGGTTCGACGTCCCCGCTCCAGGCGACGAGATCGAGCCTCGACTTGCCAAGCCCCTCGAGCCCGACGCCGAGGTGTATGAGGCGCTGACGCTGGGCCTGCGCGATTACGTGCGCAAGAACGGCTTCGAGCACGTGCTCGTGGCGGTGTCGGGCGGGATCGACTCCGCGCTCGTGACGCTGGTCGCCGCGGACGCGCTCGGTCCCGAGCGGGTGAGCTGCGTGGTGATGCCATCTCCCCACTCGAGCTCCGAGACGCAGGCCGATGCGCGGGCCATCGTCCGCAACGTGGGCGCCCAACTCGTCGAGATCCCAATCGAGGCGGCGATGCGCGTCTACGAGGAGCTCCTGGCGATGGAGGCCTCCTCACCCGATGGGCGCGCCGAGCCCAATTCGGACGGTCCCGCAGCGGGCACCGGCCCCGGCACCGAATCGGCGCGCGAGATCGAGGCCGGAGGCGCCGGAGCGGAGCTCGCCGCCGAGAACATCCAGGCGCGGATCCGCGGCAACCTGATGATGGCCCTCTCCAACCGATTCGGCTGGCTCGTGCTGACGACGGGCAACAAGAGCGAGCTTTCGGTGGGCTACGCGACCCTGTACGGCGACATGGCCGGCGGCTTCGCGGTCATCAAGGACGTCCCCAAGACGCTCGTGTATCGCCTCGTTCGCTACCGGAACGCGCGCGCCGATCGCGAGCTCGTCCCGCAGTCGGTGCTCGAGCGAGCCCCGTCGGCTGAGCTACGGCCCGATCAGCGCGACGAGGACTCCCTGCCGCCCTACGAGGTGCTCGACCGCATCCTCGCGGCCTACATCGAGGAGGATCGCAGCCGCGAGGAGATTACCGCTGACGGGTTGGACCCCGAGGTGGTCGACCGGGTGATCGCCATGGTGGATCGCTCCGAGTACAAGCGCCGCCAGGCGCCGCCGGGCATCAGGATCACGACGAAGGCGTTCGGCCGCGACCGGCGGCTGCCGATCACGAACCGCTTCAGGGGGTAGGACGGACCGCGACCGTCATGCGCACGAGAGCGCACGTGCGGCCGTCGTCGTCCGTGATCTCCACATCCCAGACCCAGGTCGTACGACCGCGATGGCGCGGCTTGGCCGTAGCGTTGACGTGGCCACGGGTGATCGAGCGCAGGAATGTGGCGCTGTTCGACTGCCCCATGGCCGCCATGCCGTCGCCGTGCACCGCCAGCCAGGTTGCGGCGGAGCAGATGCTCTCGGCCATCGCCGCGTAGACGCCGCCGTGCACGAGACCGGCCGGTTGGAGGATGTCGCCGGTCACCCGAACCCGAGCGCGGACCTCGTCCGGCCCGCTCTCGAGGTACTCCAGCCCGATCATCTCCCCGAGACCGTCGCGGCCCGCTTCGTCGACCTGCCCTTCCACGCGCGCCAGCCTAGCTACCGGCACCCAGGCATCACTAGCCGCCGCCCCAGCGACTAAGCGCCGCAACGAGGGGCACCCGCAACAGCACGAGGTCGACCGCGAGGCCCGCCGCGACCGCGAGGCCGAACTCGCGCGCCGGGTAGAGGTCGGATCCCGCAAGCACGGCCGTTGCGGCGGCGGCGATCGCCGTCGCCACCGCTGCGGCTGGCATGGTGAACGCCGCGGCCGTCTCCGCGGCACGCTCTGGCACGAGCCCCAGCGAGCGCTCCTCGCGCGTCGCGCCGAGAGCTACCACGGCGCGAAAGGCGCACACGGCCACGAGCGCGGACAGGAGCGAGGCGACCGCACCCGTCTCGAGCGCTCCCCGGCGTTCCTGGCCGAGCGCGTCCGCGAGGTGCCCGTCCTGGAACACCAGCACGCAAAGCCCGCACGCCGCGGCAGCGGGCAGCAGCGTCGCCACGGCAACCGGAACCACCCGTGCCGAGCGAAAGGCCGCCACCAGGACGACGATCAGTGCGCCTGCCGACACGGCGGCCGCCAGGGGGAGCTTCGCGAACAGCGAGCCTGGCTCCGCGCGCGCAGGCGGGCTCTGTGAGCCGGCGGCCGCATTGGGCTTCAGGACGCCGCCACCACTTCCGCCCGCAGCGATCGCGTCGGCGCTTCGCGCCTGCGAGCCCGCGGGCAGGTCCCTGGACGAGAACGCGCGTGTCTCGCCATGGAGCACCGCCGAGCCCGCAGCGAGCATCAAGGCGACCGCCAGCACCGCGGCGACGAAGGTGCGCGGGCGCCGGCGGGCCAGGACTCCGGTAAGCCCACGGGCCGGGCGCGCCAGCCGCGACTCGCCGGACACCCCGCTCCCCGCCGCGACGTCCGGTCCCGTGAGGGCGAGCAGGGCTGGCACGGTGACGAGCGTGGAACAGAGCGCGAGGAGAGCGGCCAGCGCGCAGGCGAGGATCATCGAAGGCGCCGGGTCGATCGTCGTGACCATGAGCCCGGCCGTGCCGGCGGTGATCGCCGCGACGAGGGGAAGTCCGGCCGGCCCCACCGCCGCGAGGGTGCGCCGGACCGCTTCCGCAGGCGGCGCGATGGCCGCCTCGTCGCGATAGCGCGAGAGGAACAGGCAGGGCGCCTCGACGCCCAGGGCAAGTCCCACCACCGCAGCCGGAGCGATGCCGAGCAGCGAGACGTCGGAGATCGCCCCCCCAGCCCGCAGCCCCGCCAGGGCGCCCGCAATCGCGGTCCCTGCGCAGATCACCGGCGCGAGCGCGAGCCGCGGCCCCAGAGCGCCCGCGAGGAGGAGGAGCGCGAACGGGGTGGCGAGGAGCTCCAGCTTCCAAAGGTCGCCGGAGAGGTCGCCCCGGGCGTCGAGCCAGGTCGCGACCTGGCCGCCGTAGGCGAGGCGCAGCGGCCCGGAGTCGATGCTTCCCTCGATTCGCTCGACGGCCGCCTGACGATCGCTGTCGTCCGCTGATCGAAGCGTGACCAGAAGGGAGGTCGAGCGTCCATCCTCCGAGATCGGGCCCTGGCTGAGGCCGGAGACGGCGGCGTCCGACCGAACCTGCGAGGAGATCACCCGCAGGGCGACCCGGTACACGCCCGAGTGCACCGGCACGTCGCCGGTGGTCGCGATCACCAGGTCCGCCTCCTCGCCGGCGCCGTCCGTGCCGGTCGAGCCGACCGGGAGGTCCCCCGGGGTGCCGGCCGCGACGATCGTGGCGACCGCCAGCACCGCCAGGTTCGCGGCGATGAGGGCCCATGGGCGCCTCAGTGCGAGATCGGCCAGCGCAGCCACAGCTGCCGGCAACATTACTTTCCACCAGTAGCCTTTCCGTCGTGCCTCTGTCGGCGGACCAGCAAGCGATGCTCCAGCTCCTGCTCGAACGAGGGCAGAGCTACGACGACCTCGCCTCCCTGCTGGGGATCGACGAGGCCGAGGTGCGCACGCGCGCACGCGCGGCACTGACGGAGCTCACGGGAGCCGACCCCGATCGCAGCGTCGGCCTTACCGATTACCTGCTCGGCCAGGCCGACCCGATCGGCCGCGCCGACGCTGTGCGCCACCTGAAGGACGACGCCGAGGACCTGGACCTCGCGAGAGAGCTGTCGCAGAAGCTTCGGCTCCTTGCCCCGGAGGCCGAGCTGCCCCGGCTGCCGGGAGAGGAACGCCGGCCGCGCCCGCGCGGTGCTCGGCGCCTTCCCGCTCCGGGCCTGCGCCTGCCGCGGCGCCTTCGCAGGACCGCGCCGACTGAGGCGGGAGCCGAGGCTCGGCGGGGCCCACGCACCACGCTCTCCCGGCGACAGACGCAGTTCCTGGTCGCGCTTGGCAGCGGCGCGGTCTTGATCGTCGCGGTAGTGCTCGCGCTTGCAGGGGCATTTGCCGGCAGCGGCAGCGAGAGCACTGCGACGACAGCCTCGTCCACCACAACGACACCACTTACGAATACGGGAAATCTCGAGGGGTTCCCCCTGGGCCTCAACGTCAAGTCCGCAACCTTCCAGGACACGATCCCCGTCCCGGCTGCACTTCGACCGGTCTTGTCTCGCATACAAGCTGTGTACGTGACGCTCGCAAAGAGCAAATCCGTGCTCGCCGCGGTGCAACAGGCGGTCAAGGACCGTTCAGCCGTCCTTCCGGTACAGGGCAAACCGCTCCTTGCCGGCGTACTGAGCCGTCAATCCCAAAATGTCCTCGCCGCACAATTGCAAGCCGCCAAAGGAGTCAAGGGTTCAGGAGCTGTCGCGCTAGGGCAAGCGAACCAGACCCCATTCCTCCAGATCAAGCTGACTAACCTGAAGCCACCATCCCAAGGCCAGGCGTATATCGCGTGGCTCGTCCTGGCTTAGCGGCTAGCCGAGCAGCTTGCCGGGATTCATGATCCCGGCGGGATCGAGCCGCTCCTTGACCGCACGAAGCGTCCCGAGGCCGAGCTCCCCGATCTCCGCGCGCATGTACGGAGCATGATCCCGGCCTACGGCGTGGTGATGGGTGATGGTCCCCCCGCTCTCCACGATCGCCTGGCACGCCGTTGACTTGACGTCACGCCATTGCTCCAGCTCCTGTCCCGGCCGGCGCCGGGCGAGGACGGTGAAATAGAGCGAGGCACCGTCCGGATACGCGTGCGAGAGGTGGCACATGACGATCCCGGGCGTCCCGCCAGCCGCCAGCGCCGCGCCGATCGCTGCGCGCACGCCGTCGTAGAGCCCGCCCAGGCGGCTCCAGGTGTGGGCGGTCTCCAGGGTCTCCACCATGTACCCGAGGTCTAGGAGCTCGTCGCGCAGATACGGCCCCTCGTAGCGCGAGCGCTCCCAGGCGTGGCCGGGGGCCTGCCCGAGCGCCGCGGCGCCTCCGGCACGGAGCCCTACTCCGGCCAGCCCCCGGCGCCGCTCGACTGCCGCCTGCGCCCCCTCCCACCCGCAGATCATCAGGCAGCCGTGTGCACGGCGGCGGAACCGGAGATAGCTGGCGAGAAGGGCGCGCTTCGCCCCTCCGGTGCCCGAAAGGGCGAGGGAGACACGGGTTTCAGCCTCATCCGAGAGCCGCACCACGTCCGGCAGCAGGCCGCCTTGGGCAAGGGAACGGACGATCTCCATGCCCGATTCGAAGTCTGACGCCATCCACCCCTCGTAGCGCCGGCGCTCGGGCACCGGCCGCACGCGTGCACTGACGGCGGTGATCACGCCCAGCGTCCCCTCCGATCCCAGGACGAGCTCCCGCAGGGCAGGACCCGCGGCGCTGTGTGGAGTCCGGAGCGTCCGCAACTCACCTTCCGGCGCGATGAGCGACACCGAGGTGACGAGCTCGTCGAAGCGCCCGTAACCGCTCGATGCCTGTCCTGCCGAGCGGGTGGCCGCGAAGCCCCCGATCGTCGCGTACTCGAACGACTGCGGAAAGTGCCCCAGCGTCACCCCCTCGGCTGCGAGCGCATCCTCGGCCTCGGGCCCGCGGAGCCCGGAGCCGAGCGTCGCGACGAGCGAGCGCTCATCGACCTCGACGCCGCGCAGCCGGCGAAGGTCGAGCGACACCAGGCCGTCGAAGTCTCCGCGCCAGGGCTCGACACCTCCGACGACGCTGGTACCTCCCCCGAACGGCACCACGGCGATCCCATCGCGCGAGCAGATCTCGAGGACGCGCGCCACCTCGCCGGCGCTTCCCGGCAGCACGATCGCGTCGGGAGCTCGTTCGAGCCTGCCGGACCGCAGCCGAACGAGGTCCGGATAGCTTCGACCGGCAGCCCGTCTCACCCGGTGCTCACGTGACGTGAGAACGGCCGCAGGGCCCACCGCATCGGCGATCTCGCGAGGGAGCGGCCGCGGCGGTGGGACGATCACCTGATCGAGGCTTGCGCGCTCCGTGGGCTCCGCCTCCCCGAGCTCGGAGCGGAGCATCGCGACGGCGTCCGCGCCGAGCTGGACCCGCCTTTCGGAGTCCCCCCATCCCCACCACTTGATGGTCGGACCGTCGCCGCCTGTCATGTGAGTGCCCGCTGGATTCCGTCCAGCCCCTCGTCGAGTCGCCGGCGCATCGCGCTGCGCATCATCGGCGAGCCCAGCCGGGAGAGTCCGCGGAGGCGCTCGCTGCTCGTGAGCGTGACCGCCGTGCTCCCGCTGGCTCCCTCGAGGCGGATCTCGAGCTCCGAGGAGCGGAGGATCCTCTCGAACGGCGTTCCCTCGATCTCCTGCTCCCAGACGTACCGCTGCCCGGCCGTGGCGCCTGTGCAGCGATAGTCCGCTCTCACGCCTCTCCCGCGCTGGGTTTGCAGCACGGTCGTCCAGCGGCTGCGGCGGCCCCCAGCGACCTCCCGGACGTCCTCGACCCGGACAGTGCGGGGCCACCAGCGCGGCAGATGGTGCGGATCGGAGACCAGCTCCCAGACCCGTTCAGGAGGGGCCGCGATCAGTCGTGTTCGCGAGACTCGGGGCAGCGCCCTCAGTCGCCCTTGAGGCGCCGCAGATCCCTCACGAGCAGCAAATGCTTCAGGTGCCCGCACACCGCCGCCAGGCTCTCCAGGTTCTCGATCGCTTCCTTGCGCCGGGCCTGACTGCGGGAGCGCAAAGCGGGCCCGACGATCTGCTGGAGAAGCGCCGCCTCGCGGTCCGCGGACGTCCTGAAGACGCGCAGATTGCGACCGGCGACCCCGAAGCGCGACAGCTCGGCGGCCGCGCGCACGATCTCGAGATCCGTCTCGTCGTAGAGGGAGCGGCCGTCGCGGCGCTCCGGCTGGACGATCCCGTACTCCTGGAGCTCGCGGAGCAAGCTCTCGGACGCCCCCGCCTCATCCAGGAGCTCGTCCAGGTTCATCACGGAGACGGCCGCCTCGACTGACGTTGCGCGCCGCGTCGCAGCGGCGTCGCTGCCGCGCCGCGGGCCGCTGAAGTCGCCGGTGGCGAGCTCCTGCCGAATCACCCTCAGGGGCAGGAATTCGTCGCGCTGCATGCGCAGGATCGCCCGCAACCGCTCCACGTCAGCTTGGCTGTAGAGGCGATACCCGCCGGGGGTGCGGCGCGGCGACAGAAGCTTTTGGTCCTCGAGGTAGCGAATCTTGGAGATCGAGATGTCGTCGAATTCCTGGCCGAGGATCTTCGCCACGGCCCCGATGGTGAGCGCCTTGCGGGGCCGGGAAGCGCTTTCCTCGGAGGAGCCACGCCGCGCTGCGTCCGGGCGCGTGGCGCTTCCCTCCTCGCGTGTGGTTGCGACAGCCATCGTCAGCGCTCCAGGTAGCTGAGCTTGTACTTCCCGATCTGGATCTCGTCCCCGTCCTCGAGCTTGTGCGACTCGATGCGCCGGCGGTTGACGTAGGTCCCGTTCAGCGAGCCGAGGTCGTCGATGTAGAGGCCGTCGCGTCGCCGGACGATGAGCGCATGGTTTCGTGAGACCGTGACGTCGTCCAGAAACACCGCCGCGTCGGGCGTTCGGCCGATGCTCATCCGGTCGCCGTCGACCGTGAAGCTCTCGCCGGCGCGGCCGCCCCCCGAGCGGATCACCAGCGCCGCCCCGGCCTTGTCGACCTCGTCGGTGACGTCGACCGGCTCGTATTCCCCGGTTTCGCCGACCTTATAGGCCATCGTCGTCGCGTCCTCCGCATCCGGGCGCGCCAGGTACGCGCCGCACTTCTGGCAGTAGTTGGCGCCCTCCGGGTTGACGAACCCGCACTCGAGGCAGTGCAGCGCCGCCATCAGCCCTCCTCGTCCTGCGGCGGCGCCGAGACCTTGCCCGCGAGGATGTCGGTGAGCTGCTTGACGTCCTCGCCGGTGATCAGCGCGTCGCCCGCCTTGCGCTTGGCCTTCAGGCGGTTGACGAGCTCAGCGCGCAGGATGTCGATCTTGCCGTGCAACAGGCGGCGCTTGTAGGAGATGTCCCGCTCCTCTTCGGTGAGCTCATCGATCAGCTCCTTGAGCTCCTGGTCGCTCATCGAGGTCAGATCGGGAAAGGTGTCCTCCACTGCGCGCTCCCTCTGGTCGTTGGCCGCCGAGCGATTATAGGCACGTCGGGCAAAGGTCAAGTTGAGGTTGAGGTAGCTGCATGGCGGATATCAGCGACACCGGCCTTCACGTACAGGACGGACGCGAGCAGCGACCCCACGAGGCCGACGAGGAACACGGCCGGCGCGATCCATGCATCCACGGCGAGCGCGAGAAAGATCCCGCCCATCGTCAGCCATATGGACAGCCGCCCGACCCAGTTGATCTCCAGCTCCACCCCGCGGCGGAGCGCGAGGTGGGCCAGCAGCAGCGTGACCAGCTCCCGAGCCCCCAGCACGCCGAGCGCCCAGCGCGGCAGGAGCTCGAACTTCCAGCAAACGACGAGGCCGGCGATGACCGTCAACCTGTCGATCACCGGGTCGAGGAGCGCCCCCATGCGACTGTACTGGCCTGTCGCGCGAGCCAGGAGGCCGTCCAGGTAATCGCCCGCCGAGATCGCCAGATAGAGGATCGCGGCGGCAGCGGTGCGCCCGTCGCCGGAGCGCAGCGCCAGGTAGAGGAAGACGGGGATCCCCGCCAGTCGCGCGTAGCCGACGAGGTTCGGGATCGTGAACGGCCTCAGAGGCTGGCCCCTGCGTGTGGCCCTGGGCCTGGGACCGGAGCGATCGAGGCCGAGGAGTCTTCTACGCGAGGGCATCCAGCAACTCGAGCGACCGCGCGGCGGCCTCGCCCACCGGCAGCCGCTCGTCGGTTCCCGTGCGGCGCACCTGGGCCTCGATTGCGCCGTCCGCCAACGCCCGCTTGCCCACCACGAGGCGCAGCGGGCAGCCGAGGAGCTCCGCGTCCGTGAGCTTCTCACCCGGCCCCGCATCGCGGTCGTCGTAGATCACCTCCACCCCATCCTCTTGGAGCTCGTCGTGGAGACGGTCCGCCGCAGCGGTGACGTCGTCCTGCTCCTGCCCCAAGCTCACGAGATGAACGTCCCACGGGGCAATCGAGCGTGGCCAGACGATCCCCTTCTCGTCGGCCCCCTGCTCGATCGCCGCAGCGGCGATCCGCCCGGACCCGATCCCGTAGCTCCCCATCACGATCGGGTGCTCGCCGCCGTCCTCGGCGAGGTAGGTGGCACCCAAGGGCTCCGAGTACCGGATACCGAGCTTGAAGATCTGCCCCACCTCGATCGCCGGCTCGACTCGGATCGGTCCCCCGCCCGGCGCCAGGTCGCCCGGCTCAACCGAGCGGATGTCGAGCTCCTCGAAGGAGAAGTCGCGGCCCGGGGTGACGCCGATCAGGTGGGCATCCGCCTTGTTCGCGCCCGCGAAGTAGCCCTCCCCCTGGATCGCGGCGTCCTTGATCACCGGCACGCCGGCGCCCACGGGCCCGATGAAGCCGGGCGGACCGAGCTCGGCTTCGATCTCCTCGGGATGAGCCGGGCGAAAGTCGGCGCCGAGCGCGTTGCGGAGCTTGATCTCGTTCAGCCGGTGGTCTCCCCTCACGAGCGTCAAGACGAAGCCGCGCTCCTCGACGATCACCGGGATCGCCTTCAGCGCTGTGCCGGCAGGGACCCCGAGCGCGCCCGAGACCTCCTCGACCGTCGTCAGGCCGGGCGTGGGAACCTCGCGCGGCTCGTCGAGGGCGGGCGGCAGCTCGACGGGCTGGGCCTGTGCGGAGGCCACCTCGACGTTCGCGGCGTATCCAGAGGCAAGTGCCACCTCGTTCTCCCCAGCCTCGCAGGGCGCGAGGTACTCGTGCGCGCCGGAGCCGCCCATCATCCCCACGTCCGCCTCCACCCGATAGGTGCGCACCCCACAGCGGTCGAAGATCCGGTCGTACGCCTGGATGTGCAGCTCGTAGCTTCGATCGAGCCCCTCGTCGTCGCGATCGAAGCTGTAGGAGTCCTTCATCGTGAACTCGCGCACGCGCAGCAGCCCGCCGCGTGGCCGGGGCTCGTCGCGCTCCTTGGTCTGGAGGTGATAAAGGATCATCGGCAACTCGCGATAGGACCGAACGTCCCTGGCGATGTGGAAGGTGAGGTTCTCCTCGTGGGTCATCGCCAGCACGAGATCGGCCTCCTTGCGGTCCTTGAGCTTGAAGAGCTCGTCGATCCCGTAGCGACCCGTCTTGCGCCACAGATCGGCCGGCTGGAGCACGGGCATCAGCATCTCCTGGCCGCCGATCGCGTCCATCTCCTCGCGAATGATCCGCTCGATGCGCTTGATCGTCCGGTAGCCGGCCGGCAGGAACGTCCAGAGGCCCGCGCCGAGCTGGCGAATCAACCCGGCGCGCACCATCAAGCGGTGCGAGAGTGCCTCGGCGTCGGCGGGGTCCTCGTGAAGCGTCGGCAGGAAATAGGTTGAGAGGCGAGACATCGCGGCGAGCCTACCGAGGCGAAAGCGTGCCGCGCACATACGCAATCAGGGCGCCCACGCCCCCATGGCCAGCGTTTGGGGCCCATGGCCAGCGTTTGGGGATCTGAGCCGGCTATAGCCGGCTCAAGTCCCCAATCGTTGTCGCGGGGACGATCCGGCGTACCGCTACGCGCGGGTGAAGCGGCGCCCAGCTGTCGGCGACGCTTCCTCGTCGATCTCGACGCTTCGGTGCCCGACCGGCTTCAGGAACGGCTCGGCGGTGATGTCGGCGCCCTTTTCCCTCGCGGCCTCGGCCTCCATCTGGGCGATGCGCTCGGGCGTCAGCTCGTCGGCGTTCTCCTCCTCGATCCGCTGTAACCAGACGGCGCCCTCGGCCGCCTTCTCGGCGTCGATCTGGACCTTGCCACGATCCAGCGACCTGTCGATCTCCTGGAAGAGGGCGTCGACGAGCTCCTCCTGCGGCACCTTTCGCAACGGCTTGCCGTGGGCGAAGATGAGGCCCTCGTTCTTCGCGCCGGTGATCCCGAAGTCGGCATGCGAGGCCTCGCCGATCCCGTTCACCGCGCAGCCGAGCACGGCCACCTCGATCGGCTCGGTGTACTGCTCCAGCCGGGTCTCGATCTCGGCGACGACCGTGTCCATGTCGAACTGGAGGCGCCCGCAGGTGGGGCAGGCGATCAGGACCGGGCCGCGCTCCCGCAGGCCGAGCGCCTTGAGGATCTCCCAGGCGACCTTCACCTCCTCCTCGGCGTGAAATGTCGAGAGGCTGATGCGGATCGTGTCGCCGACCCCGTCCGCGAGGAGCGTTCCGAGGCCGACGGCGGACTTCAGCGACCCGGACCACTTGGTGCCCGCCTCGGTGATCCCGAGGTGGATCGGATACTCGATCTTGGAAGCCAAAAGCCGGTTCGCGGCGATCGTGTTGGGCACGTTCGTGGACTTGATCGAGACCTTGAAGTTCTCGAACTCGAGCCGCTCCATGAGCTCGACGAACTCGACGGCGGCCTGGACCAGCGCCTCGACCGGGCGCTCGCGCTCCAGCTCGTGAAGGTGCTTGGGCAGCGAGCCGGAGTTGACGCCGATCCTCATCGGCACACCGGCTGCGGTGGCCTTCTCGGCGACCTGGGCCACCTTGTCCGGGCCCCCGATGTTGCCGGGGTTGAGCCGGATGCAATGCGCTCCGGCGTCGATCGCCTTCAGCGCCAGCGTGTAGTTGAAGTGGATGTCCGCGATCACCGGGATCGGCGACTCGTCGACGATCGTCCTCAGGGCCTCTGCGTCCTTGTCGCGGGGCACGGCGACACGGACCAGGTCGGACCCCGCGTCGGCGACCGCATGGATCTGCTCCATGGTCGCCGGGACGTTCGCCGTCTCGGTCTTGGTCATGGTCTGCACGACCACGGGGGCGCCGCCCCCGATCGGCACGTCCTTGACCCAGATCTGGCGCTTCGAAGCCACGACCAGAGGGTAGCGAGGCCTCTCAAGCAATCCTGAAGCGGCTGCGCCCGCACGCATGAACTGCGCGGCCTCGCAGGCGCCGCGCTCAGCCTGAGTAGAGCGCCTCGATCTCGTCGGCGTACTTCTCGGCGATCGGCTTGCGCTTCAGCTTCATCGTCGGGGTCAGCTCGTCGCCACCGGGCTCCCAGTCCGCCGGCAGGACCTTGAACTTCTTCACCTGCTCGACGCGGGCCAACTCCTCGTTCGCCTCGTCGACGCCACGCTGGACCTCCTCGATCAGCTCCTGGCTCTCGGCCAGCTTCTCCGGGTCGCGGTCCATCCCGTGTTCCTTGGCCCAGGACTTGGCGGCCTCGTCGTCGAGCGTCAACAGGGCGCTCACGAACTTGCGCCGATCGCCGATCGCGACCGCCTGGCTCACGAGCGGGATCTGCTTCAGGCGGGCCTCTATGTTCGCGGGCGAGAGGTTCTTGCCCGCGGCGGTGATGATCAGCTCCTTCTTGCGATCGACGATCTTCAGGTAGCCGTCGTCGTCGAACTCGCCGATGTCGCCGCTCAGCAGGTAGCCGTCGTCGGTAAACGTCTCCTTGGTCTTGTCGGGCAGGTTGCGATAGCCCTTCATCACGATCGGTCCCTTCACCATCACCTCCCCGTCCTCGGCGAGCTTGATCTCGCAATGCGGCGCCGCCGGGCCCACTGTGCCGATCTTGATGCGATCGGGTGGGTTGCAGGTTCCGGCTCCGGTCGTCTCCGACATCCCCCACAGCTCGGCGAGCGGGATGCCGAGCGCGTGGAAGAACTCGATCACCTCCGGCGCTGTGGGCGCGGCGCCGACGTTGCAGGCCTCGATCTGGTCGAGACCGAGATGCTCGCGCAGCTTCGAGAAGATCTCCTCGTCCGCCTCGGCCACCCGCGAGGTCAGCTCCTCGGGAACCTCCTCCCCGCCCTGCTCCAGGCGCACCTTCTCGAGCGCGGCGTCCATCGCCTTCGCCGTTGCCTTGCGCTCGTCCTCGGGCGCGGAGGCGAGCATCTGTTCGAGCCCCGCCTTGAGCTTCTCCCAGATTCGCGGGACGGCGAAGAACCAGGTGGGCCGAACCTCGGGTAGGTAGGCCATCACCTCCCGCGCGTCGGGGCAGCAGGTGGTCTCGAAGCCGCAGAGCATCGGCAGGTAGTGGCTGACGTTGCGCTCGGCGACGTGGGCCATCGGCAGATAGGAGACGATCCTGCCGCCGTCCGGGAACTGGATCATGTCGTCGTAGGAGCGGACCGTCTCGCAGATGTTCGCATGCGTGATCTCCACGCCCTTGGGAGGCCCCGTGGTTCCGGACGTGTAGATCAGCGTGAGGATGTCGTCCGGCTCCACGGCCTTCCAGGCGGCCTCGAAGTCGAAGTCATCGTCGCCGCGGCCGGCCAGATCGTCCAGCGAGATCGTCCCCTCCGGCGCGTCGCCGTCCACGATCACCACTTGCTTCACGGATTCCACCTTCTCGCGGACGGCCAGGATCCGCTCACCGAAGGCCCGCTCGGTGATCACGACGCTGCTCTCGGCATCGGTGAGCAGGTGGGCGATCTGCTCGGGCGTGTAAGTGTTGTAGATCGAGAACGGCGAGGCCCCCAGGTGCATCGCCGCGGCGTCCGCGAAGTGGAACTCGGGGCGGTTCGTGAGCATCAGGGCGACGGTGTCGCCCCGGTCCACGCCGAGCGCGGCGAGTCCGGCGGCGATCGACCGCACCCGCTCCGCGTATTCCCCCCAAGTACAGCTGAACTCATCGCCCCTGGTGCGGATCGCGGTGCGGTCCGGATGGGCCTCCGCGGTCGCCTGAAACGCTTCGCACGCCGTCTTCGCACGCAGCCCGGCCGGCTGGTCCGTGCTTCTCTCCGCGGTTCTTGCCTCCATCCCGCGGAAAGCCTATCCCCAAGCGGTGGTTGCTAGTGCGTATTGAAGCCGCCGTTCGTGAGCCTGTCGATGTCGTTCGTGAGTCCCACCGTGAACAGGATCAGCACGAGAACGAACCCGATCGCCCCTGCCCGCTCCATGATGCTGAACGGCACGGGTCGCCCGCGTACCTTCTCCACCAGGCTCCAGAAGATGTGCCCCCCGTCCAGGGGCAGGAAGGGAAACAGGTTGATGATCGCCAGCGAGAGGCTGATCAGGGCGATGAGCGTCAGGGCCTCTCGCGCCCCGAACTCGACCGCCTGGTGGGTCACATCCGAGATCCCGACGATCCCGTGGATCTTCTTTCGCTCCTTGGACTCGAAGATCTTCGAGAAGACGCTGAAGGTCCCGCTTGTGACCCGCCACATGTCGTCCAGGGCGTTGTCCGCTGCCGCCGGGACCGACAGATCAGCCGGCACAGAGCCGTACGAGAACCCGATCCGCGTGCGGTCGATGTCCGCGTCGTAGACGGGCGTGATCGTGAGAGCGCGCACGTGGCCGTCGCGCTCGATCCGCAGGTGGACGGGGGTCTTTGCCCGGCAGCCGTCGGTCTGCTTGCCCGGGCACCTGTGCTGGGCGACTAGATGGACGAAGCGCCGGAGCTGCTCGCTCGTGGATGCGTTCGGGAAGCTCCTGCCGTCGACTGCCAGGATCCGGTCGCCGGGCTGGAGATGCGTGGCTGCCGGCGTTCCGGGCGAGATCGAGCCCACGGTCGCGTTGACGTTCCGAAGGCCCAGGGAGAGCACGAAGAGGATCGCGAACGCCAGCAGGACGTTCATGGCCGGCCCCGCCGCGATGACTACGATCCGCTTCCAGACGGGCTGGTGGTAGTACGCGCGTGGCGCGATGTCCGGTGGAAGCTCCTCGTCCGGGTTCATCCCGGTGATCTTCACGAAGCCGCCGAAGGGCAGGGCGCCGATCCCGTACTCCGTCTCGCCACGCCGGACGCTCACGAGCTTCGGCGGAAAGAAGAGGAAGAAGCGCTCGACCCGCATGCCGGTGGCCTTGGCGGCGACGAAGTGGCCGAACTCGTGGATGATGATCAGTACCGCGAAGCCGGCGATGGTGAGCACCGAA